>Ga0209006_10007174_pt1 | contig 10070 bp, 6 predicted proteins | sample JacPin_JW_Ref_O2_FD_188567 | JGI IMG/M metagenome (GOLD analysis project Ga0209006, IMG submission 188567) | Forest soil microbial communities from Algoma, Ontario, Canada - Jack Pine, Ontario site 1_JW_Ref_O2 (SPAdes) (version 2) | ecosystem: Environmental > Terrestrial > Soil > Boreal...
GCCAACATAGCCGATAGTCAGAGAAAGGGTCGGCGTCAGCTCCCGTGCGATTCCCAAATTCCACTGCATCACATAATTACGTTTAGGGTGGAATTCATAAAAGCTGGCGAGACCAAAATTTGATTGATTACCGAATGCTTCAAAAGCACCGGTTGGGAACATCCCGGGCTGAAGTGTATTGGCGAAGACAGAATTAACAAACGGTTCAGCCAGTTGAAATGAAGATTCAAATTCGTAAGGGAGCGGCAGCACATCGAAAATGCCGAATCCGCCACGCACCAGGGTCTTCCCAGCTCGAGGATTCCAGGCAAAGCCGACGCGGGGTTCGAAATTCCGCAAAGTTGGGTTCGAGAAAAACGGTGCGCCTACGTGAGGCACAGCATCGGTCAAATTCCGCAGGTTCGAGATGCGGTTATGTGCTTCCGTCGGGACGGTAGCCATTTCATAGCGCAGGCCGAGATTCACGGTGAGATTTTTTTGCAGGCGAACGTCATCCTGAATATAGCCGCCGAACAAGGTCTGACGTAAGCCGACGTCAGGTACATAAGAATTACTGGCTCCCTGAAATTCCAGGGGCCGATTGGTCAGAAAGTTCTGCAACGAATCGAAACGAAAACGTCCGTTTACGGCGGGAAGTGATAGCTGGTTGTCCTGCATGCGTTCAACCACCACGCCGAACTTTATGCTGTGGATGCCACGGGTAAGAAAAACATCGTCACCGCCTTGAAAGGAATTCCAGGCAAGGGACTTCTCGGACAGAAGAACTCCCGCTGCCGTGGGCGCCCCTGAGAAATTCGTCAGGCCCGGAACCCCTCGTATTTCGCCGGCCAAACCTCCCGGTACAAACCCGAAGGACGAGTCAAGCATATTGGAGCTCAAAATCTTGGTTAGTCCTCCGGTAATCCCAACCGAACGACTGAAACCGAAGCGAGCGGAATTTAGAAAAGTGGCACTAAATAAGTGCTCCGCGCGAAGGGTTACCACTTGACGTCGCGAAACAGTATTGGAAAGCAACTCGTTGAAGTTGTCGGGCTGGACGGTCTCGGAGTTGTCGCGCATGTAGGTTCCGGACAGCGTGTCTTTATCGGTAAATTTCCGATCAACTCGGACAGTGAAATAATTTTCATTCGTTATTTCCTGGCCGGCGAACGAAAAAATCCCGGTATCGCCATTTCCCAACAGCGGGCCGTTCGGCAGCGGATAGAAGGCATTAATGAAGCGAAGCACATTAGGATCGACGGTGACGTTTCCGGTGGAGAGGTTACCAGCGCGCGCTGCTGCCGAGGGGACGGTGTCTACCGTGGTCACACCAAGTGACTGGCGAAGACCTTCGTAGTCTCCGAAAATGAACATGCGATCCTTCTGGATCGGTGCACCCGCCGAAGCCCCAAACTGATTGCGCTTGAACGGCGGGATTCTGCCGTCAAAAAAATTCCGCGCGTCCAGTGCGCTATTGCGAAAGAACTCATAGATATCCCCGTGAAACGATTTGGTTCCTGAACGAGTGACCGCGTTTATCACGCCACCTGAAGTTCGTCCATATTCCGCGGGATAGTTGCTGCCCAAGACGGAGACTTGCTCAACGGCGTCGATTCCCAGATTGTCACCAAGTACGCTGCCGGGAGCGCCATTGGAATAATCGTTGATGCTGATTCCGTCCAGCCGATAGCTATTTTGGTCGGGTCGGGCTCCGGAGATGCTTACTGGCGCCCCAAAGCCACGTTCCGTATTTCCACCACCAGTGGAGCTTCCGGTTTGAACGCCGGTGACGCCCGCTTGCAAAGTGGCAAGCTGGGTCCAATCGCGTCCGTTGAGCGGCGTATTTTCCACGACGGATTTGCCAACGTTTCCGGATGATGGATTTGCTGACACACCCGGCACGGTAGCGCGTACTACGGTATGGGAACTACCAGGGCGCATGTGAATATCGAGTACGCGCTGACTTCCTACCGCTACCGTGATACCTCTCAAAACTTGGGTAACGAAACCGGGAGCGGAAACCGTCAATTCATAATTGCCAACAGGAAGTGCAGGAAGGCTATAAGAGCCCGATGTATCCGTTTGTATTGTTCTGAGCTGACCGGTCGTTACATCTTTTATGGAGACTTGAACTCCCGGAATTGCGGACCCGGAGTCCCCTCGCGCGGTCCCAGTGATGCTGCCTCCCGTAACTTGCGCTAGGGTGACAGGCGGCAACAAACACAGTGAGACTGCAAGCAGCAATCGAAACAGTGGGTGAATCCAGCCACTTATTCCTAGCTGCCCGTGTTTCTGCGCGGCCAGGGACCGCGGGTTCATCATAGCCACTCCATCCTGAACAGACGTGCGGCACGAATTCCGAATTATGCTCGTTGCAGCAAGGGGCGAAGCTCCCGGATGTTCTTGATGCTTTCAATATCAAGCAAGCGGTCGATCAGTTTCGTGGCTGTCGCTGCACCGAGAACGGGCGTCATCAAGCCGCGGGCTTTTGCAACCACCTCGTCTCGGGTCATCGGATTCTCAGGGGTGCCTCGTGCATTCTCCACACGCTCGGAAAGATGGGTCCCGTCGGTTAGCTCGATCTCGACTACTCCCACTCGAGTCGGTAACAGTTTCTCGAGTTCCTCATCGCCAATCAGCTCGACCTTGTCCTCCTCGCGTAGAATCGCCGGATCCCGCATACGTTCTTTGTCGTGCGCCGCATGAAACGAAACGGTTTTATCAAGCAGCATTACCGCAACCAAGTACTGAACATTGATGTCTGGCATTTCGCGGTTGTTCACGCGCTCAGCTTGGCTCGTGGCCGAACGTACAACGACGTGTCGTACGTCGTTGGCCTCGAATGGACGACGCTTTCTCAAGTTCACGATCGCGTCGAGTATCGACAGGATGGGACCTCCGGCAGTCCAACCCTTGATGCTCGTCAGCGACACTTCATAGCGCTTGCCGAGGTCTTCGGTCAGCTTGGCCGGATCGGCTTTAGGCGCGTAGGATTTGATGAAATTTTGTGGACCGGCCAGAACGTCGTTCATGCCTGTCCACCCCGATCGCACGACCAGCGCGGCGGTAACCCCGTTACGCGCTCCCATCGCGCCAAAGAGAAACGCCTTTTCGATATGCTCAAGATCGTCCCGCCAGGTACCGATGCCGGCTCCGGCCTGTTGCGTCGCATAGTCGAGCAACCAGCGCATCTGCTGGACATCCAGACCCGCGACACACCCACTGGCCGCCGCCGCTCCCATCGTCCCCACCAAATTATGGGTTTCGGTTAGAACTCCTCCTTTTAAGGTCTTGTATGCCCTCATTCCAGTGTCGTAACCGAGCGTTACCGCGCGCAGAAAGTGTCTGCCGCTGATTTCAAATTGCTCTCCCATTGCTAACGTGGCAGGCACGACAGCACATCCGGGATGCGCCCCGCCTGCGGTGTAATCGTCATCGCTTTCATCGGCGTGAGCTAACTCACCGTTCGCGAAGGCCGCGTCCATCGGTCCGCATAGAATCTTTGAGGCGACAACCGTCGCGATCTTTTGTCCGCCGCCATACGTCTGAGCAAATCGGATCGCGTCCCGGCCCGGCGGCAATTCAGATCCGGAAAGCATGGCCGCCACAGTGTCCAGGATGTGAAACTTCGTATCTTGCACAACTTTTTCTGGCAGCTCAGTGTCACGCGCCGCAGCCATATAGGTGCTGAGCTTTTCCATCGCGGGGCTCACTTCTTGCGCGGCTTTTGCCCATGTGGGTAGAAACGCCGTCGCGGGAAGAAACCAAGCCGCGCGTTGTAACAAGTCCCGCCGGGTCAAAGTGCCGTCCTTGCTTTCCGCAACTCGCCTGGTGTTTTGATCCTCATCCATCGTGGTTTTGCCCTTTTATTTGGCGGCGGCTATTGGGAAACAGCCACAGCTGTAGGTTCCGGATTAAACTCATGCTCCAACTTCGCAACTACCATGGTGGCGACTCCGTTCCCAATAACATTTGCGAGCGCACGTGCCATGGATAGAAAAGTATCGACAGCAAACACAAGCGCAAGCCCCTCTACTGGCAGGATTCCGGATGCACCCACCGTCGTTGCCAGAACTATAAATGCAGCTCCAGTGACGCCAGCGGCTCCCTTCGACGTTACTAACATGATGGCTACCAGGGCTAAGAGACGCGTGAAACCGAGCTGTACGTTATAGACCTGGGCAATAAAAACGGTGCTGATTGGTAACGATAGGGCCAAGCCACCCAGATTGAATGCGTATCCAGTTGGCAAGACCAAATCAACCACGGAACGCGAGGCCCCAAATTGCTCAAGTTTTTGCATCAATTGAGGCAGAACGCTCTCGGACGAAGACGTGCCGATAACCAGAAGGATTTCGTCACGAATATATTTAATGAAGCGAATCAAGCTGAAACCAAAGAAGTGAGCTATAAGACCTAATACAACGAAGACATAAAATGCTTCTGTCAAATATGTGACCAGGACAAGCTTGGACAAGGCGAACAAGGCGCTAGTGCCAAATTTCCCCACCGTGAACGCCATCGCCCCGAACGCTCCGATGGGAGCGACGCGCATGATGATTTTAATCATTCCGAAAAATATGTTCATCGCGGTATCTAAAGTCCGCACGGCTGGGTGACTCCGGCTCCCCATAGCGATCAGGACCATACCGACTAATAAAGCGATCACCACTACCTGGAGCAAATCACCTTTTACGAAAGCCCCCAAAAAGTTGTCGGGGACTGTTCCCATTACGAACTCGAGAAATGAAAACGGCTTCCCCTTATTCGCATAGGCTGCGTAGTCTCCTGCGGCAGAGGCCGACGGCAGAGCGGTGACCCCGATACCAGGTTTGAAAATCGTGACTGACGCCAGGCCGATAGCAAGAGCCAGAGTGGTCACCAATTCAAAATAGATTAGAGCCTTGAGACCGATGCGCCCTACCTTGCGCATGTCACCGATGTGCGCAACGCCCGTTGAAACGCAGAGAAACACGATGGGGGCGATGGCCATGCGTATAAGCTTGATGAACAGATCACCAAGCGGCTTCATTTTCAGGGCAAGGGTGGGATCGAGAATGCCCAGCACTATCGCAGCGGCGATAGCCACAAAGACTTGAAGAGTAATATTATTTCGTCGCCGAGGTTTGTCGGCAAGAACCGTCTCGCGGGTTTCTGTTCCCAAGATTGTCCTCTCGATGGCGCAGCGTCTAACTATCCGAAAGTGTCTTTAATAGCTGGAACAGTTCGTTTTTTGCTTCGAATCCAATTCCGGGAATATCAGGCAGCGAAATATAACTATTTTCAACAGGTGTGTTATCGGCGAATCCACCGAATGGCTGAAAGATGCCCGGATATGATTCATTCCCGCCCAGACCTAGACCCGCGGCTATGTTCAGCGATAATTGATGGCCGCCGTGGGGAATGCAACGTCGCGCGGACCATCCGTACTCTTTCAACATGTCCAATATCCGCATGTATTCGACCAGGCCGTAGCTGAGTGCGCAATCGAACTGCAGAACGTCGCGATCGCTGCGCATGCCCGCGTAGCGGATCAAGTTGCGTGCGTCTTGAACCGAAAAAAGGTTCTCTCCCGTTGCCATCGGACCTTGATAGTGACCGGCAAGTTTGGCTTGCAGTTCATAATCGAGCGGATCGCCGGCTTCCTCGTACCATCGCAGCCCGTAAGGCTCAAGAGCGTGCGCATAAGCAATCGCCGTTTCCAGGTCGAAACGGCCATTTGCGTCTACAGCCAACTGATCCCCGCTCTTTAAGATTTTTAGTACGGTTTCGATGCGACTCTGATCTTCTGCTAACGAAGCTCCGCCGATTTTGATCTTCACCACGGAATAACCCAGGTCGAGATAGCCTTGCATCTCCTGTTGTAAGCCTGACAGACCTTTCTCCGGGTAGTAGTAGCCGCCAGCCGCATAGACGAAAACTTTTGCGTCAACGACCCCACCCCTGATGCGATCCGCGAGTAGCCGATAAAGCGGCACCCCCGCGATCTTCGCCACCGCATCCCAAATCGCCATGTCGAACACGCCGACAGCTACCGACCTTTCGCCGTGTCCCCCTGGTTTTTCGTTCCGCATGAGAACATTCCAAATCTTGAACGGATCGAAATTATCCCCGGTGTTGTCGACAATGCTGGTGGGCTCGGCAGCTTTCAGTCGCGGTATAAAACGGTCGCGTAGCAGCCCACTCGCCGCGTATCGACCGTTGGAATTGAAGCCGTAACCGACCACACGTTCGCCGTCGCGTATTACGTCTGTGATTACTGCCAAAACGCTGACAGTCATCTGGCTGAAGTCGATGTAGGAGTTGCGAATTTTTGATTTGATGGGGGCGACGGTTTCGCGAATATCCAGAATCTTCATTCGGCCACTTCGCTTTTGCGCAGCGCATCGCGATTGAGAGTTAGCCCCAGACCAGGCGCGTCAGGTATCGTCAACATTCCGTTTTTCGGTTCTGGTGGATTTACGAAAAGCATCTCGCCAACCTGAACCATCCCCAAATGCCACTCCACAATCCAACCGTTCATCAGGCCGGCAAAAGTATGCATGTTAAAAAGCGGCCAGCCTCCGCCGTTCGCAATCGGTAGGTTGTAAATCTGGGCTAAATGACCGGCTTTGCGTGCTTCCGTATATCCACCGCAAAAGCAGCAGTTCGGCTGCAAAACATCTACCGCATGCTTTTCTACCAGTTCGCGAAGGCGCCAACGATGGCCCTCCATTTGCCCGGCAGCGATTGGTATTTTCGTATGTGCACGCAGATCCGCGAGCGCTCGCGCATCGTTTTGGTACAAAGGCTCCTCAAACCAGGTGATGTTGCAATCTTCAATTGCGCGGCAAAGCAGTTTGGCTTCCACCGGGTTGAACAAATAATTGGCGTCGATCATCAGGTCAACGTCAGGACCTACCGCATCGCGGACTCTGCGAACGCGAATGGCGTCCTCGCGCCAACCTTTCTTGTCCACCGCGACGATAAGTTTCATTGCGGAGAACCCTTTAGAGACTTGCAGCTTTGCAGCTTCGACTAGTTGTTCGCGATCGTACTGAGGAAACCCGAAGGTCACATAGGCCGGTACCGTAGTTCTCGCATTTCCTAGCAGACCCGCAACTGACCGGCCTGTCGCCTTGCCTTGAATGTCCCACAGAGCAATATCGAGGCAAGATAATGCGCTCGAAATAACTCCAGTCATTGCTCGGGGATTTAGCTTGGCGCCGATCCTCTGGTGAATGGCCTCGATATCCCGCACATCCATATCGCGCACCACTGGCAACACGTACGACTTCAGCGCAAGGACCACAGCGCGAGCGAGGAAATGACCGGTGACCGCAATACCTGAGAGACCGTCATCGGTCTCAACCTCACAAAACACAAATTCCTTTTGCTCTTCACGGCCATAACCGTCGACCTTCCCGGCAAGCAGCGGGATGGCAATAGTGGAAGAATGGACGCTGGCGCGTATCTCTCTGATCTTCACTCGTTCTCCTTACTGGTACGCAGGCCCGGTTCCGAAGCTTCGAGACCTTGTCCTTTCACTCTTTCCAGCAATCTCGCTTTTCCAGCCAGAATGTGGTCGGTCATTGTGCGTTCAGTTAAATCGCCGTTGTGATCGCGCAATGCTTCGACAATTCGCATATGCTCTTGATTTGACAAAACTATTGCACCACCGCCGACGAGGCCACGGCGGCGGAAAAGATGAAGCTCTTTGCCCAAGGAGTAGTACAGCTCCGCTACGCGACTATTGCCGGACAACTCTACGAGCCGAGCATGGAAAGCTACGTTCAACGGATAATACGAATCGATATCCTTCGCTTCCCCCATCTCCGACACCATTGCAAGAAGCTCTGCAACGTCTCGGGGACTTATACGACTCGCGGCGAGCCGACCTGCCAAGCCGAAGATATGCGCGCGCACATCATAAATCTCTGCTGCTTGAGCGACGCTCATTTCTTTCACGAACACGCCACGATTCGTAACCACTTTGACCAAGTTGCTTTTTTCCAAACTCCGGCACGCTTCGCGGATCGGTCCGCGGCTAATACTGAAGACCTGCGCGAGTGCGCTCTCGTTAATGCGATCTCCCGCCTGTAGTTCTCCCCTGATGATCATCCGTTCCAATTCTTCGGCGACCAGGGACGACAGGGTTTCCGCGCGCCGATTTTTCAGCTGCACAACCAAATCCTTGTTCTTCATCTTGCACTTCTCCGTAAATCCCGCTTTGCCATGGCGGTTTTTGCGCCTTGTGGCGGCAACGCCGGCGTTGAAACTGGTTGTTTTCGTAGATGCGTTGCTTGTTCAAAACCGAAGGCGAGTTTTAGCAATTCGGGCTCGGCCCATGCGCGACCGAGTAACTCCATCCCCACTGGCACGCCGATAGGAGCATCTGGTGTAGGGGTAGAAAAACCGGCCGGTACTTCGATGGCCGGGAAGCCCGCGAGAGCAGCGATAATGCCGTTGCGGTCTTTCTGAAAGGTCGCCCCGATGGGAAGCACCAAACATTTTTGATGCGGATACACCAGCGCATCCAGCTGATTTTTCGCCATTAGATCGGCCACTTCAATCTTGACTTCGTCCATCCTCATCCGGCGATCCTTATAGTCAGCGGAGTTGGGACCGTCCTCATAACTCTCAGCAGTGGCGAAGAATTTTTCTAATGTCGGCTTGTGGTACTTACCGGAAGCAATGATTTCGGCGAGTGAATGCACGGGTACGTGCGAACCCTGCTGCCGCAGATAACCATTTAGTGCGGTCTTGAACTCCGGCTCGTTCAGGCGAAATTTAGCCATCAACGTGTTCGTCTCGAGGGCCGGGTCTTCAATGCGGACAATCACAGCACCTTCTTTCTCTAATGCCTCGATAGCTTTGGCCATCACCTCATTCACTTGTTCGTATTCCGGCCCGTTGCCAAATAGATTCGTAAGCACACCAAGGCGAGCTCCCTTTAATCCATTCTGGAGAAACGCCGTGTACGTTTTTGGAATGTTGCCGACACTAAAAGCAGTCACCGGATCATTCGGATCGTATCCGGCCATGACGTCCAATAATCTTGCGGTGTCAGATACATTTCTGGTCATCGGGCCTATGGTGTCTTGGGTAAAAGACACTGGCACAATACCGTCCCGGCTGATTAAGCCGCGTGTTGGCCGAAGTCCCACCAAACTGTTTGCAGACGCAGGAGAACGAATGGAGCCTCCGGTATCCGATCCGGTGCCTGCAACCGCGAAGTTAGCGGCGACTGCAGCACCCGTGCCACCGGAAGAACCGCCTGGCGTTCTGGTAAGGTCATAGGGATTTTTCACCTGCCCGCCGAGCGAACTTACGGAGATGCCGCCGCTGGCAAATTCCTGCAAGTTAGCTTTACCAAGAATGAGCGCACCGGCTTCGCGAAGCCGCGTGACAGCGAAGGCATCTTTTTCAGGCTGCGCATCTTTAAGTATTACCGCGCCGGCGGTTGTAGGCATGTCTGCAGTGTCAAAATTATCTTTCAGAACAATCGGGATGCACCCAAGCGGCTTTAATTGGTGAGTGCGGCGAAACTCCTGATCGAAAGCGTCGGCCTGCTCCAGGCTGGCCGGGTTGATGTACAACATGGAATCGATCGCTGGGCCTTGCTGGTCGTAAGACTGAATGCGATCGAGATATTGCTGGACCAGAGCGTGGCAGGTCAGGGTACCCGCTTGCATCGCTTTGTGAATCTCAGCGATGGACGTTTCCATCAAATGGAACGAGCGGTCCGGCACGCCGTCAGCAAACGGCACGACCAAAAGAGCAAAAATGACCGCGAGTTTTTTTGGGCCCATGAATTTAGATCTCTTCCAATTTCAAATCAAACCCGCTTCAATACCGGTCAAAACTCCTGGTGATTCGAATCTGAGTGACTCGACAACGAGTCCGGCACTAATCCAAGAAAGGGGACGCGACGCGCGAGACAATTGTTCTCACCATTTGTGAGAACGCAGAAGCGGCATAAGACCATGCCGCGCGTCAGGTTGATTTTCTACCGCCCATAAATTAACACGTGAAACGTTCCAGGAATCGCTTGTCGTCGCCCCTCGGGATTTTCTTTCGTTGGAGCTGGAGGAGCCGGGCCAAAATCCGCG
>Ga0209006_10007175_pt1 | contig 10068 bp, 5 predicted proteins | sample JacPin_JW_Ref_O2_FD_188567 | JGI IMG/M metagenome (GOLD analysis project Ga0209006, IMG submission 188567) | Forest soil microbial communities from Algoma, Ontario, Canada - Jack Pine, Ontario site 1_JW_Ref_O2 (SPAdes) (version 2) | ecosystem: Environmental > Terrestrial > Soil > Boreal...
TAAGAACCGCGCCTAACCACGAGATCGTTGTAACGTGCGCCGTCCGCTTGCACTTGCTCGGGATCCGGCGCGAACCATTTTCGCCATATCGCCAACGGCCACCGAGATGACAACGGCCAACGAATATCGGTCGGTCGATTTTGCGCATGCACGGGTGTCACACCATGCAGGAAAAACGCGTACAACGCCGACACGTCGTGATCACTGATGCGCGCGTACGACGGATAAGGCATAGCCGGATACAACGTGCCGCCGGTGCGAACGATGCCGTGGCGAATGGCTCGATCGAAATCGTCCAGCGAGTAGGCGCCGATGCCGGTATCGTGATCCGGCGTGATGTTGGTGCTGTAGATGTTGCCGATCGGCGACGCGATAGAAAGTCCACCCGCGAACGGCTGGCCGTCGGGCGCGGTGTGGCACGCCGCGCAATCGCCCGCGACGGCGAGATAGCGACCTTCCTCGACCAAGGCGGAATTAGATAGATCATCATTCGCCACGATTGCGCGTGTGTGCGTAGGCCACAACGCGAATGTCACGGTCGCAATCACGATCAGCAATATCACCACGATCACAGCGAATAGCGATCTCATGGCACGATCACGCCTGTACCAACGGTCCGGGGTTTTTCAAGTAGCGATCGCGAATGGCCGCGGCCGCCCAGTACGACAATGCTCCGACCATGCCGGTCGGGTTGTAACCGTTATTCTGCGGGAATGCATTCGCACCGATAGCAAACACGTTTGGCACGTCCCACGATTGAAGATAGCGGTTGAGAGCCGACGTTTTCGGATTGTCGCCCATGATCGCGCCACCGCAGGTGTGCGTGCTCTGGTATTGCGTTGTGTCGTAGTGACTGCCCGCTTTTTTCGCATCGCCGACGGTTGAAAGCGGGTTAAGCGATTTCGTCATCTCCAGCGCCTTGGCGACGAGAAACTGCGATGCCTTGATTTCGTTGTCGTGCCAGTCGAACGTCATGCGCAGCAGCGGACGGCCGAAGCCGTCTTTGTACGTCGGATCGAGACTCAAATAATGCTCGCGATACGACATGCACGCGCCTTGCACTTCGTAATAAAACGAGTGACGAAACGAATCGACGACGGCGCGCTTCCACTTGGTTCCCCATGCGGGCGTTCCTTTCGGCACCGTGATGCCGCGCACCGGTCCATTTCCTGGCTGACGTGCCCAGATCAACCCGCCGCCGACGAAACCAGCTTTGCCGTTGTCGAGTTGGTTACCGTTGAGATCGTCCATCGTCGTGCCGGCGCCGCCGTTGCCGATGAATTGGTTGGCTTGAACATCCTTGCCGAAGAACAGCGTGACGCGATTGAGGTTTTGGTACGAGTAATTCCGGCCGACCGTGCCCTCGTTGGTCGCCGGGTCGTACGCCTGGCCGATGCCCGACAGCAACATCAAGTGCACGTTGTACAGCGAGAACGCGCAGAGCAAGACGATGTCGGCCGGTTGTTCAATTTCATGTCCCTCGGCATCGAGGTACGTCACGCCAGTGGCGCGCTTACCGCTCGAATCGAGATTCACTTTCTGCACATGCGCATTCGTACGCAGTTCGAATCCATCGCGCTGACGCAATACCGGCAGGATGCACACGTTCGGGCTGGCCTTGGAATAGTTCAGGCAGCCGTAGTCGCTGCAGAATCCGCAGAAATTGCACGGCCCCATCTGACATCCGTACGGATTCACGTATGGACGTGATGCATTCGCTGCCGGTATGGGATACGGATGCCAGCCCATGTTTCGTGCGGCGCCATAGAACATTTCCGCGCCGAGATAATTCGGGTTCGGCGGCAGCGGAAAATCGCGCGAGCGCGATCCCTCAAACGGATTGCCGCCGTCCTGCACTTGGCCTTGGATGACACCGGCCTTGCCCGATGTGCCGCACACCTGTTCAAAGTGGTCGAAGTGCGGTTCAAGTTCGTCGTAGCTGACGGGGAAATCCTGAATCGTCATTTCCGACGGGATGAATTTCTTGCCGTAACGCTGCTCGACGTTGCTGCGTAGTTTCAAATCCTCCGGCAGCGCGCGGAAATGACAGCCTGACCAGTGCGACCCGGCGCCGCCGACGCCCGTGCCCGGCTTGAACGAACCGATCTGCCGATAAGGAACGGCGACGCCGTTCGGCGCATGGCGGATCGTGACCGTCTCCTGCGACAGGCTCTGCAAAAAACGCCGGTGCACGGAACCTTCGAGTTCATCCACGACTTTCGGATAAGCGAAATCCGGCTGCGTATCGCGATCGGCGCCACGCTCCAACGCAACGACTCTCAAACCCGCGTCGGTCAATTCCTTCGCAAGGATGGCGCCGGTCCAGCCCATGCCGACGATGACTACATCGGTTTTCGGTTTGATCATGGCCATCGCTCAGCTTCGCTTACCGGAAAGATCGACTGGGGGAATCGGATACGGCTTGTCACGCACCGTTACCCAATCAATGTAGTCGGCGCGCATGCCTGGATAGCCGATCATTTTCCACGAGCCCATGTTTTTGTTGCCGCCATGAACCGGATCCGAGAAATACCCATTGCGTACTTCGGCAAGCAACGTCGAGAAGAAATACTTGGACGAAATGCCGTCGAGCTTGAGGTCGCCACTTTCGGCCGATTTCAGAATCTGTTCCTGCTTGTCGTGATCGAGATCTGCAAAGCGCTTTGCGTCGGCCGATTTTTTTGTGTACGCATCGATCGCCTGAATACCGGCGCGAACCGTTTCGCGCACCGTCATGCGACCTTGATATCCAAACTCCGGCGCCGCCTCGACGAAAGGCCCTTGCATGTACCAGATCGCGCCGGCCGCGTAAGGCGTCTGCATGTGACGATCGAGAAACTCTGGAACACCGAGTTCGATAGCACCGGGGCCAACCTCGTCAGCGGGAATCATCCGATCCACCGCGGCGTTTATGAATGCCCACTCGCTTTCATTGAAAAACGAGGGGACGTATGCCTTGGCGTCGGATGCACTCGCGGAGGCAACTCGTTCACTGGTCAGGCCAGCAGCCGTTGCGACGGGGATCAACGCGACGTCTTTGAAGAAGCGTCGCCTCGAACGAATACGCGAATCACTGTCGTCGTGTTGAGACATTTCGCAGCTCCATCCGTGCCGTACCGAAAGACTACTTCGACCTGCCGTAATCCTCAATGGGTGAATTGATTGCCAACGCGTACGCGCAAGCGCGCGTTTTTTCTCAAGCATCAGTAACAAGGCGAAGCGCCGTTCGCAGTACCAACGACTTCATCCGTTCAGGGCAACGGTTCGATTGATCGTGCAGCAAAAAATGATGACGCACCTTTTGCGCTGGTGGAAAAGTCTAACTTCGATTTGGTGTTTGAAAATTGTGTAGTAGATCTTGTAGTAGTCAGAATCCGAACGGATTTATATAAAAGCAAAATCAAGTAGTTATCGGTTTGATTCGAATCCTAGTCCTTAGCGGCACTCATGCGCGCCAGATGGTCTGGCGCGAGAGAAATCAATGAGCCGCCGCGGACCCGAGCGTCAAGTTCAACGCGACCGGAATATTGAGTGTCATCGTTGGCGAGGATGTTTCGAGCGTCGCGGAACACGCACGGCACCGAACAGCATCAGTGCGCTGCACAAAAATAGCAGACCCCATATCGTCAGACTGGGTATGGCGACCACGTTGGCGCCCTGCGCATTGGCAGTTCCCGGACCACCCGCGTCGACGACATTTCCATTGACAGTGAGATCGTCATCGCCGAGTGCGCCGTCTGTGATCGTGAACGTCGCCGTGTGGCCGGAGAAATTGACGTTGTTCGCGGCTCCCAATGAATACCAGTGGGCCGCGATCGGTCCGGGAGTCGGCCCATACTTCCAGTATTTCTCGCCGGCGGCAAAAGCCGTCGGGAACGTAACCTGCAGCGTGATCGTGCCCGCGCAGCCGGTGGTGGAAAACTGGAACAGTCCGTCAGGGAAGCTCACTCCCGCCGGCGGCGCCGCGGGCGGGCCGACCAGCGATGCCGTCGCGAACGAGCACGTCGAACCGCCGCCCGAGAGTATTGCCGTTGCAACGCCCGAATTGGTGGACGTGGTTCCGCTGAAGGTCGTCACGCCGCTCGCCGCGCGGTTCGCCGCGACGGTGTAAGTCTGCGTGGTCGTGCCGTCTTGTGCGGTGACGATTACGATGATGTTGTTTACGCCCACCGCAAGGGCGATCGATCCGGATGCCGAGCCGCTCGCGACGGTCGTGCCGTTGACCTTCACCGTCGCATTCGAATCCGACGTCGTCGGCGTAATCGTCACGGATGTGACAGCGTTACCGATCGCGTCGGTATAGCTCAGCGTGGACGACGCGAACGCCGGGTTTAGAGATCCGCCCGAAATCATGAGGTTTGACAATGCCGCGTTGTTGCTCGATGCGCCGGCGCGGTTCACTGCGATTGTGTACGTCTGCGTGGTGGTGCCGTCTTGTGCGGTGACGACGACGTTGACGTTGTTTACACCGACGGCGAGCGCGATCGATCCCGATGCGGAGCCGCTCGCGACGGGTGCGCCGTTGACCTTCACAGTGGCATTCGGGTCGGACGTCGTCGGCGTGACGGTGACGAAATTCGTCGCGTTGGTGACGGTATCGGTGTAACCCAGCGTCGCGGTGGAGAATGGCGGCGCGAGGCTGCCGGCGGAGACCATCAGATTCGACAGCGCCGCGTTGTTGTTCAAGGCTCCGGCCCGATTAACCGCAATCGTGTATGTCTGCGTGGTCGTGCCGTCTTGTGCGGTGACGATGACGTTGATGTTATTGACGCCGACCGCGAGTGCGATGGCGCCAGATGCCGCGCCGCTCGCAACAGTTGTACCGTTGACCTTCACGGCCGCGTTCGCATCCGATGTCGTTGGCGTGATCGTTACTGAAGCGACTGCGTTGCTGACCGCGTCGGTGTAGCTGAGTGCGGCAGAGGCGAATACCGGCGTCAGTGCACCGCTTGAAATCGTTAGGTTCGAAAGTGCTGCATTGTTGCTCAGCGTTCCTGCACGATTGACTGCAATCGTATACGTTTGCGTGGTAGTGCCGTCCTGCGCCGTGACCACGACGCTGATGTTGTTCACGCCCACGGCGAGCGCAATCGCGCCGGATGCCGAGCCGCTCGCCACCGTAGTGCCGTTGACGGTGACGGTCGCGTTGGCGTCCGCCGTCGTAGGTGTGACGGTGACCGAAGTGGTCGCGTTGGAAACTGCGTCGGTGTAGTTGACGGTTGTCGACGCGAATACAGGCACCAGTGAGCCGCTCGTGATGACGAGGTTCGACAGCGCGGCGTTGTTGCTCAGAGTTCCTGCACGATTGACTGCAATCGTGTACGTCTGCATCGTGGTGCCGTCTTGTGCGGTGACGACGACGTTGATGTTGTTCATGCCCACCGCGAGTGCGATCGCGCCGGACGCCGAACCGCTCGTTACAGTTGTGCCGTCGACCGTCACGGTTGCGTTCGGATCCGATGTCGTTGGCGTAACGGTCACTGATGAGACAGCGTTGATCACCGAGTCCGTGTAGCCCAGCGTGTTCGAAGCGAACACCGGCGTCAGCGATCCGTTTGAGATGGTCAAGTTCGACAGCGCGGCGTTGTTGCTCACCGCGCCGGCGCGATTGACGGCGATGGTGTACGTCGCCGTGGTCGTGCCGTCCTGCGCGGTGACGATCACGGTTACCGGCGTGGACGATCCCGGCATACCGAGCGCAATCGCACCGGATGCCGAGCCGCTCGCCACCGCAGTGCCGTTGACGATGACGGTCGCGTTGGCGTCCGCCGTCGTCGGTGTGACAGTCACCGACGTCGTCGCATTGGAAACGGCATCGGTGTAGCCGAGTGTCGTGCTCGCGAACGACGGCGTGAGAGTGCCGGCGGAGATCGTCAGGTTCGACAGCGATGCATTGTTGCTCGCAGCGCCCGCGCGATTGACGGCGATGCTGTACGTTTGCATGGTCGTGCCGTCTTGTGCGGTGACGACGACATTGATGTTATTTACGCCGACCGCGAGTGCGATCGAACTGGATGCGGACCCGCTCGCGACTGTCGTCCCGTTCACCGTAACTGTGGCGTTCGGATCCGATGTTGTCGGTGTGACGGTTATCGACGTGACGGCGTTGGTGACCGAGTCCGTGTAGCCGAGCGTGGTCGCGGCGAACGCCGGCATCAATGTGCCGCTGGAGATCGTCAGGTTCGACAGCGCGGCGTTGTTGCTCAGGGCGCCTGCCCGGTTCACCACGATCGTGTACGTCTGCATCGTGGTGCCGTCTTGTGCGGTGACCACGACGTTGATGTTGTTCATGCCCACGGCGAGTGCGATCACGCCGGATGCTGCGCCGCTCGCGACAGTTGTCCCGTTCACCGTAACAGTGGCGTTCGGATCCGATGTCGTTGGCGTAACGGTCACTGATGAGACGGCGTTGGTCACCGAGTCGGTGTAGCCGAGCGTGGTCGACGCGAACGCCGGCATCAGGGATCCGCTCGAAATCGTCAGGTTGCTCAGCGACGCATCGGAACTGGCGACAACGGCGACGTTGGAAAACTCCGATGTATTGTTCGCCGTGCAGGCCGACAGGATCACGCCGAAGTCACCGAGAAAACAGGTAAGTCCCGTTGTCCAGCCCGTGCTGCCGGGTGTCGACGTAAGCGCGGTGATGTCGGTGACGTTGAGCATGACATACGCACCGGCCGCATTGCCGCTCAAGGTGGCGGTGCAGAGCGAGTTGGGGCACGACGCCGGGTCGGGCAGGCCGCTGACGAGGGTGTTGATCTGTTGCGTGCCGAGCAAGGTAATGCCTGTCGCCGTGTTGTCGTCACTCGTGTCGATCTTGTAGAACTCGGCCCGGAATGTGGCCGGACCGTGCGTGGCGATCGTCCAGTTCACCGTCGTCATGCCGCCGGCCGATGACGCCGGTTTGAAACCGGCGCACTGCGCTTGTTCGCCTGGCGCGCCGACACAGATGATAGGTGGCGCTTGGTCGAGGTTGGCATATAGGCTCGGCTCTTCTGCGTGCGGCCCGTCGGACTCATTGGCAACGTGATCGAGATCGATGCCTACACCACCGCCAGCCGGCAGCGGAATGGGCTGCGCGCTCGGGTTGCCGTGCGCATTGGCGTAGATCGAGTTCGCCTGAACGAGGTTTGCCCAGCCGTTGTTCACGTCGCCGTTGAGGATTTTCACGCCGTTGCGGCCGTTGGCGACGATGGTGTTGCCATCGCCCGCGTTGGGACCGCCGACGAAGGTGCTGCTGCCGTTGTCGATGTGAACGCCGTCGAAGCCGTTGCCGAGCGACATGTCGCTGCCGAATGCGGGATATAGTCCGATCGTATTTCCGTTAATGTGCGTGCTGATCGCGTTGGCGGTTGAAACAACAATGCCGTGTCGTTTGTTACCCGCGATCACGTTGCCCGTCACGCTGTTGCCATTGGAGTTGACAATCACGCCGTCGGCGGCATTGCCGTACGCATTCGAGTCTTGCGGCGAACCTGGCGGAATCTCGACCATGCCGATCGTGTTGCCGGTCAGCTTGACTGCGTTACTCGAGCCCGTGATGTAGACGCCGGCGCCCCCGGTAGGAAGCACATCGGGATCGGTGCTGTTCGGCGCGCCCTGATTGTCCGAGATGAAATTGGCAGGACCGACGATCGCCGAGATCATGCTCGGATTGAAATTCGTCATGCTCGAGTCGGGCATCGTATCGGTGAAGATGCCGCTCATCCCGTTGCCGACATGCGCTCCGGGCGTCGCCGCCGGCGGCCCGATGGTGTTGCCCATGATGTAGTTGGGCAGATAGACGGTGCCTGTGATTGTGACGCCGTTGCCGACGTTGCCGCTGATGACGTTTCCGGAAATCACATTGCCAAAAGTGTTGCCGTTGAGATTGACGCCGGCGCCGCCGTTGCCGATGGCGATCGTGCCCGTGGTGTCGGTGCCGATCATGTTGCCGGAGACGAACACCGCACCGAGATTTTCGCTATGGATGTTGACGCCGTCGCCGACGTTGCCTGAAATCACGTTGCCATTGATCGTGTCCGGATCGAGCGTGACCAGCTTCGTATTGAGGTTTTGCACGAATGTCTGGATGCCGGTGCCGTCGACCGGCAACTGGGGAAAGGTCTGGAACAGTGCATCGAGACTGCTCGTATCCACGTTGCCGTAGACGTGCGACGCCGACAGCGTTATGCCGTTGCCGCCGTTGGCAAGCTTCATCGTGCCGGTTACATCGACGCCGATATGATTCAAGAAAAAGTGGTATCCGTGGCCATTCGCGACGATGGCATCACTGCCGCAGTTGCCGATGGTGACCAATGTGATGATCGATCCGTTGGCGCCGTTCGAATAGCCCAATCCGGTCGTGCCGGAATCCATCAGGCTGAGGCAGGTCAGTGGCGTTCCCATCCCAGCGCCGTTGATGTAGACCGGTCCGGTCATCGCGAACGGAGCCATCATCGTGGGAAAGCTGCCGTTTGAAATGTCGACTTCCGGAACTGCAAAGGTGATCGTGTGCGGCGACGCACGCGTGGCACCCGCCAGCGCATTGCCTTCCTCGATCGCCGCCCGCAGGCTGCAATGTCCACCACTGTCGGCGCAGGTGCCGTTGCCGGGATTGGCGTCACTCGTATCCGCATTCGTGTTGACGACAAACGAGGCAGCCCAAGCCGGGTTGCACAGCGACAGACAGGCAAGCACGACGAAAACCACCCAACCTTTTGTTCGCGCGCGTCCGAGTGTGGCCGGCAATGGTTTCATGACAAACTCCCCTGGATGTGGTGGGCGCTGCGAGCCTGAGGCGTGCGCGCCAGTTGCCGCCGCGGTGCGAAGCCGAGACTGGATATCCGTATAACGTTGGGAGATCGCGAAACCGAACACGCGAGATGATGGCCCCGGTGTTGCGGAGTGAATCAGCGCGTCATGCAGTCCGACGGAAAGCGGTAGCGTGCGAATCTGAGGTCATACCGAAGACCTTGGAAACGAACGTTGGCGAAAATGCGGCACGCAGTCGTTCCGACACCAACCTGCCCGATGGAATTCGGGTGCGGCCATTGGCGCGGTGTTCGAAGTCCACGCACCATCCCTCGCCATCTCGCAACATGACGGCATAACCGGTTTCGGTTCCGTTGTCGCATTTCAGGAGCAATTCGACTGTCGCGCAATTGCCGTCGATGAAGTAAGCCACGACGCCGATTAGTCGAGGGAACGTTTCGCACCAGAGTTCGAACAAGGCCGGAAAGCGGCTTTTCCGATAGGCCGCTCGCAGATGACAGCCGTAGCCGTCGCTAAGTTTCCCCAAAACGCCTGCCAGGTCGCGTTGTTCAATCGCGGCGGAATACTGCTGGTAGGCATGCCCGGGGTCGTTGCACCCTTTCTCGCTCGAGGTAATCATGGTCTGTCAACGTTTCAGTGTCGATTACCGAAACGTGTCGCGAGGAAAAACCGAACACGCTAAGCGATGGATTTAACGCCAACTGCCTTCGCTGATGAACGCGGCCCAATAGTAGGGGTGTTCGGACTTCCCGGCGGTACGACGAGACGCGATCACCGCACGCATCGCTGCCGCCATCGCATCGGGGACACTGGCGTGCTCGACGAAGCGCTGGCGATAGAGCGATTCCATCAAGTCCGCGGTAGCCTCGTCGTCCACTTGCCACAAGCTCATGATCACCGTGCTCGCCCCCGCCAGACGCAACGCACGGCGCATGCCGAAAACGCCTTCATTGCGTTCGATGGGACCGAGACCGGAATCGCACGCCGACAACGCGATCCATGACACCTTCGACAAATCGAGCGTCGCCAGTTCGCCAGCACTGAGTACACCGATCGGCGCCTGCCCCGATGAAATATCGGCGCCGGTGAATGCCAGACCCGAAATGACCGGTGCCTGCTCCGCGCCAACTGCGTCGGATGAAACCTTTCATCGCTCAGCGAACGGCAAAGCGTCTTGTACGTGGCGGGAAATGGCTCAAAAGACCATATATCGGCGTTTGGATAGAGCCGCCTGTAGGTCTTCGCCGACTGGCCGACGTTGGCTCCTACGTCAAAGATTGTTTTTGGATCTGTGATCAGACGGCTCTGATGCTC
>Ga0209006_10007176_pt1 | contig 10066 bp, 11 predicted proteins | sample JacPin_JW_Ref_O2_FD_188567 | JGI IMG/M metagenome (GOLD analysis project Ga0209006, IMG submission 188567) | Forest soil microbial communities from Algoma, Ontario, Canada - Jack Pine, Ontario site 1_JW_Ref_O2 (SPAdes) (version 2) | ecosystem: Environmental > Terrestrial > Soil > Boreal...
TTCCCCAATGCCGCGGCTGCCCCCGCAACTGTAAGCGGTGAATCTTTCGTCACATGCCACTGGGAATCTCGGTCCTGGGAAGGCGACGCAAGGTATCGATCCGCGAGCCAGGAGACCTGCCGTCAGCCGTGGTCACACGCGAAGATGTCGGTCGGGGAGTACAGACATTAGCTTCACCAAGGTGCGGGAGCACGATGGTGAGACTTGGTTCGCTGTGACGTGCCACTGACGACAACCCGAGGCCTGGCCTGGCTGCCACGATCGTTCCGACGGCAATTGCGTTAGCGCGTGTTGCAGTGATTCTTTTCCCGGGATCGATCAGGCTGCGAACCGTCATTATTACAGCTAACGACCTGCAAGCTCCGAGCCGGCGTGCCGGACAGGAAGCGCATCGAAAAAGTGGCACTCAGGAAAGTTCAGGAAAGTGGAGTATCGGTTCATGAAGAAGATACTCATTATTGGCATCGGAGCCGGAGATCCGGACTACATCACGATGCAGGCGGTGAACGCCCTGAATGAGGTGGACGTCTTCTTCATCATGGACAAGGGACCCGGCAAGACGAAGTTGATCGAGCTTCGCAAGGAGATTTGCCGCCGCTATATCAGGGGCAACGACCATCGGTTCGTCGACGCGACCAGTCCGGAATGGATGCGCGGCACAGAGGACTATCTCTCGACCGTCGACGACCTCAATCGCGACAAGCAGGCGTTGTTCGAGAAACTAATAGCGGAGGAGATGGCGGACGGCGAATGCGGCGCGTTCCTGGTGTGGGGTGATCCGACACTCTACGATAGCACGATCCGCATCGTCGAAGTGATCGCGCGGAGTGGCCGGCACCAACTGGATTACCAGGTCATTCCCGGCATCAGCAGCATTCAAGCGCTCGCAGCCAAGCACAAGACAACGCTCAACCGCATCGGTCAGTCGATCGAAATTACCACGGGACGAAAGATGGCGGAGGGCTTTCCTGACAATATGGACAGCGTTGTCGTCATGCTCGATGCCGAGAACACCTACAAGCGGTTTACGGATCAGGACATCGATATCTACTGGGGTGCGTATGTCGGTACGCCGGACGAAATCCTGGTGTCCGGCAAGCTCAAGGAGGTGGCCGGCGATATCGAACGGATCAGGACGGACGCCCGGCGAGCGAATGGATGGATCATGGATAGCTATTTGATGCGAAGGGGCGGCGCGGAGTGAATCGTTCGGCGGCATTTGAGGTGAAGGGCTGGTGCCCCGGTGCTTTGCGGCCGATGCAAAGTGGCGACGGACTTGTCGTCCGCATACGCCCGCGATCCGGGACGATGAGCCCGCACGAATTGAGAATACTCGCCGACGCGGCACGGCATTTCGGCAATGGCCACATTGATCTGACGCGGCGGGCCAATCTGCAGCTCCGGGGTGTCAGCGAGGGTTCGTTGCCGTCATTGCATGACGTGATCGCAAGACTGGGACTTCTCGACGACAGCCCGGACGGTGAGGCCGTGCGCAACGTGATGATCAATCCTCTTGCTGGAATGGATCCCGCCGAAGTGCTGGATGCGAGAGGCGTCGGTCGAGAGCTTGAGCGACGGCTGGCGACCGAAAAATCCATCTGGGCGTTGCCGTCCAAATTTGGCTTTATCGTCGACGGCGGTGGTGTCTTGTCGCTTGCGGAACAGCGCGCCGATGTTCGTCTTGCGGCTATTACACATGGTTCGGAGGCTGCGTTCGCGGTCGGCCTCGAAACGCGGTCGGGAACAGAGTGGCTTGGCTCCATCTCGCCCGACGCCGCGGCGACGGCTGCGATTGAGATAGGCTTGGCCTTCATCAATGTTGCATCGCGCGAGCCGCGGCAACGCATGCGCGATCTCTCCGACGAGGGCCTTGCGTCTATTCGGTCAGCGATGAAGTCACGGCTCGGTATGCTGCCGGAAAATCCGCGAAAGGCGGATTGGTCGCTGAATCGTCGCGTTGGTTTGATGGAGCTCGGCGCCAGTCGGTTTGCTGCGGGAATCGCAGCACCGTTTGGGCGGCTCGAAACCGATCAGCTTCGCAAGCTCGCTGATGCGATCGAGGCCCATGGCGGCGAGGAGATCAGGCTTTCGCCCTGGCGCGCGCTCTATGCCGGGTTGCCCAACCGGCCATCGGCCCAGAGCGTTCTTGATGCCGCCGCCGGCGATGGTTTGATCATTGATCCGCGCGATCCCTTGCTCCAGATCGAAGCTTGCCCGGGCGCTCCCGGTTGTCCGTCGACCGCCCTGGACACACGTGGTGACGGGCGGCGGATTGCGAGTTGGTTGCCGCGCTTTCGTTTCACGGGGACAGTTCATGTCTCCGGCTGCGCCAAAGGGTGCGCGAAGTCGGGGCTAGCCGACCTCGTGCTCGTGGGTTCCGAGGGTCATTATGGCATTGTGCGCAACGGAACCGCTCGGGATCATGCAACGCGCCATCTTTCTTTCACCGAGCTTGCCGCCGATCCCGGCCATATTTTCGGCATCGACCAGGGCCACGGGCATGACTGAATTGCGCGCCTACATTCGGGATGGAGCGGAGATTTACCGCCATTCATTTGAGATCATCCGCGCCGAGTCTGACCTTTCCCGCTTTGGGCCCAGGGAGGAAAAGGTCGTCGTCAGGATGATCCACGCTTGCGGGATGGTCGATGTCGCCGACGACATCCTGATGTCCCCGAGCTTTGCCGCATCCGCATCCGAGGCATTGTTACGCGGCGCACCCATCCTGTGTGACGCCAAGATGGTCGCCCACGGCATCACCCGCAGCAGACTGCCGGCCAACAACAGCGTCATCTGCACGCTGGACGACCCAAGCGTGGCGCAACTCGCCGCCGAAATCGGAAACACCCGATCGGCCGCGGCGCTGGAGCTTTGGCGGCCTCATCTGAAAGGCGCCATCGTTGCCATCGGTAACGCGCCGACCGCACTGTTTCGATTGCTCGAAATGCTCGACCAGGGGGCGCCGCCTCCCGCCGCGATCATCGGCGTTCCCGTGGGCTTTGTTGGCGCTGCGGAATCCAAGCAGGCCCTCGCGGCGCAGACCCGTGTTCCCTTCCTAGTCGTCCATGGCCGCAGGGGCGGCAGCGCCATGGCCGTTGCCGCGGTCAACGCGCTGGCGAGTGAGAGCGAATGATGGACCTTGGTGCAATCACGGGAACGGCGAGCGCTGGAACCCTCTACGGTATCGGCGTCGGACCCGGCGATATCAGCTATCTGACGCTGAGGGCGGCCGGGCTGGTGCGTGATGTCGATGTCATTGCTTTTTTTGCGAAGCGCGGATTGCAAGGCAATGCGCGCGGCGTCGTCGATCCGCTGATGGGACCCGATCGCCACGAGCTTCGGCTCGAATACCCCGTGACCAATGAAATCCCCCCTGAAGATCCTTCCTATCAAGAACAGATCGGTCGGTTCTATGGGGAATCCGCCGAAGCGCTGTCGGCGTTACTTCGGCAGGGCAAGTCGGTCGGACTGCTAGGCGAAGGCGATCCGTTTTTTTACGGCTCGTTCATGCACATCTGGCGTCGTCTCGACAAGGTGTTTCCGATCGAGGTCGTGCCGGGCGTAACGGGCATGTCGGGCTGCTGGACGCGCGCCAACACGCCGATGACCTGGGGCAACGACATCCTCTCGGTGTTGCCGGGGACCATGGGCGAAGAGCAATTGACGCGCCGCCTCGCCGATACCGACGCCGCGGTGATCATGAAGGTCGGTACCCATCTGGCCAAAGTCCGCCGCGCCGTGACGGCGGCTGGCCTGCTGGCGCGTGCGATCTATGTCGAGCGCGGCACCATGCAAGGTGAGCAGATCATGCCGCTGTCCGAGGGGCCTGATGTCGGCAGTCCTTATTTCTCGATGGTGCTGATTCCCGGCCAGGGGAGGCGGCTGTGAGCGGTTCGCTCGTCATTGTCGGTCTTGGGCCCGGATCGATCGACCTGTTGACGCCAGCCGCCACGCGATCGATTCGTGCTGCGACGGACCTGATCGGCTACGGACCCTATCTCGATCGAATTCCGGAAACCGTTCCCGGTCAGCGACGTCACCCGACCGACAATCGCGTCGAGATCGAGCGCGCACGTCACGCGCTCACGCTCGCCGCCGAAGGCCGCAAGGTTGCGGTCGTATCCGGCGGAGACCCCGGCGTGTTCGCGATGGCAGCGGCGGTATTTGAAGCCGTCGAGGGCGGAGAGCTGAAGTGGCGAGATCTCGATATTCACGTCGAGCCCGGCATTACCGCCATGCTGGCCGCCGCGGCCGAAGTCGGCGCTCCGCTTGGAGGTGATTTTTGCGCGGTCTCGCTGTCGGACAATCTGAAGTCGTGGGAGACCATCGAGCGGCGGCTGCGGGCGGCCGCTACGGGTGACTTTGTTATCGCGCTCTATAACCCCGCGTCAAAGGCTCGTCCGCATCAACTCGGGCAGGCATTCGATCTGTTGCGAACGATCAAGCCGCCGCAGGCCGTCGTACTGTTCGTCAGGAAGGCAGCGACGCCCGAAACGCGCGTCATCGTGACGACCCTTGCCGAAGCCGATCCGGTACTCGCCGATATGAGCACGCTGGTGATCATCGGGGCCGCGGCTACCCGGCTGATTCCTCGAACGGGGCATCGACCGTGGGTCTACACGCCGCGAGCGGAAGTGGGGATGGCGCGATGAGCGAGTTGCTCTTCCAGCCACCCGGCAGCGCCCTCCGCAGTGTCCACGACATGCCCGTGCGATTTATGCGGCCGCGCGATCATCACAACCGGGATGCCAAGCTTGCGTGCGGCCATGATCTTGGCGTAGGTCGCCGTCCCGCCCGAATTCTTGGAGACCAGCACGTCGATCTTTTCGTTCACAAGGAGCGCCGCCTCGGCTGGCTCGCCGAAAGGACCTCGATCGAATATCAAACGGATATCGCGCGGCAGCACGATACCCTCCGGCGGGTCGACCGTGCGCGCGAGATAATGATGTTGAGGACTAACTGCGAAGGCGCCGAGTTCGAGGCGGCCGACGCTGAGAAACACCCGGCGCGGCTCCGGCCCGAGCGCATCGGCGGCGGCTTCCGCATTTGCGACCGTCAGCCATTGGTCGCCCGGCTCGGGCCGCCATGCCGGGCGCAAGATGGTGGCGAGTGGGATTGCAAGCCGCTCACAGGCGGCGACAGCATTCGACGAGATCTGGTCGGCATAAGGGTGCGTTGCGTCGATGACGGCTTCGATGGCTTCCTGCACAAGCCATGCCGCCAATCCGTCGGCGCCGCCGAAGCCGCCGATCCTGGTACGAACCGGCTGCGTCCGTGGCTTCGACGTGCGACCGGCCAGCGACAGCGTCGTCTCAAAGCGGGGATCGGCCGCAAGCAGATGCGCCAGGCCCGAGGCCTCCGTCGTGCCTCCGAGGATGAGAACGCGCATCGGGGCTTGTTCCATGACCGCTGAGCCCGCAATTTGCACAGCGCAGCGCTGGCTGTCCATCGTCGGCATCGGCGAAGATGGCGTGCCAGGACTTTCCTCCGTGGCCCGCCAGCTGATCCATTCCGCGGAGCTGGTGGTGGGCGGCGCGCGCCATCTGGAATTGGCGAACGAACTCGTTCGGGGCAGGCGTCTGGCGTGGCCGAGCCCCATCGGTGATGCATTCCCCGAGATCGAGCGGTATCGCGGACGCCCCGTCGCGGTTCTGGCGAGCGGCGATCCCTTTCATTTCGGTGTCGGCAAGCAGATCGCGGCCTTCGTTGCGGCCGATGAGTTCGTTTGTCTGCCGCAGCCCTCCGCCTTCAGTCTCGCCGCGGCGAGGATGGGCTGGCCGCTGCAGGACGTCTCGCTGGTCACGCTGCACGGTCGTGCCCTCGGTGGCATTATTCGGCACCTGCAACCCGATGCGCGGATCCTGGCGCTCTCCTGGGACGGCGCGACGCCGCGCCAGCTTGCCGAGCTTCTGACCACGCATCATATGGGACGAACGCGAGTGACCGTGCTGGAGGCGATGGGCGGCGCGCGCGAGCGCGTACGTCACGCCACGGCCTCGAATTTCAAGATCGACGATATCCAGTCGCTCAACACGATTGCGATCGAGGTGGTCGCGGAGCCCGAAGCCGCCATCATTCCTTTGACGCCCGGCCTTGACGACGATTTGTTCGAGCATGACGGCCAGCTGACCAAGCGGGAAATTCGCGCGGTGACGCTCTGTTCGTTGCAGCCGTTGCGCGGTCAACTGCTCTGGGATATCGGGCTTGGCGCCGGTTCGGTGGCGATCGAGTGGCTGCTGCAGCATCCGTCGCTGCGCGCGGTCGGCATCGAGGCAAGCAGCGACCGCGCCGGCCGGGCGGCCCGTAACGCGGCAGCGCTGGGGGTGCCGGAACTTGAGATCGTGCAGGGCCACGCGCCGCAAGCGCTCGCGGGGCTCGCCCGGCCGGATGCCGTCTTTATCGGCGGCGGCATGATGGATGACGGCGTGTTCGACGCGGCGTGGTCGGTATTGAAACCCGGCGGCCGTCTCGTTGCCAACGCCGTGTCGCTCGAGACCGAGGCGCGGCTTGCCGGCTATTTCCGGCAATTTGGCGGAGATCTCATTCGACTGCAGCTCGCCCGAGCCGATAGAGTGGGCGCCATGTCTGGCTGGCGGCCGGCGATGCCGGTCACGCAGTGGCGAGTGAGGAAGCCATGATCATTGCGGGTATCGGGTGCGGGCGCGAAACATCCGCCGAAGATATTGTCGGTCTGATTTCCGTGGCGCTTGCAAACTTCGGCCTCGCGCCGGAGAGCCTCACCGCGATTGCGACCGAAACCTCGAAGGCCGACCAACGAGGTATCGCAGGTGCCGCCCGCTCGCTGTCGCTTCCCATTGTTCGATGCCCGGTCGCGGAGCTGGGGCGGGTCGCCGACCAGGTTTTGACACGCTCGTTGCGCGTTCAGGAGCTCAAGGGTGTTCCTTCGATCGCGGAAGCGTCCGCGCTGGTCGCGGCCGGCTCGAATGCGCGGCTGCTTGGCGCGCGGGTCGCGGCCAACAAGGTAACCTGTGCCATTGCCATCGGTGAGGGGTCATGACGGTTCACTTCATCGGCGCCGGACCTGGCGCGCCCGATCTCATCACGCTGCGTGGACGCGATCTCATCGCCAATTGTCCCGTCTGTCTGTATGCCGGCTCGCTCGTGCCCAGGGCGCTGCTCGACTATTGCCCGCCCCAAGCGCGCATCATCGATACGGCGCCGATGTCGCTTGACGAGATCGTCGCCGAATTCAAGCGAGCCACCGACGAAGGCCGGGATGTCGCGCGTCTTCATTCCGGCGACCTGTCGATCTGGAGCGCGCTCGGCGAACAGTTGCGGCGGCTCGAAGCGCTCGATATTCCCTTCACGGTCACGCCGGGCGTTCCGGCCTTTGCCGCGGCCTCCGCTGCGCTGGCGAGAGAACTGACGCTGCCAGAAGTCGCCCAATCGGTCGTGCTGACCCGGACTCCGGGTCGGGCGTCCTCAATGCCCGAAACCGAAAACCTGGCCGCGTTCGCCGCGACCCGCGCGACGCTGGCGATCCATCTCTCCATTCACGCGCTCGGCAAGACCGTCGCCGAACTCATTCCCGCCTATGGCGAGAGCTGCCCGGTTGCCGTGGTGTTTCGCGCGAGCTGGCCGGACGAGCGGATTATCCGTGCGACGCTCGGTACTATCGTCGGCGAGGTCGAGAAGACCAACATCGATCGTACCGCCCTTATTCTCGTCGGCGAGGTGCTGGCGGCGCGGGATTTCCGCGACAGCGCGCTCTATGACAGTGCCTATCAGCGGCGGTTCCGCGGAAGAGGCTCGTGATGGATGCACGGCCATGATCCATCCCTCCCGCGCTCCCGGTCTCATCATTGCGGCGCCACGTTCCGGCGCCGGTAAAACGACCGTGACGCTCGGGCTGCTGCGCGCGCTTCGCCGTCGAGGCCACCGCGTGCAGCCCTTCAAGTGCGGGCCTGATTATATCGATCCGGCGTTTCATGAGGTAGCGGCCGGTTGCCCCAGCTACAATCTCGACAGTTGGGCGATGGGCGCGGCGCTGATCGCAACGTTGGCGGCGACGGCATCGATGGAGGCGGACATTTCCATCACCGAAGGTGTGATGGGATTGTTCGACGGCGCCGCCGCGCGCGGCCAAATGGGATCCGGGACCACGGCTGATCTGGCGTCGCAGCTCGGATGGCCGGTGGTGCTGGTGCTCGATGTCACCGGCCAGACCGAGACGGCTGCCGCGGTCGCGCTTGGCTGCGCCCGATATCGAGACGACATCGAGATCGCGGGCGTGATCCTCAACCGCGTTGCGAGCGCGCGGCATCTTGCGCTGATGGCGCCGGCTTTCGAGCGGATAGCCTTGCCGGTTTTCGGCGCGATCTTCCGCGATGAGGCGATCGCCTTGCCCGAAAGGCATCTCGGCCTTGTTCAAGCGCGCGAGATCGCGGACATCGACCAATATCTGGACAGGCTTGCCGATGTCGTCGATGCCGCCGTCGATATCGATGCAATCATGCGATCGGCACGGCCCGCGAAGGTTCTGCCTCCTGCGAGCGACGAGCGATCGAATGAGTCGAAGCATGCTTTGCCACCGCCGGGCCAGCGCATCGCACTGGCGCAGGACCCTGCGTTTTCGTTCATGTATCCGCATTTGCTCCGGCAATGGCGCCAGGCCGGCGCGGAGATCATTCCGTTCTCGCCATTGGCCGACGAGGCGCCCGATGCCACCGCCGACGCCGTATGGTTGCCCGGAGGCTATCCGGAACTCCATGCCGGCACACTGGCGTCGGTCAATGTTTTTCGCGCTGGTCTTCGCGCATTGGCAGAACGTTCGGTGCCCATCCACGGCGAGTGCGGGGGCTATATGGTGCTGGGGCGCGGGATCGAAGATGCCGCCGGCGTGAGGCACGAGATGACCGGGCTGCTCGGGCTCGAAACCTCCTTTGCCCGGCGCAAGCTGCATCTGGGCTATCGCCGCGCCCGGCTCAAGCGCGACTGTTCGCTCGGCATGGAGGGCGCGGAAGTGTTTGGCCATGAATACCATTATGCGAGCACGGTTTCGGTCAATGGTGATTCGCTGGTCGATTGCAAGGACGCCTCTGGAGCGAGCGTGCCCGAACAAGGCATCCGGAATGGCTCGACGACGGGAACGTTTTTTCATGTCATCGACGGGGCAGCCGCCGCATGACCGACATGCCGCACTCATCGTCGCGACCATTCGACGAGACGTTTCGCGAGACGTTCCGCGACCTCATTCTCTGGCGTCGCGATGTCCGCCGCTTTCGCCGCGATCCCATCGATCCCGTATTGATGCATTCGCTGCTCGAACTCGCGAGCCACGCGCCCTCGGTCGGCCACTGCCAGCCCTGGCGGTTCGTGCTGGTCGAATCGGTTGATCGTCGAAACGAGGTGAAATCCAGCTTCGCGCGCGCCAATGCGCGAGCCCTGGAGAATTATGATGGCGACCGGCGCGCGCAATATGCGCGGCTGAAGCTGGAGGGCCTCGAAAACGCGCCGGTCCATGTCGCCGTGTTCGCCGATGAGGCGGCCGAAGAGGGCAGTGGGCTCGGCCGCCGCACCATGCCGGAAACCCTGCTCTATTCGGTCGTGGCTGCGATACAGACCTTGTGGCTCGCGGCCCGCGCCGAGGGGTTGGGGGTTGGCTGGGTCTCGATCCTCGAGCCTGAAGTGATTCATCGGGCGCTCGACGTGCCACAGAGCTGGACGCTGGTCGCCTATCTCTGCATCGGCTGGCCGGTGGAAGAGCATCTCGATCCCGAACTCGATCGTCATCGCTGGCAGCAACGGTTGGATGTCGAACGGATGATTTTCAGGCGTTGACGTGTGGCAGTTCCCCGCTGGTCGTCCCGGCGAACGCCGGGACCCATAACCACCGATGTCTGCTGTAGACAAAATCGCCGCTCCAGCTTCGCGCAACATCGACATTGGTGGCTATGGGTCCCGGCTCAAGGCCGGGACGACGCCATCACATTCCGTCGCAACACTTGCGTATTTCCTGATACAATTTTCAAACCGTCAATTCCGTCATTGCGAGCGAAGCAAAGCAATCGAGAAGCTGCTTTTGCGATGCACAGCGCTGCGCCAC
>Ga0209006_10007177_pt1 | contig 10066 bp, 10 predicted proteins | sample JacPin_JW_Ref_O2_FD_188567 | JGI IMG/M metagenome (GOLD analysis project Ga0209006, IMG submission 188567) | Forest soil microbial communities from Algoma, Ontario, Canada - Jack Pine, Ontario site 1_JW_Ref_O2 (SPAdes) (version 2) | ecosystem: Environmental > Terrestrial > Soil > Boreal...
CTCCGCTTGTTGTGATGCTGATGCCTGCCCCAAGGACCGCGCCGCCGCCTGCACTGAATGACCCGCTTGGCCCCGCGATTGTACTGATCGGATTAGGCGAAACCAACAAACTAGGCCCAGCGGCAGCACCTGCCCCCCACCACGAACCTGCGCCGCTCATTTTGACTGCTGAGAACCCCCCGGAAGCCGAATTAAGGAAACCAGAGTTCCCAGCCCCATCTGCCACTATCAGAGTCGAGGCCGATCCGCCGACGCCGAAGTTCCAACTGCTACCCTTCGGCCCGATTCCGGCTCCCGCATCTAAGCCTGCCCCAAAGCCGAAGGTCCACCCGGTCAAACCAGCGTAAAATTGCGTCGCCACAAGCTGCGCCTTCTGAGACCAATTCAGCGAGCTTTTTGGAAGACAGGTAGGCTTCCCGTTGTTTGCGGCAGCGTCGATCGTAGCAACGTCATCTGGCAACTTGTCAGTCACATTTACAATTATTGGTTCATCAATCCATCGTCCGCCATCGCCACATTCAGTAGAATCCCTAGCGCCAAAGTCGAAGTTGGTCGGATCGGGATCATTTGATGGCGTGTCTCCGTAACTACCATAATAGCAGTACAGCCCCAGGGGATCGGTATACAGGAGTGGGTTGTTCAAGGTGTAGGAATATCTGTTCCAGGACTGCGGGTTTTCGGGGTCCGCGGCTTGCAGCCCATCTGGATCCGGTGAAAGCCAGCGACCCTCGATCGGGCTGTATTTCCGACGCAGCGCATCGTATATCCTGCAACGGTGTCAGGCGACAGACCGGCAAAATCGGTGTCTCCGTTTCCAGCGGCCCCGATGTTGTAAACCTCGCCAAAGGGCGCGAACGCCTTGTCGGAGTTAACAGTTCGGCCGTTGAGCGTCGATTCCACCGATACGGTACTCACATGGTTCGCATGCCGCACATACGCGAAGACCGTGCCCGGAATTTGTAGCTTCATCATCGTAGACCCGCCTGGCAGCGGAATAAACGCGTTAATCCATGTCTGGCCGTTCATGATGCCCATTCTTCCGATTGGCCCGTAGAGGTTGGATACCGACTTCTCCGGGACCCGCGACGTCCGCGAGCGCTTTATCTACAAACGCTAGGGCATTTGGCGCGGGAAGTGGAAGAGCATCGGGCATAGAGACACTACTTTCGCAAGTCTGCTGCGATCAGCGTGAACTGATCCAGTGCCGCCTGCAGATCCTCGGCGATCTCTGCGGCGATCACGTCGGGCACCGGGAGGTTGGCCGAGTCCTCCAGGCTTTCGTCTTTGAGCCAGAAGATGTCCACGCTCACCTTGTCTCGCTTCAAGAGGTCTACGTAGGCGAACGACTTGAAGCGTTCGGTTTCTTTTCGCTCGTGACGATTCTCGGCCGTGCAACAACTCCCGCTTCAATGTGAGCTGCGGCGATCGGCTTAGCCGCGACCGAGCTTGCTGTGAGGGAAGCTACCGAGTTGCCCAGGCGCACGGGGGCGGAATACGGGTCTCCGATGGTCCTGGAGGCGGGGCCGTTATAACTTTGTCGCTGCCAAGCGAGCATGCTCCAAGCGGCATAAGCACCGCATTTCTAGCGGGCTTCGAGAATTCCTCAATCAAGAAACCACGGATGAAGTGCCCAGGAGGGTTATGCGTTCGCTCCGCTAGTGACATCTGGTACCACGACAGGTTCGTACACATCTTTTGCGCTCGGATTCGTTGGTCGCTTCCGGCGACCAAAGAAAGCTTCTCTCGCCAGTTTAAGAATGGTTCTGCGGTTTTGGGCGACAACCTTGAGCCATGCCATTTTCCCCATCATCGGGAAATATATCCCGCGGAAACATAGACGCGCGAGGAAGATGTTGATCCGATAACCCAGAGGTTGGTCATCGAGCGCGTCGACCGCCCGAGCCAGGGCCTCCGGGCTGTACGCTTGCTGCCACCCATATTTCACTTCGGCGTGAGCTTCTTCAATGGTCATCTTGAGCGGCGTGTGAGCCATCGCAAACGGGATGAACTCCTGCCAGTGCTTGGGGCGCGTGAGTCGGCCCGCGGTTTCCAGGCGCTTGTAGAGCGGGGTTGCGGGCAAGGGCGTCATCAGGCCGAAAATGGGCAGACCCGGAGGCCAGGTTCGGACTTGCGTCAGTGTGCGCTCGGCCACCCCGGTAGTGTCGTTGTCCATACCGAAGATGAATGATGTGATCGCATAGACGTTGCGTCGGGCGAGCCGTTCGAGGACAGCCGGATACTCACTCGGCTTATTGAATCCCTTGTTCACGTCTTTGAGATTGGTCGGGTCAATGGATTCCATGCCGATGAAAACCCATTTGCCCCCGGAGGCCGCGATTAGGTCCACCAGTTCCTCGTCGCGCAACAAGTTAGCGCTGATCTGTGCGACCCAGTGCACCTGGGCTTTGGCAGCGATGATGTCGCGAAGCAATGATTTGGTGCGCTTTACATTGATTGCAAAATTGTCGTCGATGAAAAAGACGGCAATCTGGCCCTTCTCGCTGCTGGCGCGCGCCTTCAACAGTAGTAACTCATTTACCACGCTCTCATTGGTGCGGAAGCGGATTGAGTCACCGAAGAATCCGGTCACGGTGCAGAACTCGCAGCCGTAGGGACAGCCACGTCCCGATTCAACCGGAATGATACGGAAAGAGCCCCAGCCCGTGCCGACACGGTTGAGTAGCGGCGCGACGACCTTTGGCACGAGATTGAATTGAGCAAGATCGATCGATTGCCAAGGAATGACCGGGTACTCCTTTAGCGACGGCTTCTTGTCTTTCCCCGCTGCATCCACAGGCGCGTAGATGGGTTTCAGTTCGCCGCGGGCGGCGTCATTCACAATCTGCGGCCAGGTTTCATCGGCTTCGCCTAGGGCCACAGCATCGGCGTGGCGTGGGCCGCCATCGCGACCGAGGGCCTCGTCGGCCATTTCGGTGACGTGGGGACCACCCATGACGACCGGAACTCCGGTGGCGCGAATGGCATCGGCGATGCGATACGCTTTGGCGATCATTCGGGTCATGGCGCCGATGCCGACCAGTCCGATGTTCTCGTCTCGAACGTACTGTGCGATCTGAAGCTCGTCCATCGGCTGAGCGTTGCCGTCGATCAGCAGCACTTCATGTCCGGGAGGAGTCAGAGATTTGAGCAAAAACATCCAGAGGTGCGGCATGAAGTTGCGAGTGACGCCGTTGTCGGGGTTGTAGAGCAGAATTTTCATGACAGTTCCTTACTTGAATCGTCCAGGATTCACCGCACGGGACCGTCACGAGCGATGCCGATCTGTTGATCTTGTTTTTCGTAGAACATGCTTCAGAACGGCGCTTTGGTATCTTTCTAAGGCTGTCCTCGGTTCACAGTTTCCAAAACTGCGGCTCCAACTGCACTTGTGGCGTTTGTGCCTCTTCAGGATCTCTGGAGCCGCACACGGACAGAGCCACGGTGCGTAACCTGTCTGGCTCCGCGAGATGCAGCAACGCTCGCGTTCTTGTTTCCCCAACATCCTGCCGCGAGCAGCCAAGCAGAACGGAACAATCCTGGTCCGAATATTTTTCAAGACAGACATCACAAAGACAAAGCGTTCAAAGTGTTCAAGCTGGAGAATGCGGGCGATTGAATAATCGGTATCCTTCGTCCGTCCGAAACTGCAAGTGACCGCATCACTCGGTGCGCCTACGACGGTCGAGTGGTTCTTGCGGGGCGCCAACATGCGAATTGCATTCTTGATAATCGTCCGCCGGGCCCAGGATTGCGCCCAGTCTCGAAAAACGTAAGTTCCGTCGGCGCAGTCTTCCAAGCCCGAAACAAAACATTCTTCAGCCTTCGCCTGATCGGCTGTGAGCAAGAACGAAAGCAAATGCAGACCATCCATGTTTTCTGCGAACACTCTGCAAAACTGGATGCAGGTTGCGTACGCGTGCGATGTCTCAGTAGAGGTCGGAGGTCTTCGTGGCACGGTCAGCTTCGTCGTCTCTGCTCTCCATTGCCCCTCAACGTTGGCCCGATGTCAGAGTCGCGCGCTCCATGCCTAAACATTTTGTTGCGTACGTCGGGCCAGAACTCTTTTGCCACATTGAAGACGGTATCCAGGGCTATTTGTTGCCCCCACTTGTTCGCGGTATTTCCAAATGATCGGTTCACGGATAGTACAGGATGGAGACGCCTGCGGCCACTGCATTCCAACCAGTTCGCTTCCAAAATCCCTCGGTGCTTTTCACGAAATATCGAGGATCCTGGTGCAGAACGACGGGAAATAGCCCTTCACTCATGATGTTGCCAATTGCTTGATCTGCGAATGCTCCCCGTAGTATTTGCCAAACCCCTGCGCTCCTGTTCCGAATGAGCTGTACTGCTTCTGGGCCATGGATAGTCCGGCAAAAATACCAGCCACCAGAAACGCTGAAGGATCAAAAGAGTCGTCCAACGCAACTTTCATCTTCTCGCCAGGCCTCAACGGTTTGATCTCCGCAGCGTTTTCGTCTGAACGATAGTTGGGGACCCAGAAGATGTGATTCTTGCTCATGCCATGAGCCTGCCTGTCGCTACAACCATCACGGGCATGGATAGCCTGGAGGTGCTCCGACAGAATCTGCAAATCGCTCAGAATTTCAAGCCGTTCTCGGAATCGGAGATGCAGGAACTACGTGAGCGATGTAAGCCAGACGCGGCAGACGGACGGTACGAGCTTTATGGATTTCATCGTCCAGAGCAGGTCTACGATTTCCTGGTGCGTAACAAGGGAGTATGCGGACGAACCGCCAGTACACATCGGAATGACGAGAAGAAGCACTACCGCCCGAACAGGCAGCAAGTGCGCCACTCCTCGAAATGGCGCCTGCCGATGTTGGATTGTTACGCTTGGCTCAAATCCGCCCGAGGACGAGCAGGATGACGACGATGAACAAGACCAATCCAACCCCACCGGTCGGGGCGTAACCCCAGTCACGGCTGTGCGACCAACGTGGCAAAGCACCTAGAAGTGCGAGAATCAGAATCACAATCAATATAGTTCCAAGCATTTGTTCTCCTTAATTCTGCGATGCAGGCGGCGCGGGGCCAGACAAGGACCCGCGTCGTCTGAGTAGTTCGCGGCAGAGCTATAGCGTAACGTTGAGTGTGACGTTCACGCCGGGATAGCTTTCGTTGCACAGGTAATACACGCCGTCAATTTCGATGACATACACATCCTGTGTGTACAGCCAGTTGCTCGGCCAGGGTTGCGCGAATCCAAACCAGTAGCCGCCGTATTGAAAGCGGCGATCCCTGCGGTAGTCGGCCTCGCTCACACGAAACCTGTGTTCCCGCCCGAAGTTGGCCTTGAAACGGTCGTCAGGAATGCGGTGGCGGTCGTTGTTGCTGGCGTGTTCTTCCGGCTTGGGTTGCGAGTGCTCCTGCGCTTTCTTCTCTTCCGGCACGCGGTCCTTGTCGGCCTGTGCGCGATTCTCCTCTTGCTTCTGAGCTTTTTCTGGCTGCGCCTTCTTTTCTTTCTCCTGCGCAGGCTGGTCTTTATTGTCCTGTTGGTCGTGCTGCTCTTGCTGAGCGTACGCCGGAATGCCGATTCCGAGAGCTAACGTGAGGACTGCCGTGCTGATCGCTCCTGCTAATTTCATGATGTTGTCTCCGTTGTCCAATCGTTATGCAGTGCGCTTACTGTAATTGTCCAGTGGTGGCATTGGCCGGTCCGCCGATCGCGTCGCCCGATACCAGCATCTCCACGCGGCGATTCTGCTGGCGGCCCGCGGAGTTGTCGTTGGTGGCCACCGGCAACGTGTTGCCGAAGCCCTTGGCGCTGACAGAATTCGCCGCGACGCCTTCTTCGACCAGGTAATCGCGGACCGAGCCGGCGCGGTTCTCCGACAAGGTCTGATTCATGGCATCGCCGCCAACGTTATCGGTATAGCCGCCGACTTCAATGTTGAGTCCAGGGTAGGAAAGGAGAATTCCGGCCACCTTCGCCAGTTTTTCGCGCGCCCCCGGCTTCAACGAATATTTCCCGGTATCGAACAACACGTCGGACATGCTGACGATGAGTCCACGGGCACTGTCGCGAGTCTTCAGAATCGAATTCAACTGCTCGGACAACTTGGCGCGCATCGCGGCTTTATCGGTGTCTGCCTGCTGTGCTGCCACGCGCGATCGATCCGCATCCGCCTGTGCTGCGGCAAGTGCCGTCGCCGATGTAGCTGCGCTGTCCGCCGCATCGGACTGGGCCTTCGCGGTCGCAGCCTGTGCATTGGCCGCATCCGATTCCGCCTGCGTCTTGGCCGCCAGCGCTTTGGCTGCGTCGGACTGCGCCTGCTCTTTCTGTCGAGTCGCGTCATCAGCCTGACCTTGCGCTTTCGCCTGTGCGTCGGCTGAATTCTGGCGTTCGTTGGCCAGGCGGACATCGTCCATCTTCTTTACGGCGATGGCGCGGGCGTCTTCCGCGGTCTGTACGGCTTCGCGAGAAACTGCGATCAGCGGCTTGGTCTCTACATGTTTGCGCGTAGCGTATCCGTCGGCAGTGTCCATCAATTTAACGGCGTGCTGGTAGCTTTCACTGGCGTACTGATCGGCGCCCTCAGATTGCGCGATACGCACGGCGTTGCGCGCTTCGAAAAATTCCAACGGCAGGTTCGCCTTTAGAACCACGGGATCGAATTTGTAACCGGTGGGAATGTAGCCGCCGCGCTCCATCAATTCATACTTGGCATTGACCGCCTCGGTGGATCCCTTCGTGGTGTCACGCACCACGTTTTCGAGGATCACCACGTTGCTGGGCTGGCGGGCCGCATAATACGGCTCGGCAGTGACGATTAGGGCAAAGGCCTGCAAATCGGTGGTCACGGTGACCTTGCTGCGATGGTTACCACCGACCAGCACTTCGCCGAGATTCACGGCCCGGCCTTCGGGAGAAATCGCCCAGAGTACGTAGGTCAGATATTCATTGCCGAAGGTCGTCGGCTTCTGCAGGTCGCCGAATTCGGCTTCGATCGCAATCGATCCGCGCTTGCTGTTCACTTCGGCCACGCCATTGGCCGTCGGCATCAAGTCGGTGCCCGCGAAATCGACTTTGGACGAACCGCTGCGATGCTGATAATTTACCGCTTGGACGCTGCGGCTGATGACGGTGACGCGGAACGTGGGCGTCGTGCTCATAGGTTCGACGGCGCCGATAGTCTGGGAAGTAGTTTGAGCAAGTGCGCTCAGACTAAGGGTGAGTCCGACTGCGAGTAACAATTGATTCTTCAAGGTGCCTCCTTAGGCAGATGACTGCCGTACTGCGTGATGCAAATCTTGATGGTTGCTTACGGGAACAGCAGCGTGCCGACGCGGATCCGTGACAGGCTATGGAACAGCCCGAAAATGTTCATCAGCCAGAGAACCACGGCAATCACGACGACACCGTTCAAAATGGATTTGATGGTGCCCTGCATGGGAATGAAGCGATTCACCAGCCACAGGAGCACACCCACCACGATGAGAACTTCCAGGAGTTGAATTAAAGGCATGATCTTGGTCCTTCTTTCTTCATAAGCTAGCTTTTGCAAGCGAACGCCTCTCCATTCGCTGGAGGGTTGCTCGATTTCAATTTCCGAGAATGCTTAGGGTCGAATCGCGCCGCGCCGCAAGGTCTGGCGGCGTACACGCGATGAAGATCGCCGATTGGCTGGATGCGGCCGAATGCCGGAGACCTGATCAGGAGTCGTTGGCGGCGGCCTAAGAATGAGAGCTGCGAATCAGCGTCCGCCGCTCCCCACTTCACACTCAGGAGTCCATCTTGACATGCGCAGATGGATGCGTCTGAGCAAGATAGCTCACATGCCGCAATTCTCGTCCCCGGGGCGGCGCAGGCTCGCGGACACTGGGTACGTCAAATTCCCGCGCGCAGTCAAAGCACACTCGGTAGGTCCGCAGCTTGATGGTGAAAACGCGGCTCAGGTGACGATGCCGGCAGCCAAAAATAAACTGCAGCAAGCTCGAGAGCGGCTTCATCAATCATTCGCTCTTTGCCGGCGCTCGCAGCTTCCATTCGTGTCCAGCCAGTCCAGAAGCGAGCGGACACTGGCCCGCGCGAGGGCGATGGAGCAATCGGCAGCGCCGTAATAAATATTGAGTGTGTCGCCGTCGGGATCCATGGTGTAGCCACAGGGGAAGACAACGTCGTCCACGTCGCCGTGGCGTTCGTACTCAGCCTCTGGCCCAAAGATCCACGAATCTCCTCGCAGCAGGCATTTTTCCGGATTCTCAAGATCGAACAGAGCTAGACCTAGACGATACAGGCAACCTGAAGGCGTGTGCCGCACGCCGTGATAGAACACAAGCCATCCTCGCGAGGTCTCGATGGGAGGCGGCGACAGCCCGATTTTATTGGCATCCCACCAGGCGCCGCGACGCGCTTCGAGCATGAGGCGGTGCCGGCCCCAATAGCGCAGGTCGGGAGAATAGGAAATCCACATGTGCGAGCCGAGCGTGGTCATGGGTCGATGGATCAGCGCCCAGCAGCCGTCGATTCGGCGCGGCAACAGCGCGGAGTCTTTGTCGTCCGGCGGCATGATTACTCCGAAACGCTCGAAGCTGCGGAAGTCCTTGGTAAGCGCCAACGAAACGCCAGGCCCGCCACGCGAGTACGACGTATAGGTGACCACATACTGCTGCAACTCGGGGACGAAGGTGATGCGCGGATCTTCGATGCCCCAGATTTCTTCGGGAAAGTCCTTTGGGCTGGGCATCAAGGTCGGTTCCTTGTCGATCTGCCATCCATCGACGCCATTGGCGGAGCGCGCGGCGCATAAATGCGACAAACCGCGGCGATCCTCCACGCGGCACAGCAGCAGCGTCGTGCCGTCCGCCAGCATCGTTGCGCCAGCATTGAACACGCTGTTGATGGGGTAGGGCCAGTCTTTACTCGTGAGAATCGGGTTCGTGGGATGGCGGTGTAGCAGCGGCTCGAATGGAGTGCTCAGAACACTGACTTGCTTTTCCACTGGAACGGTCATGAAATGATTTCCTTTTTTTCAGGTTCAGGCAGTGAGCGCATTTCGAGGAGTGCCATGAGGAATGACAGGGTTGATTCTGCTCCTTGGTTTTCATTGGCACGGTCGGGATGCAAGCCGTCCCGGCAACCGCCGGTGACGGAATCATAGAGGGAGAGTTGCAGATCGTTGTCGCCGAGGAACCAGTTGAAAGCCGACCATGCTTCTGTGCGCCAGCGGCTGTCCCCCGTTACGCGGTAAGCTTGCAGACTCGCGGAGACTGCGCCGGCAGCTTCGAGGGGCTGCTGATCAAAGCGCGCTTTCTCGCCATTCTGATGGTAAAAGCCTTGGGAACCGATTGGCACAAAGTGGTGGTTGGTTTCACAGCGTTGTATTCGTGACAGCCAATCGAGCGATTCCAGCCCGGCTGAGATCATGCGGTCGTCCGAAGTGGCCGAACCCACCACCAGCAGAGCCTGGGGTAATCTCGAATTTCCGTAAGCCAGAACGTTCTCGAACCATTTCCATTCCGGCCTGCGGATCGATTCGTACATTCCGAGAAGCCGTCGGGCCAGCGCTCCTCGAACCTTCTGCGCGTCGCGATCTCCAGAATAAGCAGTCAGATATTCCTGAACTCCCAGCAGCGTGTAAGCCCAGGCGCGAGGGCTGGTGAACTCCATCGCCGCCGAGAAAGAAAACTCGAACAGGCGTCCGGCCGCACAACGCAATCCCTCATCCTGGGAACGCCCCAGCACGGTGCCCAGGGACCACAGCGCGCGTGCATGACTGTCTTCGGATCCCGTCGCTTCCTTCCAGGCTCGATCATAGCCGAGAAAGTTTCTAAATCTTCCAGTCTCCGGATTAAATGCATGCTCCAGGAACGATAGGTACCGGGCAGACAGCTCGGCGGTATCCACGCCGGAGGGGACGGATTCCGGATTCAACTGTGCAAGCTGCGCAGTAAGAATGAGTGCGCGGGCATTATCATCAGTCGTGTGACCCTCACTGCGGTTGGGGACCGTGAAAATCGAGTGCTGCAATATTCCCGTGTCGTCGGTCATTCGATTCAAGTGCTCAAACTTGAGTTCCGGCAATTGATCCAGCGATTTGTC
>Ga0209006_10007178_pt1 | contig 10065 bp, 8 predicted proteins | sample JacPin_JW_Ref_O2_FD_188567 | JGI IMG/M metagenome (GOLD analysis project Ga0209006, IMG submission 188567) | Forest soil microbial communities from Algoma, Ontario, Canada - Jack Pine, Ontario site 1_JW_Ref_O2 (SPAdes) (version 2) | ecosystem: Environmental > Terrestrial > Soil > Boreal...
TTGAAACGTCCACGCCAACCCAAACGCGCCCGCCGACGGAATGTATTTTTCGTGCTTCGGAAAAAATTTTGACAGCAATGGCAGGACAATGCCCAAGGCCCCGCCCACGGCCATGGACCATAACTTGATCGGTTCCAGCGCCTCCAGTCCCTTGCTTAGCGCCACCGCCACTGCGCGCCAGGTTTGCGCCGCCGGCGCGGCGAATTTGTTGCCCAGCACCGAAGGATCGCTGACCATCACGCGGAACGCGCACACCGTCATTACCGTGCCGACAAATATGCCCGCGAACTGGGCCAGGAATTGTTTGCGCGGATTGGCCCCCAACAAGTAGCCGCTCTTCAAATCAGTCAGCAGATCGGCTGAAGAACCTGCCGCGCCGGCGGTGATGCTGGCGGCCATCAAATTGACGTTCATGTTGCCGGGACTGAGGCCGCCGAAAATCAGTTGCGTCACTTTGCCCATGGCTCCGATAGGCGTCGTGTCGGTTTCGCCTGTGACGCGACAGGCGACCAACGCCAGGAAGAACGTCATGAAAACGGCCACCGTGCTTTGCCAATAGGGCATACCGAAAGTCAAATGCGCCAGAATGGCCAGCCCGATTAGCGAAAAAATCTGGCCGGCGAAGAACCAGGACATGGGCGTTTCGATCGCCTGCATTTCATCGCGCGGGCCGCCGCGTTTGAACATCAGGCGCAGGTCTTGCATGGCCCGCACGATGGCGCGCCATTGCAAGAGAAACGAAAGCAAACCGGAAGTCACCATGCACGCGACGCCGCCCCACAACGTCCAAGGCACTATGTCCTTGTAACTGCTTCCGGTGATGATGTTCTGACCTTGAAGTATCGGCACAAACACCGCCCAGCAAAGCGTGCCGCCCACAATCATACTGACGCCCACGCGCAAACCACTAAGCACGCCCGCCGCAATGAACACCGGGTCCCACAGAAACAAGACAGTGCGGCCCATCCACGCCTTGCCCAGAACGCTAGTGTTGACACTAGTCACGAGGGAATCAATGGAAAATGCCTCCCATTTCTCGTTGATGAGATGCAGGCCCTCGCTCCAAAAATCGCTTAACGCTGCCAGCAAGCCCGCAATGCAAAGCGCTTTGGCGGCGCGCGCGCCTTTGGGTCCGTGGCTGTGCAAGGCGCGCAAGGTCTCCGCCGCCGCGACGCCGCTGGGGAAACGAAGCTGTTCAATGTTAATCATCTGTCGTTTCATCGGGATGGCCAGTGTCACGCCCAACACCGCCAGCAGAAAAATCCAGCCCAGCATCAGCGGCAAGGGCAGACTCGTCTGATTGATCATAATGTAAGCCGCGAAGGCCGAAATGAGCGTGCTGCCGGTCGAGTAGCCGGCCGAACTGGCCGTGGACTGCATGCAATTGTTCTCCAGGATGCCCATTTTCGTTTTGACAATGCCCATGGCGTGGAGCGAGGTCCAGATGGCGAACGAAAGAATGCAGGCCGTGATGGCCACGCCCATGAGCCAGCCCGCCTTGAGGCCGATATAGACATTTGTCAACGATAAGATTCCACCGAGCGCGGACCCCATAAGGACGGCCCGCCAGGTCAATTGGGGCGTATTCGCGCCGCGGCGTTTATAGACTTGCTCGAACCACTGGCGTTCGATTTCCTCCGGGGTGCCTTGGAAGCCGGCCAGCGGCAATTCAAAATCGGGTTCTTGCTCCGCGTCGGAAGGCTTGGCTTCATTCATTGGAGCGCAAACTGAACCGGCGTGGAGAACTTTTCAAGGGGAAACGATTCTTCTGTGTTCTCCTAGAAGCCATCTCATAAATACCTCAATAGGATGATGGCGGCGGCCAAATGCACGAATCCTTGAAAGTTAGCGGCATGGTACTCATAGCGCACGACCAGGCGGCGAAAGTTAAACAGCCACGCAAAGAGGCGCTCTACTTTCCAGCGCCGTTTGTAGCGGCGCAAAGTTCGTCCGTCCTGAGTGCGCGGGTCTCGATTGGCTCGGTTGGGCGCGATCATTTCGGTCCCGAACTTCTCCATCATTTGCCGATCCAACCGGTCGCTGTCGTAGGCTTTGTCCCCGATCAATCGTTCCGGCACCTCGGCCACCACGCGTTCTTCCAGGGTGGCTTCCACCAGCTTCACTTCAGCCGGCGAAGCGCTTTCTGTCCGCACGGCGAGAGGAAGACCATGACCGTCTGCCATACCCATGATCTTGGTGCCCTTGCCGCGCTTGGTTTTCCCAACCAAGAGCCCCCTTTTTTGGCCGGCACAAAGGTGCCGTCCACAAAACATTCTTTCAGATCCAATCCGCCAGCCTCTTGCAGATGCCGGGCCAGCGTCAACAAGAGCTTTTCCATGACCCCGGAGCGCACCCAATGCTGGAAGCGCCGATGGGCTGTTTGGTACGGGCCGTATCGTGGTGGCAGATCTTTCCACGGGGCGCCAGTGCGGAGAATCCACAAAACACCCTCGAGCACTTTGCGGCGATCGCTCCACGGGCGGCCCCGTCCGTCCTCCCGCACCGGGTCCGGTGGCAGGATGGGTTCGACGATTTTCCATTGCTGGTCTGTCAAGTCCATCCATAACTACTATACAGTACCGGAAAAAGTACAAGAGACATTTTGTCACACTTTTCCCACTGTCAACCATAAACGTGCCATCGCGTCACAGATTGCCTGTTTATGAGATGGCTTCTAATCTTAATCCTCTTAGTCAACACCGAGATTAAGATTAGGATTAAGATTACGATTAGCAGGGAGAAGAACTGCCGTCCGCCAGATGGCAAGCCGCCCAATGGCCTGGCACAATTTCCCGCAACAGCGGCGCTTCCACCTTGCACCGCGCTTCTGCCACCGGGCATCGCGGATGAAACGGACAGCCGGAGGGCGGATCGATTGGCGAAGGCATCTCGCCCGAGAGAACAATACGCGGCCGCTGCGACTGCTCGTCGATCTCCGGCACCGCTGAGATCAGTGCCTGAGTGTAGGGATGCCGAGGCGTTCGCACGACTGCGGTCGCCGGGCCTAACTCCACCATCTTGCCAAGGTACATGACCATGACCCGCCGGCTAATCCGTTCGACTACGGCTAAGTCGTGGGCCACGAAAAGATACGCCACTCCGCGCTCCTGTTGCAGGTCCTGCAGCAGGTTGATGATTTGCGCCTGCACGGAAACATCCAGCGCGCTGACCGGTTCATCGCAGATAATCAGCTTCGGATCCACGGCGAGGGCGCGAGCGATGCCGATGCGCTGGCGCTGGCCGCCGCTGAATTCGTGCGGATAAAACGCCGCGTGCGCGCCCTCCAGGCCAACAGATTCGAGCAATTGTTGCACGCGCGCCTGCCGCTCCCGCGCATTGGACGCGAGCTGATGAATTTCCAGCGCCTCACCAATAATGTGGCCGACCGTCATGCGCGGATCGAGCGAGTTGTAAGGGTCCTGGAAGATCATTTGCCATTTCCGCCGTCGCGCGCGCAATTGGGCGCCGGTCCATTGCGCCATGTCTTCGCCCTCCAACCGGATGCTTCCCCCAGTGAGCGGAACCAACCGGGCCAGGGCGCGTCCGAGCGTGGTCTTGCCGCAGCCGCTTTCACCGACCAAGCCCAACGTCTCGCCCGCCGCCAAATCGAAGCTGACCCCATCGACGGCCTTGACCATTCCTCGCGCCGCGCCGAAAACGCCATGTTTGACAGGAAAATGAACCTTCAAATCCCGCACTTCGAGCAATGGGGCAGCCGCGCTCATGGGGAATTCCAATAAGGACAGCGCACCTGCCGCCCGTTTTCGACGGAGACTAATTCCGGATGCTGCACGGAGCACTCTGGACGCGCCATCGCGCAACGCGGATGAAAACGGCAGCCGGAAGGCATCGCTCCCGGCCGCGGCACGCTACCGGGGATATTGGCTAATCGCCCGCCTTCCGTGCCGAGTTTCGGGGCGGCGTTCATCAACGCCCTAGTGTAAGGGTGCAGTGGCCGGCGTAACAATTCCCTCGCAGGTGCCAACTCCACGATTTGTCCGGCATACATCACGGCGACGCGGTCGGCCATCTGGCCGACAATTCCCAGATTGTGCGTGATCAGCAGCATGCTCATGCCCAGGCGTTGCTGCACCTCTCTGAGCAGCGCCAAAATTTGGGCTTGAATCGTCACATCCAGTGCCGTCGTGGGTTCGTCGGCGACGAGCAATTTTGGCTCGGCCGCCAGGGCCATGGCGATCATCACCCGCTGTTGCATTCCGCCCGACATTTCGTGCGGATAACTTTTCGCGCGCGTCCGCGGCGCCGGGATGCCCACTAGTTGCAACAAACGCACCACCTCCGCTTCGGTCGCCGCTTCAGGGCGATGCAAGCGAAGAGATTCCTTGATCTGAGCGCCGACGCGGAACACGGGATTGAGCGAGGCGCCCGGTTCCTGAAAAACATAACTCACTCCCCTGCCCCGCAACTGACGCAATTCTAGGTCGGAGGCCTTGAGGACATCGCGCCCTTGTAGCAAAATCTCTCCTCCCGAATAAAAAGCCGGCGGCGTCCGCAGCAACCGTCCGATGGAGAGGGCCGTCACGCTCTTGCCCGACCCGCTTTCGCCAACCAAGCCCAGCGTCTCGCCCGTCGCGATGGAAAAGGAGACGCCATCTACGGCGCGGACGGCCTGATGGTCCGAACGGAACTCCAGCTCGAGATTTCTGATTTCCAACAACGCCGGAAATGTACGATTGTCCCGCCTCGCCTTACGAGGTTTATTTCCCGAGGCTGTTCGAAGACGGCACGGTCACGGGTTGCGCAGAATTTGTTTCCCTTTTTCCAAACATTGTGCGTTTGTGTCCTGACCATTATGGAACGATTGCCCGGATTCCGTGACTTTTATCCCGAACCGCTCCCGCACTCCGATGTCTGGAGCGCGGAGGCGCGCCGCCACATTTTCGAGCACTGGCGCGAGACGGCGCGGCGCTATGGCTTTCGCGAATACGACGGCCCGCCGCTGGAGCCATTGGAATTATACACGCTCAAGAGCGGCGAGGAGATCGTGGGCCAGCTTTACAATTTTGTCGATAAAGGCGAGCGCCCGATCGCGCTTCGCCCCGAGATGACGCCGACGCTCGCGCGCATGATCGCCGCGCACGAACGCAGCTACAAGAAGCCTGTCAAGTGGTTTGCCATTCCCCAGCTTTTCCGCTACGAGCGCCAGCAAAAAGGCCGCTTGCGCGAACATTTCCAGTTCAACGCCGACCTCATCGGCGAAGGCGGCCCTGCTGCCGACGCGGAACTGGTCGCGCTGCTGATCGATTCCTTGCGTGCTTTTGGTTTGACGGCGGAAGATTTCACGGTCCGACTCAGCAGCCGCAATGCCTGGCAGGAATTTTTCCGCCAACGCAGCGCAAAACCGGAATTCGAGTCACCGTTTTACCAGGTCATCGACAGATTAGAGCGCGAGTCGCCCGATGAATCCCGCGTCAAGCTGGCCGCCCTCGGCCTTTCGCTGGATGAAGTCAACAAGTTTATCTCTGAAGGCAAACCGACGGCGGAGTTGGAGGCGATTGTCAAGAATCTGCGCGTGCGCGGGTTGGGTGATTTCGTGCGTATTGATTATCATGTCATTCGCGGACTGGCCTATTACACAGGTGTGGTCTTCGAAGCTTTCGACAAAAAGGGTGACTTCCGCGCCATCGCGGGCGGCGGACGCTACGACAATTTGATCAAGCTCATCTCCGGTGGCAAAGTGGATTTGCCTGCACTGGGTTTTGGCATGGGTGACGTTGTCTTACTGGAATTACTCAAGGCGCGCGGGCTGCTGCCAGCATTCGACTCCCAAGTGGATGCCTATTGCCTGATTGAGGAGGAAACGCTGCGGGAAGCGTCGCTTAATCTAGTGCAGTCCTTGCGCGAAAAGGGATACGCCGTGGAATATGCGCTGACGCCAGCCAAATCGGACAAGCAATTCAAGCGCGCGATGGAGTTGAAGGCGCGTTACACCGTCAAGTTGGTCGCCGCCACTCAAGGTGGACTGGAACTCAAACTCAAAGACCTTTCCACGCGCGAGGAGAAAACTCTGCCCGTGGAAGAGGAACTTAACCTCGATCTGTCCTAACCTTTACTTACTTAACTGGCGCGGCCCCGCCTTGGCACGCTGCTTTCCGCCCCGGCCCGATTTTTTGTAACTGACCTCGCGCGCCGCGGACGGGGTCTTTTCCGCGCCCTCGCCGAAGCTGGTCTTTAATTCCCGGATTTGGTCGCGCAGGAGGGCGGCTTTCTCGAATGCCAGGTTGTTGGAGGCTTCGAGCATCTCTTCCTGCAGGTTGCGCAGCGTTTCAGTCAAGTCGAAGTCTCCGGCGGTCTCGCGCAAGACCATGTCCGCCCGGCCGCGCGTGTTCTGATACACGGCCAGACTTTCCTCCACCGCCCGCACCACGCTACGCGGCGTGATATTGTGTTCCTGATTGTAGGCCAGTTGGCGCTGGCGGCGATACTCAGAGACGGACAGAAATTTCTCGATGCTGCGCGTCCTCACGTCGGCGTAAAGTATAACTTCTCCGTTGATGTGGCGCGCGGCACGGCCTGCGGTTTGAATCAGGCTGGTCGCGCTGCGCAGATAACCTTCCTTGTCGGCGTCCAGGATCGCCACCAGCGACACTTCCGGCAGATCCAGTCCTTCGCGTAGCAAATTGATCCCCACCAGCACGTCGAAATCGCCTTTGCGCAGGGCGCGCAGCACTTCGACGCGTTCGATTGCGTCGATTTCGCTGTGCAAATAGCGCACGTTGATGCCCAATTCGCGCAGGTAATCGGTCAATTCCTCCGCCGATTTCTTGGTCAGCACTGTCACCAGCGTGCGTTCCTTTTTGGCGGTGCGCTTGCGAATCTCCTCCATCAGGTCGTCGATCTGCCCAGTCAACGGTTTGACTATGATTTTCGGATCCACCAGTCCGGTGGGGCGGACGATTTGTTCGGCGATGCGGCCTTGCGACCAGTTGAGTTCCCGCTCCTGCGGCGTAGCGCTGAGGTAAATCGTTTGATTCTGCATCGATTGAAATTCAAAGAATTCCAGCGGCCGATTGTCCAGCGCACTGGGCAGCCGGAAGCCGTGCTCGACCAAGACCGTCTTGCGCGATTTGTCGCCGGCGTGCATCCCGCCGATCTGCGGCACCGTGGCGTGCGATTCGTCGATCACCAACAAGTAATCCTTGGGGAAAAAATCGATCAGCGTGCCGGGCTGCGAACCCGCCGGACGTCCGGCCAGGTAGCGTGAATAATTTTCGATGCCGGAGCAAAAGCCCATTTCCTCCATCATCTCCAGGTCATATTCCGTGCGCATCTTGATCCGCTGCGCCTCGATCAATTTGCCGCGCGATTCAAACCAGGCGATGCGTTCGCCCAATTCCTCGCGAATGGAAAGAATGGCCCGCTTGATCATCGGCTCCGGCGTGACGAACTGTTTGGCCGGGAAAACAACAATGGACTGCGGACTCTCGGTCTTCTCGCCCGTCAACGGTTCGAACCGGGAAAGCCGTTCGATCTCGTCGCCAAAAAATTCGATGCGCAAGCCGTCCTCGCTCCAGGAAGGACGCAACTCGACCACGTCCCCGCGCACGCGGAATTGGCCGCGCTCGAAGGCGATGTCGTTGCGCGAGTATTGCAAATCGACGAAGCGTCCCAGCAATTGGTCGCGTGTGATGGCCTGGCCGACGAACACCTGCTGCACCAGCGCCTCGTAATTCTCCTTGCTGCCGATGCCGTAAATGCACGAGACGCTGGCGACGACAATCACGTCGCGCCGCGTCAGAAGCGAGCTCATGGTGGACAGCCGCAGACGTTCGATTTCCTCGTTGATGCTGGAATCCTTTTCGATGAAGGTGTCCGTGCGCGGGATGTAAGCCTCCGGTTGGTAATAGTCGAAATAGCTGACGAAATACTCGACGGCGTTGCGAGGGAAAAAGCTCTTGAACTCGGCGTAAAGCTGGGCCGCGAGCGTTTTATTATGGGAAATGACGAGCGTCGGTTTATTGACAGCCTGGATGACATTGGCGACCGAGAAAGTTTTCCCCGATCCGGTGACGCCAACGAGCGTCTGGTGCTGCGCGCCGGCCAACACCCCATCGGTAAGCTTGGTGATCGCCTGAGGCTGATCGCCGGCCGGCTGATAAGGTGCGGACAACTCGAACATAGTCGGGCAACGTACGAAGACCGGGCCTGCCTGTCAAACCGCCTCGGGAAACGGTAGTGCCTTAAGTTGAAATTGTTTCATTTTGGGCGGTGGTTGGCATGGGTTTTGCCGTTGACGCCGTGGGCTTTGCGGCGGCATTTTTGGCCATATGAGCGACGAACCTAAAGCCAGCCGATATGAATCTCTGAAGGCCACGACCATTGGGCATATGATGCGTGCAGGTTGGGTAAGGGTATATGAAGAACGCGATGGCATCGGAAGGAGGTTTGAATGGTCTGCTTTAGGCATCCAGCGGGCTAGGGAGATGCACGCGATGCTTTCCGAACTTGGTTACGTTGAGGGCCGCATGGAAAGTCACCGTGTCGGAGAATATGACTTTTTGGTTGAATTTGTCGGCGATTGTATTGCCCAGTACGGGGCATCTTAGCTGTCAATATTCGCAAAAATTCACGACGGTTTGAAATCCTTAATCCAACCATGTCTCCCTGATTCGCCAAGACACGCACTAAACCGCCGCCAACAAACACCGTTGTGCCAATGCCTAAGTGTGGTTTCATTTTTTCCTCGCCTTCTTCATTTGCAACAAGGTGGTGGACCGAGCAGCCCCGGAGGCCCTCGAAACATCGTGAAAATATCTGAAACTATCATGGAAATCAACGACTTGCGTTTGTTCGGCCACTCCGCCTTCGGCCTCGTTCGAGCCGGAGTGCAAAGTAGCCGGACGGCCAAAACGAGGTCGGCCCTCCCTCAAATTACCTGCGCCATAGCGCTTCATGCAATCACTATACCACATGTCAATGGGAACGCAATCACAAATATTCAAACCATTTTCCGCGCCAGAACTCGTATTGACTTGAGGGGCACGACGGTCAGCCTGACCGCGGCAGGCAGATCACCTGAGGGATTGGTGATGTCCTTATTTCGGGGAGCGAATGCACTCACCAGAATTCTGCTCGAATCGTCATTCTCTTCCAAATTAAGGCACTACCTCAGGAATGGCTTGGTTGCATTTTTTGATATACTTGGATATAGGGAACTCATAAAGCAGAATCAAATTGTAAGTGTTGCAGTCATAATAGACGAAATCTTCCTCGCAACTTCTCGAAAATCCAAGGAGGCACGTGGGTTTGTAACCTCGCTTATCAACGAGAAGGCTTGTGAACACTTTGTGTTTTCAGATTCTATTCTCGTGTTTTTGCCATTGGAAGGAACACCTGACGGCAACACTCGGACTGCGCAATCGTTATTCGCGTCACACTGTGCAGGGTTAGTAACTGAATTCTTTTGGAAAGGTCTGCCCGTCAGGGGCGCCTTAGCCTATGGAGACTGCTATTTCAAGAGTGAAGACCGCGTAGTTTGTTTTGCCGGTAACGCAATCGTTGAAGCTTATGACTTGGCTAATTCACTGGATTTTGCCGCCTGTGTTGTCGCCAGCTCCAAAGACGCCATTTTCACCAAGATCTCGCCAAATTTCTTTGAATACCGTGTTTGCTTTTCTGAAAAAACAAAAAAACGCCCGAAAACATGGTCGTGCTGAACAATTATGAGAACTGCTGGGGACCAAGAGAACTTACAGCTCAGATTGTCGAAGAAAACTTTGCCGCCCACAGAAAGGGCACTCCCAATTGTGTGAAAAGCAAAATAACCAACACTCTGGCTTTTCTGGAAACTTGTAGAAGGCGGACTCCTGTGTAATCCGGGCTGTGACGCTGCCTCCATTCGAAGCCAGGATAAGCCCGGCAGTCATACAAAACGGAGATCCAACGCCTCAAGCATCTGCAAATTGAACTCGAAATTGACATGGCTACCCCGCAGCCTTGCTGCATGGCTAGAGCATTTTCTATTTAGATAGACGCATTTGGGGTTTGCTGCTATTCTCTGATGATGAAAAGAGAATTATGCGGCCCTTAAGTCAGGATTTGCGC
>Ga0209006_10007179_pt1 | contig 10065 bp, 12 predicted proteins | sample JacPin_JW_Ref_O2_FD_188567 | JGI IMG/M metagenome (GOLD analysis project Ga0209006, IMG submission 188567) | Forest soil microbial communities from Algoma, Ontario, Canada - Jack Pine, Ontario site 1_JW_Ref_O2 (SPAdes) (version 2) | ecosystem: Environmental > Terrestrial > Soil > Boreal...
CCTCGACAAAATCGGCGCCAACGACATCGAACCGCTTGGCGACCTCGCGCAGAATGTCCTTGCCTTCATAGTAACTGAACCCACCGTGACTGATCGTCGCGGTTCCCGGCGCGATCGACGGATCGAAGCTGTCGATGTCGATCGAGACATAGACGCGCTCGCCATCAGGAATGTGCGCGAGAGATGCGGTGGCGCCCTGGGCGCGGAGCCTGCGCAGAGGCACGACGTGCGTGCCATAGGCTTTCGCGGCTTCCCAATCCTTGCGGCTCACCGCGGCCATGTTGTGCGGTCCAAGCGTGGTAATACCCTTCACATGGGGCATCTCGGACGCCCGCCGCATCGGGCTGCCGTGACCCCAGCTGATGCCGCTACGTTCGTCGATGAAGTCGAAATGCGCATCGAGGTGAACGATGTGGATCGGCTTCTCGTTGGAGAAGGCTGCGATGGTTGCCATCGTGATCGCGTGGTCGCCGCCCAGGATGTAAGGCATGGTTTTGGCATCGAGCAGGGCGCGCACAGCCTGCTCGGCATTGGCCAGGCTGCGTTTGGTGTCGGCGTAGATGACGTCGCTGTCGCCGGCATCGACAATCTTCACCTCGGCAGCGGTCAGATAGGTGACTTCGTCTTCGAAATCGAACACGCCCTCCGGCCCGAAACCGTGAAACATCGAAACTTCACGGATGGCGCGCGGTCCGAAACGCGTGCCAACCCGATAACTCGATGCGGTGTCGATCGGTATACCGAGAACGGCGACATCGGCACCGTCGAGCTTGTCCCAATCGGGGCAGGCCGGTTGACGGGCGAACGTTGCCAGACCGACGAAGGGCAGGTCCATCCGATCGGGTGTATTCCGACTCGTGCCATCTGCTGTCACTGCAACATCCCTTCCAGCGCCTCCGGCGATTTGTCGCCGGCCATATTGGCTGACGGTTCAGCCGATTTATCCGCTGAGTCCGGGAGGAGTGGCGTCGCGCTCAGGACGAATCCTGCGCCGCGAATATTGCGGATCAGGGGGGCTTCATTCGCCCCGTCGACCTTGCGACGCAGCCGGCCCATATGAACATCGACCAGGTTTGTGTCGGGGACGAACTTGTAGTGCCACACGTCCTTGAAGAGGGCTGCCCGCGTCAGCAATTTGTCGCTCCGTTGCATCATGTATTTGAGCAACTGGAACTCACGCGGCCGCAGATCGATCTGCCGGCCGCCACGCTTTGCGGTTCGATCGATGAGATCGAGTTCCAGCGACCCCACGCGCAGCACCGTTGCGTTCGCCGGGGCAGGCAGTTCGGCCGACGGTTCTCCGCTCGATACCAATTCCAATATCGCCCGCGGCTGCTTTGAGGGGTTGTCGTTTCGCGAAGACGACCCGCGCATCCGGTCAGCCATCTTCTCGAGTGTGCGCGACAGCAGCGAATGGAGGTCGCTATCACTCGAGACAAAATCGGACTGCATCTCTGCGGCCGCATCCTTGACGGCAATACGAAACAGAACGGAGATGCCGTCGATATCGGCCCGAATCTCCGCCGTTCCATTCCGCGAGGTTGCCGGCATCTGCGCGCGCCGCAAAAAGCTCCGATATTGTCCAGGCCTGGTCGATGAATTCAGCAAATATGTCGACCGTGGCTCTGAAGTTCTCGTATCGGGGCCGACGAATGCCGATTCCGTCCGGCTGGTTATCAAGCGGGGGCTGCTATGACTTCTCATCGCGATGTCCTTTCCTGCGATCCGCACGTTGTGTTTCAGACGGTCGGATCTTCGTTGGGGGTTCAGCAAATATCGTCGGTAATCCCTTCACGCTGGTAGGCGCGGCGGACTGCGGGGAGCGCCGTTACCTTGTCGAGAAGCTTTGCGATGCTGGGGCGCGAACGCGGCGGCCGGCCCATCGGGCGAGCCCAGCGCGAGAGCATGACCAGATAGAAATCGGTGGCGCTGAGCTTGTCGCCGAGAAACAACGGGCCATTAGCCCGAAGATGGTCCTCGATGACGTCGAGAAACATGCCGGCACGCGCTTCTGCGCCGCGCTTGACGACTTCGACAGCGGCAGCATCCTCGCCGGCCAGACGATCCGGGTACTGCCAGACCATCAGTTCTTCTTGCAGCGAATTCGTCAGAAAGGTCAGCCACTGGTAGAATGTTGCGCGCTCGGGCGTCCCGACCTGAGGAGCAAGTCCCGCGTCGGCGTGTTGATCGACGAGATGGAGCACGATGGCTGCGGCCTCGGAGACGACGAGATTGCCGTCGACCAGGACCGGGATACGCCCGTTGGGATTGATCTTGAGATATTCCCCGGATTTATGTGCATTCCTGGCGCGATCGACGAGGACGAGATCATAGTCGACCCCGATCTCTTCGAGCACCATGTGCGGCGCGGCGTTGGCGTTCGCCGGGAAATAATGAAGCTGATACATCGAAACTTTCCTGTTCGTGTTGCCCTGACGAACAATTGGATTCTTTCCGCTATGGCCACAATGGGGGTGATCCGGCGATTCTGGCCAAACCACCGGCTTATTTGGCCGCTAGCGCTCGGCTTCGGCTTTCGTGCGAGATGGCGTGAGCACGACGAACGATGCTCTGGCGAGATTGGCGAGAGCCTGGACCGCGCTCGTGCAATGATCGGCATAGCAATCATGGCTGCAGTAGAAGAGCCCGGTCCCGATCTCTCGCAGATACCCTGATCCGACCGGCTCACCGCACAACACGCAAGAAGATTGCTTGCAGGGCATCCTGCCATTTACCAATACGAACTTCATGTGGCGCCTCCTAGCGCAAAGCAGAACACGGTATCGGATGATTGCACGGCATTCGGCGGTGGAGCGCAGAGATGATTCCTGCCGTCGGGATTGTCTCTATTCCGCTCGACCTTTTCCGGCGGAATCGGAATGTACTTTCCGTCTTCCCTGCGCTTTGCGTAGATGGTGCCGTCGACGTATTTGATTTCGGTCGGATAGCAGTCGGCATCGTTGCAGCAACTGACGTAAGGACGATCGGGCATATGCCACGTTGAGTAGAATTTCTCGTGCATCGGCATATCCTGCGGTGGATGGTGCCGCGCCGCGTGATTCTCGCCGTCTTGCGCCATGGCTGGCATCGCCAGCACGCAGCAGAGACCGCTGCTCAAGAAGTGTTTGCATAAGAGATTCATTGGGCGATCTCCTTGCTCCGGAATGATGAACTGCGGGAGTTGGCCGCGAGATTGTCACCACGACCGTTGTCAGGCGACCTCAATGCGAGGTAAAAACCTGCGGTCGTCATCTCGACGAGTCCTGAAACGGTCGGCGCACTTCCTTGAACAAAGGGCGGTTCGCCAGGTGTAGTACCGTACGAGGCCGAACTTTCCCTCGCAGATCGCGCAACGCTTGGCTGCGCTGTTGGAACGATATTGAAAACGGTTGCGCATTCTTGCCTCCTGTAGGTCTTGCGTGGGCGATGGTTGGTGCGGTTTGCCGAGGCGGCACGAGCGCGATCCCGGCGGTCGGGCTCGTCACGGTTACGTTTGGTCTCTTTGGCCGGGATCGTGGACACCATGGTCACCTGCAATCGGCTCTTCCAGTAGCAGTGAGACTAGGATGATCGAGACCACTCTCTCTATTGTACGTGGGTAAACCTCCGCCATCGGAAGGGATGGGAGAGCTATACGGAGGTTTGGGGGTAGGGGCCTTTTGCCCCCGTTTTTCAGTCCGTGGGGGGCGATTGACCGCCTGGAGCCGCCGCTATTCCCGGCGGTAGGCGGTAGCGATGCTGTGATCAAAGAGCAGAATTCGGCCGAGGAAGTCGCCATCATGCGCACATCGGATTGGAGCGAATTGCCGATCTTTCTCCAAAGTGCTCTAATCCCGGTCCTCGGAAACCTGGCACGCGCTGCGAATGATACGTAACGGCACCATGAATTTCCGGCGTTCGGCTGCGCGGTTCTTGCTCGGCAACATTGCGCTGGCGCACCCTTGGATTTCTATTGGCTTCGCGCCGATCTGCATCGATGGCCCCTCACCAACCGGGACGAGCAAGGAGAATGATTAAATCCGACCTCCGTCAACAGAGGCCAAAGGCGCTCAGGATCTATTATTATGCGATGGCGGTCTTGTCGGTTGCCGTTGCGATAGTTCTTACGGAGATCGCAGCACGTTTACTGCAAACCGAGCCCGTCGCATCATTGATGCTTTGCGCGGTGATATGCGCCGCGTGGCTTGGCGGGTTCGGCCCGGCGCTTTTGGCGATCGTACTCGCCCTTTTAGCTTTCCATTACGACATGGTGCCCCCAGCCAATTCATTTGCGTGGAAACACGATTTGCTCTCTGTGAACTTGGCGCAAGTGCCGCGTCTGATCCTGTTTTCGATTGTATCTCTCTTTGTTTCATTCGTGGTTACGACGCAGAGAAAAGCGACTGAAGCTCTCCGTCGCTCCCGCGACGACCTGCAAGCAGCGATCGAGGATCAAAAGCGTGTCGAAGCCGCGCTCCTGCATAGCGAAATGCATTTGACCGAAGCGCAGAAATTAAGCCAGACCGGCGGCTTCGGATGGAATGCCTCCACCGGAGAAATCTTCTGGACCGATGAAACGTTTCGGATATTTCAATTTGACCGAACGACGAGACCGTCCGTGAAATGCATCATCGAGCGCATCCATCCGGAAGATCGCGCCGCCGTGCGAGAGGCCATTAAAAAAGCGTCCCGTGACGCTGAGGATTTCAATCACGAATATCGATTGCTGATGCCGGACGGCTCAGTGAAATATGTCCATGCCGTGGCTCGCTCGACGGGAAATAAATCGAGCAGCATCGAATTCATTGGAGCGGTATCGGATGTCACGGCTGCAAGGGAAGCGGAGCGAAAGCTGCGAAGTAGCGAAGCCTATCTGGCCGAAACCCAGCATCTCAGCCATACAAGCAGTTGGGCCTGGGATGTGAGACGTCGAGAGTTCGTGTATCGGTCAGCCGAAGTCTATCACCTGTTTGGCTTGGACCCGGAAAGGGATGCTGGACGGCTGCGACCCTTCCGGGAACGTATCGCTCCCGAAGACAGGCTACGGGTTATCGAGGTAGCGCAACGGGCAATCCGAGAGAAATCGGATTTTGAAGTCGATTTCCGGATCGTTCTTCCAGACGGATTGGTAAAGCGTGCGCGTTCCGTGGGACATCCTGTCGTCAATAACGCGGGCGATGTGATCGAGTTGGTCGGAACACACGTGGATGTCACCGAGCAATACGAGGCAAAGGAAAGGTTGCAAGCTGCTTTTGACGAACTCAAGAGATCGGAAGATCGTCTTCGATTGGTCATCGACACGATCCCGACCCTGGTGTGGCGCGCAGGACCCGAGGGGAGTCTTGATTTCCTCAATCAACCAGCCCTTGACTATACGGGCCTCTCACTCGACCAGGCCGAGATGGGCTGGCCTCGCGCGTTTCATCCTGACGACAAAAAGGGAATGTTGACGAAGTGGAGCGCAATACGGGAGTCCGGCATGCGGGGCGCGTTGGAAGCTCGGCTCCGTCGCTTCGATGGCGAGTATCGGTGGTTTTTGTTCGAGGCCGAGCCGCTGCGCGACGAGGCGGGCAACATCGTCAAATGGTACGGGTCATCTACCGACATCGAGGACCGCAAGCGGACCGAGGAAAAGTTGCGCCGCAGTGAAGCCAAATTGGCCGAAGCACAGCGCGTGAGCCAAACCGGCAGCTTCGTCTGGAATGTCTTCACCGGAGAACGTTTTGGTTCCAGGGAATTCTTCAGAATCCTCGGATTTGACGATCCGCGTTCCGTTACTTTCGAAATGCTTCTTCAACGTGCTCATCCGGAAGATCGTGCGCGTGTGAAGCAGACAATTGACCGCGCTTCCCGCGACGGAACAGATCTCGACTACGAGCATCGGTTGCTGATGCCGGACGGCTCAGTCAAGTATGTCCACGTGGTCGCTCACGTTAACAGAGATCAAGCCGGCCATCTGGAGTTTATTGGCGCCGTGGTCGATGTCACTGCGACCAAACAGGCCGAGCAGAAGCTGCAAAAGGCGCAGGCGGAACTTGCGCATGTCACGCGGGTGACGACGCTGGGCGAACTAACGGCCTCCATCGCTCATGAAGTGAACCAGCCCCTCGCCGGGGTGGTCACCAACGCCGAGGCCTCCCTGCGCTGGCTCGACCGCGAAAGGCCCAACCTGGATGCCGCACGCCAATCGGTGGAGTGGATCATCGATGACGGCAACCGGGCAAGCGAGGTGATCCGGCGGGTTCGCGCGCTTGCGAACAAGACCGAAACGGAGAAGATGCCGCTCGACCTCAATGACGTCGTCAGGGAGGTCATCGAGCTGGTGCAGCGTGAGTTGATCAACCACCAGGTATCGTTGCGACTGGAACTGACGCCCGCTAAACGCATGATCCTCGGCGATCGGGTCCAGTTGCAGCAGGTGGTTATCAACCTGGTCATGAACGGCATTGAGGCGATGGAACTGGTCAGGGATCGACCGCGCGAACTGGCAATTCGATCGTGCCTGGACGATGCAGATGGCATGCGCCTTTGCGTGACGGATTGCGGTGTCGGCATTTCCGCCGATGATGCAGACCAGTTGTTCAAGGCTTTTTTTACAACCAAATCTGGTGGCATGGGGATGGGGCTATCGATCTGCCGGTCGATCGTCGAAGCCCATGGCGGGCGGCTGTCGGCTTCCAAAAACGAGGGGCCCGGTGCTACATTTCAGTTCTTCCTACCCTTGTATCAGGAGGAGGATGCGTTGTGACCGATCGTCCGAAATCATCGCCTGAGCGCGCCAGCACCAGGGAATCGATCGTTTTAATCGTCGAAGATGACGCATCGATGCGCCGGGCGCTCACTAACCTTTTTCAATCGGTGGGATTGGGGGTCGCGGTGTTCGGCTCGGCGTCCGAAATGCTGCAAGACAAGCTCCCCGATATTGCCAGTTGCCTGGTCCTCGATATCAGGTTGCCAGGGCTAAGCGGTCTGGATTTCCAAGCCGAGCTAACCAAAGCGAATATCCATATTCCCGTCATCTTCATGACTGGCCATGGCGACATTCCGATGACCGTCAGGGCCATGAAGGGCGGCGCGGTCGATTTCCTGACCAAACCGTTTCGTGACCAGGACATGCTGGACGCTGTGGTGACGGCGATCGATCGGGATCGGCAACGTCGGGAAACCGACAAGATAATCGCGAATCTGCGAGCGCTTCTCGAGACCCTGACCCCCCGCGAGCGGGAGATTTTGGCTTTGGTATCGTCCGGCCTCATGAACAAACAGATAGCCGCCGAACTTGGACTTGCGGAGATTACCGTGAAGATCCACCGCGGACATATCATGAAGAAAATGGGTTCGAAGTCGCTGGCCGATTTAGTAAGAAAGGCTGAAATGCTCGGAATTCATCGCGTTAGCTGACCGTCAACGTTTCAAAGACGGCCTAGGTTCTTGAGCTTACAAACTTAAGTATGATTCCACGATCCCGATTGTCGGGTCACTTTTGGGCCGCTGCATCGCTAGATAGGCTGTGTTGCACTCGCTTTAGGAAGGCCCGCCTTGTCAACGCTTTCAGTGATTTCAGTTATCGACGATGATGCATCTGTCCGTACCGCGACCAATAATCTTCTCAGCTCGCACGGGTATCAGGTTCATACATTTGCGTCGGCGGTGGACTTCCTGAAGTCAGCTCGCCTCGGCGACTCTTCATGCATCGTTGCGGATGTGCAAATGCCCCTGATGAGCGGGTTGGACCTGCTGCAACATATGCGCACGCTGGGAAACCACGCGCCGTTTGTCTTCATCACGGCCTTTCCCGATGACAGCGTCCGCGCCCGGGCGCTGAAGGCCGGAGCCATTTGTTTCCTGGCCAAGCCCTTCGCCGGGCCTGTCCTGATCAACTGTATCGAAAACGCGCTGAACAGGCCTCGCGGCGCCGGCAATTAAGGATCAGGCGGGTTGCCGCGGCGGCATCAGCTGCTGACAGGCGTCGAGAACGCGGGCATGGACATGTGACTTCTCGCAACTCGGGCAGCGTCCGCGGCACCAGGAGTTAAAACGGCGCCGTCTACCAGATGATTGGTCAGTTCCGCGGCAAGTTCAGGATGAGAGAGCTTGTCGGGATTGATGCCGGTCTCGATGAGCGCAGCCGCCAGTTCCCAAATTGCATTGTGGCAGGCCATTAAATCTTCTGAGAAGAAATCGGCGCACGAACGCTCGCATTCAGGTGCGTTAAATCGAGGCGTGTTGAAGCAGAATTGATTTGCAGAACGGCGGCGGCCTTCCCATGTCCTGTGTGCTATTCATAAGGAGACTTGAGATGAAATTAGCATTGATGGGCGCCGTCGCCGCTGTCACGGCAACTTTCGCCACGGCCGCACTGGCGCAGGCTGTTACCGAAGGCCCCGGCTATCGAGCGCAGTTTTACTCCGACGCCAATGGTCAGGCGCTCGGATCGGGCTATCAGCATACCTATGATGATCGTTACTGGCAGCGTGGGGACGCCATGATGCAGCACCATGCGTATGAACCCGATCGATATCGTTATCACGGCGGACCGAAATCAAACGATTGATTGCAAGGTCTCCTGGTGGCGCCGATATTCGCTCGGCGCCACCCCGGCGAATTTGCGATAGGCTCTCGTGAATGAGCTGGTGTCGCGAAATCCGATCCGGATACCGATCTGGGTCACCGAAAGCGCCGATCCCTGCAACAGGTTCCTGGCGCGATCCATGCGGCGGTCCATATGGTATCGATGCGGCGGCACGCCGAAGGATAGTTTGAAGGCTCGCGCAAAGTGATAGAGGCTCAGATCGGCCAGTCCGGCCAGCATGGCTAGCGAAATGTCCTCCGCGAGATGTTCTTCGATGAATTCCGCCACGCGTTTCTGCTGCCACCTCGGCAGGCCGCCACGAAGCCGCGGCGCCGCGCCGGATATGGTTCGTTCCGATCGGATGAGTTCGTGCATCAGCGCAAGGCTCAAGGCTTCGGCATACTGGCGGCTCGAAGGATCCGAATTCCCGACTTCGGCCTTGAGTTTGAGTGCGGTGTCCCACACCGCTTGATCGAAGAAGAACAGACGCGGGCTGATCCTGGAGAAGGCGATGCCAATTTCGGGATCAAACAGCCGGTGCTGCAAATCGACGTAGAAATAGGTGACGCGCGTCAGTACCCGCGGCGTCTCCCAGCCGTAGAACCGATGCCCCGCAGGCACGAAGCTCAGCTTGCAATTGAACTCGCGTGAGGTCGATTTGGGCAGCCCCTCGATGAACGTTTCGCCTTCGTGCCGTTCCGCCCGCTCGTTAGCGATCAGCAAATGTCGCGGGGCCTGAAAGCTGTATTCGAAAGTGCCGCGCCGGGTCACCTTTACGGTGTCTGCCTGGATGCCCCCCCAATGTGCCAGTCGGCGGCGCGCGATATCAGGTGGCGAAATCTCAACGATCGATCGATGAGGCGAACGAAGGTCCGACGGATTAATGCCGATGCCGCTGATTCCTTCTATCGACATGGGTATTGGCTTTCCTCATGCGCCAGAATGTTCTCCTCGAGTGTCTGGAAGCGCCGGTGTGAGGTTGCGAACAAGGTCACCATTACCGTTCACAATTGCAGAAACGTTGCTGCGCTTGCGGTCCACCTGTGCGGATAAAGAATAGAAACGCCGGCTTTCAGCGCTATTAAATTGGCGTTTCAGCTCGCTGATTTTGAAGTGATCGCAACGGCATCCAACAACCTGAAATCCAAGCAAGAAGACGTAGAGCACGGCAAGCCGGGACAAGCCAAAGATCCATTCGTTACCACATCCTCGCTTGTGTCCGTCGCAAGGTGCGCATCACGCGGTGCTGCTTCGGGCGATCAGGAGTTTGCATGTCCAAACACGAAGTCCGCACGCCTCCCGCTTTCGGAGGCGTATCCGAAATTCAAGGCAAGCGTCGAGGTCGTTCTCCAGTCATGGGTGATATTGGTTTCATCGGCCTCGGCCGTATGGGAACTGCGATGGCAGCAAACCTCGCAGCCGCCGGGCGCCGGGTCATCGCATATGTCCGTCGCTCCGATCGAATTCACCAGCTCGAGGCCATCGGTCTCAGGCCCACGACAGATATCGGCGAC
>Ga0209006_10007180_pt1 | contig 10063 bp, 6 predicted proteins | sample JacPin_JW_Ref_O2_FD_188567 | JGI IMG/M metagenome (GOLD analysis project Ga0209006, IMG submission 188567) | Forest soil microbial communities from Algoma, Ontario, Canada - Jack Pine, Ontario site 1_JW_Ref_O2 (SPAdes) (version 2) | ecosystem: Environmental > Terrestrial > Soil > Boreal...
GCAGGGCGGGGGGCTGCCGTCAGGTCCGGTACGTGCAGCATAGCGAAATAAGGTGCCGACTGGCCCGGTGCTGGGCGAGTCACACGTCATGACCTGTATGTCTGCGATCCTGCCCTCGGGAGCCGGCCCGGCCGACCACCGGCGGTGCCGCGCCGGTGCCATCAGAGATCGGATGAATGCTCGTGTCTCGCTTGAGCTGCCCTGGGCCTCATATCCAGGGCGAAAGCTCAGTCGAATCAGGTACACGCTCAGGTGAATCAGGCAAAAGTTCCGTCGAATCGGGTTATATCTCGGTTCGATGACGGTCCCGTTGCGGTGGCCAGCAAGCGTTGACAGGGCACAGACATCCGATCTATTTTCCTGGCACACAACCTGCGGTGTCGTCCCACTGGCGGTGCGCGAGGGCGCGCTCTGCGGCCCGGGGGAGTGGACAGGAGGACCGATGGTATTTCGCCGACGTTTTGCCATGTCTGCCTCGGCCGCGGTGGCGGTCGCGGCCTTGCTGGCCGGTTGCGGTTCCAGCGGCGGTGGCAGCTCAGCCAGCGCAGGAAGCTCAGGCCAGCCGTCCAGTTCCTCGCCGGTCAAGATCGGCGTGGATCTCACCTACAACAACACGGCGTTCTGGTCCGCTTACATCAACTACCAGAGCCAGTACGCCAAGCAGCTGCACATCAAGCTGCTCGGGCCGCTGCTGTCGGCGGCCAGCGCCAGCCTGCAGAACCAGCAGGTGGAGGAGCTGGTCAATGAGGGCGCCAAGGCGGTCATCGTGAACCCCGAGACCGCGACCAGCCTGGGCCCGGCCATCTCCTACGCGGCCGCCCACCACGTGAAGCTCATCTCGGTCGACACGATCGTGGGCGTCGGCAAGGTGTACATGGTGGTCCGGGCCTCCAACCTCCTGTACGGCCTGGACGCGTGCGCCTACATCAGCTCGGTCGCGAAGTCCGGCTACGTCCTCGAGCTGGAGGGCGACCTGACCTCGTCGAACGGTGCGGACCGGGCCAACGCGTTCAACGCCTGCATGGCCGCCAACGATCCCGGGGTCAAGATCCTCAAGGACCCGACCGTATGGACCGACGCGACCGCGGTCACCGACGCCCAGAACGCGGTGAACGCCTACGGCAGCAAGCTCAAGGCCATCTACTCGGCGTGGAGCAGCCCGGACACCGGCATCATCCCGCTGCTCAAGTCCAAGGGGCTGACCGGCAAGGTCGCGGTGGTCAGCGACGACGGGGTGCCGTTCGAGATGTGCGACATTTCCAAGGGCATGACCAGCGCCTCTCAGTCGCAGCCCGCGAACCTGTACGCCTACTGGGCCCTCAAGTACGCCAAGGACGCCGCCCAGGGCATCGTGCTCAAGGCGGGCCAGCCCGGCGGCGGCGCACCGGCCCTGCAGTCCGTCAGCTACCAGGGCGATAGCAACCTGGCCGATCCGATCGTGGCCCCGTTCGTGACCAAGACCGCGACGACCTACAAGATCAAGCCGGTCGACGGCCTGCCGGCCACGCTGACGACCACGCCGGTCACCAACGCGCAGCTGTGGGGCAACGTGTACGGAAAGGCCCACGGCGGAGTCTGCAACGCTGCGGCCTCAGCTGGATGACCGCCAATCCGGCCCCTGCTGCCTCGGCCGCCGTCCCGGCGGCCGAGGCAGCGGGAATCTACAAGCAGTTCGGCAGCACCCAGGCGCTGCGCGGAGTCGATCTCACCCTGTGGCCTGGCCGCTGCCTCGGCCTGGTTGGCCGGAACGGGGCCGGTAAGTCCACCCTGGTTTCCATCCTGAGCGGCATCTACCCCGCGGACCGCGGTGAGGTGCGTTTCGACGGTGCCGCGGCTCCCGCCCTGGGCGCGGTCGGGGCCTGGCGCCGCCAGATCGCCACGGTGTTCCAGCACTCCATGGTGGTGCCCAGCCTGACCGTCGCCGAGAACGTGTTCCTGGGGCGGCAGCCGCAGCGGGCCGGCCTGGTGGACTGGCGGCACATGCGCGACCAGGCGGCGCAGATCATGTCCGACTGGGGCTTCTCCATCGACGTGAACCTGGCCTGCGCGGACCTCACCGTGGAGCAGCGGCAGATCGTTGAGATCACCCGCGCGCTGGCCTCCGGAACCCGCTGCCTGCTGCTCGACGAGCCGACCGCGGCCCTGGAACGCGCGGGCATCGAACGGCTCTTCGCCCGGGTCAGGCAGCTCACCGCCAGTGGCGTCGCGATCCTGTATATCTCGCATCATCTCGAGGAAGTCTTCGAGATCTGCCAGGACGTCGCCGTCATCAGGGACGGCGAGCTGGTGCTCACCGGCGCCGCCGCCGGGCTGTCCAAGGACCAGCTGGTCTCCGCGATGGTCGGCCCGGATGTCGCCGCGACCCGGGCCGACCTGGCGCCAGAGACTGCGGGCCGGCGGTCACCGGCTGCTCCCGCCCGGGAACCCTGCCTGGTCGTCGATCATGTGTCGTCCGGCGCGCGCGGCGGCCGGGTCACCGACGTCTCACTGGAGGTCCGCCCGGGTGAGCGCGTCGGGGTCACCGGCCTGCTCAGCGCGGGGGTCGCCACCCTGGCCCGGATAGTCGCGGGCGCCGCCCGCTACGAGACCGGCCGGGTGCTGGTCGCAGGCACCGAGCTCACTGCGGGACGCCGTGACCTCAACCTGAAGGCCGGTGTCGGCTACATCCCCGAGGACCGCCAGGCCGAGGGATTCGTCGCGGCGCTCAGCGTGGCCGAGAACGCCACCATGACCATCACCGACTGGCTCGCGCGGATGGCTGGATTCCTGCGCCCGTCGGCGCGGGCCGCGGCCGCCGCGCCGCTCGCCCGCCGGCTGTCCATCGTCTCCGCGGGTCTGGGCCAGATCTCCGGCGAATTGTCGGGCGGAAACCAGCAGAAGGTGACGGTGGCCCGGGCTCTTGCCCGCGAGCCACGGCTCATCGTGGCCATCACCCCGACCCGGGGCGTGGACGTGGCCTCCAAGTCACTGCTCCTGGCCGAACTGGCCCGGGTGACCGATGAGACCGGGGCCGGCCTGCTGCTGGCCAGCGACGAACTCGATGACCTGGTCATCTGTGACCGGGTGATCGTGCTGGTGCGCGGCGAGCGGTTCACCGAGTTCACCGACCCCCCGTTCGACCGCGAAGCTCTCATCGCGGCGAGTGAGGGGATGGCCCGGGGCGCCGATCTGCCCCCTGAGTCCAGCCCAGGAGGCCACGATGAGTGAAACTCCTCACGCCACGGGTACCGCGGTCACTGACCGCGGCCGTGCGGCGGTGGAGGCGATCCTCCAGGGACGGAGCCGGAGCGCGGTCGCCATCTCACTGCTCCGCGAGGCGGCGCTGCTCCCCGTCCTCGCCATCCTGATCGTGGTCGGCACGTTCGTGAACCCTGCGTTTCTCACCGTGTCCAACATCTCCGGGATCGGGCAGCAGATCTCGGCCCTCGGGGTGGTGGTGGTCGGCGAGAGCCTCATCCTGCTCATCGGCGGGCTGGACCTGTCGCTGGAAGGCACCTTCGGGCTGGCGCCGATGGTCGCAGCCTGGCTCATCGTCCCGGTCGCGGCGTTCGGCTCCGGCACGGTCCTGAATCCTTACCTCGGGATCCTGATCGTGATCGCGGTCGGCGCGGCCGTCGGCCTGCTGAACGGCATGCTGATCGTCAAGGGACGGCTGAACGGGTTCATCGTCACGCTGGGCATGACGATCGTCCTGGCCGGCCTGCAGAACGGCATCGTGAAGGGCAACACGCTGTTCAATCTCCCGGCCGCGTTCAGTTATCTCGGGTCGGCGTACCTGGGCAAGGTACCGGTCTCGCTCATCGTCACCGTGATCATCTTCGTGGCCACCGGGCTGTTCCTGCGCTACCACCGGATCGGCCGGGCGATCTACGCGGTGGGCGGGAACCGGGAGGCGGCCCGGGCGGCCGGGATCAAGGTGGACCGGATCCGGCTGGGCGTCTACGTCGCGGGCAGCATCCTGGCCGCGATCGGCGGCCTGATGGAGGCGGGACGCGTCTCCGCCGTGACCGGCCAGCAGGGCTACCAGGAAGGCATCATCTTCGCGGTGTTCGCCGCCGCGGTCATCGGCGGCGTGAGCCTGCAGGGCGGCCGGGGCAACATGGTCGGCGCGGCGTCCGGCGTCATCCTCCTCGGGCTGGTGCAGAACATTCTCGACCTGGCCAACGCGCCGAACTACTGGATCGAGGCCATCGACGGCGCGGTCATCCTGGTCGCCCTGCTCCTGGCCCGGCTGATCGGCGGCGAGGCCTCCGCCGAATGAGCCGCCCGGTATGAGCGGCCGAGTATGAGCGGCCCGGTGTGAGCGGCCCGGTATGAGCAGTACTGCACCCACGGAGACCCATTCATGACGAAGATCCTTGGCTTCGAGACCCTTGACGTCCGCTTCCCGACCTCCCGGATGCTGGACGGCTCGGACGCCATGAACCCGGACCCGGACTACTCGGCCGCAGCGCTGATCCTGCGCACCGACGCGCCGGACGGCCTGGCCGGGCACGCGCACGTGTTCACGATCGGCCGGGGCAACGAGATCCAGCTCAGCGCGATCCGGGCGTTCGAGCCGTTCCTGGCCGGGCTCGATCTCGACGAGGTCCTGTCCGACCTGGGAGGCCTGGCCCGGCGGCTGGCCGGGGACAGCCCGCTGCGCTGGCTGGGCCCGGAGCGCGGGGTGGTGCACATGGCCCTCGGGGCGGTACTCAACGCGTGCTGGGATCTGGCCGCCCGGCGGGCGGGCAAGCCGCTCTGGCTGCTGCTGGCCGGGCTGTCCCCGGAGGAGATCGTTGGCCTGGTCGACTTCCGGTACCTGACCGACGTGCTCACCCCGGACGACGCCCTCGAACTGCTGGAGCAGGCGGCCGCCGGGCGGGAGACGCGGATCCTGGCCCTGCTGGACCAGGGGTACCCGGCGTACACCACCACCCCGGGCTGGCTGGGCTACTCCGACGACCGGCTGGCGCGGCTCTGCGCGGAGGCCGTCCAGGACGGCTTCAGCCAGGTCAAGCTCAAGGTCGGGGCCCGGCTCGCGGACGACAAGAGGCGCATCGCGGTGGCCCGGGCGACGGTGGGCGAGGACATCGGGATCGCCCTGGACGCGAACCAGGTGTGGGATGTGGACACCGCGATCGCCTGGGTACGGGAGCTGGCGCCGGGCCGCCCCGAGTGGATCGAGGAGCCGACCAGCCCGGACGACATCCTGGGCACCGCGGCCATCCGCCGGGGGGTGCACCCGGTCCGGGTGGCCACCGGCGAGCACGTCTCCAACCGGATCATCTTCAAGCAGCTGCTCCAGGCCGGGGCCATCGACATCATGCAGATCGACGCCTGCCGGGTCGGCGGGGTCAACGAGAACATCGCCAACCTGCTGCTCGCGGCCAAGTTCGGCGTGCCGGTGTGCCCGCACGCGGGCGGCGTGGGCCTGTGCGAGATGGTCCAGCACCTGGCGATGTTCGACTACGCCGCGGTGTCTGCCTCTGTCACCGGGCGCCAGATCGAATGGATCGATCACCTGCACGAGCACTTCACCGCGCCGGCCCGGGTGGAGCGCGGCCGGTACGTGGCGCCCACCGCGCCGGGCGGGTCGGCGGAGCTGCGGCCCGAGTCGGTGAAGGAGTTCAGCTATCCCGAGGGCGCCGCGTGGCTCTCCAGTACCCGGGGGGCATGACGCCGTCCCGCTGGCCGCCGCCGGGCTGGAGATCACCCGGATGGTGTTCGGCGGTGCGCCCCGGGCAGGTCACAACACTGACGCGAGCCACTGCTGAACGCTGGCGACGTGCACGGTGGACCAGGACCGGGCCACCACCGGGTCGTGGGAGTCCAGTGCGTCCAGGATGGCGCGGTGCTCGGCCAGGGTCCGCTGGGTGGCCCCCGCCTGGGTCAGGCCGCGCCAGACCCGGGCCCGCGACGTCGGCCCGGACAGCGAATCGAGCAGCGACGTGAGCACGCTGTTCCCCGAGCAGGCCGAGATCCGGCGGTGGAATTCCAGGTCGTTGGCGACCAGGTCCTCGATCTCGGGATCCGGGCCCAGGCTGTCCAGCAGCCCGCGGAGCCCGGCGACCTCGGCCGCCGAGATCCGTTCCGCGGCCATCGCCGCCGCCTCCGGTTCCAGGATCCGCCGGACCTCGAGGAACTCGAGCACGGTCCCGTCGCGGTGGAAGTCCACGATGAAGCTGAGCGCTTCGAGCAGCAGCGGGGGCTGCAGGCTGGTCACGTAGGTGCCGTCACCGCGCCGCACGTCCAGGATGTTCATCAGCGACAGCGCCTTGACCGCCTCGCGCAGCGAGCTGCGGGATAGCCCCAGGTCGGCGGCCAGGTCCGCTTCCCGGGGCAGCCGATCCCCGGCCCGCAGCGTGCCTGAGACGATCATGGATTTGATCTTCTCGATGGCCTCGTCCGTCAGCGCCACAGCTGTCCTCCGAACCCGCCGTGCCGTCTGCGCCGCTGCCGGGCCCCGCTCACCGACATCCCCGAACATCCGATGTCTAGCGCCGAGTATTCCACAGTGCGGGGGATGCAGCGTGCGAAGTGCCTGGCCAGTGCGCACGTGGCGGGCATCACGGGACTGACCGCGTCCCGGCGGCGGGGTGCGGTGCGCCCCGGCTGTCGCTGGCGCCTGATACCAAGGACTCATGGTTTCCGACTCTGGCCTGCTGGTTTCCGATCCCGCCCTGCGCGATGAGGCGGAGCGCTGCCTGCGCGCGCTGGCCGGCCCATCCGCCCAGCTCCGCGAGGATCAGTGGACCGCCATCCAGGCCCTGGCCCGCGACCGGCGCCGGGCGCTGGTCGTACAGCGCACCGGCTGGGGCAAGTCGGCCGTGTACTTCGTGACCACCGCGCTGCTCCGGGCCCGGGACATGGGGCCGACGATCATCATCTCCCCGCTCCTGGCCCTGATGCGCAACCAGATCGAGGCGGCCGGCCGGGCCGGGCTGAGGGCCCGGACCGTGAACTCGGCCAACATGGCCGACTGGGACGAGATCTACGCGGAGATCGCCGCGGGCACCGTGGACCTGCTGCTGGTCAGCCCCGAGCGGCTGAACAACCCGGGCTTCCGCGACCTGGTCCTGCCCAAGCTCGCCGCCACCGCCGGCATGCTGGTCGTGGACGAGGCGCACTGCATCTCCGACTGGGGCCACGACTTCCGGCCCGATTACCGCCGGCTCCGCACGGTGCTGGAGAACCTGCCGCCCGGCGTGCCGGTGCTGGCCACCACGGCCACCGCCAACGCGCGGGTGACCCGGGACGTGGCCGAGCAGCTGGCCAGCGGCGCGGACGGGGAGGCCCTGGTGCTGCGCGGCCCGCTGGACCGCGAAAGCCTCTGCCTGGCGGTCGTGGAACTGCCAGCGGCTCAGCAGCGCCTGGGCTGGCTGGCCGAGCACCTGGACGAGCTGCCAGGGTCCGGCATCATCTACACGCTGACCGTGGCCGCGGCCCACGAGACCGCTGCCTTCCTGCGCGAGCGCGGCCACGAGGTGCTGCCCTACACCGGCCGGGACGAGCAGGAGCAGCGGCTGGCCGCCGAGCGCGCGCTGCTCGACGGCGAGCTCAAGGCGCTGGTGGCGACCAGCGCCCTGGGCATGGGGTTCGACAAGCCGGACCTGGGCTTCGTGGTGCACCTGGGCGCGCCGCAGTCCCCGGTCGCGTACTACCAGCAGATCGGCCGGGCCGGCCGGGCCGTGCCCCGGGCCGAGGTGATCCTGCTGCCCGGCCGCGAGGACCGCGATATCTGGGCCTATTTCGCGTCGCTGGCGTTCCCGCCCGAGCCGCTGGTCCGGGCGACGCTCGGCGCGCTGGGCGAGGCAGCCGGGCCGCTGTCATCCGGCGCGCTGGAGACCCAGGTGGACCTGAGCCGCGCCCGGCTGGAGATGATGCTCAAGGTCCTCGACGTGGACGGCGCGGTCCGCAAGGTCAGCGGCGGCTGGGCCGCCACCGGGCAACCCTGGGCCTACGACGCCGAGCGGTACGCGACGGTCGCGGCGGAGCGCGGCCGGGAGCAGCGGGCCATGCTCGACTACCTGCGCACCCCCGGCTGCCGGATGGAGTACCTGCGCGAGCAGCTGGATGACCCCGCGGCGCAGCCGTGCGGCCGGTGCGACAACTGCACCGGGCATCCCTGGCCCGCGGAGGTGTCGGAGGAGGGGACCGCGCTGGCGCGGGCCCGGCTGCTCCGCCCCGGCGTCGACATCAGCCCGCGGCGGATGTGGCCCCCCGGCATGAAGAAGCTCGGCGTCGACGTGACCGGGAAGATCCCGGCCCAGCTGTCGGCGGACACCGGCCGGGCGCTCGGCCGCCTCACCGGCCTGGGCTGGGGTCCTCGGCTGCGTGAGCTCCTCGACCCGGGGGCCGGCGGTCCGGCCCCGGGCGGTCCGGTCCCCGACGGGCCCGTCCCCGACGACTTGGTGGCCGCCCTGGTCCAGGTGCTGGCCGCGTGGGACTGGGAGCAGCGCCCGGCCGGCGTGGTCACCCTGCCCAGCCGGACCCGGCCCCAGCTCATCGCCAGCCTGGGCGAGCGGATCGCGGAGATCGGCCGGCTGCCGCTGCTGGGCTCGCTCAGCTACGACGGCTCCGGGCCGCGCGGCGAGCACTCCCCCGGCCAGGCACCCGCCCAGCAGTTCAACAGCCCGCAGCGGCTCCAGGCGATCTGGCGGGAACTGCGGCTCCCCGGGCCGCTGGCCGGCACGGTGGCCTCGCTCGGCGGCCCGGTGCTGGTCATCGACGACCGGATCGACAGCGGCTGGACCATGACGGTCGCGGCCAGGCTGCTCCGCGAGGCTGGCGCGCCCCGGGTGCTCCCCCTGGTGCTGGCCGCGACCACCGGCTGACGTCAAGCCAGGGGCGTGGCTGACCTCATGCCCGGTGGTTAGCCAGCGTGGTTTAGCCAGCGTGGTTTAGCCAGCACTGACGGGCTCGACCTGAGGCGGCGCGGTCTGCTCCTCCCGGAGGCCGTACTTCCGGTAGACCCGGCGCAGCGGTCCCGGCGCCCACCAGTTCGCCCGGCCCAGCAGGCGCATGGTGGCGGGGACCAGGAGGGTCCGGACGATGGTGGCGTCCACCACCAGGGCCACGATCATGCCCACGCCCAGCAGCTTGATAAAGGTGATCCCCGACGCGGAGAACGCGCCCACCACGATTACCAGCAAGAACGCGAGACTAGTGATCAGACCCCCGGTGCGCTGCAGCCCGCTGGCCACGGCGGCAGAGTTGTCCCCGGTCAGGTCGTAACGCTCGCGGATCCGGGACAGCAGGAACACCTCGTAGTCCATGGACAGGCCGAAGATGATGGCCAGCATGAGGATCGGCATGGAAGGGTCGATGGTGCCGGTCGGGGTGAACCCCAGCAGCCCGGATAGGTGACCCTCCTGGAAGATCCAGACGATCACCCCGAAGGTGGCCGACAGGGACAGCACGTTCATCACGATCGCCTTGAGCGGCAGCACCACCGAGCCGAACGCCAGGAACAGCAGCACGAAGGTGGCCAGGCACATGACCAGCGCCATCCACGGCAGCGTGTGACCGAGGCTGGACAGCTCGTCCACCAGCTGTGCGGTCACGCCGCCCACGTAGGCGTGACCGCCAGCCGGTGGCGGTACCGCGCGCACCGCCGTCACGATGTCGCGCGCCGTGGCCGAGTACGGATCGGCGGTGTACCGCAGATCCACCCGGGCCATGTCCCCCCGCACCCCGGTCAGCGCGGCCGACGAGACCCCGGGCACCCGGTCCAGGCTGCGCACGTACGCGGCGAGCGCCGCCTGCTGGGCCGGGGCGGCCGCCGGGCCGGGCAGCCGGGTCAGGACCTCGACCGGGCTAGATGGGTTGCCGGGGAAATCACGGTTCAGGGCCTCGGCGACCGCCCGGGCCGGGGCCCCCGCCGGGAGTGCCCGCGCGTCGGTGCCACCCCAGGTGATCGACCTGAACGGGGACGCCAGGGCGAGCAGCACAAGCAGGATCACCACGACATAGGCCACCGGCCGGCGCATGACGCTGCGGGCGATCCGGTACCAGACCCCGTTCTGCTCATCTGTCTGCTCGATCCTGCTCTGCCCGATCCTGTTCTGCCCGATCCTGTTCT
>Ga0209006_10007181_pt1 | contig 10062 bp, 9 predicted proteins | sample JacPin_JW_Ref_O2_FD_188567 | JGI IMG/M metagenome (GOLD analysis project Ga0209006, IMG submission 188567) | Forest soil microbial communities from Algoma, Ontario, Canada - Jack Pine, Ontario site 1_JW_Ref_O2 (SPAdes) (version 2) | ecosystem: Environmental > Terrestrial > Soil > Boreal...
TCTGCGAATCTGCCGGTTGCGACCCTCGTTCAGGACTATTTCGAGCCAGGAGTGCTTCCCCCCGGCGCGCAGACAGTGAACGGATTTGCAGGTCAGATGCTCGCCGTCAAGCACGGCGCCTGCCTCGAGTGCTGTCAGCAACTGTGCATCCGGCAGGCGGTCGATCTGCACGTGGTAGGTCTTATCAGGTCCGGTTGTAGGGTCAGTAATCCGGGCGCTCCATGAGGGATCATTGCTGAACAACAGCAAACCCTCACTGGCCTTGTCGAGCCTTCCAAGCGGCGCAAGCCACGGCAGCGCAGCGCCAGTGAAGCAGCTATACACGGTCTCGCGGCCCTTCTCATCCCTCGCCGTCGTGACGAGGCCGCGTGGCTTATTCAACATCAATACCAGACGCGCAGGCGGCATGAGCTCCTGATCGTCAACCTGGATACGGTCTTGTCCGTGGCGCACCGGGAATTCGGCGTCGCGCACCACGCGACTATTGAGACGGCGGCGGCTGATTCTCCGCGCGCTTGCCGAACGTGCACGATCCGTCACCACCGTGCGCAGCGAATTGCGCCGCGTGGCAGTGCAACGCCGTAGCAGCCGGACGGGACAGCGCCACGGCATCGGCGGCTTCGTAGGATTCGCCGAATACGAAGGCGATCTCACCGAATTCCTGCCCTACCTGGAAGCCGCGCATTGGACTGGAGTGGGCCGCCACTGCACCTGGGGCAATGGCCAGATCGTCACCAGCATTCTGAATTCTGACTTCTGAATTCTTCGTATCCTGTACCTATACGTATGACCGGCGACTGGATCGATATTTCCGTGCCCCTTCGCAACGGCATGGTTACTTGGCCCGGTGATGCGCCGTTTGAGCGCACCAGCACGCTCGAGATAGCGAAGGGCGACCAGTGCAATTTGTCGCAGATTTCGACCACCGCGCACATCGGAACCCACATGGATGCTCCGTGCCACTACCTGGACGGCGCGGCTGGAATTGAGACCATGCCGATCGCCGCTTCCATCGGACGTGCGCGCGTGATTGAGATCCAAGATCCCGAAGCGATCCGAACCTCGGAGCTGGAACCGCGCCACCTGGCAAAGGGCGAGCGCGTGCTCTTCAAGACCAGGAATTCCGGGACCTGCTGGAAGACGGATCACTTCCAGGAGAAATATATTTACATCCAGCCTGAAGCGGCCCATTACCTTGCCGAGATCGGCGTTCAGACCGTGGGCGTCGATTACCTTTCCGTCGGCGGGCTCCAAAGCGGAGGGCCGGAAACTCATCGCATCTTGCTCCAGGCAGGCATCTGGATCATCGAAGGCCTCAACCTGGAACACGTCGAACCGGGCGAGTACGAGCTGATCTGCCTGCCGCTCAAGATTATCGGTGGCGATGGCGCGCCGGCGCGGGCTGTTCTTCGGAAACTCACCTTATAGCTGCTACACTTCTGACGCAAGCAGAATGCGATCGCTGGTCACAGCCTGTTTTGTAGGACTGTGGCTGCTGGTTAGTTGCGCCCGCTCGCAGCCGATTCCTACGCGCGGCCAATACAGCGTGAATTTTAAGATCGTCGGCGGCAAGCTGGCGGTCGATCGAGACGCTTTTTGGGTCGCGCCGTCTTTCGTCAAATTCGAGCGCGCTATTCGGCTAAGCGTCGGACAGGCGATTGCGAAAATGGCTGCTCTCGCACCGAACCTGCTTGGCGACAGCGCATGGCCGGACTACATCATCGCCTACCAGGCGTGGTCCGCCGCGGATCCCGATCGTCTGGATCTGGGAACGCTTTTTTCGTCGGACTTTCTCTTCGCGAACCTGTTGCAGCAATCGCCGGACTCGGGCCTGGTTTTGAATGAAGACCAGATCGATCCACTGAACGGCTCGATCTCCTTCTCCATCCTGCCGCTAGTGGATGCGAAGTCTGTGAGCATCCAGTTGCCAGCCATGCTGGAATCCCGGCAGCGCACCCGCTTGCCCCAGCTACGCAGCCGCCTCGCTCGGCTCAACGGCTCATTATGGTCCTCCGCCGCCATTCGCAAAGCCGTCGCCCCGTTGTACGCGAATCTCGGACTCACGCCACAGATCTTATTGCTGCCTAGGAACCAGACCATTCAAATCGTCGAAGGGCCACGCATCGCTTCCATCCTCTTGCCGGCCGATCAGGTTATTGCGCGAGATGTCAATCGATTGCTTTGGCTTCTGCTCGACACCGCTCGCTTTCAGAAGGCGCTAGGAAAGCGCATCGTCGATTTTCATCGCGATCTCGGGTACGCCGAGGGCGACGAGCCTTATGCCATCCAGTATCAGATCCAAGCGCTGCAGCTGTTGATCTCGCCGCTCGGTTATAGTTTGACCACCACGGCGAGCACGCGGACGGGCGCCAGCCAATACGTAGATCTGCGCGTACAAAAGGCGTCCAAGAAGCTCACACGTTCTCTTGCTGCCGGATTCGCGTACAAACCGGGGCAAGGTCTCAGCGCCCTCGGCACTGGGCAGTTGTCCTCCCTGAACCTCTCGGGAGGCGGGCCGTCAGGCACCTTGGGATCGGCCAGCTACTCAGCGAATTATCTGGGCGCCTCGGCCAGTGTGAACGCGGGCGAAACTTTGGAACGCAACCGCTTACTGGATGGTGTCAAAGTGAACGAACAGAGCACGGCTGAGTTCGCGACGCTCGCTTGGCAGCCTTGGCGCGGCCTGGACGGAAACAGCTTCACGCTCCAGCTGATTCCCAGCCACGCGATAATTCTGAACCAGACCCTCAACTCCATTCAGCCCGGGGTCCAGTTCGTACACAACGATTTCAGCTCCCAATATCCCTCGCGAACGGTCATCGAACCGCGCGTCCTGATCGGCCTGCGTTTCGCCGATTGCATCCTCACAGCCAACACGCATCGCAGCTTCGACATTTGGGAGTACGATTTGAGCGGCCGCTTCGAAAATGCCGTGGGTGCACCTCCCCTCTTTGAGCTGCCGTCCCTGGGAGGCGCCGACACCGTTCGCGGATTTCGCGCCGACGACGCGATTGGGCGCCGGCTTTGGAGCAGCCAGAACGAACTGTGGTGGCATTTAATTCCCCGCCTGCCGCCGCTCAAGATCGCAACATTTTTTGATCTCGGCGGAGCGTACCAGACCACGGGATCGTACGCGGGGCTGCGCACCGGCCCGGGAATAGGACTTAGGCTCGACTTGCGCGTAGCCGTTATGAAGTTCGATTGGGCCTATGGTTTCGGCGAAGCGGCCACCGGGGGCAGTCGAGGGAAATTCTATTTCAATGTCGTCCTTCCAACTCACTAAGGGCGCCGGCATCTACGAATTCGATCTGGCCGGCGGAGTCTCTAGCGGCGGCAGCGCCGTTGGATCGTGGACCACGAACGCCACCAACCAAATTGTCACCGGATCGCTGGCCTTCGACGTGGCGTGGCTTTTCAACCAAAAGAATCAACTCACGATTCAAGCGGATAACGCTGAGATTTTTAACTTCGCCGCCGCCGGGCTATACAACTCCTTCGCCACGCGCGACACCGCGCTGATCGTCAAACCGGACCGAAGCGCCGCCTTCAGCTTCGCGTTAAGCGGCGATTGGACGCTGAGCCAGGATCACAACCTGACGTTCACGATGGGCGGCATCGCGTCCACGCTGGATGGTTTCATTAGCGATCCCATCGGCCGCTTCATCTTTCATTTCGCTAACCGAGACAACGTACTTGAAACCAATGTTCTGGGGTTTGCCGGTTCCTGGCAAAGCAAGGTGGACTCGAGCGGCACCCCGCTGTTGGATTTTCATTACCAGACGACAAGCGGCGAAGGAGTCTTCGAGCTTCCGAAAGCGGTGGCCGTCAATCGCAGTTCGAACCAACTGACCTATAGCTACACGAAGGACAACAAAACTCTCAGCATCGACTTTCAAGGAACGTTGATGATCGGTCCGGATTTCAACATCACTTACGTCGTGCAGCCGCAGGTTTCCAGTTCGGGCGATCCGATGGTCTCGTCCACCACGCTCAGCTTCGGCGCAGCTCTCACCGAACCGAATCTTCACGGCGACTTGCAGCTCACCGTGACGGCGCCCAACGGCACCCTGGGCGATTCCACACTCACCATCGGTGGCCAATGCCAGGGAGTGCTCGGCAAAACTACTTTGCAGGTTGGTTTCACGTTCACGCAAACCTTCGGAGGGGCGGGAAACCAAATCACCAGGACCGCCGCATTCAGCGGGACTCTCGGGTTCAGTGGCGATCAAGTGCAGTGGACCTTCAGCGCCACCGGAACAACGGTCAATCTGGCGGTGGGCGTCGACATCAAACTAGGATCAGTCCAGCTGGATGCGCGTCTCAATCTGCCGATGGATGGCGGAACAGCCGGAGCTATGGCCGGTGTTACGTTCCTGTTGGGAGTTTCATTCTGACCGGGGCATTCCGCGATTCCGCAATCATTCGCAGCCCATTCTTCACTCGCAAAGTGATTAACGGAAGCGGCTCCACGCGCTGGCCCGGCACCAGATGGAATCGCCATTTCTGAGCGATCGCCGCCATTACGATCACGCCTTCCATCCAAGCGAAGCGCTCGCCGATGCAGACGCGGGCGCCGCCGCCAAAAGGAAAATAGGCAAACTTGGGCAGTGCCTCGCGAGCTTCCGGCGTCCAGCGCTCCGGGATAAATCTCTCCGGCTCCGGAAACCACCGCGCATCGCGCTGCACTAAGTATGGACTCAGGATGCAGATCGCTTTCGCCGGGATCTGTACGCCGCCCAGTTCAAATTGAGCCTTCGCCATCCGTCCAATCGCCCAGGCCGGCGGATACAAGCGCAAAGCTTCCGAGAGCACCATCTCCGCATAGCGCAATTCGGGAACGTCCGACAATTCGGGCGCCCGGCCGCCCAGCACCGCATCGATCTCCTGGTGCAAACGGCGTTCAATTTCCGGATGCTGCGAGAGCAGATACCAGGTCCACGACAGCGCGTTCGCAGTGGTTTCGTGCCCGGCCAAGAACAGTGTGAGCGCTTCATCGCGCACCTGCTGGTCGGTCATGCCGGCGCTGTCCTTTTCTTCGTCTTGCGCGAACAGCAGCATCGACAGCAGATCGCCTGTATCCACGCCGCTCGCTCGACGCTCGCGAATCAGCCCGTAAATGGTGGCATCCAGCTTAGTCCGGGCTTTTTCAAAGCGGCGAATGGAGGGCAGCGGCAGCTTACTCAGGTATTCGGAAAACGGCAGCAGGAGGAAGCGAAACATTTCGAGCACGGCGGTCATCGCGCCGCCAATCTCGGACGCCTCCGATTCCACGTCGGCGCTGAACAAAGTTTTCGCCACTACCGAGAGCGTCAACTTCGCCATCTCGACCGAAACATCCATGGTGGCTCCGGCTTGCCAGCGCTCGCGCGCGTGTACCGCGGTTTCACTCATGGCAGCGGCATAACCAGCCAGCCGTTCGCGATGAAATGCGGGCTGCACCAGGCGCCGCTGCCGCAGGTGTTGCTTGCCTTCGCTGGTGAGCAATCCCTCGCCCAGCAGCATTTTGGAACGCTGCAAAGCGCGGCTCTTCAGGAAATTGTTTTGATTGGTGACCAGGATCTCGCGCACGTAATCGGGATGATTCACCAGATACATGTTCTGCTGGCCGACCTTGAAATAAACCAGGTCGCCATACTCGCGCGCAGCTTTGACCAGGAAGCTGAGCGGATTCGATCGAAAGGAGTAAAGATTCCCGACAATGGGAAGATTGTTCGGCCCGCGCGGGCGTACGGATGGGGCAGTCAACATCACCAGTTTACTTGGTAACTTCGCGCGCCAGCAGAACCACGGCCTGCGCTTCGGCCGAGAGCCCTTCCCCCACCGGGCCCAATCGCTCCGCGGTTTTGAATTTCACCGAGACGCGATCGGGATCCAGACTGAGCGTCTGAGCCAACTTTTCGCGGATGGCCAGGCGATAGTCTTTCAGCTTGGGGCGTTCCAGAATCACAGTGGAATCCACGTTCGCGATGTGATAACCCTTACCCGCCACCAACTCGCGCGCGTGCCGCAAGAACATCAGGCTGTCGCCATTCTTCCAGCGCTGGTCGGTGTCCGGAAAGTGCATGCCGATATCCCCCAACGCCAGCGCGCCCAGCAGCGCGTCCGTGATGGCGTGCGAAAGGATGTCGGCATCCGAGTGGCCTTCTAAACCAAATTCGGAAGGGATCTGGACGCCGCCCAGAATCATTGGCCGGCCAGCCACGATGCGATGCACGTCCCAACCCTGACCTACGCGCAGATCAGGAACCAACCTTAGCCGTCAATTCTTCCGCCAGGAACAAACGCGCCAAGTCCATGTCGGACGGTTTGGTGATCTTCAAATTGCGATCGCTGCCCGGCACAACACTGACCTCCACTTGATCCAGGCGCTCCACCAAACTGGATTCGTCGGTGCCCGCGAACCCATCCTCACGCGCCTTGGCGAAAGCGCTCTTGAGCAGATCGAAGCGGAACACTTGCGGCGTCTGCGCCAGAATCAGGCGCTCTCGCGGAATAGTCTGGCGGATCTTATTGCGATGCACCTGCTTCACCGTGTCCACCGGCACAATCCCGACAATGGCGGCGCCGCTTTCTTCGGCTTCGGCGAATACCTTGTCCAGTACGTTGTGTTCGATGAACGGGCGCACGGCGTCGTGCACCGCCACTAGTTCGGTGGCGGCGTCCAGCGTCGCCAAAGCGTGCTCCACCGATTCCTGACGGCTATCGCCGCCTTCCACCAGGCGTACCGGCTTGCCAAACTTTTCTACGCGCAGCAGCTCGCGCACCCATTCGATGTCTTCGGGCCGCAGCGCCACCACGATTTCCGACACCGCCGGCGTGGACGCGAACTTCCGGATGGTATGAAGCAGGATGGGCGACCCTTCCAGCAGCATGAACTGCTTGCGGCTGGTGCCGGCCTTCTCGGGGACGGCTCGCCCCATGCGTGTTCCCAGCCCCGCGGCTGGGAGAATAACGGTAACTTTCATGCGCTTAACCTAGCTGCCGGAGGCTGCCACACCAGAGCCTCGAGCTTCCGCCGCTTGCGCCGCCTGTCCTGCAGGAGCCGCCGGCGTAGGCTGTTCGCGCGAACCGCTTTGCGGGCGCTCGGCATGGCTCTGGCTCTTGTCGTGAACCGCGTGCATACGGTCGTCAAAACGGCCAAAGATCATTTTACCGGCGGTGGTCTGCAGGACGCTGGTCACGGAAATATCGATGGTCCGCGAGATCATCTTCTTGGCGTTATCCACCACCACCATGGTTCCGTCGTCCAGATACGCGACGCCCTGGTTATACTCCTTGCCTTCTTTCAAAATAAAGACGCGCATGGTCTCGCCGGGGAGTACCACGGGCTTCAGCGCGTTGGCCAGTTCATTAATGTTCAACACCTCCACGCCGTGGAGTTGCGCCACTTTGTTGAGGTTGAAATCGTTGGTGACGATCTTACAGTTATAGACCTTGGCCAGTTCAATCAGCTTCATGTCTACTTCCGGCACGTTGGGAAAATCGTCTTCCAAGATCTGCACATTCAGTTGAGTCATCTTCTGGACGCGTTGCAGGACGTCCAGCCCGCGCCTGCCGCGATTGCGCTTGAGCGAATCGGCGGAGTCCGCCACCAGCTGCAATTCCCGCAGCACGAATTGCGGGATCACCAGCGTACCATCCAGAAACCCGGTTTCCACGATGTCGGCGATGCGGCCATCGATGATAACGCTGGTATCCAAAATCTTGAAGGATTGACTGGAAACCTGCTCGCCGCCGAACAGCCCGCCCAGCGCGCCCAGATTCAACATGTCGCCTTTGGTGGCGCCCACCACCAGGCCGACGTAGCCCATCCACAGCAGCAACAGAATCTCCAGAAAGGAGATTGTCGAGGAACCGGCCGGGAAGGCGTGACCCAGAATGAGGGCGATGAGGTACGCGCCCAGGATCCCGAGCAGCGATCCGAAAGCGGCGCCGAACAAACGCTTGAGAGTTGTTTTGCGAACCTGGATCTCAAACAGAACGATGGCTGCCCCGGCTACAATGCCGGCCGCTGCGCTGTAGGGAGCAGGAAAATCAAAAGGATGGAGGAACCATGCGGCGGCTGAAAGCAACACCACGAATAGGAATCGGATGATGAGCAAATTACTCATGAAACTACCCCCGGGCCGTGCCGATTATGGATCAAGTGGCACCCCTGTCTATTACAGGTCCATTGAGTATAGCACTGAAAATAGGGACGATGTGGGAACTATAGCGGGAGTGTTACAGGAAAGTAAGAAAGAAGAAGGGTAGGGCCCACGCGAGGGATCGGCTCGCGGGACCCTTAGAGTGCTTTAGCGAGTTCTTCGGCGAATGCGCTGGGCGGGCCTTGCGGACCACTCTGCTGCGGACGCTTATGCTTTTTTCCGCCCCGCTCGCGGCGCGGCGGAACGGCGTTGGTGGCGGTGCGGCTCATTTGACCAGCTGGCCCGGCGGGTCCGGGTCCCTTCGATCTCGGGGGCTGCGCTTGATTCGCTCGCAGCAACCGATCTTCGAGAGGCGCGCGGTCAAAGCGCCGGATGATCGAGTTCATTTCTTCTGAGTTGGGGGTGTCGATGAAGGCGAATCCCTTGGACTCTTGAGTCTCAGGGTTGCGGATCACCTTGACATCGTCGTAGACGAGGTTTTCTGCGTTAAGCCAGGACTTGATATCGTCCTTGGTAACCCAGACAGGCAAGTTTCCGAGGAATACTGTAAAGCTCATTCGAGGTCTGTCGTTAACTCCGTTTTTGGGGATTTGGCGGAACTGCTTCGCGGATGCGATCCATGAAAGCTAACCTATCGTATCACAGCAAACAGCATCCGGCAAACGCTCAAATTCCCCTAACCTGCTGGTCCGGAAGATTCTGGAGCGCTGCGCCGCAGGCCCCATCTTTTGTGATTCGCCTGCCAGAAGGCCTCCATCAGAGGACGAAAGGGATCAGCGCTTTCACCTGGCGCTGATATTCGCGGTATTGCGCTCCAAATTGCTCGATCAGGAAGGTCTCTTCCATGCGGGATTTCAGCCACCAGCCCGAGAACGTCAGCGCGATGGCGAGCAATCCGCGCAGCGTTCCCAAGTAGATCGCCGTGCCGGCCATCGCCAGCATGATTCCGGAATAGATGGGATGGCGAACCACCGCATACGGTCCGCGGCGCACGATCTCATGATCCTCCTTGATGGTAATGGTGGCGCTCCAGTTGCGCCCCAGAATAAATCGAGCCCAGACGGCGATGCCCATTCCAGCTAACACGATCGCCAATCCGGCCCATTCGAACACTGCCGAGTCTGGCAGGAAATGCTGGTCCAAAGGCCCCAGTGAAGCTTGCCAACCGAACAATAGGACAAATCCAGAAGCCGCCAGTCCGCCTTGCAGGAATCGGGAAAAGGCGCTTTGGGAGCGCGCGGTTCTCTTGGAAAATGCGGCGCTCAACAGCCAGACCACGCCGAACGCGAGCCACAGGCCATAAATCCAATGGAGCAAGTCCAGCCGCATTCACGACCACTCAAGAATCACTTTGCCCGCATTGCCGGAGCGCATCACCTGGAACGCGGCCTCATAGTCGCGATAGGAAAAGCGGTGCGTGATCACGGGCCGGATATCCAGGCCGCATTCCAGCATCACGCCCATCTTGTACCAGGTCTCGTACATTTCGCGGCCATAGATGCCTTTGATGGTAAGCATGTTGAACACCACGGTGGTCCAATCGATGGCGATCTCCTGCGCCGGAATCCCCAGCATCGCGATCTTGGCGCCGTGGCTCATGTTGGCGATCATTTCGCGCAAGGCCGACGCCTGGCCGGACATTTCGAGTCCTACGTCGAAGCCCTCCTGCATGTCCAGTTCTTTCTGAAGCTGCGCCAGCGGCGTTTGAGCCGTGTCCACGGCACGGGTGACGCCCATTTTGCGCGCCAGATCCAGCCGGTACGGATTCTTGTCGGTAATCACGATGTGACGCGCGGCCGCGTGCCGCACCACGGCTGCAGCCATAATTCCGATAGGCCCAGCGCCGGTGATCACCACATCCTCACCCAGCACGGGAAACGACAGCGCGGTGTGGACCGCATTGCCCAGCGGATCG
>Ga0209006_10007182_pt1 | contig 10062 bp, 10 predicted proteins | sample JacPin_JW_Ref_O2_FD_188567 | JGI IMG/M metagenome (GOLD analysis project Ga0209006, IMG submission 188567) | Forest soil microbial communities from Algoma, Ontario, Canada - Jack Pine, Ontario site 1_JW_Ref_O2 (SPAdes) (version 2) | ecosystem: Environmental > Terrestrial > Soil > Boreal...
GGATCCGGCGCAAGATCGAGATTGATCCGACCAAGCCCGCCGTGATCCGCACCATCCGCGGCGGGGGCTATCTGTTTTCGCCCGCCGGCGACAAGGCGTGAGGGCTGCTTCTGCAAACCTTGAAGGCGTGTTTAGCGCAGTGTCCTCTCTCCCGGCGCTAGGCGCCTGAGCTGTGAGGAAAATGAGGCGTCTTCCATTCAGCTGCATTGCTTTGCTGCTCCTGGCAGTACTTGCGGAGTCCGCGCCCGCGTTGAGTGACGCCGTCAAGGAGCCAAAGCTATCTCATGAAGTAATATTGGATACTGACGCGGACCCTTGGGCTATGGTCGCCGCTGGCGATGACGGTAGCGCGTCGAACGGCATGATCGTTGCCGGCAATTCCGGTCGTGCGGCCTGGGGAGCAAAATTCGACGGCCAGGGAAAGATGGTCTGGAACTATACAATGGGACTACAGGATCAGTTTAGATATCCCGTCCCATACGCCCAGTTTCGCGGGGCGGCTTCGATGCCCGATGGAAGTGCATTCTTGTGCGGAAACATGCCGCGACCGCTGGGGTCGACGGCATCGTGGCTGGTGCTGGTACACCTGGACGTCAATGGTCATCCCTTGAGTGAGACCTTTCCCGAGCCCGATAGTCGCACGAATCCGGGTGTTACGGCGCGCGGGGCTGCGGCCTGCGTCCGTTCCAATGATGGGGTTGTCGTCTTGGCTGTGGTCTCGCGGGTCATTCGCTCGGCTGAAAAAGGCGTGCTGCCGAAGCAAGAAAGATTTTATTGGGTTCTCGCGAGCGATCCCTCCGGGCGCATCAAATGGGAAACGCAGATTCCGATGATGCTGTTCAATGGCATCTTCCAACCGGGGACTATCTTTGTAGCCAAGGACACGGGCGTGATATTCTCTGCGACGAATAATCTCAGTACGGAGTTGGTGATCATCGGCGATGGCGGCACGGTAAAATTCCATCGTGAGATTCCCGGCCGGCTTATCCTGGCACGTCCTGTTGCCGCCGACGACGCGGTCCGGCTCTTCGGGACCGTCGACAATCGGCTACGATCGGCTATCGTTACTTTGGACGATCACCTTGTTGAGGTTAGCCGCACCGGAGGGGACTACCCGAGGAATTTTATGGCCAACTTTGCGTACGCCGGGCCGGGCGAAACTCTCGTTCTATTTGGCTCAACCGTTCATGACGGTGGCGCAAATTACACATCCCTGGTCGTTTCCGTCGATCGTACGTTGAAAGCCGAACGGAATCTTGAGCTTCCTCATGCCCGTGGGCCGCTCAAAGACATCGGTTTCATTCGTGCGGCGGCGCCAGTCGGAGGGGACGGTGAGTTCGTTGTCGCGAGGTCTCTCCATGCGGTCGGCCCTGACAATTCGATGCGCGGACTAGCGCTGGACTACCTGCATTTAAAATAGGTGGGTCGACGGGTTGAGCGCGGCGAAACTCAATCAACGGCTTCCAATGAGGTCACGGGTTTCGCTGCGCTCTACCCATCGCCTGTCAGAATCTCTCCGGGCCGCGATTCTGCTTGTGGGGTTGCGCCGGGCCGTCGGGAAAGCCCTGAAAGCGCCTCCGCGGACCCAATCGGCCCATATCGCTCTAAAACCCATCTCGTTGAAATTGCTCGCATTGGATGCCGGATTGTTTCGTCGCAAACCTCGCGACGAAACAATTCTCCTGCGCACGAAACCATTTTCCCGTTGGCGTGCAGAAGTCCGGAAACGTTGGCTCATTAACAATTTGGCCAACGAAGCGCTGCAAAAGCGGCGACACCGGGAGTCAGTCATGCCGAACGTCATCGCCATCAACGACGCCGCCCGCCAAGGCATCATCGCCGCCCAGGCGACCTCGGATGAAATGCTGCTGGAAACTATCGCCGATGGCGGCCGGACCGCGATGCACATCCTTTATTCCCGTCACAATGTGCGGGTTTTCCGCTTCGTTCTTCGCATCGTGCGCGACACCACCATGGCCGAAGACCTCACCAGCCAGGTTTTCCTCGACGTGTGGCGCACCGCCGACCAGTTCGAAGGCCGTTCCCAGGTGTCCACCTGGCTGCTGTCGATTGCCCGCTTCAAGGCGTTGACCGCGCTGCGTCAGCGCCGCCACGAGGACATCGATCAGGAGGACGTGCTCGAAATCGCCGACGAGGCGGACACGCCCGAAGCCTCGCTCGACCGCAGCACCACCAGCGCGATCCTGCGCGCCTGCGTCGCGAAACTGTCGCCGGCGCACCGCGAGATCATCAACCTCGTCTACTACCATGAGAAGTCGGTGGAGGAAGCCGGCGCGATCATCGGAATCCCGCAGAGCACGGTGAAGACCCGGATGTTCTATGCCCGCAAGCAGCTTGCAGACCTGCTCAAGGGCGCCGGCGTCGACAGTCTGGCGGCGTGAGGTAAATCGAAGCAAATTCAACTGGTTACGCGTATTTCGACGGTAAATTCCAGCCTCGGGCGGCGCGCAACCCACGAAACAAATGAAACAATCGACGACATCAGGCGGAAAAACTCACCCGCTATACAGATAATTACCAATAGAGCTTTCTAACCTCCCAAGTACCTCCAACGACCCGGACGGGATGCCCCCCTCCGGGTCGCTCTGCGTTTGGGGCTTGCGCAGCCAAAAAGAGGGCTCACGAACACGTGACGCGGGCGGCGTAACGCCGCGTCACGAGGTTGCGAAGAACCAGCCAGCGCCGGCACGTCAGGCGATTAGCGCTTCTCAACGGATTTTTGGCCTATGTTCAACCTCGTTCTCGCTTTGCTCGCCGGTATCGTCACCGTGGCGGCGCCCTGCACGCTGCCGATGCTGCCGATCCTGCTTGGCGCGTCGGTGGGTCAAAACGGCAAGCTGCGGCCTGCGATGATCGCGCTCGGTTTTATTATCTCGTTTTCCGCGACCGCCTTGTTGGTGAGCGCGATCACCCGCGTCTTCGACTTCGATCCCAATAGCCTGCGCACCGGCGCGGCCATCCTGCTCGTCGGGTTTGGACTGCTGATGATCTGGCCGGCGCCGTTCGAATGGCTGTCGATCCGACTCGGTGGAATAACCGGCGGCGCGGCCGGCAGCGCGGCGTCGCGCGGCGGCAACCTCGGCGGTTTCGTGCTCGGCACCACGCTCGGTCTGGTCTGGACGCCCTGCGCCGGCCCGGTGCTGGGCTCGATCCTCACGGTCGTCGCGACCTCCAAGGACACCGCCTGGGCGAGTATGTTGCTTGTCGTCTACGCCATCGGCGCGGCAATCCCGATGCTGGCGATTGCCTATGGCGGCCAGGCCGTCACCACCCGCGTACGCAGCATCGCGCGAATTTCGCCGAGGTTGCAGCAGGGCTTTGGTGTCGTTGTGATCGGCTTCGCGGTCGCGTCCTATTTCCAGTACGACACGGAGATCGTGGCGTGGCTGACCGCGCTCTATCCGCAAGGCCAGATCGGCCTGTGACCCATCCGCACCAAGGGAGAATTCCATGAAGCTACGAACACTCGCCGCCTCCGCCGCCATCATGACGCTTTACGCCAGCGGCGCGGCCATTTCAGGCATGTCGGGCGAGACCGCGCGCGGCCAAACACCCGTTGCGATCGCCGCGGTGCAGAGCGCCGCGCCGGACTTCGCCGGCATCAGCAACTGGTTCAATTCCGCGCCGCTCAACATCGCGGATCTGCGCGGCAAGGTGGTGCTGGTGGATTTCTGGACCTATGGCTGCGTCAACTGCGTCAACACTCTGCCCCACGTCACCGAGCTCTACGCCAAATACAAAGACCGCGGCCTGGTCGTGGTCGGCGTCCACACGCCGGAATTCCCGTTCGAGCGATCGGCGTCGAACGTCCAGGCCGCACTGAAGCGGCACGGCATTACCTATCCGGTCGCGCAAGACAACGATTCGCAGACCTGGAGCGCCTGGCACAACCAGTACTGGCCGGCGCAGTATATCGTCGACCAAAGCGGAAAAATCGTGTTCCAGCACGACGGCGAGGGCCAGTACGAGCAATTGGACCGCACTATCGCCCGCCTCCTCAACGCCTCAAGTTGAGCGATTCTGCCTGTGTCGTGGACCTCGCGCATCTTTTATGCCGCAACAATTCCATCGCGGCAGCAAGCGTGGTAAATTCACCGCCGCAGCAGCGTGATAGAGTTTCGGCCGGTAACGACAGGTGGCCGCGATGTTCGATGGCTGGGATGCGGTGGGTTTGGCCCGGGCGCAGTTCGCCTTCACGATGGCGTTCCACATCGTATTTCCCGCCTTCTCGATCGGACTTGCCAGCTATCTCGCGGTGCTGGAAGGGCTGTGGCTCGCGACCGGGCGCGAGGTCTTCATCAACCTGTTCAATTACTGGCTGAAGATCTTCGCGGTCGGGTTCGGCATGGGCGTGGTGTCGGGCGTGGTGATATCCTATCAGTTGGGTACCAACTGGGCGGCCTATTCCGACAAGGCGGGTCCCATTGTCGGCCCGCTGATGGCCTATGAGGTGTTGACCGCGTTCTTCCTCGAATCCGGCTTCCTCGGCGTGATGCTGTTCGGCATGGCGCGGGTCGGTCCGAAACTGCATTTCCTCGCGACCTTGATGGTCGCCGTCGGCACGCTGTTTTCCGCCTTCTGGATTCTTTCCGCCAATTCCTGGATGCAGACACCGGTCGGCTACGCCGTCAACTCCGACGGGCAGTTCGTCCCCGCCGACTGGCTCAAAATCATCTTCAATCCGTCGTTTCCCTACCGCTTCGTGCATATGGTGCTGGCGGCCTATCTCACCACGGCGCTGGTGGTCGGCGCGGTTGGCGCGTTTCATCTCTCGCGCGATTCGCGTCTTGCTGGCCCCCGGGTGATGTTTTCGATGGCGATGTGGATGGCCACATTGGTGGCGCCGATCCAGATTCTGGCCGGCGATCAGCATGGCCTCAACACGCTCGAGCACCAGCCGGTGAAGATCATGGGGATGGAGGGACATTACCAGAGCTACCAGCATGGCGCGCCGCTTTATCTGTTCGGCCTGCCCGATCAGGCGGCGGGCGAGGTCAAATACGCCATCGCGGTCCCGAAGCTGGGCTCGCTCGTTCTCGAACATTCCCTCGATGCGCCGATGGCGGGCCTCGACACCGTGCCACGCGAAAACTGGCCGCCGGTGCCGGTCATATTCTGGTCATTCCGCATCATGGTCGGGCTCGGATTGCTGATGCTGGGGCTTGGCCTGTTCAGCCTGTGGATGCGATGGCGCGGCAGCCTCTATGAAAGCCGGCTGCTGCATCTGTTCGCGATGGCGATGGGGCCTGCGGGCTTTATCGCGGTAGTAGCCGGCTGGTTCACCACCGAGGTCGGCCGGCAACCTTTTACGGTCTACGGCCTGCTGCGCACCGCCGATTCCGCCTCGCCGCTGGCCGCGCCCGCGGTCGGCTCGTCGCTGACCGCGTTCGTCATCGTCTATTTCATCGTCTATGCGGCGGGCCTGACCTATCTGTTCCGGCTAATGGCGCAGCCGCCGCATCACGGCGAACAGGGACCAAGCCATGCGCCGGTTCGCGCCGCGGGCATCACCCCCGCCGCCGGCGTGGCGGAAGGACAATCCCTATGACCGCCAACGTCGACCTCGCCACCGTCTGGGCGTTCATCATCGCATTCGCGGTGTTCGTCTATGTGGTGATGGACGGCTTCGACCTCGGCCTCGGCATCCTGTTTCCGCTGTTTCCCGACAAGACCGACCGCGACGTGATCATGAGCAGCGTGGCGCCGGTATGGGACGGCAACGAAACCTGGCTGGTGCTTGGCGGCGGCGGCCTGATGGCGGCGTTTCCGCTGGCCTATGCGATACTGATGCCGGCGCTGTACACGCCGATCATTGCGATGCTGATCGGCCTGGTGTTTCGCGGCGTCGCCTTCGAATTCCGCTGGCGGGCAACGCCGGGCAAACGAAACCTCTGGGATATCGCATTCGCCGGCGGATCGTGGCTGGCGGCGCTGGCGCAGGGCATTGCGCTCGGCGCGATCCTGCAGGGCGTGCATGTCGAGGGACGGCATTATGCCGGCGGCTGGTGGGATTGGCTGACGCCGTTCAGCATCCTGACCGGCGTCGCCCTGGCCGTCGGCTACGCGCTGCTGGGGGCCACCTGGCTGGTGATGAAGACCGAGGGCGCGCTTCGCGATAAAGCCTATCTCCTGAGCTGGTCGCTGTTGTTCGCCATGCTGGCGGCGATCGGCGCCGTCAGCATCGTCACGCCGTTCCTGCACGTCGCCTATGCGCAGCGCTGGTTCGCCTGGCCCAACATCATCTTCACGGCGCCGGTGCCGATCGCGGTCGCCGGGGTCAGCGTGTTGTTGCTGCGCGGCCTCGCCAACAAACACGATTACCAGCCGTTCTTCCTGTCGCTTCTGTTGTTCGCGTTGTCCTATTTGGGGCTCGGCATCAGCATGTATCCCTATATCGTGCCGCAGAGCATCACCATCTGGCAGGCGGCTTCGCCCGAGAACAGCCAGATCTTTATGTTGGTCGGCGTTGCCGTGCTGATTCCACTAATTCTCGGTTACACCTCGTGGGCCTATTGGGTATTCCGCGGCAAGGTGAAAGCCGGGAGCGGCTATCATTGATGTCTCCCGCGCAAAAAACGCCACCGCTGGCCCAGCGTCTACTGTGGTTCGTGGTCCTCTGGCTCGGCGGCGTCGGCACCGTCGCCGTCATCTCCTATGGCCTGAGGCTATGGCTCGCCCCCAAATAAGGCTTTTCGGACACATTCCCGATATCGGCTAACTGCCCGAAATTGAAAGCATTCCCGCGGCCTGTCCGGATTGCTTGCCATTGCGCCATGCCTGAGATTTGATGGCACCAGATGATTTGGCCAACGGCGGATGCCGCGCCCACGAGGAGAGCGTTGAATGACGAGATTTCGGCACCTGATCTGGATGATAATGGCCGCGGTCGGCTTGATGCTTTCGGCCTCGCACAGTTTTGCCCAGCAGCCCGATGTCGGCGACCAACCGGGATTGCTGGCCGATGACTCCGTGGAGCTGGACCCCGAATACCGCAAGCAGATGGTCTATTACCGCACCACGGAGGCGCCGGGCACCATCATCATCTCGACCGCCGAGCGCCATCTCTATCTGATCCAGCCCGGCGGCCGCGCAATCCGCTACGGCATCGGCGTCGGCCGCGACGGCTTCCAGTGGCAGGGGCTATTGAGCATCACCAACAAGAAGGAATGGCCGGACTGGACGCCGCCGCCGGAAATGATCGAGCGCCAGCCTTATCTGCCGCGCTTCATGGCCGGCGGGCCGGGCAACCCGCTTGGCGCGCGGGCGATGTATCTCGGGACCACCGTCTACCGCATCCACGGCACCAACCGGCCGGATACGATCGGCACCAAGGTCTCGTCCGGCTGCTTCCGGCTGGTCAATGCCGACGTTGCCGATCTCTACGATCGCGTGCCGGTCGGCACCAAGGTGATCGTGCGGCAAAAGCCGGAACTGTAACCGCAACGTCCACTTCTCCAGACCGATCCATTCCCATTCATTGGCGAGACAAAAATCATGCGGACATTCCGAGGCGGCCTCCTGATCGGGCTGGCGGTCGCAGTCGCGGTCGCGGCGGCCGCCATCACCTATGAACGATATGACACCCGCACCCTGAAGCGGACGATCCGCCGCGGCGAAGTGCTGTGCGGCGTCAACAAGGGCCTGCCGGGCTTCTCGATCCCGGACGACAAGGGCAACTGGACCGGCTTCGACGTCGACTTCTGCCGCGCCGTCGCCGCCGCGATCTTCGACGATCCGAACAAGGCAAAGTTCGTTCCGCTCGACGCCAGCGAGCGCTTCAAGGAATTGCAGAACCGCAAAGTCGATATTCTCTCGCGCAACTCGACCTGGAGCATGGCGCGCGAGGAGAATTACGACCTGTATTTCCCGGCGGTCGCCTATTACGACGGCGAGGGATTCATGGTGCCTGCCGCCCGCAAGGTCGACTCCGCGCTGGAGCTGAACGGCAGCAAGGTCTGCGTGCAGTCGGAAACCACGACACAGCTCAACCTCGCGGATTATTTCCGCGCCAACAACATGAAGTACGAGGAGAAAAAGTTCGCCAGTCTGGAGGAGGTCATCAAGGCCTATGATTCCGGCCAGTGCGATACCTTGACCGCCGACGTCTCCCAGCTTTACGCGCTACGCTTGAACCTGACAAAGCCCGGCGACCACGTCATCCTGCCGGACGTCATCTCCAAGGAACCGCTCGCGCCCGTGGTGCGGCAGCGCGACGACGACTGGATGATGATCGTGAAGTGGACCCTGTACGCGATGATCAACGCCGAAGAACTCGGGGTGACCTCGAAGAACATCGACGAGGCGCTGAAGTCGAAGAAGCCCGACGTGATGCGGCTGGTCGGCACCGAAGGCAGCTATGGCGAGGATCTCGGGCTGACCAACGACTGGGCGGTGCGCATCATCCGCCATGTCGGCAATTACGGCGAAGTCTACGAGCGCAATGTCGGATCAGAATCCAAGCTCAAGATTCCGCGCGGCCTCAACCAGCTCTGGAGCGCCGGCGGCATCCAGTACGCGCCGCCGATCAGGTAGATAGAGTAGCGACCGCAGCCCATCCTTCGAGGCTCGCCGAAGAGGCTCGCACCTCAGGATGACGTTCTGCGCGTTGTGGGAGTCTCGTTTCCGTCACCCTGAGGTGCGCTCTGCGGCGCAATTGCGTCGCTGGCTTGCGCGCCTCGAAGGGCGACGGAAACCTCAATAACTCTTCATCTTTGCCAGCTGATCGGCGTGGAAATTGGCATCGCCGAATAATTCCTGGCACACCCTCGCGCGCTTCATGAAGAAGCCGATGTCGAACTGATCGGTCATGCCCATGCCGCCGTGCATCTGCACGCCCTCCTGGACCGCCAGCGTTGCGGTCGAGCCGGCGCGCGCCTTGGCCACCGCGACCGCCGCGCCGGCCTTGTCGAAACTGGTATCCAGCGTCTGCAGCGCCTTCAGCACCGCGGCGCGGGTGATCTCGATCTCGATATAGAGCTGGGCGGCGCGGTGCTGCAGCGCCTGGAATTCGCCAATCGCCTTGCCGAACTGCTTGCGCTCCTTGAGGTAACTGACGGTGCGGCCGAACACCTCCTCGGAGACCCCGACCATTTCGGAGGCGACAGCGCCGCGGCCGATATTGAGCACGCCCTCCAGCAAGACCCCGCCCTGATCGACCTCGCCGAGCACGCCATCGGCGTTGACCTCGACATTGTCGAATTTTATGCGCGCCGCGTTATGCGAATCGACCATCGCGGTGCGCTCGGTCTCGATGCCTTTGGTCTTCGGGTCGACCAGAAACAGCGTCAAGCCATCGCGCTCGCCGGCCGAGCCCGCGGTGCGGGCCGCGACGATCAGCAGACCCGCGGTGTGGCCGTCGATGACAAACGCCTTGTCGCCGCTGAGCCTAAACCCGTTGCCGGAACGCACCGCCTGCAGCCTTGTCATCAACGGGCGATGCTTTGCACCCTCGTCGACGGCGAGCGCCGCCAGCAGCGAACCGTCGGCGATTTTTGGCAAATGCTCGGACTTCTGCGCAGCGCTGCCGCCGCGCGACAACGCGGACGCCGCCAGCACGGCTGAACTGAGAAACGGCGACGGCATCAAGGTGCGGCCGATCTCCTCCATCACCACGCCGGCCTCGACGCAGCCGAGCCCGCTGCCGCCGAACTCCTCCGGCACCAGCAGGCCGGAAAATCCCATCTCGGCAAAAGTCTTCCAGAGATCGCGGGAAAATCCGGTCGCGTCCTTCGCATCGCGCAGCTGCCGCAGATGCGACACCGGCGCCTTGTCGCTGATGAGACCGCGCGCGCTGTCGCGCAGCATCGACTGTTCTTCAGTAAGGACGAGGGCCATGATGGGGAATTCCGGGTTAGAGCTGTTTAGATCGTCGTTCCGGGGCGGCGCGTAGCGGCGAACCCGGAACCTCGAGATTCCGGGTTCACGCTTCGCGTGCCCCGGAATGACGGATGAGAGGCTCACGCCCCCGGCAGATCGAGAATCCGTTTGGCGACGATGCCGAGCATGACCTCGCTAGTGCCGCCCTCGATCGAATTGGCCTTG
>Ga0209006_10007183_pt1 | contig 10061 bp, 10 predicted proteins | sample JacPin_JW_Ref_O2_FD_188567 | JGI IMG/M metagenome (GOLD analysis project Ga0209006, IMG submission 188567) | Forest soil microbial communities from Algoma, Ontario, Canada - Jack Pine, Ontario site 1_JW_Ref_O2 (SPAdes) (version 2) | ecosystem: Environmental > Terrestrial > Soil > Boreal...
GGAACATTGTCGGTCAGCTTCTTGTTTATCCTGGCGGGCATGGCGGAGCTGGGCCCCCTGCAGACCTTGGGAATTGGAATTGGTTCCGCCCTGGTTCAAATCTACTGGCACGCCAGGAGACGCCCGCCGCTTTATCAGGTGATGTTTAACCTGGCGGCAATCGCGATCGCTATCCGGTTCGCCGAAGCGGTTATGCACGCCGCCGGATTTCTGGGAGTGAGCCTGCCGTTCGAGCTCCTGTTCGCAACGCTGGGATACTTCATCGCTAACACTTTTCCGATCGCCGGCGCGATTTCGATGACGGAAAAGCGCAGCCTCTTCACCGTCTGGCGGGAATGCTATTTTTGGGCGCTGCCGTATTATCTGTTAGGCGCAACGCTGGTCTGCGTCCTGCACTGGGTGAACCAGAACTTGGGCTGGGAGTTTTCCCTGCTGGCCATGCCGGTGGCCTGGGTGGTCTATCGCTCTTATCGTCTCTACATCGGCAGGCTGGAGACGGAGAAGGATCGTGTAGAGCAGGAGAAGACGCATGTGGAAGAGATGAACGCTCTTCACATCCGCACCATCGAGACACTGGCTTTGGCAATCGAAGCGAAGGACCAGACCACGCGCGACCATCTGTCGCGCGTCCAGCATTATGCGGTTGAGATCGGGAAGGAAATGGGGCTCACCGAAGACGAACTGAACGGCTTGCGGGCCGCCTCTTTGTTGCATGACATCGGAAAGCTAGCCGTACCGGAGCACATTATCACGAAGCCGGGCAAACTGACGCCGCAGGAATTCGAAAAGATGAAGATTCATCCGGTGGTGGGCGCCGAGATTCTGGAGCAGGTGAATTTCCCCTATTCCGTGGCGCCCATCGTAAAGGCTCACCACGAAAGGTGGGATGGAGCCGGTTATCCAATCGGACTGGTGGGCGAGGAGATCCCACTGGGCGCACGCATTCTTTCCGCCGTGGATTGCCTGGACGCTCTGGCGTCCGATCGCCAGTACCGGCGCGCTTTGCCGCTGGACCAGGCGATGGCGGTGGTGCAGGAAGAATCCGGCAAGAGTTACGATCCGCGGGTGGTGGAGATTCTCGCGAGGCGCTACCGCGAACTGGAAGACCAGGCCGTTCGCTTGAACAAGCCCGCATCGAAGCTTTCGGTGGACGCGCGAATCGAGCGCGGCAAAGCGCCCGCCGCGGGATTCGCCTCAGCGGCCAGTGAGGGTCCGCAACGCGATTTCCGCTCGCAGATCGCGGCCGCGGGCAGGGAAGCGCAATATACCCTGGAATTGGTGTCGGAATTAGGAAATTCGCTGGGCATGGCCGAGATGCTGGCGGTCTTGAGTTCGCGATTGACGCAATTGATCCCTTGCGATTCCATTGCCGTTTATGAACGCAAAGACAATCTGCTGAAACCGGTCTATGTGGACGGCCGCGATCGCATGCTGTTCTCGTCTCTTCAGATCCCGCTCGGTGAGGGTCTGTCGGGCTGGGTGGCCAAGCACAACAAGCCGATTCTCAACGGCAATCCTTCGGTTGAGCCCGGCTACCTGAACGACCCTAAGAAGTTCAGCCTGCTGCGATCGGCGTTGTCGGTCCCTCTGGCCGGCCAGGAAAGTACGGTAGGCGTACTCACTTTGTATCGCTCGGACGCGGATGCCTTTGCACCGGATCATTTGCGCGTTCTTTCGGGGATCAGTTCAAAAATCGGTCTCTCGTTCGAGAATGCACTAAAGTATCGCGCACTGGAAGCGTCCGCGACAACCGATTATCTTACCGGCCTGAATAATGCGCGAGCCTTGTTCGATCGCCTGAATCATGAGCTGTCGCGGTGCGCGCTGCAAGAGTCGCCCCTGGCGGTGATGGTCTGCGATCTGGATCGCTTCAAAGAGGTGAACGACCGGTTCGGTCACAGCGCCGGAAACAGGGTGCTACAGGCCTTTGCCAAGGGATTATCGAAGATCAACCGGGATTACGATGTCACCGCGCGCTTCGGTGGGGACGAATTCGTCGTGGTGCTGCCGGGTATGAAAGCGGACGAGGTGGGGGAGAAAATGCTCGCGTTGTCGGCGCTGGCTGCGGAAGTTGGATGGACGGTTTGCGGCGAAAACATTCTTTCGGCCAGCGTGGGGGTAGCATCCTGGCCTGACGACGGCCTTACTGCCGACGAGCTGCTGGCGGAGGCGGACCGGCGAATGTATGGCAACAAAAATAGCCTGAGGTTGAAGCGGCCGATCAGTCGCGTTACGGAAGAACAGCGGGTAGTGATTCAGTAATTCCGCCGGTAAGGCGTCCGCGGTTTCATCTACACTGGGATTCAGAAACGGCGCATTGCTCATGCGCTGCTCGTGTTGCCGTGCGGAGTCTGCTCGAAATGATGGACAACCTTTGTCGCGCTCGATAGCCACGGCTCCCGTCGACGAAGAAGAGATCACAGCCGAGACGAACGCTGCTTTGGACCGCGCACGTGCTTCGCTCGCACGCGGCGAAGGCGTCCCGCATGATGAGATCCTCCGCGAGTTCGGACTGGTAAAGTGAGGCGTGCCGGAGCGACGAGGCCGCGCCCTCCGCACCGACCTTGTAGCAGCCGTTTGATATCGTAGTACGGTTGGCTGAACGAAACATCGTTGACGTTTCTGCGATCATCGAGAACCAGAAGCTGGGCCGCTTCCTCGTCGGGCTGGTATTGATCTCGTGGATCATCACCTTCTTCGACGGCCTGGATAGCAATCTCATCAGCTTCGCAGCGCCTTACTTCGGGGCGCAATATCATCTGAGCAAGATACAGCTCGGCAACATCTTCAGCATGGGGCTGTTCGGAACCATGGTGGGCGGCTTCGCGCTGGGCTACCTGGGCGATCGCATCGGGCGGCGTCCGATCGTTGTTTTAGCGACAGCGCTGTTCGGCATCCTGACTATGTGCTTCGCGCTGGCAAATAGTTACTGGTCGCTGTTTTCGCTGCGCTTCATCGACGGGCTGCCGCTGGGCGGAATGCTGCCCCTGGCCTGGGCACTGAATATCGAGTATGCGCCGAAGCGCTATCGCGCCACCATCGTGACGGTGATCATGATGGGCTACTCGCTCGGAACGGCGTTGGGCGGGCCCATCGCCATCTGGCTGATCCCCAAATTTGGCTGGAAATCGGTGTTCGTCTTCGGCGGCGCTTTCTCGCTGTGTTGCGCGGGCATTCTGTTTGCGATTTTGCCGGAATCCATCCGCTTCCTGGCCAGCAAAGGGCTGGGCGCTGGCCGTATCGGACCCATCGTTCGGAGGATCGCACCCGGCCAGGTGATCCCCGCGGACGCCACTTTCATCGTGAGCGACGAGAGCCAGCTGAACAAGGACTTCAAACCGTCGCTCTTGTTCCGCGGCGAACTGCGCCTCATCACGCCGCTGGTTTGGATCGGATACATCGCCAGTTCGCTGGCCGTATTTTTCATCGTCAACTGGACGCCGGTGGTTTTTGAGGCGCTCAAATACAGTCGTAAGGAAGCAGCCACGGCGGCGTCGCTCTACTCGGCGATGGGCGCCGTTGGCGGATTGGTGCTGATGCGCTTCACCGACAAACGCGGCGCCATCGCGATCACCATCATGCCGGTGATGACCGTGATCTTGCTCCTAACGGCGACCTTTGTCGGGATGGGCCATGTCGAATTCCTGGTGCTGAGCGCGATCACGGGCGGGTTTCTGATCGGCGGCCATTTCGGGATGCACAGCATCTGTGGGATCTTCTATCCGAGCGCGTATCGCGCTAACGGAGCGGGATGGGCTACCTCGATCGCGAAGATTGGCTCGGTGGCTGGACCGATTCTGGGCGGGATCATTTTGTCGACCAGCCTGCCGGTGCGCGACATCTTCGCGGTGCTAGCGGTGTGCCCCGCGGTGCTGGCGGTCTGCATCTATATCGTGGGTCGCATGCATCGGCGAATCCTTGGACGGGAAGCGCTGGCGGCGGAGGAATCCTCGGCGGAAATTCAGCGAGAAGGGTTGCTAACGCGAGCGGTTCAGTAGGTTTGGAAGCGCTCGTGCAATTCTCTCGGCATGGACCATTCGTGCCAGTTTCTATGCTCTGAACTTGTAACTGTGACCTATGAGGAACAGCCCGGCGAGATCCGCCAGACCGTAGCGAATCTGGAAGAGATTTCGTACGACTGCGCCGTGGTTTTGATGGAAGACGAACCGCCGGTGGGCTCCTCTATCTCGTTCGCGGTAAAAGACCGCGATCTATTCGGCATCATCAAAGCCTGCCTGTATGATGCGGCTTTAGGGTGGTACGCCATCGTCGGCCTGGACGCGGCTTCGCGCTGGCATCGCGACTGGTTCTCTCCCAAACACCTGCTGGAGATCTGTGGATGCTCCCTCGAAGGCGCTACCCGGACTAAGGCCCACACCTTAGAAAACACGAGAAATACTGAGGAAATTGTGCCGGTAAGTTTTGTAGTCTCCCGGGTGTAACCGTACTACTTACTTACTTCGGCGGGGGTGGGGCTTTGATGTGGCCCTCGTAGAAATCCTTGTTGTTCTCCTCGCAGGAGTACTCCATGATTTCCCAATCGGTCCGCAGCGTGAAAACGCGCTTGTTGGTCCAAGGCTTGGTGAAAGTCTTGGGATCGTCAATGGTCACTTCATACGCCATATGCAGGGCATCGGTACGCGTGAAGCGCTCAATTACATGCAAGGCATCGCTATGCGGATGGCCGATGGTGTCCAGCCGCGTGCGTCCGTTGAAATTGACGGTATCCACCACGAACGTATCACCGTCCCAATGTCCGGTTGAATCGCCGAACCAGGTAGGGCTCCAGTTGTCGTGATGCTTCTTATCGATGGGGATAATGTGAAACCAGGTGTTCTGCTCATACAGCAGGGCTACGTACGTAGGACTCTGCATGATCTGGATCGGGTCCGGCGAATTCATGGAGCGCATCAGGCCGAAGGGTAGGCAGCTTCCGGTGTAATCGCCATTAGCGGCGTCGTAGCTCTTCCATTCCTTCAGGCCCGCATCGTTGAACGGCAATTCGGGCGTGCCGACCTGGCTCTGATCCTTGTTGGTCTTGGTCATGTCCGGGACGTAGGGTCGCGCCCAGAGCCCGCTCAGATCCGGCTTGCCATCCGGGGTTCGGGGCGCCGGACCAGCCTTTACGGGCGCCGGAGGCTTCGAGTTGAGATCCCCAGTATATTGCGCCGGCTGGGAGAACAGGGGAGCGCAGGCGAGCGAAGCGAGGCTGAGTGTTGCAGCGAGAAAAGAAATGCGCACGAGGATCTCCTTGTTGAAAGACCGTTTCCACACGGTCGCGGTTCAGTTAGGCTGCCGGACTATTGCGCGGGCCGCTTGGGCGCGCCGTCGTCGGCCGAGCCCGCGAACACGCTCTTGCCGCTGGGCAGTTTTACGGACCGGGCGTTGCAGGTGTTGGTCCCGTCCTTGGAGCGAAAGCCTTCGACGGTAGCCGTATCGCCAATCTTCAGCGAATCCCTGCTCCAGCCGTTGCGGGTAAGGGTATTGGGCGGACCGCCCTCGCATTGCCAATGAGCCACCGTGCCGCTGTCGTCCTTGGTGTCCAGATAAATCCAGATGTGCGGATTCATCCAGTCCAGTTTCGTAATGACACCCTGTAGCGTGACGGGCTTCGCGGAGTCGAACTCAGCCGCGAAGGAATGATGCGCCGCGAGCGGCAAAGACGCCGTCACGAAAAGCCCGGCGCCGGCGACTAAGACGGCTAATGTGGATCGCATGGAATCTCCAATCGATTACTGCTTGCCGTCCTTGCTTTCAGTGTCCGCAGCGGAACCGGCGAATACTTTACGCCCATCGGCCAGTGTGACTTTGCGCGCGTTGGCGAGCTTAGAACCGTCCTTGGCCAAAGAGCCTTCCACGCTGACCATTTCGCCAGGCTTCAGCGAATTGCGAGTCCAACCGAGACGCATCAGAGCATTCGGGCTTCCCAGTTCGAGCTCCCAGTTGGTGACGGTGCCGGAGTCGTCCTTCACGTCGATGTAGAACCGCGCGTGCGGATTCATCCACTCTACCTTGGTCACCGTTCCGGTGAGCGTTACAGGTTTGGCGGCGTCGTATTCCGCCGTGAAGGAATGGTGCGCCATCATTGGCGCGGCAGTGGCGAGCAAACCAAGGCCGGCCACGAGTACATAAAACTTAGCTCTCATCGTTACACCTCTCAAATGATTATAGTGCGATTTTTTGAGTCGGCTCGCCATCGGCCGTCGATTTCTGTCCCGCCCACAACGCTTGCATCAACTGTATATGGACTGGCGAGTTCAATGTCCCGCCTGGTTACATTTCCAGCTCCAGCTTTCACATCCTTGGCGCAAACGTCTTCCGACGCCGGCAGGACCCAACGAACTGTCAATGGCTAGCCCCCAAGGATCAAGCTATATGGAAATGACTGATATACCACTGGGGAAGTTATCATGCAGTGTAAATATTGTCAAGAATAAAGACGGCGCCCACACCGGCAGACTTGACTACGATGCCGTCCTCACATAGCATCGATACCGGACTATGCGGAACCTTGTTCACACCACGATTGCCGCCGGCATTGCCCTGGCTGTCCTCTTGCCTGCGGCGGCGCAGACCTATCGCCCACCGCGGGCGGCCGACGGCCACGCCGATTTGAGCGGCATCTATGAGGCTGTCAACACGGCCAATTGGGATCTGGAGGATCATTCGCCCCAGGCCGGACCGATGTGGCAAACCGGCGCCATCGGCTCCCAGCCGGCCGGTGAAAGCGTAGTCGAGGGTGGAACCATCCCCTACAAACCGGAGGCGCTCGAGAAGCGGAAGGCGAATTTCGCGAACCGCCGCACCAACGATCCGGAAGCCAAGTGTTACATGCCGGGCATTCCGCGCGCCAACTATATGCCCTATCCGTTTCAAATCGTCCAGTCGCCCCGGGGAATCATGTTTATTTACGAGTTCGCCAGCGCTAACCGGCTGGTCAACATGGGTAAGCCGGAAGAAGCTGGATCCGATACCTGGATGGGAACCAACAACGGGCATTGGGAAGGGGACACCTTGGTAATCGACGTCACCGGGTTGAACGGGCTGGCTTGGTTCGACCGGGCCGGCGATTTCGGCGGCAAGCAATTGCACGTGGTGGAACGCTTCTCCCGCCCCGATCCGTATCATCTGAACTACGAAGCCACCATCGAGGATCCTACCGTGTTTACACGGCCCTGGAAGATCAGTATGCCGCTCTACCGCAGGGTGGAAAAGAATGCCCAGCTGCTGGAATTCAAGTGCGTGGAATTCGCGGAAGAGTTGCTCTACGGACAATTCAAGAAACAGTCGACGAAATAACGAGCACACTAGCATGCGCACCAGTCTTCTCTTCTTCCTGATCTTTTTGCCGGCGCTCTGGGGACAGGTGCCTAAAACGGCCTGGGGCGATCCCGATCTGCAGGGCATGTGGCCGGGCAACATGGGTGTCCCGCTGCAAAGGCCGGAGAGTCTGGGGACCAGAACCACGCTGACCGACGCGGAATTTGCGCAGAAGGAAGCGCAGGCCAAGAAACTGGCGCAGGCCGACAGCCAGTCCACCGCCGCTAGCGATAGCGTAGGAATCGGTCCGCCCTCGTATTGGGTGGAGCGCGGCAAGCCTTCGCGCCAGACGTCGTTGATCATCGATCCGCCCAACGGAAGATTGCCGCCGTTAACGCCGGAGGAGGAGCGGCTTCGCAAGGAGGCGCGCGGCGGGAAGGGATTTCCGGGCGAATGGCGCGGCGAGGCCAACTCCTATGAGGATTTGAACATTTACTATCGCTGTATCACGCGCGGCGTGCTGGGGTCCCTCATTCCGGTGGTTTACAACAATGGAAATGAAATTCTGCAGGCGCCGGGCGTGGTGATCATTCGCAATGAAATGATCCACGAAACGCGGGTCATTCCTCTGGATGGCCGCCCGCATTTGAATCCCGCCATACGCCAGTACATGGGCGATTCGCGCGGCCACTGGGAAGGCAACACGCTGGTGATTGAGACCACCAATTTCACCGACAAAGACGCGATCGGATCCAACGGCGCGGGCTATCCCGGCGATCCCGGGCATCACAGCGCGGATTTGAAGCTGACCGAGCGGCTGACCCGCGTCGACGCGGACACGCTGAATTATCAGGCCACCATCGACGATCCTAAAACGTGGACCAAGCCCTGGACCATCCTGATCCCTTTGAAGCGGAACGATCATTATCAGCTTTTGGAATACGCGTGTCACGAGGGCAACATCGCGATGGGCGATATCCTCAGCGGAGCTCGCGCGGACGAGCAAAAGAAAACACAATAGTCCGAACTAGTATAGAATTTCAGAACAGGAAGGAGTCCGGATGCGAACGAGGTTAGCGATTCTGACTGCGCTTCTGGCGGTGGCGCCGGCGTGGGGGCATCACGCATTTCAAGCGGAGTTCGACAAAGAGAAGCCGGTCCATTTGACGGGAACGGTCACCGATATGGAATGGATCAATCCGCACTCCTGGATTCATATCGATGTGAAGAACCCGGACGGCACGGTCACGAATTGGATGGTGGAGTGCGGCAGCCCCAACATTATGCTACGCAGAGGTTTTACCAAGCGGTCGCTGGAAGTAGGCACGGAGCTGACCATTCAGGGATATCAAGCCAAGAATGGAACCAACCGAGCCAACGGCAGCAGCGTGACGTTTAAGGACGGCAAGAAATTGTTTGTGGGCGGATCGAACCCGGATCTTCCCGACGATCAGAAGTAACGGGCAGCGAAAGGAGCTCTCCTATGAGACACCAAATTTTCGCATCGCTATTTTTGGCAGCGCTTTGCTCTTTGCCGATCGCGGCCCAGGCGCCCGCGGCCAAAACAGCTACGTCCGCCGTTAAACCAAACTGGATGGCGCCCAAAACTCCGTGGGGCGATCCGGATCTGCAAGGGCAGTGGCCGGCCACCGCCAACATTCCTATGCAGCGTCCCGCGAACCTGGGTGAGCGCGCCGAATTAACCGACGCGGAATTAGCGCAGCGCGAAAGCCAGGCCAAGAAGCAGGCCGCCGAGGATGGCGAAGAAACCGCTAAGGGCGGCGACGTCACAATCAATCCTCCATCGTATTGGGTGGAACGCGGCAAACCAGTGCGGCAAGCTTCGTTGGTTGTCGATCCCGCCAACGGCAGAATTCCTCCGTTGACTCCGGCCGGCCAGGCGGCGGTGCAGGCGTTGCGCGGCGGGCTCGGGCCCGGAAGCCATTTCCCCGACAAGGTGGACTCTTGGGAGGACTTCGATATTTACAGCCGCTGCATCACGCGCGGCATGGTGAGCAGTATGCTCCCCACGCTCTACAACTTTGGCAACGAGATTATCCAAGCGCCGGGAGTGGTGGTGATCCGCAATGAAATGATCCACGAGACTCGCGTGATTCCGTTGGACGGACGTCCGCATGTGGGCAAGGGCGTCGTCACATATATGGGCGATTCGCGCGGGCACTGGGAGGGCAACACGCTGGTTATCGAAACCACCAATCTGAAAGACCAGCCCGGAGCGGGCGGCGGATTGTTTACCGATGCCGCGGTATTAACTGAGCGCATTACGCGGACCTCGCCGAACGACCTGAGCTACGACTTGACAGTGAACGATCCCAAAACCTGGACCCGGCCCTGGACTCTTCACATGCCTTACAAGCAGGATCCGAACTACAAGATTTACGAGTACGCCTGCCACGAAGGAAATTACATGATGCTGGACGCGCTCACCGGCGCTCGCGACCTGGAAAAGAAGGGCCAGTCGACGAAGGTGGAACGCTAGGAAAGTGCGGGCGCTCGTTTTACCTGGCATCGCGTGGCTGGCGCTCGTCTGTTGCTACGCCCAACAGCCGCCGCTTGCCAAAGATCCCGGGCCATTCCTTCCGGCCAGCGACTTCCCGGAAGACAAAGTTCCCAAAGCAGTGGCTGGACCGGCGCCGCACTTGCCCGACGGCCGGCCGGATTTTGGCGGCAACGGCGCATGGTTTCCGGGGTTTAACGGCAACCTCGCGGAGACTACCTGGAAGGGCGTGAAAAGCGCCGACAAACATGTCGACGTTCCGTTCCTTCCCGGGACGCTTAAG
>Ga0209006_10007184_pt1 | contig 10061 bp, 9 predicted proteins | sample JacPin_JW_Ref_O2_FD_188567 | JGI IMG/M metagenome (GOLD analysis project Ga0209006, IMG submission 188567) | Forest soil microbial communities from Algoma, Ontario, Canada - Jack Pine, Ontario site 1_JW_Ref_O2 (SPAdes) (version 2) | ecosystem: Environmental > Terrestrial > Soil > Boreal...
CTATGGGATTATAAAAGAGCACGCGGGTAAGGTTGACGTGCGCTCGACGCCCGGTAAGGGAACTTCCTTCCGGCTAGAATTTCCCGTAGCCAGGAAGGCCGTTCATGCCTAAAGGCTCCATACTTGTTATCGATGATGAAGTAGAAATTCGCGAAGGTCTGGAAGCGCTCCTTACTTCCGAAAGTTTCCAGGTGACGCTCGCCGAAACTGGCGAAGCCGGACTCAAGCAGCTCGAAGATCATCCGTTCGACTTGATGCTGCTTGACGTCAGCCTGCCGGATCGCAACGGCCTCGAATTGCTCCGCGAGATTCGCCGGCGCGATCCGCAGCTTGCCATCATTTTAATCACCGCGTATGGCTCTATCGACATGGCTCGCGCGGCCTTCAAAGGCGGAGCCCAGGATTTCATCACCAAGCCCTGGTCAAACGACGAACTGATCGCCCAGGTGTCGTTGGCCATCGAAGGCCGCAGGCTGCGGGACGAAAACGTCCAGCTAAAACGCGCCCTTAAGCAGCGCTACAATTTTCCCAACATCGTTGGCAAGAGCGAAAAGATGCAGGCTGTGCTGGACCTTGTTACGCAGGTCGCGCCGTCGCGTTCCACCATCCTAATCTCGGGTGAGAGCGGCACCGGTAAGGAAGTGTTCGCCAAAGCCATTCACTCCGCTTCCACGCGCGCGGACAAAGCGTTCATCCCAATCAATACGGGCTCGATCCCTGCCGACCTTCTTGAGTCCCAACTTTTTGGCCATGTGAAGGGCGCTTTCACCAGCGCGATCGCTTCCAAGAAGGGACTCTTCGAAGTCGCCGACCAGGGCACCATCTTTTTTGACGAGATTTCCACCATCAGTCCGGAAACCCAGGCCAAACTCTTGCGCGTGATTCAAGAGCGCGAATTCATGCGCCTGGGCGGCACCGAGACGATTAAAGTGGACGTCCGTATTCTCGCGGCATCCAACGAGGATTTAATGAAACTCGTTCGCGAGGGCCGATTCCGCGAAGACTTGTTTCATCGGCTGAATGTTATCTCGTTGCATCTCCCTCCGCTGCGCGAACGCAAAGAAGATATTCCGCTGCTGATCGAGCGTTTCCTGGACCAGTTCTGCCAGGAAAACGGCAAGCCCCCGCGCGCATTTACGCACGGTGCTATGAAGCTGTTGATGGATTACGACTGGCCGGGAAATGTGCGCGAACTCGAAAACGTCGTCGAGCGCGCCGTCGTGCTTTCCACTCAGGAGTCCATGGACGCCGATCTGCTGCCGGAAAGCGTGCGGACTCGCGAGATCGTCAAAGGCGTTCGGCTGCAATTAGCGGAATTCTTGCCGCCTATGCCTGGTGAAGCGGGTGGCTTCGGCAGTTCGCCATCCCTCTTCCAAATCCTTGAAGAGGTCGAGCGCCGGATCATTGTGGACATGCTCGAACGCACAAATTGGAACCAGACCGAAGCGGCCGAGCGTTTTCAGGTTCCGCTTTCCACGCTAAACCAAAAGATCAAGCGCCTTGGTATTGAGACGCGCCGCCGAACTACCTCCGTCCGAGGCGCGGCCATGGGCTTCGGCGAGGATCCTGCGGAATTTCTCGCGGATAAATAGCGGCCATGTTTCCCCCGGCGGATCACGCTCGAACGTGCTGAATCACGAAATTAGCGCGCGGCCGGCGATATTTCCCAGTATGCGGTAGGGCGCGACTTCCGGCGCGACCAAGACCTTCGGAGGAATCAAAAACGTCTGCTCAATAGCGTATTGGCCGGACATCACGGCGTGCGCCACACAATCCGTAAAAACCATCCAGGTGGACTGCGGCGGAAATTCCAATTGCGTCTTCGGGGTATTCGCTTGAAACTGCGAGTTCTCTTTCAGGAAATCGTGAAAACGAAGCATGAACATATCGTAGGGCGTTCGCCCGATCACTCCGAAACCCAGCTTGGAGCCAAAATCTTGCACCGTGCGGCTTAGGAAGGAATTATCTTCAGCAATATCCTGCAGTCCCGCCCCACCGGCATAGCGCCGCGCCAGCACCTCAAAACCCTCCGTCGTCTGCCAGACGCGCGGCTTCTTGGGATTTAGATTCGTGAAGACGCGCAAAATGCGGGCGCCTCGCGTCGGGCGACTGGGAAAAGCATCCACGTGCAGCAAGTCGTTGCGCTTATGCAGCGGCAGGTCGCGGCCTTCTTCTTCCAGCGGCCGAAAACTCGCGAAATCCAAATTCCACTTGCCGGCGTAAGGAGCCAGAAATTTCCCAACGAACTGCGCCACCTGCGCGCTATAGTTGCGCATGATCGAATGGAGGCGGCCGGTGGTTTCGCGGTCGCCCGAAACTCCGCGCAACATATCTTCGCTCGGACGGTACGACACGTTTTTGTGCATGCGCAGTTCGGACCATTGTTGCTCAAGCAGGAATTTCTGATCGTCGGACGGCAGGTCGAAGGGCGGCTCGCGGAAAAAAAGTATCTGGCCGCGTTCCAGCATCTCGCAGTAGGCGCGCGAGCGAGCGCCGCTCTGATCGGAAGCAACCCAGCCCGTGGTACGTTTGTAATCGTCCACCGAGACCCACGGCAAGTTCCGAGTTGCAGCCTTCTTCATTTAACTTTTCGCAGGAGTAGGATGCTTGTAGCCGCGGGGAAGTAAAGTTGTGCTCAGATCTAAACCTGAAAGGTCCACGCCGTCCAGGTCCGTCTCGCGAAGGACAGTTGTTTTCAAATCAGCGCCCGTAAAATCAGCGCCGCGAACTTCGGCCAATCGAAAATTTGAGGCCACAAAATTTGCGCCGCGCAGAATGGCGCCGCGCAAGTCGGCACGGAAAAGTTCCGCCCCGCCCGCTTTGGCTTTGGTGAGATCGGCTCCGCTTAGATTCGCTTCGGTCAAATCGGCCTTACGCAGGTCGGCGCCCCGAAGTGTGGCCTTACTAAGGTTCGTGGAGGAAAGCCTGGCATCGTGCAAATTGGCTCCGTCGAGATTCGCGCCGTGAAAATCGACAAGATCGAGGTTTTCGCGCTCGAGATTCACGCGAGAGAGATCGGCCCCGGATAAATCGGCGCGAGCGCCAGTTTCGTCACCACGCACGAAACGTCGATGCGATTCAAGAATCTCTGAGACCAGCCGTCCATTGTGCTTGATGCTTTTGGGAGATCTCATGTCCGCCGTGAGCAAGCAGTAGCTAGGATGCGTGCAAGTATTCGGAAAGTATAACATGGCGGATGCATGGACAGATTGCCAGCCATTTGGAGATTTGTGGTACCGTCGCAGCATGGCTCGTTGCCGCAGGTTTCCGACCGGTCGTCGCTCCCGGTCCAGGACTGTGTTCTCACTGGCGTTGATTTTCGGCGTTTTGACTCCAATTCTTTTGATTTTTATTCCCCGGCCTGTTAGATCTCAGCAACGACAAGACACGCCGAGTGAGGAAGTTGTCGCAAATCTCGCGGCAGGCCGGGTGATCATCGCGGTAGTAAAAGACGCCATTCTGGCGGCCACCATCGAAAATCCCGTAGAGCCTCAGACACGCATCCCCACGCCGGTGGAGCTGGGAACCAAAAGCCTGGGAATTTTTCTTGGCGCCGTCGAATGGACCGCGCCCTCGTCGCATTTGGTAATCGCGCGGCTCGACCGCGATTTGCCGCGTCTTCGAGGCCGGGTCGCGTCTTCGGCGCCACATTTGCAGCAAGCTCAACCGGGTGCTGAAGCTGGTGACATTGATTCGATCGGACACGGCGTATCCGAACGCCTAAACGAAATCGCGAGAAATCTTCACGGCAAGATAGACTTGGCGCCCGACGAGCCCATTGCCCAGCTGATTCTCGCCGATTACATGGAGTATTACGGACCGGAAATTTGGCAGTTAACATTCACGCTGAAGCAATCTATGCAGCGCGAAGATTATTTCGACACACACATTCCTTTGCCGCAGTACCGGCAATTGTGGCCTCCGGAAAAAGGGCAGCCCCGTTCGCTGGTCGAATTCCACTACCCACCGGAAGATTCGCAGCCTTCCTTGCTTGATCTGATTCGAAACAATATTCCGGAGATCGAAAAACTTTGCTCTTCAGATACGAAAATGCAGGAAGTGCGTAATCGTTTGCTGCACGGCGAAAGCAATAAAATACTTGCCGCCGATGCCATCCAGTTTCTGCGTGGCGCGCTGAACGCAATCGCATCGCCCAACGCACGCGAAACGATCGCGAGTATAGGAATGGAGTCAGGCTTCAGCTGGATTTTGAAGCCCCCGGCGGAATCCCAAAAACCCGAAGAAAAAAAAGAACGGCCACCTGATGCGCCATCTCTCTTGCATCCTCAGTGACGGTTTCATACGAAGCATCTCGCGAACGGTGAGCGACTTCGGGGGAAGTTAGCCTACTTCTTTTCAGCAACTTGCTGCTTTAAACGCGCATTCTTCTCGTTTACTGACCGCTCCAGATCTTGTTTATGCGAAACAAGTTTGAGCGCGATTGCTGCATCCGAAAGTCCCAAAATTTCCGCCGCGAAAATTGCGGAATTCACCGCGCCGGCCTTATCAATCGCCATCGTAGCAACGGGAATCCCGCCGGGCATTTGCACCGTCGATAGCAACGCATCCAGTCCGTTCAGCGTGCTTGTTCCCATCGGAACTCCGATCACAGGAAGAGTGGTATTTGCGGCGATCACTCCGGCAAGATGCGCTGCTGCCCCGGCGGCGGCAATCAAAACTTTCAATCCCCGCTTCGAAGCGGTCGTGGCGTACTCATGCGCGCGCGCTGGAGTACGGTGCGCAGAAACAACTTCCAATTCATAAGGAATTCCGAACTTCTCCAGAGTCTTGGCCGCTTCACTCATCACCGGGTAATCCGTATCCGATCCCATCAGGATTCCTACCAGCGCCGTTTCTTCCTTTTTATGATCTTGGGTCAATTATCAGTCTCCTAGTCAAAAAATTTCCGCTTTGACAATCGATGGCTTCTGCTTCCTACACTTCCTTCATTGGAAATCGATGGACTGAGCAGGTAAAAAGAAGGTCACATCACCCATTTGCTGGCTCGCCTGCCGCTTTTCCCGCAAACTTGGGCCGTCCAATATCCTTTCGATAATGCGCTCCGTCAATCTTAATCCTACTTGCAGCTTCATAAGCAATTTTGCAAGCTGCTGCCAGGTCGTCCCCGCTGGCTGCTACGCTTAGAACTCGGCCGCCAGTGGTGTAGTATTTTTCGCCTTCCCGCCGCGTCCCTGCATGAAAAACTATGGCACCCGGAACCTTCGCTACTGCGTCCAGTCCAGTTATCCCTTTGCCGATTTTCGGATCTTCGGGATAACCCTCTGACGCGATCACTACACTGACGCTTGCCGCCGCTGAAGACTTTGCCTGCATCGGAGAAAGTTCTCCGCGAGCAACATCGGCACACGCGGCTGCTAGCTCAAAATCGGCACGCAGCAAAATCGCCTGCGTCTCCGGATCTCCCAGACGGCAATTATATTCCAGAACCTTTGGCCCGTCCTTGGTCAGCATCAATCCAAAATAAAGAAAACCGCGATAATTGAGCCCTTCTTTTTGAAGGCCTGCCAACGTTGGCCGAACTATTCTGTCCAGAATTTTCTTTTCCAATTCAGGCGACAACAGATCCGCGCTGGAGAAAGCGCCCATGCCGCCAGTGTTCGGGCCTTCATCGTTGTCAAACGCGCGCTTGTGGTCACGAGACGGCGCCAAAGATACAAAGTTTTTTCCGTCACTCAAAATGATATAGGAAAGTTCATGCCCCGATAGTCCCTCTTCCAATAAAATCTGCTTGCCAGCGTCTCCGAATTCCTTTTTCTCCATCAGCCGGTCGATAAATTCGGAGGCCCGGTCAGGCGACGAAGTCACCACCACGCCCTTTCCCGCACATAATCCATCGGCCTTCACTACCAGCGGCCAATCGACCGAACACAGTGAGGTATAGGCGTCAATCGGCGAATCGAAAATCCCATACGTGGAGGCCGTCGGAATTCCATTCCGCTCCATAAATTTCTTCGCAAAAACCTTGCTGCCTTCGAGTTGCGCCGCTGCTTTGGTCGGTCCCAACAACGCCAGATTCCGGATCGCAAATTCGTCGGCAATTCCGCGGACTAAAGGCAACTCTGGGCCGCAAATAGTGAGATCCACACCGAGCTTGGCTGCCAAACCTGCTGCTTCCGCGACGTTCCCGAGGTCTAACGGCACGCACTCCGCATCGTTCGAAATACCGCCATTTCCCGGAGCACACCATATTTTCTCGACACGCGCGCTTTGCTTCAGCTTCCACGCCAGAGCGTGTTCGCGTCCGCCGCCGCCGATCACGAGAATTTTCATTTTATTCACAGAGCCAAGAACGATACGAGGGAGTATTGCTGCTGTCAACTCCAGTTCTTCCTGAGATCACCACGAATTGAATCCTCGCTCTGCGTCCGGGACGAAATCAATACAACTACATTTATAGTATTAAATCACTCGTTTCCTGATTTGGCATAGTAAGGCTCGAATGTTCCCGGAGCCTTGTCGATATGATAAGCTTGCGCCTGCCACAAAATGCGACACTCGAATAATTTCGCCTTGGATTTATGTAAGTACTTAATATTCAACATGATGCGGATTTCATAATGGCGACGATTACTGACCAGGCTATCGCAGGTAATCTGCTCGAGTACGGTGTGGCCGCTACTCCGGCACTGTGTCTCGCTATACAAAAGTACATTTCCATTCTGCTACGTTGGAATCAGAGAATCGCTCTGACGACCATAACTAACCCGCTGGAAATCGTCAGATTCCATTTCGGGGAGAGCATGTTTGCCGCGTCCGTGGTCCCGATTGAAAAGGGTCGGCTCGCCGACGTTGGGACCGGGGCAGGGTTTCCAGGCCTTCCTCTCAAGCTCTTGCTACCATCGATCGATTTGGTTCTGGTTGAATCGAACGCCAAGAAAGCCTCGTTCCTATCGGAGTGCGTTCGTGAACTCAGTCTCACTGGTGTCGAGGTGTATCGGGGCCGCTTTAAAGACATTGAATCAGAGGAGTATCGGTTTGATTTCGTGACAGCAAGGGCGCTCGGTGGTTACTCAGATCTCGTGAGATGGTCGCATCGGCAACTGAGCCCTGGAGGAGCGCTTGTTTTGTGGCTCGGACAGCAGGACGCCATGGAGATGCTATCGTCTTACAGATGGCGCGCGCCAGTTCCGATAACTGGCTCGGATCGAAGAGTGCTTCTCATCGGATCTCAGGAAGAGAGCTAATTGTTCCACGTGAAACGTTCCGTCTGCGCTTGTTCCACTACGGAACACCGCGCTATTTCACGTGGAACATCCTTATCCGTGCGTGTTTCACGTGAAACACCTTGCATCTCCGTAGAGCCCTCTGCTACATTCTCGCTCCGGGGGACAAGAATTGGCCCGAATTATCGCGATCGCGAACCAGAAAGGAGGCGTAGGCAAAACCACAACAGCCGTTAACCTTGGTGCCTCTCTCGCGGCTTCTGAACAGAAAACATTGATAATCGATTGCGACCCGCAAGGAAACACCACAAGTGCATTAGGATTCCCAAAGGATCCCGCCAGACGAACGATCTACCAGACCCTAATCCTCGATGAGCCGATTGAAAGAATCGTCCTGGACGCCCAGGTCGAGGGACTCGATCTTCTACCGTCCGACAAGAACTTGGTTGGTGCCGCGGTTGAGCTCGTCAATATGGAGAATCGCGAATATCGTCTGAAGGCCGCGATTTCCAGGATCCGCGATGAATATGCCTATATTTTGATCGATTGCCCTCCAGCTCTCGACCTGCTCACGCTCAATGCGCTAGCAGCTAGTGACTCCGTTCTTGTACCAATTCAATGCGAATATCTAGCGCTCGAGGGCGTCTCCGAGCTGCTCGATACGCTTATGCGTCTCCGCCGCACCATCAACCCGACACTCGCGATCGAAGGCATTTTGTTAACGATGTACGACGATCGCACGACTCTCTCGAAGCAGGTTGCTGCCGACCTGAGAAGCTTCTTCGGCGGCCAAGTATTCGAAACGGTGATACCTAGAAATGTTCGCCTCGCAGAGGCGCCGAGCCATGGAATGCCTGTGATGTTTTACGACATTCATAGTAAAGGCGCTGAAAGCTATGTTCAGCTTGCCAAGGAGGTTATCGCAAATGCCCAGAAACGCGTTGGGCAAGGGCCTGAGCGCACTGATCAGGGAACCCGAGCAGAATCAGCAGCAGCGGCCACCGCTGGCGCAGGAAGAACCGCATCAGGTCCAACTGCCGGCGCAGCCGATGTCGGCGGGACGACAAGCGGGAGCAGCGGTAGCGACGGCGGCAGCTCCGGCACTGGCTCCGAGTGACGGACTCCTCTACGTCGATATCGACCTAATAGACCCCAGCCCCTACCAGCCGCGCTCTCGCTTCCGCGAGGAAGCGCTCGAAGAGCTGGCACGCTCAATCCAGGCCAGTGGAATCGTGCAACCCTTGGTAGTTCGCAAAGTTGGTCTCCGCCATCAGCTTATCGCTGGCGAGCGTCGTTGGCGTGCCGCTCAACGTGCCGGTCTCAGCCGAGTCCCGGTGGTCATCAGAAATGTTCCGGACGCAATGGCGCTGGAAATGACCCTGGTCGAGAACCTGCAACGCGAGGATCTGAACCCTGTCGAACAGGCGCACGCCTTCCAGCGACTGACGGAGGAGTTTCATCTTACGCAGGAGGAGGTCGCGGAGCGAACAGGAAAAGATCGGACGACTATCGCCAACGCTGTGCGATTGCTTAAGCTTGAGGAGCCCATACTAATATTACTTGAAGAGGGGAGACTAAGTTCAGGTCACGGGCGCGCACTTCTAGCAATCGCAGATCCCATCACGCGATTGGTACTTGCGCAGCGCATCGCAAGAACCGGAATGACCGTCCGCCAAGTCGAACGTCTCGCGACCCGCGGCCCCAGACAGCGTGCAGCCAGCTCTATTCACCAGCCTGATCCGAATACCAAGGCTGCATTAGAGGATCTTGAGCGAGAATATGGAACGCGTGTGCTCATACAACCACGCCGCTCCGGGAAACCAGGCCAGTTGATCTTTGAATACTATAACGATAGTGATTTAACCCGCCTCTACGACCAATTGATGATTAAATAGACGTTCCTTCGCCGTTAAATCGAATACAGGGACGGAATCGCCTTATGGCATGGTTTGAACGCGACAAACGGCACGATTCCGGAGAATGGACGGGCTTCCTCGAGCGCGGAGTAAAGCTCGAGGGTAAACTCGAGTCCACCGGGACGTTCCGCATCGATTCGGACATGAAGGGGACTCTAGTTTCGGAAGAAACGCTAATTCTGGGCGAGCATGCCGCGGTCGAGGGCGAGATTCACGGCAACTATGTGATCATTGCCGGCCGGTTCGATGGAATAATCCACGCCAAGGGCAAAGTAGAAATTCAAACTAAAGCGATCGTTACCGGCGAAATCCATGCGCCTTGTCTTCTTATTGAACCGGGCGCCGTCTTCGACGGAAGTTGCCACATGCTGGGAGCTACGCAAGCGTCAAATCCGGTAACCATTCCGATTCGCTCCGTCGTCGCACGCGCTTGAAGTATTCTGCCAATGGATAGTTTTTCCCGCCGAACTCAACGCAGTTGCAGCGTTATAATGAGGGTTCACCGCTAAATTACCGAGGAGATTCGTTGCCGGAAACGATTCGATTGACGACCACTGCCAAGGCCGCGGGATGCGCTGCGAAGTTGAGTCCCGCCATACTGGACTCAGTTTTGAAGCGCCTACCGCGTCAAGTCGATCCGAACGTCCTGGTCGGTTTTGAAACCAGTGACGACGCCGCCATCTATCGTCTCACCGACGATTTGGCTATCGTGCAAACCGTTGATTTTTTTACGCCAATCGTGGACGACCCATCGCTTTTCGGTCAGGTCGCCGCAGCGAATTCTCTCAGCGACGTTTACGCCATGGGTGGCCGCCCGATTTCTGCTCTCACCATCGTCGCGTTTCCAACCTCCGGGGCGCCGGAAGTTCTAGAAGAAATTCTCCGCGGCGGGCTTTTGAAAATGTCAGAGGCGGCCTGCACCGTGGTCGGCGGCCATTCCATTCGAGACGACGAGCTAAAG
>Ga0209006_10007185_pt1 | contig 10060 bp, 12 predicted proteins | sample JacPin_JW_Ref_O2_FD_188567 | JGI IMG/M metagenome (GOLD analysis project Ga0209006, IMG submission 188567) | Forest soil microbial communities from Algoma, Ontario, Canada - Jack Pine, Ontario site 1_JW_Ref_O2 (SPAdes) (version 2) | ecosystem: Environmental > Terrestrial > Soil > Boreal...
AACAGGTAGTTTGTTCGCGTTTTTGTAGGGTCCGCAAATGTTAATGAAGTTTCCAGTTCGCATATCTGCAGCTTGGAACGATTATCGGGACTATGATACGTCAGGTTGAACTGCGGCTGGATGGGCCCTTCCCTGCCGTGAACTACCATGCAAGTTGACTCGTTTTATGTGATAGATTATCGCTGATTTACATAACTTTAGACTATGATTACTATGCCCAAGAAGCCCGCCAATATCTCATATCGACGAAGGCAACTGGACTAGCTACTTAGCAAAAATCTACTTTGCAAAAAAATATGTTATTTGATTATGTAATTTCCCACGACCGTTTAATCAAAACCATGTCGTCTGGATCGTCTGGAACACCGGTGCTGGTTGCTCTTGTAGCCATTCTAACCCTCAACCTATGTGCTGTCTTTTTTGTGCCAAAAGGCCCTCAGCAGACGTAAGCCATTCCTTGGATGCACCCATGCGTTGTGTGCTCATTCAACGGCAGTGTAATTCGCATAAGCATAATGCTCACGTTAGGTGGATGCTATCTCGCGTGGATGATCACTTATGTGGCCCAAATGCACCCCCTCGTTGGTAAATAGACCCGCATATCTACAAGTCACTTGATCTGATTAATTCACCTTCGTCCAGCACCGCGAAGAGCGCCGGGAGCGGAAGCTTGATTATTTAACCACGTTTCCATCGTTTATATAGTGCGTTTGCAATTCTCTTCGTTGTGTTTCGATGGTTCATGACCTTGCGCGACAGCCTTGTTGTACCCTTTTCATTTAATTTGACAATATGCGAGGAACAGCGTTTCGAACATGGTTTCGAACATAAGAACGGAAGAACGGAAGAATGATTAAGAAGACCTTTCACTGTCGGGCCAGGACGAGGATGGTGCATCATTTTCGACTGGTCCCCACACCTCTCTTTCTCTCGATAGGTCCCAAACTGACTCTGCCGATATAGTTGAAACTTCCACCTCTCTTCCAGTCCGGCCCATAACCGACCAGGAACCATCACTTCTCGCCGAATCGTATTTGCTTTCACCGTCAGAGCTGCTCGCTGAAACGTCTCCCTCTGCGCCGCTTGACTCGCTTTTCGCATCATCTTCTGGAAGATAGTCAGGCGGAATATAATCGACACTATTCTCGCCTTCAGCCAGCCAAAGGTCGCCTGAAATTCCATCTATCAACTCAACTTGCCACTTGGTCCGCTTCTCCGTTCCATGCCTGTGTAAGACAAGTTTCTCGTGGTCTTCGATTGCCTTGACCAAAAGCTCGATCCACCCACCGCACAGGACAGCCACGTCTTGTTTGAACCAGATTTCTTCTAGTCTCATGAATGTTTCTCGCGACGTTTCCATTTTCGATTTGACAGCATCCCCTATTTCCTGGATCGATCCCGGTTTCTGGGACTGCGGATGTGCAGCGTGGGAGTGGATCGCAAAGAGTTCATGTTTAGTCCCATTGGATACTCTCTTCTCACTCCTCTTTGCACGTCTTTCGGCATTATCCTTGTCGTCTAGCCTCCGGAACTCGACGACTTGGCTGGCGCCCCCAAGGTCTTCATCCCGCCCCCACTCATCTATCTCGATGGCCATTCCCACTGACGAGATATCGAATTCATAACCCCATTCCTTGGCTACCGCATCGCACCATTGTTCGAACTCATCCACCGTCCACTCGAATTTGTGGTCTTCGTGCCGGAATATCCGAGATGTGCGGCCCGTTGGGTCATGGTAACCCTTGCGTGCAGTAGAGGGCGCATCGGGGGCTGTGAACCGTGCGTTAAATGTGAATGAGGGCGTCGTGAGAAGGCAAATCCGAGGGTGGTAAGCGCCGAAGACGATCGGCGCGAAGTCCGATAAGATATGTTCTGGTAGGTGTTCGATGCTAGTTAATGCCATGTCAGCTCAAGGGGCAGCACTGGTATGCCGCTCATCTCGACAACGTTTGTCAAGGAGCATCTTAGAAAGTATTTTGATTTTGACATACACTTCTGAGGCAACAATGCACTCGATGCCAACGAATTCTGGATTGAATTCTTCGAGACCACCCTTCCAGATCTTAACCAGGAGAGGTTCCCAACGTATCTCGTGAGTTACATCCGGGGGTGGTGCGGTCGCTTGTGAGGCAAACTCGACATCATCTGAAATGTCCAGACCAGCGAGGTGTGCCAAGTGAATGCTTGCGATGTCCTCCTTGCCGTCATCCGTTAGATCTGGGTGAGAAGCAAGCCAAGGAGCTGGTTGCCGCAAAGCATTCAGTAATTCTCCTTCACCACAGCCGATATCGAGGATCTGAGTTGGGACAGGGTTAGCTGATATGCTGCTAAAGACATTCTGGACTCTCACTGATTTGAACTGGTGACGACGAATGGCATCCAAAATCCATATTCTCCGCTGAAGGTAAAGGGGAGGAAAGAAAGTTACTTTCAATTCTGATGACACTTCCGTACTCATTGCAGCTAACAGCCGCCGACCCGCTGGATCAATCCAAATACAATGATCAGCCTCGTGTCTCAACAAACTTGAGGGGTTCCACTGCTCACGCTCAACGTTCAGCTTCCGAAGCGATCGCGGAATGCTGAATGTTGAGGCTGCCGAACGCGACCTTTTCCACGTATCTATTGAGGAATCGGGTCCCGGTTCTGTTCCGCAACGCCCCTAAAGATCTCATTGAATTGCTGGTGATGGCTTCCACGCCCAGACGAATGCTGGCGTTGTTAAAGCTGGCGTCCCATTCGTCTCGGGATTCCGCCCTCCTCTGTGGACGTCTCCAGACATGCTGGTTAAAGCCGTGATGTTTCCCTCAACGGGTCTTCAAGTCCTGAGTGCATTTGTCCATTTTCTCGGTGGGGTATCCGCTACTATTCGACTCCCCCCTTTCTGAAAAATTTCTCTTCCAGGCGTGTCCGTTTTAGCCCATTGTATCTCGCGAAGGCTCGCTGTAGAGGACCTTAGTTCGTTTTCTGGGCTCCGCAACATAACATGGCCTCGCCTTTGCATCATCCTCGTGTTTATTGACTCTTGGCTTTTTCTTTTCGCCAGTAAGCTCCTTTCACCTGTTCCAGTCCCAACACCTCATTGTTTTGCTGTAAGGTGGTGTACTAGTCTTTGGCGTTGGACTGGAACTCAATAACGCCGTCTGTTCGACCGCAGTGTACTTTTGCATATCATTCTACGCAACATCAAAAATATTGATCTATGCATTTTTGGGCAAGTGCTCTTGTAGCCGGCGAGCAGTAACGTGTGCTTACACTTGTTTTTAGTCGAAAAAGTGCATGTCGTTTGGTCCCCTACGGTGGGAGCCAAGCGTTTCAAGTCTCGTATCTATATCGGCTGCCTGGTTACACTAGCCTTGTATGTCATCGTCATAGGGCTCATGATGCTTGTCGGTACGTTTTTGGGCAATTTCGCATGTAATTGTCCAGCTAAATTCATTCCAGGGAACATCCATCATCTCAGAAGTGACGGCGTCTGTGTTATCGGACTCAAACCCACTGCTTCCATTCCCTTGCTCACCTACGACTTGTAAGTACACAATCCTGGTCCCGTTGCACGAGTCTAATTCATATGGCAGTTTTATCAATGTTTGCCTGACTGGATTTTTCTTATGGCCCTTGTTCAGATCGAATGTCTTGAATCCAACGATCAGACGAGTCACGACTCGCACGTTAATGTGCGTCCTCACTTTCTGAAAATATTCGTTCGTTGCTCACGCTTTCGATACCAAAAGTGCGGCATCCGTGGCGCTCACTACATCAACGGTAAAAGCAATATTTGGCCGTTTATGACCTTATGCTGAAGCCAACTGGATGTAGATCAATATCCTCGTGTTGACCCTTGTACACGGCAAGCAGCTTGGTTGGCTGTGCCTCGGAAGCTGTGGAAGTGACGTGCGCTCTCTCCTCCTTAAATCCACCCTCTATCGTTGAATGCTCTATACACAGGTCATTCTTAACGCTTTTGCGCTTTTCTGGGCAACGGGATCTAGTCCCTCATCCCTCAAGGGCTCGGGAGTCGTTGTCCTTCCGGAACAAGCGCGCCCGATTTTCATCGATGCCTCTCCATTCAGCCGTAAAGACGGTTCCTCTATCCACACGCGAAAAGACACCGTCTGTGAGCTTTCTCAGCCGCGCTCAGCGGTGACACCGTGCGTACAGCTGGGGACAGACAAGGACGCAAGTCGCATGCCCAATTCAGCGTTAGCATCAGTACTGGCATGGTTCTCCAACAAAGAAGAGAACGAAAATGAGAAGCAAGCTGTCCAAGTGTGTTTTGTACATTATTTTTCTTCAATCACATTCACATATTCCTTCAAGGTGACTGTTATCACAGAGATGGACACTTTTACAGCAGAGCCATCGGAGCACCGACGCAGCATCGACAGGGATGTAGTTGCAAAGGAGAGTGCTCATTGTGTTGAACCTTAGTAGGCAAAGTCTTCGGGTCATTTGTGTATGTATAATACAGTGTATATGTGTGTAAAGGTAGCACACCATCGGAATTGTAGGAAACTCTATCATGGGATCGAAAGGCAAGAATCGTCATTTGCCTGAGAGAATACGCTGCCCAGCACCCGAGCAATGGTTCTTCGTCAGATCGAGGCTTCACGCCATTCCTTGCCGTCAGTACACGCCTAGAAGTCTGTTCGCTCTATGCTATCCAATACTCGCAGAATGATCTCGTCAAGACTTGGAGTCACTGGAAGAGACATTTTCAATTGCAACTTCAGCACCTAGGCGCGAAATCTCGGAGAAGGCTGCTTTGAGAAGGTCGAGATCTCCTTCCAAACTTTCTGCGCGAGTTTTGACCTGAACAATACGATTGAGATGGTTAATTGTCGATGTATACGGACAGAAATACATACAGCGGCGATCGTATCGCTTGCTGCAATGAGGTCGTGATGGTGATTGTATACCAGCGATTGCCGTTCGCCATCTAATCCGCGTATTTCTTCCATCAACCGGTTGAATTAGTTCTTGGTCGTTCAACGGAGGATTCGCTTAATTACCCATGATGAGCTCGTTATTCCGCTTGAGTAGCATCGGTAATGAGGACGTGGTAATCAATTGCTCATAGTAGGTTTTTGCATCAAATGCGGGTGAGTCTTTTGTGGAAAGTGAGCTAACGCCAGAAAAAATGAACAGAACGGAAAGCGCACCGAAATCCATAGGATCAAGCTTTCTCCCACGCAGCGGGGGTGGTGGACCAATGCCTAAGCCATAATGTTTTCGAAGTAAGTCTCTTGCCCGACTCTTTGGAGGCGGCGTGGAAGGGACTGCGGGCGCAGAGGATCGACGTGGAGAGACTTGAGATAAGCCTGGAGCCGGTGGTGTGGTAGGCGTCGAGGGAGAGGAGGGTCTGAGTGGCGATGAAGGTGGTCTTGGAATGGATTGGCGGCGGGGTGGTGTGGCACTCATCGGTTCGAAGTAAAGCGCAGTTGCACACTCAATCTAGGTACATAACCAAGCACCGTCAACACCGTTCGACACAACCATGGCAGATGTCGTTGATTCAATGCTCGACCTCATGCGACGCCTCCCACCCACTCGGACGGAGGAGAATGTAGCAGCTTTGATTAATATCTGCCCAGACTACGCAGATGACCTTTTGGGCAGCGTGGATCAGCCGCTGAAGGGGAAAGCCGATCGTGCGACTGGCAGGGAGTATCTGACCTGCGACTATAATCGTGATGGGGAGAGTTATAGGTGAAATATGTTCTCAGCGTCAAGGAATCTATCAATATCGAATCTGTTTTTTTTTGGCGCAGATCGCCCTGGTCAAACGAGTACGACCCTCCTCTGGAGGACGGAACGACGCCCTCTCCAAAGCTTCGAAAGTTGGAGATTTCGGCCAACGAAGCATTCGACACGTATCGTGAAATGTACGTGTCACTTTCCCTCCCTCGGTATCTCTCACATTCCGTTACAATCCGGATCCTCCTCCCTGAATAATAGGTACTATGAAGGAGGGGTTTCGTCTGTTTATCTGTGGGATCTGGATGATGGTGGATTCGCAGGGGTTGTCTTATTCAAAAAAAGTATGTCTGCGTAGATGATCCCTGCAAGTGATCTACCTCACCCTCTCCTCTCGGAAGCGATGACACCAACGGCTCCGAAAGAGCCCTCTGGTTCCTGGGACTCGATCCACGTTTTCGAAACGTCCGAGAGAGGGAGGCAAGCCCATTATAAGCTGACATCGACGGTTATGCTGCAGCTTGTCACGCGACGGGGTGATGAAGGTGAACTAGAAGAACGTGGTGATTTTAGCGGAGAGAAAAAAGGAGCAGGAACTGAGGGGTGGAAAAGAGAGGGAGAAGTCAGTTTGAGCGGCAGTATGACTCGACAGGTAGGTTGCATCGGCGTCTGTGCCATCTACGAGTCCTTATTGACATTCCATGCAGTCGGAACAGGATTGGCCAATCGTGGACTCGTCATCGCACATAACGAACATGGGCAGGATGGTCGAGGAGATGGAAATAAAGATGAGAAATCTTTTGCAAGAGGTACACTCTTTTGTTCATAACACCTCGCATATATTCAAACTGGGGGATTTCAGGTTTACTTCGGGAAAACTCGTGATATTGTGTATGACTTGAGGAGCGTGGACGATTTGGAAAAGGCACGACGACAGAAGGAGTTGCAGAAGGAATTGGTCGGTTTCATGAAACGCTAACGTTACGCTCGGTTCGCATAACCGAGCGAATTAATATAGCCATGTATGTATGTATAACGGGTTGTTCGGGTTGTTCGCCTCGCATTCACCTCAATACGGCATCTGCGATAGGGTTCGCATGAATTGTGATCTGGGCGGCGACGATGAGTAATACGGAGAGAAATATGAATAAGAACTGACGTGGTTAAGTTTGATCTCCGTAACGGGCTTGTTCTTATTATTCACGGGCGCACGTTCCATGGCGTCGAGTGTCGAGTCTGCGCCGTCAATAACCTTACCGAAAATTGTATACTTTGAGTCGAGGTGCGGCTGCTTTGCATAGGTGATAAAGAACTGGGACTTGTTGGTGTCAGGACCAGAGTTGGCCATAGCGACAATACCACGTGTATTGAACTGCAATTATTATATGTGATGACGAAAATTCCCATCAATGAACTTAACCGACCTTAAGGGTTGATCTTATCTCGTCAGGGAAAGGTTTTCCCCAGATACTCTGTCCACCTTTGCCGGAATTGGAAGGATCACCAGTCTGGATCATGAATCCCTTAATGTTGCGGTGAAAAATGCAATCGTTGTAATAATTTGATGCACACAAGGCTAGAAAGTTCTGCAAAGCGATGGGAGCGTTGAGAATGGACAGAATATAAACGCATACCTCCGCGGTTTTCGGGACTGCATCACAGAAAAGCTCGATCTAATACCAGATCAGTAGGACGGGGACTCGTGTGGCGGGGATCATGAGGTTACCTTCAGGTCCCCTTGATTTGTATGTAGGGTGACTGACTGACTGGCAAAGATCAGTTTCATGCCAGACTGAAACCAATTAACGCACCATCGTGACCAGTTTAAGCCAAAGCAGCTTAAGAGTCACGTGCATCCATTTCCTTTCCAAAATCCTTCGCGTCTCTTGAGCAGTCATGTTGAATCGCACCTCCTCCATTAATAGCCAGGAGGATCCTTTCTATGCGATTCTCAGACCCCCACCGGAGGAGACAGAGCTCGAACGGGAGTCTCGTCTTCGTCTTGAGAGAGAAGCCATCCAGGTATCTGAGCAAATTGACGAAGAGCTACGCGTCGACCGTGAAAGAATCAGGAAATACAAGAACGATGTCAAGGTATGCCCACATCTCTTTTTTCTCTTTTAGATTTAACCAGCTCTGTAGCTTCTCTTGCTAGGCCAGGCTGAGTCTGGCAAATCCACCCTTTTAAAGCAGTTCCAACTCATGTACAAGCCAAATTCTCTGGATGAGGAACGGTCATCCTGGCGCACAGTCATTTTCTTCAATGTCCTTCGTTCCATAAAACATATCTTAGCTACTCTGGAGGCCTGGGACGATACCTGGGACGAGCAGGCTGGTGGCAGTTCCCGTGGGACCCACATTGATTCCGGCAATCAATCCGATCGAATTCTCAACTCGGCTGCCGTTCCGAACAAAGCTTCTCCGACAAAGGAATCACTGAAATACCAAATCGCCAATCTTCGCCTTCGCCTCTCTCCCCTCGTAGCTGCGGATCCCCAGCTTGCCGACCGCTTGACTGGTGGCGTCACAGTATCGGGCTCAGGAAAAGGTGGTGTATTCGTGCGAAGTGGATGGCAAGCTCGGTCCGGCGGGGGCGGGCAGCCTAGGAAGCACGGTGCGAGCCGAGGCGACGATACCAATCAGAGAGTAGATTCACTGGTTGAAGATGTCTGTAAGATGCTGACCGCATCCAAAACGAACATCCGGGAATTGTGGGAACACCCCACAGTTAGAAAATTGATATCTAACAGGAAATTGCTTCTCGAGGAATGGTCGGAATTGTAGGTGCTGTTCACTCTGGAGAACGCCAGCTAACGCATAGTTGCAGTTTTCTCAACGACATCGACCGCATTGCTTCGCAAGACTACTCTCCTACGACCGGTATGCTTACTTTTCCTGCCATTCTTGACACATGTCCTTCGAACACGGAAGTACAGATGATATCCTTCATGCCCGAATACAAACTATGGGCGTGGCTGAGTATGCTTTCGACGTCAGCATCCATGGAAAAAACGTGACCTGGCACCTCTACGATGTTGGAGGCGCGCGCGGACAGCGCCATAAATGGGTACCGTATTTTGATGATGCGACGGCTATCATTTTTGTAGCCCCTATCAGCGCTTTCGATCAAGTCAGTGACAGGTCTCGAATTGCCGGACACTTCTGACAATCATTTTTATTCTTAGTATCTCGAGGAAGATCCTCGAACGAATAGAATTAACGATTCGCTGCAGCTCTGGACGCAAATCTGTTCGAACTCGTTATTAAAGAAAGCTCATCTTGTCCTCTTCCTCAGTGCGTGCTCCTACATGTCTCAAGAAATAAGCGAATGAGGGGTTCTCCTTGATCCAACTCCGCAACTAATTGGTGCGGGAAACACAGATAAGACTGATATTCTTCACGCAAAACTAGCGGCCGGGGTTAAGGTTACGAAATAGCAAGTTCCCGTCTTTCGCAGATCTCGAGTTTGATCTTGATCAAATTTGCTTATTTAGCATTACATCCTACGGCGACCGCCCGAATGAATTCGACACCATCGTACAGTACTTTCGTACCCACTTTCAAAATGCATATTCCAAGAATAACGAGGAACAACGATCACTTTATACCCATTTGACGAGCGTTGTAGTAAGTCTTGCTACATGCGCGTGTTTGAACCCCAGTGACGTTTTGTGCAGAATACCAAAACAACCCATCGTATTATTGGTAATGGTGCGCAAGTTTCTTTTTCTTTTTGGGATTTTCGATCGACGAATTTTGCCCAAACCTCTGGTGCCATTGCAGTCCGAGATTCCATATTCAGAACGTACCTCCAGTCTGCTGCGTTGGTGTAGAAGATTCCTGTCGTCGCCTTGCTCTGGTGTTTGATGAATGGTAAATTATTTTTGTAACTAATGTTCACGCTCTAGTCGCACTGTCTGTGTGGTTTGCACATTCCCCTCCTCCCAACTGTCACCCTTGTTCATAATTGTACAACTACCAAGTATATTGCTGTCTCGCATGCTTTTGATGCATAACACGACCGCCCCAGATGATATTATTGAAGACAGGTATCGAAGTGAATTATTCATGTAAAAGGATGACTACAACCATTTCTTCAGCGTGCTCTTTTTCCCCGTCAACTCAACGAGCTTAGCTTCCCTTTCCCTATCGTCCGCGCCTTTCTGGACCCTAAGCAGCTCAATCTCACGCATCTTTTCCTGCATGATCTCCGTCGCCTCCTTCGTATGTCTTTTATTTGCTTCCAACACTGCATCGAGAGCAGCCAATTCCGCTTGTGCAGCCTCATACCTGGTGCGCGCGGCGTGGAACGCAGTTTCGATCTTTTGGAACGTAGCGAGTGAGAGTGTCTTGGTGGTACGAG
>Ga0209006_10007186_pt1 | contig 10058 bp, 7 predicted proteins | sample JacPin_JW_Ref_O2_FD_188567 | JGI IMG/M metagenome (GOLD analysis project Ga0209006, IMG submission 188567) | Forest soil microbial communities from Algoma, Ontario, Canada - Jack Pine, Ontario site 1_JW_Ref_O2 (SPAdes) (version 2) | ecosystem: Environmental > Terrestrial > Soil > Boreal...
GAAACCATTGTCGGATAGACGCGCGGGAGAAAGCATTGCAGACGAATTGAGCTGACAGACGGGACGTTCACCGATGTGTTTCCAGTAATCTACAGAGAGCGGAGAAAGGGCTGGAGTCGTTTCGCATGAGGCTCCCGTGACTGTGATCACTTTCATTTCGCCGTATCTCACTCGCATTTCACCGGAGGCACCGTGGGCCCTGTTCTCAAGGAGTACGACATCGCCACAAATGGCATTTCACTGCACGTAACTGAGCAAGGCGAGGGACCAGCCGTCCTTTTCTGTCACGGGTTTCCGGATACTTCCTATACGTGGCGCAAACAAATGAAAGCTGTCGCGTCAGCCGGATATCGAGCTATTGCTCCAGACATGCGCGGCTACGGCCGCAGCTCAGCTCCGGCGGACGCAACCTTGTACACGCCCCTGCATACGGCCGGTGATCTGGTTGGATTGCTCGATGCGCTGAATGTCTCGAGCGCAGTCCTCGTGGGCCATGACTGGGGTGCAACGCATGCTTGGAACTCTGCCCTGATGCGTCCTGACCGATTTCAAGCGGTGCTGTGCATTAGTGTGCCGTACGTTGCCCGGGGGGATATCAGCATTTTCGAGCGCATGCGAAAGTCCGGCCATCAAAACGATTTCTACATGTTCGAACAGATCCGGCCCGAAGCCGATCAACTTTGGGCGGAGGCCGCAGTCACCATTCCGGGGATCCTGTATTGGGCCTCTGCTTCTGCTCCAGCCGACACGCGGTGGAGCCCTTTGGATTCGGCTCGAAGCCTTCATCGACCAGCTCCCGGGCCGTTGCCGTCGTGGGCTGAACCAGATTACGTCGCTCATAACATTGCTGAATTCCAGCGCACTGGCTTTCACGGTGCCCTGAATTACTACCGCGCCGCCGAACCGTTTTTCTATCTGTCCGGGGCCTATAAAGGCGCGAAGATCACCCAACCCTCCTTCTACATTGCCGGAAAGGCGGATGGCTTAGGGGAGCTCTATCCACCCTTCGAAAAACTCCGCGCCAGCCTTCCTGGCCTCGTGGGACACCTTGAAATCGACAATGTGGGCCACTGGGTTCAACACGAAGCGTCTGCCGAAGTCAGCGATCAGATCGTGAAGTTTCTGGGCACCGTAAACTCCAGCTAAAACGCAACCGGGCTGCTGGCCGAAAATGCGCCGCACGACCTCATATACCGCGGTGAAGTTCCCGCAAAGGCAAAGCAATTTTGAAGAGAGTGCCGCTCCTGCCAGGACGCACATTACTCCGCAGGCCGATTCTCCCACGGTGAGACTCAACGATCCGCTTTGAGAACGCCAAGCCTAGCCCGGTTCCAACTTCTTCCTTCGTAGTAAAGAAAGGCTCGAAAATTTGAGAGGCAATGGATTTCGGAATCCCATTACCATTGTCACCGATTAAAAGATGCGCCTCATCGGCGCGTTTCCGAAGACGAACATGAAGAGTGCCGGCTGACGGAAGAGCGTCGAGGGCGTTGGCCATCAAATTCGAAACAACCTGAAGAATTTCACCGCCACGAACCTCGGCAACCAAGCCGCCAGGCAGGTCCTTAACCAGTCTGATCTTCTTCGCCTCAATCACCCCTCTGTGGATCCGAATCGCGGCTTCTACCAATGCTACCAAGCAGGTTGGTTTTGCAGAACGTGACGATCGTGCGAATTTGAGCGGGCTGCTTACGATGTCATTCAGGGTAGAGGTTTGCTCTTGAGCCAAACGAATATAGCGTCGGACCTCCTCAGGACCACCTGTGGTCTCAAGGCTCAAGTAGAGAAGGTTGTTCAGGGCTTCCAAGGAGTTTCGGACCTCGTGCATCATTTCGAGTGCGAGCAGTCCGGGAGCGGTCCGTCTCTCCGCCTCGTCTCTTGCCATGTCTTGGGGCACCTGCTCTTTCGACCTCATCGTGGAGTTCCCCTTCGAAGAGTCGTACGAAGAACGGAATGCTACGACGCTTGCCCGCTCTGGCGACGGTAGTCTCCGAGTCATGTGGGAGAGGTCGCCGATCAGCCATTCGTGTTGGATCAGATGCCAGGTTTGCGGGATCTGCCGTAAGGTGAATTACTACAGTAATAAAAAGTTCTCGCATCCACGCCGGGGATTTTACTTTTCGACGTGGCGTCTTGTCTCTGTGCCTGGCTTTGCCATATACGCAGCAGCGGTCAGTTTGGATTTCGGGAAGGATGATTTTTATCTTGGTGCTGAGTCTCGCGTTCGCGTAGGTCTGCTGATGTGATAAACAGAGCGACTGGTGTCCGCCGAGACTTTGGTCCTAAAGTTTCGTAAAGTTTCGTAATAACCCCTATCGTCCAGCCCTTGAGATGCGCTGCATTTCCAGCGGTGGTTATTTCGTCCCGAAACCTTTATAACGAAACGCAAACCAGGCCGAAAGTGTCACCTATTTAATTCCCTGACGGCATGTCTCAACAAAGGGGTGCACTCCATTCCGTCCCCGAATTTCGCGTCCGGAAACTTTTCCGGACAGCGACGCAACGTGAGGCATACCAGGGTCAACAGATTGCCAGGAGCTCATGGAGAGCCTTTCGATCCGACCTGCTCCATGGCCGCCGCCCGACACGCCAAAATCCCCGAGATTACGGTGAAGGATGACAAGGCGGCCATGCGCCTTTCTAACAAGAAACGACACCTCGAATCTTCTTGTTCCTAAACCTGGAAATCAAACCGTTCTGGTCGCGGGCGAGAGCGACTGGACGAGGTGCTTGTAGCGGGGGTCCTTTCGTAGTGATTGCAGGTCGGGAAAGGCCGCGAGCTGGACGTCGGTGGCGCCTCTCCGAAAACAAGCAGCGACCGTGGTCAACGCCTCCTCCCGTTTTCCGAGGAGGTCCAGAATCCTTGCTTTGTAAAGCTGTGAATCCATGTCATAAGCTCCAAGCGATTCGGCTTTCGCAATGAGCGAAGGAGCGTCTTGCGGGCTGCCTGACTTCACTCTGTAAAGAGCAAGGAGCATCCAATCCGCGCCATCGGACGCGTTCGTTAGGAGATGCCGTTCCGCCTCCTTCGCAGCCCGCAGATAGGCGTCGGTCGCTTCGCTTTGGTGATTGTGCAAAGAAGAGTAGCAATCGCCAAGCTCCAACCAGACAATATCAAGTGCCGGATTCAGTTCCGTCGCCTTGCGGGCGAATGGCAATGCCTCTGCATACTTGCCCTGGTAACGCATCGCAAGGGAGAGGCTTGACGTCGCGGCATCGGAGTCAGGATCCAGGGCCAGGCTCTTCTTCAAAGTTTCTGTCCCTTCAGCGAACTCTCCAATCTGGAGATATTCCCAGCCAAGATTGTTCAATATCACTGAGCTTCTGGGCGCGGCCAGGCTCGCGGCGCGGTAAGCCTGGATCGCCTCCTGATACTTCCCCTGTCCGTGTAATCCATTGCCAAGTTCGTTGTAGGCGATGAAATAGTTAGGGTGCTCCTTCAATATCCTGTGAAGAGTCTTTTCGGCGTCTTCCCACCGATTCAGACGAGTGTAGATCATGGCCTGCCATACCAGTGTTGATGGGTTGGATGGATCCAGTGAAAGCGCCCTGGCAATCTCTCTCAAGGCCCCTTGCTGGTTCCCGGAGTATTCGAAAATGGACGCCAGCGCGAGATGTGCCTCCGCGAGGTCCGGAGCCAGCCTCAGCGCAACCTCGCAATTTGCTCGGCCGAGGTCAAGAGCGGCGGGGCTTGGTCTGAACATATAGAGGAGCCCGTAGGCCCGCGCCAGCTTTGCATAAGCAATTGCATAGCGGGGATCCAGTTCCACCGCCTGCTTATAATTGTCTATAGCCGCGTCGATCCTTTTGTAGTCTGGCTCCTTCATCAAAGTCTCGGCCAACTGAAAGGCGGTAAAGGCGGCCGCAGACTGCGTCCCCGGCTCCGTTCGTCCTTCCTTCTGCAGATAAGGCATCAGATTGAGCAGCGACGCTGCGGCCTGAACGGCTTTTTCCGGGAGGGATGTTATCTCAGCCCGAGCACAGGTCAATTTCTTTTCTCGAATTGGCTGATTAGTTGCGGGATCCAGTACTCGCAGCAAGAGTTGAAAGTGCGTGGCTCCTGGCAAACCAGAGGCGGCCAGCACCAGGTTTGCTCCCAGGGGATCACAGACATCTTTCAAATGGGTCGCTCCCGCGGTATTCAGGCTCATGTCCTCCGGCGAGATGACAAACAGATCCCTGTCAAGCGTCTCGAAACGCGTAAGTTCGCGTTTAATTGCACTTAGGACGCTGGTTAGCATCGGTGTGACGTGGATATCGGATGTTTCGGGCCACGTCAACAACGCGACGAAACGCTTGCTGGGCAGCGGTCGCAGAAGATTTTCCAAGTCATCCCGTTTCCACCATGCGCTGCCGGCAATGACGCCAAGGGTCGCTGCGGCCGCGCCGGCAAAGCGACGCCGGGTCCACAATTCTCTCGTTGGGTACTTGATATGGAGCGAGCCGAGTGCGCGCTCAAAAGCCTGGCATCTTCGCTGCGAATCCCGATCGAGGCATCCCGCGATCAGCTGCACGCAAAACGAAGGGACGCCTGACGTGTTCAATCGCGGACTGACGATGAGCGAGGAGCAGTCTGGCGCCACACTTGGCTTCTGTCCGGTAAAGACCTGGTGCAGAACCACCCCGAAGGCGAAGAGATCGCTAGCTTGTGAGGGCGGCTGGCCCAGGTATAGTTCCGGGGCCATATAGTCGGGTGTTCCGGCTACCAGCCCCTTACCTGAAAAGGATGCTTCGGACTCATACGCACGAGCTAAGCCAAAGTCTGTGATGCAGAGCCGCACATCCGGACCGGCGCCATCGAGCACGATGTTGTTAGGCTTGATATCCCGGTGGATGATGCCGGCAGCATGGATGGCCGTCAGCCCGGCGGCCATCTGCCTCAGGATCGCCACTCCTTCCGCAATGGATATGGAGGGAGTCCCCCGCAATCGCGTCGCGAGGGTTTCGCCCCGCAGAAGCTTCATCGTTAAGAACAAAAAGCCAGGCGACTGCTGCTCACAACGAAAGATGTCATAGATTGGACAAAGATTTGGGTGGGTAACTTCCCTGGCAAGCAATACTTCCCGCTCGAAACGTTGCCGTAAGGAGGGATCATCGGCAATGTGAGGAAGAATAATCTTCAGGGCAACGTGGACGCCTTGTAAGAAGCTGTCCGCCGCCTCATAGACTTCGCCCATCCCCCCTCTCGCGATGAAACGTACGATGAGGAAACGATCGATCAGAACTTGACCGGGCTCGAGTTGGCCGTCAGACGGCGGCGGGAGTGAAGAAATTATGTCCGCACCCATGGAACCGGTCGTGCCGGTGACGTGAGGAAGACGCGTCCCGGGTTGTTCAACAAAATCAAATAGCGGATGCTCAAGAAAGCTGCCGGCATGCTCATCCTCGATCAGCAGTTGTTCTACCTCGCGCCTCAGGTCGGGGTCGTGGCCGCACACCTGGCCGAGGAAGCTCTCTCGCTCGGCTGGCTTGAGCGCCAGGGCAGCCTCGAACAGCTCCTCCACGTTCTCTCGTTGACTAGCCATATTTTCCGGGTACCGCAAAGCGCTTATTTAAATGGCCTATATAAGGATATGCCTGGTTGATAGCAAACCGGCAAGTAAACCTGGCCAAGTGCCGGCGTCGGCAGAAAGAATCGACCGTTTCACCGCCTTCAAGCTATTAAGCGAACTTCATTGGGAAAGAGGGCCAACCTTCGCTCCATATCGGCCAAAACCTTTTGCACTCGGCTTCTTATTGTCGTCAGCGTCCTAACTCGAATTGGACTACTTTCTTCATCGCTCCTGGTAGATTAAACGAGATATCAAGTATATTATTGTGTCCTCTAAGAGGAGGACCCCGTGACCGAGGAGAAGAAGCCAACTGAGAAAACCCTCGAAATGCGAGTTGCAGCTATCGAAGACTTCCTGGCAAAACGCCAGATAACAGAAGAGGAGATGAAGACCTACGAAAAGGTTAGCAATCTGCTGTACGGGGCCTCCCACCAGTGCCGCTACCCCCAGCAACACGTCGACTACGGCAGTCATCCACTGTGCGGGGGCTACGTCGGACCGTGTTTTTTGTGCCGCCCGGTATGTTATGAGTGTTTTTGCGCGCCCTGTTCATCCTCCGGCGGAGGCAGCTTCGGAGGCAGATTCGGGGGGTTTGGGTTCTAGGGTTCCAACTCGCGCAGTGGAGCTCTTCGCAGTCTAGCCTTTGATGTGCGGTCTGTTTTTCGACAGACGTGGCGTCGCGTCCTCTGCTCGACTTGACTGTGCTCTTTCCATGGCGAGGTCTTGACTGTTGAACGCGAGCCGCCGCGCTTAGCCGTCGGGAAGGCTAAGCTGGTGTGCGCATCGATAAGAAGTTCTTATCTTACCGGTATAGAGAAATCGTTCCGCCGGCGACATGGAGACCAAAATCGATGTCCGCCAGTCAATGCCGGCTTCCGCGAATCCCAAGCCATTATTACGTATATTGTGATCCGCCAGACAAGAGCGGAGAAGAGGTACTCCACTTTGTTTCTTCGCAACGCAGGGTGAAGCTGAAAGGCCGCTCCTTCCGCGAATTTGTGCAACAGGTAGTGCCCTTGCTGGATGGGCGTCACTCATTTGCAGAAATCCTCGCCGAAGTGAATGACTTGTTTCGCGCAGAAGACTTAGCGGCCTCCCTGGATCTGCTCCTTGCCCATGGGCTGCTTGAAGACCCATCCGATTGGCAATTGGATTCCGGCGCTCAAGATCGTCTACGCCCGCAGCTCAACCTCTTGCACGACCTCTCCTTGCAACCAATGGAGTCTCAGCAACGACTCAGCCGGGCATGCGTGACCGTCTTTGCCTTAACCGGAGTTGGAACGGCGGCGGCGCGATCTCTGGTTGCCGCAGGAATAGGCGAAGTGCGGTGCGTTGACGATGCCGTCGTGGGGCCCGCGGATATGTATTTCTCCCCTGAGTTCACGTCCCAGGACCGTGGAACACTGCGCTGTGACGCCATGCGGCTACATTTCGATCGTGAAGCCGCCCAGGTGAATCTTAAGACCCACACCGCGCGGCTGCTGGATGAGACGGCCATCGAGGAAACAATAGCCGGCTCTGACTTCGTCATTAACTGCACCGACGAGGGTAACGTTTCTCTGATCTATAAACTCAACCGTGTCTGCTTGCGCAACAAGATTCCCTGGATCAGCGCAACCGCATCCGGTCTCGAGGTTTTGGTAGGTCCCACGGTATACCCAGGGGAGACGGCTTGTTACCTGTGTTACCGGATGCGCATGGTCGCATGTGCGAACGATCCTGAAATGAGTTTCGACTTTGAAAGCTTCCTGGATCGTCGCCGATCGGATGACAGTAGTCACCGCGCGAATCTTGTATTTGGCACGGCAATGGCCGGCCAGCTCGCCGGTGTGGAAGCGCTCAAAGCTCTCATCCGAACAGACCTGGTAGCCACACGGGGACGCGTTAGGGTATTCGATCTGCGCGACTTGAGTTCTACCATGCACGTTGTTCTGCGCAAGCCCTGGTGCCCGGCCTGCTTTGCGAACTGGGACCAGGAGACTGGGTTATGAGCGCCGCCACAGCAGAGACCCACCGAAAGCGGGCGCAGTTGCAATCGCTGCTCGAGCTGGTCAGCCCGCGAACGGGCATCGTGAAATCGCTGGAGCTGCACGTCAAGAGCGTGAACGAACCCCCGCTACCCCTTATCTACGACGCACGTTTGTCGCATTTCGATTTTCGCAAGGCTGACGCCATCGAGCGTGGATCTTCAGGGAAAGGCATGACCGAAGAGGATGCAATGCTGGGCGCTGTGGGAGAAGCAATTGAACGTTACTGCGCCTCGCACGCCCCGTTAAAGCAGATGCAGCGCGCGCGCGCTGCCGATCTGGATGGAGCGATCCTTCCCACCGAGTTCGTGCTTTATTCGCGCAGCCAGTATGCCCGGGAGGGCTTTCCTTTCCGGGCCTGGCAGGCGGAAGCAGCACTCTTGTGGACAAAAGCGATGGAGTACGGTTCCGCGCAACCGGTTTGGGTCCCAGCCCCCCTTGCTTACCTGACCCAGCCGGGCGACCAGCCACAGGACCTTCTGTGCGCCGCTACTTCAAGCGGTTTTGCTGCCGGCCCGGACCTGGAATGGGCCTTGCGCAACGCGGTTCTGGAAATGCTCGAACGGGAGGCTTTCATGATTACATGGCTGAACCGGCTCGCCGTTCCTGAAATCGACTACTCTGCATCCGGCGGAATTGCAGGCGAGATTCGTAACGCTTTTCAGCGCTGGGGCACAGAAGTAAGAGCGTTCAATCTAGCCACCGATATGCCGGTATCGGCAGTGATGGCAGTGGCGCTTGACCAAACAGCGGCAGGACCGGCAGCGGTCATAGGATTAGGTTGTGAACTTGATGCCGAGCGAGCCTTGCGCAGGGCGTTATTCGAGATTTGCCAGGTGCACGAAAGTTCCCGGAAGATGTGCGGCCAAGGTGTTGCAGACGGCCTGAATACCTACTCCGACGTATCTACACTCGAACATCACGCAGCCTACTTTTTCCGCCGTGACCATTTGCATGAACTCGACTTCCTGCTCAAACCCGCCCGCAAAGTGCGGGTAGAGGAACTTCCATCTTCGGCCGGGCAATCAGTTCAGCAGGATCTTGAGGTCTTACATCGTGGCTTGAACCGTGCCGGTTGCCGGCTTTTTTTTCGCGACCTGACCACTCCGGATGTGTTCCCCTATCCAATCCGGGTTGTACGAGCATTGATTACCGGCATCCAGCCGATCCACTTCGGGCACGGTCTGGAGCGCCTTGGTGGCCGTCGTCTCTATGAGCTGCCTTGGAAAGCCGGTTTCACGGAAAGACCCACTTCAGAAACATCGCTCAATGCGTGCCCCCACCCCCTTGCCTGAAGGTGACCTATGTTGCTCTCTGAAGATGCATTTGCGCTGAGCTTGCTGTTTCACCTCAACTCTGAGCCGTGGAACAATACCAAGGCGTACGCTATGCCGCAAGCGCACGAGCAGTTCAAGACAATAGCTTCTTCAGAGCCGGCGATTGCTCTTCCGGAGCCACCGTCTTCGCCATTGATGGAGCTGATATCCGCGCGGCAGTCGTGCCGCAACTTTATCCCTGGGTCGATCCTCTTACCACAACTCGCAGCTGTTCTGCATGCAGGCTACGGCATCACTGGACTACAGGAGTGGCCCGGAGAGTTCCTCGTGTTTCGGCGCGCGGTGCCCTCTGCCGGGGGTCTTTACCCGCTGGAATTATACGTAGTTTGCAACCAGGTGGAGGGCACCAAACCGGGTCTACATCACTTCAATGTGCGCGATCGCACTCTGGAGTACATGAGCGGTCCCTTCTCCATTGCCGACCTATTACCCAGGCTCATGCAGCAGCCCTTCATCGAACATGCAGCGGCATTCATCTTCATCGCAGCCGTGCTACCCCGGACCCTGAAAAAATACGGCCCTCGCGGATATCGCTATCTGCTCATGGAGGCGGGTCATGCGGCCCAGAACATCTGTCTCCGCGCTACGGAACTGGACCTGGCTACTCTCTGTCTGGGTGGATTCTCTGACCATCAGATAAATTCACTCTTAGAGCTGGACGGCCGCAAAGAAGTCGCTCTGTATGCGATAGCCCTAGGACAAGGTCTCACAGAGCCGATGAGGTAATTATCCCCTCAGAACAAGGGTCCTAGTAACTACGAGATTAATGCCCCTCCATCCTCATCTTTATTTTCATACCCTCTGGACGCCACTCTGGGCGCATATTAGCGCGTTCCCAGGAATAAAAAAACTTCATGGAAGCTTCCCGTGCGGCTGCGCCAGGGCCCCCCCATGCCTTGTTGAAATTGAGACCGAATCGTCCCCCTGGCGACACACAACAGCGCAAAGACGACGGAACGCTTCCATCAAACAGGTGACTTGATGACGATGAATAGATCAAACCCGCTGATTAGAGCCCTCGCCGGTCAACCTTTCAGGCCCGAGGTTCCGTCCCCGACCGAGCAGATCGATCCTTCGCCCCTGGGATTCGAAGCCTGGATGACGAAGTAGGGAGAGCGAGCTTAGCTCCCCGGTCAAAAGAG
>Ga0209006_10007187_pt1 | contig 10057 bp, 12 predicted proteins | sample JacPin_JW_Ref_O2_FD_188567 | JGI IMG/M metagenome (GOLD analysis project Ga0209006, IMG submission 188567) | Forest soil microbial communities from Algoma, Ontario, Canada - Jack Pine, Ontario site 1_JW_Ref_O2 (SPAdes) (version 2) | ecosystem: Environmental > Terrestrial > Soil > Boreal...
GCCTCCTTGGAACTGCCGCAGATATGCACTCAGAAGCTTACTGGCAAGTCGTCCCCTTGCACGACGGAGGAGGAGTCACTGGCGGTGGGGTTCCGAAGCGGAAAACTGCGCCATTGATGCTGGCGTTCCCGCTCACCGTTGCCGTAACCAGAACCTGGAGGAAACCCGCGGTTGAGTCACGCACCGGCGCGGTCATCGTGCATTGTGTCGAACTGCAGGTCACTCCAGTTGGCGCTAGCGTTCCAAAGTTAAAAGTGGTCCCACCCGGAGCGGTGCTGAAGTTCGTACCGGTGACAATCACACCGACTCCGCCGGTTACCTGTCCAGTGGACGGTGAGATGCCGCTAACCGACGGGAAGACCTCGTAGGTATACAGATTCCAGGGAGTTGCGACGCTGGTGGAGCCGCTCAGCGTCGCCGTGATGTGGACCCATCCCGTCCCCGCCGGGCTTTGAATCGTACACGAACTGGGGCTCGAGCAGGCAACCGCCGTCGCAGTCAAACCGCCGAATTTCACGGTCATAGTAGAGTCGAGGCCCGCGCCGCTCAACTCGACGGTTTGTCCGCCAGTCGTCGGGCCGACGGGCGGGCTGATTCCGATGATCGAGGGGACCACATAGCTGTATGAAAAAGCCGGGCTGCTTCCCGCCTTGGCCACTGCGATCACGTTCACGCTGCCGGCGCTGTGCGCGGGAGCGGCCATGGTGCACTGCTTCGAAGTGAGGCAACTGACCAGTTCAGGCGCCAAGCCTCCGAAAGTGAAATTAGCATTGGACAGCCCCCGGCCATTCACCGTTACCCAACCGCCAGTCAGGGCACTGGTCGGCGGGCTGATGCTGGTGATCTCCGGTAAATAGGAATAGAGATCGCTGCTGGAAGTCGGCGTGTCGCCGTCGTAGGTGAACACCTGGATGTCCACTTGATCGGCTGGAGCGGCCGGACTCACTGCCGTAAGTTTCGTGTCGGAGTAAATCGTAACGTTCGTGGCGTCAACTCCTCCGAACGTCACTTTTTGAACGCCGATGAAGCCCTTGCCGGTGATGGTTACGGTGGTGCCGCCGCTCCCCTTGCCACTGGAAGGACTGACTTTATCCATCTGGAGCCCGTCGTTGACCGCGAATGACGCCAGTTTCGCGATATCCGGCGAACCAAGGCCTACATGCGCGAAATCGTTTCCGGGGCCCGTCATCGAAGACCGCGAGTGGAACGAACCGGATGGCAGATTATAAAAATAGTCGCCGCTTGCGCTTACGCTCGGCAAGCCAGCATCGATCAGGGCCTGTGAGACGATCGCCCAGATGGACGCCCATGTCGGAGTTGCAAGACTGGTGCCGCCTTCGCCAAAGCACGTCTTGGAGACGGAGGCCTGGCAGATTGTAATGCCCGAACCAGCGTCGGAAGAAATGTCGGGAACGGAGCGGCCGGATGCGCTGGTGTGCGAATCCTGATAGCTGGGCCGGTTGAAGTAGGTGCTGACGCCGTAGCTTCCGCCTGAGGTCGTGCTGTTATCCCACCAGGTCTCGCCTCCGTAAGTGCTGTCGGGTCCATACGACAGTGTCGTGCCGCCGACTGCCACGGCATGCGGCGCATCGGAAGGATAATGAACGCCGATCGTGTCGCCCGGAGGAACTCCTCCGGCGCAGATCGCAGCGCCGTCGGCGGAATCGACGAACAGAGTCATCCCGGTAAGAGCGGCCGTTTGGAGTGCCGTATCCGTACTCTTGGCCTCAGACTTGGTAACAGCCAGCTCGCAGGTGCTGCCCCAACTAGAACTGAGGATGCCGCCGACGCCGCCGGTCAACGCATTCATTTGATTGATCGCGGCGTTGATCGTAGTAAGAGTGTCGGTGCCATGCGGCGTGACAAAAACCACGACGTTGGCTCCCTGGGCAATGCCGAGGGCTGCATCGATATCGAGCAAGACTTCCGTAGTTCCGCCACCGTTCGAAGCCGTGCGCCCGCCGTCGATCGGAGACCGACTGAGGCGATTCATCGTCGACTTTGGCAGACCGACCAGGGAAAGCCAAGCCTCTACGTCGCTGTCGTCGTAATTGTCATACTCGATCAGGCCGATCGTTTGGCCGGTCCCGTCGAGGCCCGGAGGCAAACCGCCGGTGTTGGTCTGTCCAGCCGGCGTAAGCGTCCCATCGTAAGCGTTGGCCTGGGACATCGGAGAAAACGGAACCGGTACCCCGGCCGGGGCTGGCCGATACAAATTAGAAAGTCCCACGATCGACCGGATATAGGGCGCGACCGATTGCGGAACCGACGGATCGGTGTCGTTCGCGTGGAACGTCGTCGACCCGAGCACGTAGTCGTTAATCTGAACATTGAACGCGGCTTCGGCTTGCGCGCGCGTCCCGTGGACGCTGATCGTCAGCCGGTTCGCCGAGCCTACCGCGATGGTGAAACCGCTCTGCTGCAAATAGGTCATCACGGTGTCGTAAGCCTGTTGCGTGGGCCCGAAGCGTTCGATCAGGTCGCTCGCGTTGATCACCTTGCGGTAGCTCGCCGACTTGGGGTCGTGGAACTCTTTGTCAGCAGCGTCAAGGCCTGCCTGATCCGGTGGGTTGAGCATGACGCACAGGGTTAGCGGTTCCTGGCCCATTTGTCCGGTTCGCGGAAGAAGCTTAGCCTTCGGCAATATGCCGAGAACGTGGTCGGGCAGAATCACAGTCTGTCCTGTCTGCGCCTGCGCCGAGATCAACAGCAGGAAAGGCGTAGCAAACAAGATTCGCTTCCACATCTCGCCACTAGTCAGCTTCGCCAGGTTGCCAAAACACTTCACAAACGCCGGTTGGTTCCGCATTGTCTTTTTCTCCTCCACTTGTGAACGCGTAGAGACAAGACAAAAGGGTTGGTGAAACACCAATTATGGAGGTCATTTAATCGAGAGGAAGATCGTCTCGGCGACCCGGTGGGACTGAGTGTCGGTGCCATCAACGCTATCTTGGGACCAACGAATGAGCGGCCGACGCTTCTACCAAGGGAAGCGCCTCCTCCGACAGTTCGGCAGAAACCCCTCGAAAGATGTCGCCGCAGATCGAGTCTCGCGCGACTAAAGGCCGCAGACGCAGGGCCAATCCGGGATGCGCGGGCGGCGGCACCAATCATCGGTGCCGAGAACCTTTATAGAGCCCGTTTTCCAAGACTCTTTGCTGAAAACTCAGGATCGGCAGAACAACTACGAATAATGCGATCCGTTTCACAGGAGTGCCTAAATCCGGGATGGTGTCACGAATGCTGGCGGTTTTACTCCTTGCGTCGGTCCTCATGTTCGTGATCTGCTTGCAGGGTTTGACATAAAGGGGTGTACCGAAAAAGACAGGTACGAATCTCATCCCGCATAAACCCGCGTCCTGTTTCGGCCTGGAAGGCCGTCTGCACCTGGTGCCCGAAAACGGCTGCCAGGCCTTCAAGGACACTGTCGGTCTCCACACTACCTACGCAGGTACCCAAGACTCCGGCACAGCTCCGGCACGGCGCTGCAGCAGGGCACTAATCCGCACACAAGCTTCGACGCCGGAGCCGCAGCATCGGCACGACTGCACAACTCCCGCACGGGCTCCGTCCCTTCTCAGTTCTCGGTCGGAGCCTTCTCCACATGGTCAACGACCAGAATCTGGGTCGGGATCTTTCGGGCTTCTAACTTTAGCCCGAGCTGCTCCTGTACGGCTGAAAAAACAGAGGGCCCCTCGCGGCGGTCCGGAATCGACGCACCGCTGGCCGACGGTGGACCGGACGGGACATCGTCCGGAGTCCACGTTAGCGTGAAGTTGAAAACCCCCGGAAGGCCCGTCTTATCCTCCACGGGGCCGTGCAGTCGCGCAGCTAGCATTTGCGCCAGTAATGTCATCGGCACACTTTCGCCCTTAAGTGTTCCAATTCCCCAATACTCTTTTTTCTCGCCAAGCTCAACCGCATGAATCTTTGGTCCACTGGCCGCGACGACCAGTGCATAGGCGGTTACGTTTCTTGATCCTCGGTGAGCCACCAATTTGAAGCGCTCCATAAGCAGCGTCTGCATCATCAGATCGAAGTCATGCTCTGGAGCGCTCGGCTTCGCAACTATGTCTACTCTGACTGACGAGAGCCAATCCGGACCGAAAAAAGAGTAATCGTGGACGTTGTAGGCCATACAAATACACATTTTCAACGTGACATTCGTCCACTCGACTCGTCCACCGGTCGTGCGGGTAAATGAGCGGCCTTCACCCGATGTGTTTAGCTTGACCGAAGCCACCTCGAACGCGGGCGGGTGATCAGATTGCCCGCTGAGGCAGATACCAGACAACGTAACGAAGGTCAGGCAGTAAAGGCCGAATCGCATCCTCCCTCCAAAGCGACCGCACGCACCACTAGAATACTGTCGTCGGAGCGCAAGGGCAAGGTCAGTTTCTAAGCACGCACGAATGGAGGGCGCGTACCAGACGAGAAGCTGGCACCGTTGCGGAACGTGCGCGCAACGTGGCGCTTCCGCGGGGAAGTCAGGGATTCCGTCCCGCCGCTTGTGAAACGCCGACCTGCGTCGGCGCCCGCTGGAAAACCAGTGACGTCACCGCTCGGTTACGTCACTTTATGGGGTTCGGACCGGCGACATGGTTGACACTTTGGACCGGGGACATCGTTGACACTCTGCAGCTAAGGCCGAGCTTTCGAACAAAGGGTAGGAGGTCCCGTGCCCTGGAAACAGAGGAAGGCCTTGGACGAAAGAAGAGATTTCATCAAAGGGTGGAAATGCGCGGAAACTAGCCTCGCGGAACTGTGCCGCCGCTATGAGGTCAGGCGCCCGAACGGCTACAAGTGGCTGGAGCGATATGAGCGGGAAGGGGAAGCGGGCTTGGAAGAACACCGCCGCGCACCGCTGCAACACCCGCAAGCCATGCAGCCGGAGTGCGGGCGGTGCTGCTCAACCTGCGAGCGCGGCATCCCAGTTGGGGACCTGAAATTACGAGCTTAACCTGGAGCAGGATCGGGCTTTGAATACGATGTTTGCGGCGAGCAGCTCGCTCACCTGGGCGGATGTAGGGTTACCGGATTCTCGTAGTTTGCGTAACGGATGCATTGTGATTCCTCCTATTCTGCATCATTGCTGTTGAAATCGAGCAAAGGCTTGCCCTCGCGATCCGGTTTTGTTCTTGCCCGATTGCGCCTCTTTTGTCTTTTCCCAGCGGATTCTTTTTTAAGCACGTCAAAACGTGCGACTCCGATCAAGCACGCTGCTTGCCAAAATGAGGAGAATGGGAATTTCGCTTGCCTACTTCTCAAGAATGAGGCGTTCCTGGAGGCGCACAAGACGATTGCCAGAGGTGAGATTAGAATCGGTAGCGGACGTGGAGAAACTGAAGACGATGAGTAGCATCCATTGACGGATCTTTGTAGGCACGAGTTGAGTGCTCGAGGTGTGCTGACTTGGCTTGCCTTCCTGTGTGTACCCGTGTCGGCTTGGGCCCTCAGTCCCGACGTGCGCATCTCGCAATATGGACATGCGACCTGGAGAATCGAGGATGGATTCTTCGACGGCCGTCCCGCTACCATCACACAGACCAGCGACGGCCACCTCTGGGTTGTCGATACAGCTGGACTCCGGCGCTTTGATGGAGTCCACTTTGTTCCGTGGACGCCACCGCCCGGAAAGCAGCTACGGTCTCCCGACATTACCCATGCTTTGGCTGCGCGGGATGGAGGTTTATGGATCGGGACGCTGCGTGGCTTGAGCCATTGGACCAAACAGGACCTGATCAACTATCCGGACGATCGAGTCAATCCCATCTTTGAGGAGGAGAACCGAACCCTCTGGTTCTTACGTGTTGGAAACATAGATGAAACCGGGCCCCTCTGTCAGCTCAAGGGGAGCGCTGTGCGATGTTATGGAAAGGCGGATGGTATTCCGACTGTTTCGTAAGTGAATGGATGGTCCCATTCTGCTTACATTGGGGTGGATGAGCGACTCCGCGCCACCCTCGAACGAGAACGAGAAGCCCTCCCCGCCGCCGCTTAACCACCCCCGCCCACTTTGTCTTGTCGGTCAATAACAAGTGGTGATTTCGTCGTCATAATCGCGAACAATTCTGCTTGCTGTTTCCTCCGACCCGAGCAATGAATGTGACGATCGCAAACAGCCCATAAGGAGGGTTATGGTGTGCTCCCACGATTCTCGCGTCATGGCTCGCCGTATTATATCCGGTCGGGAACACCGTTGACGCTTTAGACCGGCAGCATCGTTGACACTTTCCGGCTTGAAGCGGAACTTCAGTTTATCCATTTTCAAACACAGTTGTTCTTGCTAAAATGAGGCCACCTGAACGGAGGATAGGGCTCTCCAGGGATGGAACCCGAGCGCCGATTCAGCGGCCGGGATTCTGCGAGAGCGAGTGATCTCGCTCTTGCGGGCCAGGAATCCTGGCGCGAAAGCGAAAAATCCCGGGGGTTTGCGGGCAGAGACCCCATTTTAAAGAAAGTTTGCCTCCTTCTTTATTGGCGTTTTCCAGTGCCGATCGGCCGCAGTGTTAGTTTCTGCAGATCCATCCAGCCGATCAACACATGGCCGTAATAGCCTCGAACCGGTCCGGATCCTCTGCCATCTCCAGAAGACCCACGACCCTCCCAACGCAGCAATGAACTGACAAACATATTCACGCCGCCCACCATCACATCTCCGTGATGGGATACCCGCCGCAGGTGCGCCCCATCGGGGAATTGCGAGGCGGGGAGTTTCGCCGGGAACCGACGCTCGGAAGCGACATAGCGCGATGCGGGCGTTTCATATTGGAGTGCCTCCGTGCGGCCGGGTCTGGTTGTACTCCTCTGGAGGCGTAGAAACGCCATCTGCTGGCGCCGCAGATTCCGCTCCGGAGGACTTGCCGTTTCCTGCTTCAGCGTCTGGTGCATGCGTTCATGCCGGCCGTTTTGCTGGGGCTGGTTCGGCGCGATTCGCTCGTGCCGAATGCCAAGTCTTAGCCACTTCATCGACAACTGGCTCAGCCCCGCCGGCGCTCGGCTGGCAAAGGGAGAGCCATTGTCGGTCCGGTTGGCTGCCGGCAATCCGAACTCGCGGAACGCCGCTTCAAACACAGCCCAAGCGTGCTCCCCGTCAGTTCGCGGCACAGGGCAACACCGCAACAGGTAACGGCTGTAGGCATCGGTGATTGTTAGCGGATCACAGCGAGTGCCGTCCTGGGTCAGAAACCATCCTTTAAAGTCCGCGCACCAAACCTGATTTGGAGCTTCGGCATGCTTCGAAAGCCGAGTAAGACGATCGGAAGCTATCGGTAGCGACCTTGCTCCCAATAGTTGAACAAGAGCCGATCGATACCAAGATCCACCTCTCTTTTGAGATTGTTCAGAAGACGCATTGCCAGCGAGAAGACTCTAGGATTAGAGATTCGCTGAAGCAACCGAGGTGGGATTCGGCGGCCATACCCGTGAAGCGCAGTGGCGAGTTCTTGCGGGCTGAAACCTTTAACCTCGATTATCGCTGGCTGCGGCCAGTCGATTTGAGTCATTGCCAGTGTTCGGAAGCTTTCCGAGTTTGCTTTCGGTGGTTATCGATGAGGGCGGCCGGAAGCGATTACTGGGAAGGAAGACCAATAACTCGAAGAGGCTACGCGACGGTCTGAGTAACTCCTCACTCACTGCCAACCCTCCCATGAGCGATTAATAAAGCTGTACCACGCTTAGCAGCTCATTCAACCTGATTTGCGCCAAATCCAATTGGGCCTAGCGCAAATCCCGGCCCGCGTCGAGCGCGTTGAGCTGCGTGTCGACTCCTCCGCGATAGCGAACATAGGCGAGCCGCAACCTGCCATCGCAATGTTTGCCGGTGGGTCACTGTGCCGGTGAAGCCAGGTTTCATATTTTCCAATCTAATCGCTGAATGCGATCTTAAACTTAAGCTTGTCGATTCTCAGTGTTCGAATCCGCGATTCTAAAGTGGTTCGCGGGATGCCCAGCTTCGCCGCCGCCCCCGACGGGCCGGCGATCTGGCCACCGCTTTCATTGAGCACAGCTTCGATCATCTCGCGCTCTCGGCTTGATACGCCTTCGGTCAGCGATCTCACACTAGAGGCTTTCCGCGTCCGCAGCCATGCTTCGTCTATTGAGAGCATCTCCCCTTCGCACAGGATGACAGCGCGTTCAACGACGTTCTGCAATTCTCTAATGTTCCCCGGCCAATCGTAGGACTCGAGGCGCCCCAGTGTCCTCGGATCGATATCTTCGATTTCCTTCGCGTTACTGGCTGCGGATCGATGCATGAAGTGCCGGGCGAGCAACGGAGCGTCGCCGGACCGATCTCGCAGAGGCGGCATATGAATCGGGAATACATTCAGCCGGTAGAAGAAATCCGATCGAAACATTCCGTTTTGGATGGCCGAATCCAAGTCTCGATTAGTCGCCGCGATCACACGGACGTCCACGGGAATTGCGCGAGGACCGCCGACGCGTTCAAATTCGCGCTCCTGTAGCACGCGCAGCAGGGCGATCTGCGTTTCCAGTGGGACGTCACCGATCTCATCTAGAAAAGATCGTCCCCCCGTTGGCGGCTTCGAAGCGACCGACGTGGCGTTGAATGGCGCCGGTGAATGCGCCTCGTTCGTATCCGAACAGTTCAGAAGCGATCAGAGATGGTGCTATTGCGGCGCAGTTTGCCTTTATGAAAGGGCCGCCAGCGCGCCTGGAGTTCTCGTGAATCGCCTGGGCAATCATTTCCTTGCCCGTTCCGCTCTCACCCTGTGATCAGTACTGTCGCGTCCGTCGCCGCTACTTTCCGGACATGACCCAACACGTGACGGAGTTCTTCCGAGCAGCCGACGATCCGTTCGAGCGTTGAAGCCACTGGAGTGTCTGCAAAATGGGACACACGCTTGGCAGGGAATTCCCGTACGCGAACCGTTCCCGCTAGCATGACCCGCCCCTCCGCGCGGACCGGACCACCTGAAAACGTCTGATCTCTTCGTTGTTCATAAGCTGTAACAGCCTCCTTGACTCGCTCTGGAACAGATTACAAGAAGCGCTCGAGATTTCGGTTACGCGGACGGTTACCGGTTGGTCGTATGGTGGTCCCGCGGCGTTCGCGTAATGAAACAGACCTGAACGGCTCAGCCGATCACAAAATCCCTCAAATTTCCTTCTGCATCGAAGTCCGCCGGATGAAGTTCGCTCGCCACGCTCAATTCCTTCCAATGAGTGACCTCCTCAAGGAACGGCTCGGAGCATTCAAACTCAGCCAGGGATGAAGTATTCCGAATCCACACGATTCGAGCCTTTTCAGAGGGCTCTAATGGCGCCATGGACAGCGCGGCGTCCAGGATCTCGCGATCCGTCTCAAAATGGATCGGTACAGCCGCAAGACTCGGGGTCGTGAGCGCCAACGCGTTCAAACGCGTGGCTTCCGTATCCATTTTCCTCACGACTCGTGAACGGACCAAGTCCGCATGTCCTATACCGATAGCGTTACCCATCGCCGCCGGATGCAGATCTCGAAAAATAAGCGTCCGGACTGTAGGTCTCTTCGCCCGCACTGTTTCGGGACTCATTTGCTTCCGGCCTACAACAGTCAGATCGATACCATGGCAACCGAATATCGCTCCCATTTCATCGACGATAAGAATATCGATAAAGTGGAACGGCAGTCCGGGGCACACGCCGCGCGCGTAACGCAACATCTTGAGCTCAGCATCGACGAAGTTTTCCGCCGGCGCGGCCTGGATCCGCGCCGTTTCCGACTGGCCGTTCTCCGCCAGCATGAGACCAGCCAGCAGCCTCCCTTTATTGAGAAGCACTTTCCAAACCCCGCGCGCAAGATCTGCGAACGGCATTGCCGCGAGGCAGCTGTGATAGACTCGTGCGCCTATTTCTTTCCCAAGCCCCATGGCGAGCATTTTCAGCAGCCCGCTTTGAAGCTCGCCATCGAGTGCCGAATGCGGTCTCACCCGGTTCACGACGAAAATGTGATCCGCTGCCAGCGCATTCCGATCGCAGTAGACTGGCACTCCTTCCGGCAGGTATCCCACCACTTCGGCATCCATGGATGACCGGATTTCCGCGCCGATCATCT
>Ga0209006_10007188_pt1 | contig 10056 bp, 5 predicted proteins | sample JacPin_JW_Ref_O2_FD_188567 | JGI IMG/M metagenome (GOLD analysis project Ga0209006, IMG submission 188567) | Forest soil microbial communities from Algoma, Ontario, Canada - Jack Pine, Ontario site 1_JW_Ref_O2 (SPAdes) (version 2) | ecosystem: Environmental > Terrestrial > Soil > Boreal...
TCGGGGTCGGGGGCGGAGTGCTCGGCCGGCTGGCGCTGCCCGCCCGCCTCGGCGTGCTGCCGCGCTTCGGTGACGGGCACCAGGTGATGAGCTGGATCTCGCTCACCGACGAGATCCGGGCCATCCGCTTCCTGCTCGACGGCCCAGGCGCGGAATCCGGGAGCGGGCCGTACAACCTGACCGCGCCCAATCCGGTCACGGACGCCGAACTGACGGCCGCGCTGCACGCCGCGTTCCGGCGCCCCGACTTCAGCTGGCTCCGGGTGCCCGCGCCGCTGCTGAAACTCGCGCTCGGTGAGATGTCAGCGGAGCTGCTGACCAGCGCCCGCGTGCTGCCGGAGCGGCTACTCGCGGCCGGCTTCGAATTCGAGCACGCCACCATCGGCGCCGCGCTAGCGGCCGAGCTGCCCCGCTGAGCGCGATCGCGAATTATTAAGCATCCGGAACTTCGTGACAATTTCCCTTTGTGGCTGCTTGTGGAGAATTCAGCGCCGAACGGACGCACTTGGGCGGCGGCACTTTATTTCCATAAGGCGACATTGAGGACATCTGCTGGCAAACTTGGGCCATGGGGCTGGACCTTATCCTCGCCGCACTGGTCTCCGCGGTTAGCACGCTCTGCGCCGCGCTTGGCGGAATCGCACTCACCAGCGGCCTTGACATGCGGCGGCAGCAGCGCGCGGCGGAGAGCGCCGCGGCAAGCGAACGGACGGCGGTCAAGGACCAGGCGCGGTCCGACCTGCTTGCCGCGATCACCCGGCTGCAGGCCGGTCGCTTCGATCTTCAATTTGTCGCTGTTGGCCTGGCGTCCGATGGTGTACAAGAGCGCTTGTCCGCGCACTTTTTTGCCGCTCTCCAGCGTGGCAAAGACTTTGTCGCGGTCCTCGTCGAAGCCGACCGAAACGACTTTCTCCCCGACGCGAAAAACTGTTCCCAGTTGCCGCAACTGGAAGCACAAGCTCTCGATAATCTCGCGATCCACAAAATCAAGCAGCGTGGGGCGCTGATCAAGCAGGGTAACTTTCACTCCAAGCGCTGCGAACATCGAGGCGTATTCGAGCCCGATAATTCCCGCGCCCACCACGATCAACTCGCGCGGTATTTCCTCCAGGCAATGCACCTGATCTGAATCAAAAATGCGCTTGCCGTCCACAGGAATGCCATCGATATGTGCCGGCCGGGTGCCGCAAGAAATCAGAATCTTCTCGGCTCGTACCTGTTGGACTCCGTCTTCCGTGACGATCTCGATGGTGTTTGAATCCACAAAGTGTGCATCGCCCTCGAGAGCGGTGACATAATTCCGGCGCAACTGCGCTTTGATGACGTCGACTTCGCGCGTCATCACGGCGTTGGCCCGCATCACCAGATCAACCATGGCAATTCGGTCTTTCACCACGTATCCGCGACCGTAAAATGTTCGCTGCCGCAGTCCGCTCAGATAGAGCACGGCTTCGCGCATGACTTTGCTGGGGATGGTGCCGGTATGAACGCAAACTCCGCCCATCGCCAGCCGGCGGTCGATGATGGCTACTTTTTTGCGCATCTTGGCAGCGCAAATCGCGCCCTTCTGTCCGGCTGGGCCGCTGCCAATGACCACCAAATCGTATTCGTTAGCCTGCATAATCGTGAACGCTGCCGAAGCAAAAAGTTATCACCTCCTGAGCGAGGGAGGAAGTGATCTTTGGTATCAACGGCAAAATTAAGAGTTCTTTAACAATCGTCAGCGCAGAGCAAATGTAACAATCGTGCTGCCCGTTATTTTGCGGGCCTGCTCGGTTTTGCGCACCAACTCAGACTCCAGTTCGTCCGTATCCACCACCATCTCGCACGCAGCGATCTGGTCGTCGGTAGCGCCGTGGTAACAAAGTTCGCAAACTCCCAAGCCGCCTTCCGAGCGCACCGGAGGACCAAAAGTACGGCAGGTCATGGGACGGGCATCATACAGGTCACATAATCCGGTCGTTGGATCGAGCACCGGACAGACCTCGTCATTGGCGAAGTTTGCAAAGCGTTCCTCCGCCACCGGCCCATCGTCCAACACCCCGGTGCGGGCATTCCCCGGAAACAAGGTCGACAGGCGCCTGATCGAATCGCGAACTCGCGCTCGAATCCGCGTGACCCGTGGCGAGTCGATCTTCTCCAGTTCCGCGAGTCCGTGCTGCAATCGCAAGGCGTCCAGCTGATTGATAGCAAACACACCGACGCAACACTGCGTACATCCAGGACGACAGACCAGCCACTCGCCGCTGCGCCGAGTTGCGTCGGCCAGAGCAGCATTCGTAATCTGAATCAGTCGGGAATCGCCGCGTGGCAATGGCGTGGAAGTTGTCCGCTCAGTCACCGACGAAGCATATCGCAACTCAGGGTGACGCCGGCACCCCGCCTGCAAGCCTCCACCCTCACCCAAAAGGAGCGGACGACCGAACTGGCGAAAGATGGCGACACCCTTGCGCTCCATCACTAAATACGCTTTCATAATCCCATGACAAAAACAATCTCGCGCCGGCGTTGCCTGCACGTTCTCATTGTCCTTCTGTCGTTGGTTGCTGCAGGACCGGCCCAGAATTCTTCGGTGAAAGATTCGTCCGCCAATTATTTCCTTTATGTCGGCACTTACACCGCGAAAGAGAGCAAGGGCATCTACGCGTACCGATTCAATGCGAAGTCCGGTGAGTTAACTCCGATGGGACTCGCGGCCGAGACCAAGAATCCTTCGTTCATCGCCATCGACCCGACCAATCGTTTTCTTTATGCCGTGAACGAGGTCTCGGATTATACGGGCGCCAGTAGCGGAGCCATAAGCGCGTTCTCCATCAACCGGCAGACGGGCAAATTAACGCTGTTGAACCAAGTCGCTTCGCGCGGAGCCGACCCCTGTTACATAAGCTTCGACAAGAGCGGTAAGTACGTGCTGGTTGCGAACTACACCGGCGGAAACGTGGCTGTATTTCCGCTTCAGCCCGATGGCCGGATCGGAGAAGCGACAGCATTTATTCAGCATACGGGATCGAGTGTGAACAATGAGCGGCAAGAAGCTCCGCACGCTCATTGGATCGAGACCACGGCAGACAATCGTTTCGCGGTTGCAGTCGACCTGGGATTAGATGAGCTACTCGTTTACCACTTCGGCGCTAAAACGGGAGCTCTAGCAGCCAACTCTCCGCCGTATGTCAAACTCGATGCCGGAGCCGGGCCGCGCCACCTGGCGTTTGATCCAAACGGGAAATTCGCCTACGTAGTGAACGAATTGCAATCGAGCATCACGGCGTTTTCTTACGATTCGACACCAGGAACTTTCCAGAAACTGAAGACTGTTTCGACGCTTCCTAAAGATTTCTCCGGCAAGAATGACACCGCCGAAATCGAAGTGCATCCGAGCGGCAAATTTCTCTTCGCCTCGAATCGCGGACACGACAGCATCGCCGTCTTTTCCATCGACGGGCAGACCGGTGAACTGACCTCGGCGGGTGACTATTCGACTGGAGGCAAGATCCCGCGCAACTTCACCATCGACCCAACGGGCGAGTTCCTATATGTCGCGAACCAGGACACGAACAATATCGTTAGTTTTCGAATCGATGCTGCCAGCGGGAAGTTAACTCCAACGAAACAGAACGTGAATGTCCCGGAGCCTGTGTGTTTGAAGTTTATGCGGGCCGAGTAAGGACTAGACTCGTCATGAGCGACGACGGCGCGCTCGATCATCGATCACTGATCACCGGTTACTGGTCACTGGTACCGATCTTTAGAAAATAAATTTAGCCCCCAACTGCACCAGCCGTGGAGCGGTGGCGGTCTGGACTTGTCCAAACGTAGTTCCGAGATTCGCAATATTTCCGTCAACCGAGAGCGGCCCAAAGAATTGCGCGTGGTTGAATGCGTTAAATCCTTCGACTCGGAACTGCAACGATTTGGCTTCGGTCAAACGCACGCTCTTCAACAATGCGATGTCGAAATTGTTTGATCCGGGGCCGTAAAAGAAGCGCCGTCGCGCCGTACCTGGTGTCCCGAGCGCGTTCTCGGTGAATTGCGAGGTGTCGAAGTACGAATTTCCATTGCGCGGGTTGTGATTGATGTGGAGCGGTCCGCCGGAATAATCCGGTTCATCGATACCGAAATTGTTGATGCCGTTCGGCTCGGCTCCAATCAGCGAGTTGTCGCCGAAGTTCACCAACGTTACCGGCATTCCCGAGCTGAAGTGGGTGATTCCAGAAAGCTCCCATCCTCGGGTTGCTGCGTTCGAAACATGGAAGAGACTCTCGAACGGAAGCGCGTAGTTATAGCTGACAACAAAGTTGTGTTTTACATCCCATGACGACAGTGCTTTGCTGAGCGAAGGATCGAGCGGATTCACGGCTTCGCCCAGGTTTGAAGATTGATCCTGCGACTTGGAATACGTGTAACCGGCAAGAACGTTCAGCCTTTTGGTATTGTGCCGCAACGTTACCTGCAGCGCGTTGTAATTGGAATTGCCGATCGTCGCCTGATTCGCATTGCTCCCGAAATTAGAGCCGAGCGGTCCGCGCGTGCCCTTGTACACCGTGCCCGTCGAAGTAACGTAAGTGGTATCTTCGCCGAATGGACCGCACGGAGTTTGCCCCGGAGCCAAGTTAGCCGGATTGCTCAACGTCAGACACAGCGCGGGGTTGCCGGGATTCGATTCCTCGAGCACCAGAAGTCGATGCCCCTGGTTGCCGACGTAATTCACGCTGAGCACGGTGTTCGATCCAATGCCGCGTTCGAGCGACAGCATGTACTGCTCGGTGTACGGAATGCGATTGGTCCCCGAATAGTTGGGCAGCCCGGTGATCGGCTCGAATTGCGACCAATCCACGTTTGGATCGGGATGTTTCGCGGTTGAATTTAGCGGAGCGAGCGTGACCGGGAAATATTGGCCGAGATCCTGGCCATTCGAGGCCGTGACAAATGGAGTGGAGAACAGCGGCGGTGCCGGGCTGGTATAAGTCGTGCCATAGGGAGCGTTGGCGGCCATGACACCGATGCTAAGAGCCTCGATTGCGGTGTAGAACATTCCATAGCTTGCCCTGATACTGGTTTGTCCGGGGTTACCCAATATCTTTGCGAGCAATCCGTCGCCCGAAGAACTTGGCGAATATGCCAGGCCGATGCGCGGTGCGAAATCGTGATTTCCCGCAGGCGCAAGGGTTCGCGGTACGCCCGGATCGGTTGGATACAGGATTCCCGCTGGTGCTCCGGGAAACACCAACGACTGCTTTCCCGCGGCGAAGGTCGCGATCTGGTTGTACTTTTCATACCAGGGCTCGATGCGATCCCAGCGCAGTCCGTAATTGAAAGTCAGGTTGTGCCTGGCGCGCCAGCTATCCTGCGCGAACATGCCGACGTACTTGTTGCGACCGTAAAAGGGCTGCAACTGGCTCTGGTTATATTGGCTCGGAACTCCGAGCAGGAAGTCGGCGAAGTCCGATCCGGTTTCCGTTCCAAAAAAGAGGAAGCTGCCGTTAAACTGTGCGATGGCATTGACGTTCACCTGATCGTAGTGGAATTCCCCTCCTACTTTTAGAGTGTGCGTTCCCATCACTTTCGAGAAATTGTCGAGCCACTGGAAGGTATTACCGATCTGCTTCAGTTCGTTCGTATTCGTGCCAAAATTGAAACTATTGAAGCCGACGCTCATGACGCCCACGGTACCGGGCGATAGGGCCACGATTCCGGGCGTTCCCGGTCCGGTCACAAAGCCCTGAGATTCGAGACTGACGCCAACTCCGCCAACCGGTTTGCCGAGATCATTGGCATCGCGCAAATAGCTGAAGTGGAATTCGTTGAGCGCGGTCGCGCTGATGGTTTTAGTGTTGCCGATGCCATACAACTGGGCACGGCCGGTGTAGAGCGCGTTAAATCCGGGGACATTCGCTCCGCCTTGTGCAATCGGATAGGGATTATTCTGCGCCCAGTCATCCAGAAAATAATAAGCAGACCACTGACCCCAGCGCGTGTTGGCGTCAACCCGGTAGGCGCCCTTGTCGTCGCGCAACGTGAGGTTCTGAGCGGAGGTCGCGAAATCATTCATCCCCACATTCGCAGCCGGAATATATTGCAGAAGATTCTGAGCGGGCGCAGACCACGCAGCCTTAGGAATCACTCCGTTGGGAAAAACTTGCGCGTATGGTTCCCCAGAGCTAACGGGATAGCCCAGCTCGCTGGTGAGAAGGGACGCGAAATAGGAGCCGCCGACGCTTCCGGTGAGGGTGTTGAGGCCGCTGTTGGGATCGATGAAATTACCGCTGCGCTGCGTGTCTGATGGGATCGGTATCTCTCCGCTATCGACGCCTTGGGTCGATCGTGTGCCCTGGTAGTCGCCGAAAAAGAAGATCTGATTCTTGCGGAGAGGACCGCCAAGGGTCCCGCCGAACTGGTTCTGATCGAACTTTCCCCGTGTCGGAGAAAAATAATTGCGAGCATCGAAGTTCGTGTTTCGCAGGAATTCGAACAGATCTCCATGAAATGCGTTGGCGCCGGATTTGGTGACAACATTAATCTGTCCGCCGCTGAACTCTCCGTATTCGGCGTCGAAGTTGTTGGTGATGATGCGAAATTCGGCGATGGAGTCGAGGTTCGGGATGATGGCCGCGCCCATGTTGACGTCTTCTTCTACGTCGCTGCCATTCACGATGAAGCTGTTCGCAAACTCTCGCTGGCCGTTGATCGAGACCGTTCCCGGATTCAAATCTCCGGATGGCGAAAGCACGCTGGCGCCCACGTCCTGCACTGTGTCGGCGGTAACGGAAGTGGTTGGCGCAACTCCTGGTTGCAAGGCGAGCAGATCGGTATAACTGCGCCCGTTGAGCGGCACAGCCGTCATACGCTGTGCACTGATGACTTCTCCCATCTGCGTACTGGTTGTCTCAACCTGCGCCTGATTTTCGATTACAGTAACGGCTTCTGATGCGTTCCCCACACTTAGGACAGCGTCAACCGTCAACGAACTGTTGGCATCGATGACGACTCCGGTCCGCTGGTAGGGTCGGAATCCATTCTTATCGACTGCGATGGTGTACCGACCGACATTCAGCTGTTGAAAGGAGTAAAACCCGCTGCCATTTGTAGTCAGGTTGGCGCGAACGCCCGTATCGATATTCGTTGCGCTCACGTTTGCGGCGGGAACGACCGCACCAGAGGCGTCTGTCACCGTGCCCGAAACGGTCCCTCCAACGCCTGCCCGCAAAATTGTGGACACTAGCAGGAAGAAACCCAGAAATACGTACGAGGCACTGCGCCCAAATGGGCAGGAAAATACAGCAGAAGTTCTCATTAACGGCCCGGACTCGTTCGATTTGTCATTTCGTGGATTCATTAAGACGATTCGTGCACTTTCTTTCGTTCGCTTTCTTGAGCCTAGTTGCGACTCGGTCGCAACTGAAAAACATAAAAAAAAATCTTCAATTCGTTCCCTTGCGGCATTGTTTGCACACGCCACCGACTTCGAGGCGTACCACTCTTATCTGGAATCCGCTCTGCGCGGCGATATCGTGTTTCAGCTTCTCGAAAACCGAACTCGTGTATTCCATGATCGCGCCGCAGCGAAAACAGGCCATGTGGCAGTGGTCGCGATTCGTCTTGGCTTCGTAGTAATGTTTTTCGCCCTCGATATGCATGAGGTCGAGTTCATCAATCAAGCCGTGGCCCTTGAGCAGCGCCAGTGTGCGATAAACCGTGGCGCGGTCGATTTCAGCGTCTCGTTTCTGCGCCAGTTCGAGCAGTTTGGCGGCATCCAGGTGACGAGGCGAATCCTGAATGATGCCCACCAACAGCCGCCGCTGCGACGTCATCCGTACTCCGCGCTCCGCCAGTTGCTTCATCAACGAAGGACGGGTAATGGCTCCGGGGTTGCCGTCCGTCTTGCCGTTTTGCGCTCTTCCCAGTTGCGACTCTGTCGCAACTAATGCCCCGCCTGCCATGCTGTCTGCTCCCTTCGCTGAATTGTTGGATTGACGTTTTATTGGACCGAAGTTTAATTCAACTTGATTCGTCTCAGAGTGTCAAGGCTCGCCGCCCAAATCGACCGTTTTTCATTTGAATTGCGCCGGAAGCCAGTCGAACGGTAAAGCCCTTCTCTCACTGGGTTTCCCGCTGCTCGTGCACCTGTGAGTAGCGTCCACCTCGCAACTTAATTCTAACCGTCCATTCACATTCCGCGTTCAAAGCCCGGGTGATGATCGCAAGAAAAAAGGCCGCTCTTTTCAAGCGGCCCTTGATTCTCGAAGCCGAAAACCCGGATCTAGTCTCCAGCCACCGGCTCGCCAACATCACTGGTTTTCGGAGCGGGATTGCTATTCGCCGGAGCAATCGCCGCCGTAATCGCACCCAAAGGAATAAACCCGCCTTCGTTCGAAGTAGCCGGCTTCTCTTTCAGCACCACCTCGCGATAGAGCTGCGCCATACGAGCATCGTAAGCCGCATCGTTCTTAACTTTGTTGCTCTCGGCCTTGGTGTCGCGAGCCCGCTTCTTCTCTTCGCGAGCCGTCTTTGCAATGCCTAGCTTGTCAAGATCGTGCTGCACTTCGTGAGTCACAATCTCCTCGCGAAGATACAGAGCATGTTCCTTGTCTTCCATCTTGACTTTCTTGCCGCCGGCAAAAATCTCGTGGCGTCCATGCTCTTCGTACCACTTGGTCAGCGTCGAAGTCATGTGCATCTTCTCGATGATATTGCGCCATCCCACACCCGTGTTGTATGCGCAGAAGCTGATCTCGCCTTCCTGCGTGGCGTAAGGAATAATGCACTGCTCGGTTCGCCGGAAGTCATAATTGAACAGATCCTGGAACCACATTCCCGCGATAAAGAGGAAGTTCCAGCGATCCTGACGGCGCTTCATCACGTCGTCAATGGTACGGTCGGGACCCACCTTGCCGTAATTGCGGCCGGTAGCGTTAAAGTTCTTATCGAACTTCTTCAGCAAGTCCATCATCTTGAAGTGCGTCGGCGACTGGAACGGATCGTAATTCTTCATCAAGCACAGAGCCATACCGAACGCCGTCCAGAACTTCGATCGCGCGGCGTCGTTGACCTTGGCAATATCCTTGGCCAGTTGATCGCCCTTCAGGAAAGCCGTAACCGGAACCGCTTCCTTGGTTTCCTTGTCGATCATCATCGCCATGCCAGTGCCGCAGTTTGGATGGCATCCGCAGGAGAGCTGTCCCCAATCGTTATTCGTGTCCTGGGAGTGCAGCACATCGGCCCAGTCGGAGAACGTGCTCATGAAGCTAATCGGGAACCAGTCGCGCGTCGGCTCGCCAAAGCCGGTCTGATTCTTAACATCGTGCGCGAGGTGCGCCAGCGTGTAACGCTGCGCCTGACGGCGCTCGTCGGTGATCGCTTCATCGCGCCCGGTGAATGACACCGGCTGAAACGAGAGGAAGCCGATCTTCTTGGGATTGTCGAGCGCGAACTGAATGATGCGTCCAACCTGCTCGTTATTGATGCCGTTCACAATCGTGACCACCGGCACAATCTCGCAGCCAGCGCGATGCAGATTGTCGATGGCCTTCAACTTAACGTCGAACAGATTGCCAACCGCACGGTGATCGTTGGCGGCGTTTCCGATTCCGTCAAACTGCAGGTACGCATAACGCATGCCGGCTTCAACCGCCTGCTGCGCGAACTCAAAGCTTTTGGCGAATTCAATGCCGTTGGTGGCAGCCTGCACGCTGTTGTACCCGACCTTGCGCGCGTAGCGAACCGCATCCAAAAAGTACGGCGACAACGTCGGCTCGCCGCCTGAAAACTGCACCGACATCTGCCGGCGCGGCTTAATCGTGATCGCGTTATCCAGAACCGTCTTAATCTCTTCCCAAGTTAATTCGTGGACATAACCGACCTGATTCGCGTCCATAAAGCAGGGATCGCACATCATGTTGCAGCGGTTCGTCAAATCGACGGTGAGCACCGAGCCGCGTCCATATTTCACGGTTGACGATCCATGATGATGCAGCTTTTCGTCATTATGAGCTTTAATGTCGCGGCCAGGGAAAACGTCTTCGAGGTGCTTCGAGAATTCGGTGTCGATCGACATCAGAT
>Ga0209006_10007189_pt1 | contig 10056 bp, 7 predicted proteins | sample JacPin_JW_Ref_O2_FD_188567 | JGI IMG/M metagenome (GOLD analysis project Ga0209006, IMG submission 188567) | Forest soil microbial communities from Algoma, Ontario, Canada - Jack Pine, Ontario site 1_JW_Ref_O2 (SPAdes) (version 2) | ecosystem: Environmental > Terrestrial > Soil > Boreal...
CAGGCGGAGGCCGCCTTTGCCCATGCGCTTGCAGCCGCCCCCGCCAATGATCCCGAGCGCGCCGATATCACCGAGCGGCTTGCCGCGGCGGTCTACAAGCAGGGTGACAGCAAGCGCACGGCCGGCGACCAGGCGGGCGCGGCCGAGGACTTTCAGCGCGTGGCGCGCGTGGCGCCCGGCTCGAAGGTGATCGCGACCTCGCAATACGACGCGGCGGCGGCCCTGATCAACGCCCAGCAGTGGGATCGCGCGATCGAGGTGCTCGAGGCCTATCGGCGTGACTATCCTAAAGGTGAATACAGCGCGGACGTCGGCCGCAAGCTTGCGGTGGCCTATGTGGCGGCCGGCCGTGCCGGTCCGGCGGCCGAGGAATTCGAGCGCATCGCCGCCAACCCGCACGAAGATCCCGCCGTGGTGCGCGAGGCACTGAATAAGGCGGCGGACCTCTATCAGCAATCGGGCAATGCGGCAAAGAGCGTTGCTACGCTCGAGCGCCTGGTCAAGGAGTTTCCGACGCCGGTGCCTGAGGCAATCGAAGTGCGCGAGCGGCTGATGGAAACCGCGGCCCGCAACGGTGATCTGGAACGCCAGCGCTATTGGCAGCGCGAGATCGTGAAAGCCGACGCCAGCGCCGGCGCGGCGCGCACCGAGCGCACCAGGTACCTCGCCTCCAAGGCGCAACTTGCCCTGGCGGCGCCGCTGCGCGATCAGTTTCGCAGCATCAAGCTGGTGGCGCCGCTCAAGCAGACCCTGCTGGCGAAGAAGAAATCGCTCGATGCGGCGGTGCTGGCGTACAAAGTGGTGGCCGAATACCAGGTGGCGGAGACGACCACCGCCGCCACGTATGAGACCGCGGAGTTGTACCGTTCGCTGGCGCACGATCTGATCAGCTCGCAGCGCCCGCCAAAGCTCTCGGGCGAGGCCCTGGAACAGTACAACGCGCTGCTGGACGAGCAGTCGTTTCCATTCGAAGAGCAGGCGATCGCGATTCACGAGCTCAATGTGAAGCGCGCGCAGGACGGGGTTTATGACGACTCGGTGCGCAAGAGCTTCGAGGCATTGGCGGAACTGAAGCCGGCGCGTTATGGTAAAACCGAACTCAGCTTTGGCTGGGTGCAGAATCTGCCGGCTCCGGCGAGCAGCGCGGCCGAGGCCGATTTTCGGCACGCGGTGGAACTGGCCGAAGCGGGCAAGGATACCGATGCGATCCTCGAGTTCACGCAGTTTGAGCTGCAATACCCGGGCTCTGCCGCGCAGGCGATCGATCTGGGCATGGTGACTCGTCGCGCTGGCAACCTGGAGGAGTCGGAAGCGGCGCTCAGGCGGGCGACCACGCTCGCTTCCGGCGACGCCTCGGCCTGGAGCGAGTTGGGCGTGACCTTAAGGCAGGAAGGTAAGTTTCAGGACGCGCGCGCGAGCTATGAGCGCGCGCTGGCGGCCGACCCCGGCTACGCGCCGGCACACCGCAATATGGGCGTATTACTCGATCTGTACCTGGGCGATCCAGCTGCGGCGCTGCCCGAGTTCGAGCGCTACAAGGAACTGACTGCCGAGGATAAACCGGTCAGCGTGTGGATCGCCGAACTGCGGGCGCGCACCGGTATCAAGCCGCCGGAGGTTCCGGCGGCCCCCGGGGCAGCGGATCCCAACGCTCCCGACACGGCTGCGACGGCCGACCATGGAGGCCCGACATGAGAGCATTTACTTCGGTCGCGACCGCGCTATGCCTGCCGCTGCTGGCTGTGGTGGCCAGTGCGCAGGACCTGGAACCGCGTGTTCAGACCTCGGGCGCGAACGCCGCCCCGATCAGCGCGGATACCCAGTCCAAGGATGCGCCGGCGGCCAAGCCGAGCGCCGCCAGCGCCAAGCCGGCAGCGCCCGCTGCCGCCCCCGGTGCGGCGCCCAAAGCGGGCAAGGCGAGCGATCATATCCAGCTGGACACCACGCAGATCAGCGGCAATCGCGAGTTGCCGAAGGTGATGTACGTCGTGCCCTGGCGCAAGGCGGATCCGGGAGAATTCACCGGCCGGCCGCTCAACAGCCTGCTCGACGAGGCACTCACCCCGGTGGATCGCGATGTTTTCAGGCGCCAGAACCGCTATTACTCCGCGCTGCAGGGCGAGCCGGGGGCCTCCAGGTCACAGCCCGGAGCGGCCGGAGATGAGTCGGCGGCGCCAACACCCAAGGATGAGAAGTAGGTCGCGGTAACGAGTGTTTACGTCACCTTAGTTTGAGAGTCTTAGGTAGGACCATAGCGGATTGGCATGGGAGTTAACGAGTATGTTCAGTCACATAGTCAGATTTTTCCAGGGCGGCGGGTGGATGATGTACCCGATAGCCGTGGTGCTCGTGGTGGGTCTTGCGATCGCACTCGAACGCTGGATCTATCTCACGATCACGGCGGTGGGCAACCGCACGCTGTGGAACGAGATATCACCGTTACTGGCGCAGGGTAACTTCCGCCAGGCCGTGCAGCTTACGTCCAAGTCGAACGCTGCCATCGGCCAGATCCTGAGCTACGGTCTGGCGCGCATTTCCTCGGCGCGCCGCCGCGAGGATATCGAGAAGGCGATGGAAGAGAGCCTGATGGATATCATGCCGCGGCTCGAGAAACGCACCCACTACATCGCCACCTTCGCCAACATCGCAACACTGCTCGGCCTGCTCGGCACGGTGATAGGACTGATCAACGCCTTCGCCGCGGTGGCGACCGTCAATCCGGCGGAAAAGGCGAATCTGCTCTCGGCCAGCATCTCGGTGGCGATGAACTGCACCGCCTTCGGACTCATGACAGCGGTGCCGTTGCTGCTGATTCACGCGGTGCTGCAGACCAAGACTACCGAGCTGATCGACAGCCTGGAGATGGCGTCGGTCAAGTTTCTCAATGCGGTGACCGAGCGCGCCCCGCAGCCGACGCCGGCCGCGGCCTGAACTGCCCAGCAGCCGTCCACTGACATAGGGCCTCAAGCATGCGCCGCTCCCGCAGCGTCCGCCGAATCACGCGCCACCAGCACCGACCGTCGCAGCTGATGCTGGTGTCGATGATCGACATCTTCACGGTGCTGGTGACCTTCCTGCTGATGACGGCGGTGTTTTCGCGCACCGTGATCCTGGAGCTCAAGCTGCCGCCGGCCAATGCGCAGTACACCGAGCCGCCGCCTGGGCTGCAGCTCGAGGTGACCGTGCGCAAGGATGCGCTGCAGGTGGGCGACCGCAACTCCGGACCGCTGGCGGCATTTCCGAACAAGGACGGCGCGTATGACTACGACGGCCTGTCGGGATACCTGCAGCTGGTGAAGTCAAAATTTCCCGACAAGACCGATGCCACGATCCTGCTCGAGCCGGACACCGCTTACGACACGGTGGTGCAGACGATGGACCGGATTCGGGTGCTTGAAGTCAACGCCGGGCTCAATGTACTGCAGTACGAGCTGTTTCCCGACATCTCGATCGGCGATGCTCCGGTGATGGCGGCGGACGCCGCGCCGCAGACTCCGGCTCCGGTCCCGGCTGCAGCGGGCAAACCATGATTGGAGTCCGCACATGAGCATGTCGAATCGCGCCCGGCGGATGTTGCAGCACCAAATGCGTCACCGTGCCGACGCCGAGCTCAACCTGATTCCGATGATCGACATCCTGAGCGTCATGGTGTCCTTCCTGCTGGTCTACTCGACCAATGTCGAGGTGCTGCAGAACACCAAGGCGATCGAGATTCCAGAATCGATCGCCGAGCAGGTGCCGCGGCAGACCGTGGTCGTGATGCTGACCAAACAGGAACTCTATGTTCAGGGCGAGCCGATTGCCACGGTGGATGAAATCCGCGCTACCGATGGCGACATCATCGCGCCGCTGCGCGAGGCGCTGAAGCGGCCGACGCTGGTCGGACAGGAAGTCACGGAGAAGGATCTCGCCGAGCGCGAAATCACGGTGATGGGCGACCGGGCGCTGCCCTACGAAGTGCTGAAGAAGGTTATGAGGACCTGTACCGACGCCGACTATGGCCGCATATCGCTGGCGGTACTGCAGAAAGACAAGCCGGTGCCGCCCGGTGCAATGCGAACCTCGTGATGCAGGAACACGCGCATGCAGCTTACTGAGTATTACCGCAGCTACGACTTGCCCTGGGAGATCGATCCGGAGGATCAGCACCGGTTGCGCAGCCTGCTCAGCGGCGCGCTGGTGTTGCTGCTGCTGTTCGGTCTGCTGCTGCCGCTGATTCATTTGCCCAAGCAGAGCGAGGCGCCGGAAGCCGTGCCCGAGCGCCTGGCACGCCTGATGGTGGAAGAGAAGCCCAAGCCGCCGCCGGTGGTGGAGCCGCCGAAACCAAAGCCTGAAACCAAGCCGGTGCCGGTGCCTAAACCGGTCGACAAGACGGCGGAGGCGCGCAAGAAGGCGCTGAATTCCGGCTTGTTCAAGCTCAAGGACGAACTGGCCGACCTGAGGCAGAACGTGGATCTGACGCCGCTCGGGCAGACCAAGAACCTGCAAGGTGCAGTCGGCGAGGACAGCCATGCCGAGCGTTCACTGATCGCTTCCAAGGCCGGCGGGGCGTCGGCCGGCATCACCAGCGCCAACGCCAGCCGCGGCTTTGGCACCGGCGCCGGCTCGCTCACCGGTCACGACACCACGACCGTCACGTCGCGTATTGCCGCGGCCGGCAACGGCGCCAATGTCAACAAGGGCGGCAGTGGCAAACCCTCGCGCACGCAGGAAGAGATCGCGCTGATATTCGATCGCAACAAGGGCGCGATCTACGCGCTCTATGGGCGCGCGCTGCGCGATGTCCCCGATCTGCAGGGCAAACTTGTGCTGGAGTTCACAATCGCCCCATCCGGCGAGGTGACAGAATGTCATGTGGTATCGAGCGAGCTGAAAAATCCGGAGCTGGAGAGAAAAATCGTGGCGCGCGTGAAGCTGTTTCGCTTCGAACCCAAGGATGTGGCGGTGATCACCACTACCAAACCAATCGAGTTCGTGCCGACCACGTGAGCCGGTCACGTGAATCTACAGTCCGAAATCGACTACTTCAGCGAAGTGCAGCCGGTCGACCAGGCGCGGCTGCTGTCGGTGTTCCTGCACGAGCTGGCGGTCGAGGCGCGCAGCACCTACGGCCCGAGCATCGATCAGGTTAACGACGCAGTGCGGCTGCGCTTCGTCAACGAAATCGTCTGCCGGCTTGCGGTGTTCATCGAACAGCTGCTGGCCGACGATCACACGCGGCCTGCCGACGATGTAGTGCTGCGCATGCTGTTGTCACCGCGCGCCGATACCGCCGCCCAGGAGCTGGTGCTCAACGCCTACCGACGCGCGATCCATGGTTTCGACCGCTACGATGCCACGGTGACGATGGACAAGTGACGCGCGCGCGCCGTAACGTCGCGCTGTGCCGGTTCAGTCGCTCAGCCAGGTCCTGATACTCCTGCTCGCTTCGGTGCTGGTGCTGGCCGTCGCCCGGCGCATCGGCATGCCGGCGATTCTGGGTTACCTGGTGGTCGGCATCGCGCTCGGACCGTTTGCGTTGGCGGTGCTGCCGAACGGCGCCCAGACGCAGGCGATCGCGCAGATTGGCGTGGTGTTCCTGCTGTTCACCCTCGGACTCGAATTCTCCTTCCCGCGCATGGTGGCGATGCGGCGCGAGGTGTTCGGGCTGGGTTCGGCGCAGACCATCGTCGTCGGCGGTGCGGGTGCGCTCGCGACTCACGCGATCGGGGTTGCGTGGCCGAGTGCCATCGTGGTGGGCGGCGCATTGGCAATGTGCTCGACCGCGATCGTGCTGCAGCAACTCAGCGACCAGGACGAGCTCAACCGCACGCACGGCCGCCTGTCATTTGCGGTACTGCTGTTTCAGGATCTGGCGTTCGTGCCGCTGCTGGCGCTCGCCACCGTGCAGACACAGGGTCATTCCGAGTCGGGGGCGGCGCTGCTGCTGCGACTGGTGGCCCTCGGACTGCTGGCGCTGGTCGCGGTGCTGGCAATCGGCCGCTGGCTGCTGCGGCCGCTGCTATACGAAATTGCCCACAGTCGCCTGCGCGAGCTGTTCACGCTCACGGCACTGCTGATCGTGCTGACGGCCGCGTGGGTCACGCAGCTGCTCGGGCTGTCGATGGCGCTGGGTGCGTTCCTGGCCGGGATGCTGCTGGCCGAGACCGAGTACCGTCATCAGATCGATGCGGTCATCCGGCCGTTTCGTGAGCTGCTGCTGGGGCTGTTTTTCATCACGGTCGGCATGCTGCTCGATCTGAAGGAGCTGTTCGGCGACTTCCCGCGCATTGTCGGACTGCTCGCCCTGCTGATCCTGTCGAAGACGCTGCTGTCGGCGCTCACCACCCGCGTGTTCGGCATCGATCGCTTCAAGTCGTTGCGCACCGGGCTGGTGCTGGCGGGCGGCGGCGAGTTTGGCGTCGCATTGCTGACCATCCTGGCGCGCGCGCCCGGCCTGATACCGGCGCGCCCCACCCAGCTGCTGCTCGCGGTGGTAGTGCTCGGAATGATCGTCAGCCCGGTGATCATTCGCTACAACAAGCGCATCGCCCGCCTGGCGCTGCGCGAGGAAGGGCCGCCGGCCACGGCGATAGAGCGCGAGCACGCCGCCACTACGGAACTGGCCCGGCGCGAACACGTGATCGTATGCGGTTTCGGCCGCGTCGGCGGCCACCTGGGGCGCGTGCTGGACTCCCAGGGCTTCGAGTACCTGGCGATCGACCTGGATCCGGCCAATGTGCGTAGCGCGCGCCAGGCCGGCGTGCCAGTGGTGTGGGGCGATTGCGCCGACGAAGAGTTGCTGCGCAATCTCGGGTTGAATCTCGCAACCGTAGTGATCATCACCTTCGCCGACGCGGCGGTCGCGCTGCACGTCATCCGCGCAGTGCGCCGGCTGCGCAGCGACGTGCCGGTGCTGGTACGCACCCAGGATGACTCGCGGCTCGCCGAGCTGTCGGCGGCCGGCGCCACGGAGGTGGTACCGGAGACTTTCGAGGCCAGCCTGACACTGGTGTCGCAGGCGCTCACGTTGCTGCAGCTGCCGGCCGTGCAGGTCGGGCGCGTCGTCGACCGATTGCGCCAGCAGCGCTATGCGACGCTGCGCACGCGCACCGCTGCGCCCTTCGATCCGGAGGCTGAGGAATCCACCGACCAGCTGCGTTCGGTCGTGCTGCCACGCGGCGGCTGGGCGGTCGGAAGGCGGCTGGAGGAAATCAGGGCGCGCGGCGCCGAGGTCGCTTTCACCGCCATTCGGCGCCAGGGGATCACCGGCCGCGAGCCTGATGGGGACACCGAGCTGCGCGAAGGCGACGTGGTGGTGATCTATGGGGTCCCGGAGGCGCTCGAACATGCCGAGGCGGTGCTGCTCGCGGGCTAGGCGCCGTGGCGCCGCACGGTGTGGGGTCCTGCCGCGTCGAGTAGAATGCGCCCCCCCATGAATCACGAAGACATCGAGTTCCCGACGCGCCATCACCCGCTGCGGGAGGACATCCGTGCGCTCGCGCAGCTGATGGATGACGTGCTGCGCGAACAGGGCGGTGCGGAACTGTGGCAGCTGGTGGAACAGGACCGGCTCACGGCGATGCGCTGGCGTGAAGGCGTGGCGGGTGCCGCCGAGGCGCTCGCGGTGCGAGTGCGCGGCCGGCCGCCGCGCGTGGCGCGCGAGCTGGTGCGTGCGTTCTCGTCCTGGTTCCAGCTGGTGAACGTAGCTGAAAAAGTGCACCGCATGCGCCGGCGGCGCGAATATTTTCAGCAGGACAGCGACCGGCCGCAGCCCGGCGGCGTCGAGGATGCGCTGTCGGAGCTCAAGTCCTCGGGCCTGAGCCTGGCGGAGGTGCTGTCGCTGTTGACGCAGCTGTCGATCGAGCCGGTGCTGCTGGCGCACCCGATGGAATCCACCCGGCGCACCAGCCTGCGCCGCCAGCAGCGCATGGCGGCGCTGCTGCTCGATCGTGACAACGCGACATTGGCGCCCAATGAGCAGCGCGCGCTGCTGGGACGCATCCGGGCCGAGGTCAGTGCCGACTGGCAGACCGAGGAGCATCCGCGCGAACGTCTCACCGTCGCCGATGAGCGCGAGCATGCAATTTTTTATCTGGTGGAGATTCTCTACAAGATCATTCCGGCGTTCTACCAGGAGATCGCCGCCGCGCTCGGCAAGCTCTATGGCGTCTCGCCGGAGACCATCGAGCTGCCGGTCATCGTGCGTTTCGGCACCTGGGTTGGCGGCGACATGGACAGCTCGGCCGATGTGCACGCCAAGAGCATCCGCGACACCCTGGCGCGCGCCCAGCAGGTGATCATCAACACCTACTACGACGAGTGCCTGAATCTGGCGCAGACGCTGTCGCAGAGCGCGAGCCGCATCGGCATCTCCAGTGCGGTCATGCGCCGGGTCGAGGAATACCGCACGCTGCTGCCCGGCGCGCAGGCGATCACCCCGTCACGGCATGACCGCATGCCTTACCGCGTGCTGCTCGGACAGATTGCCGAGCGCCTGCACGTCACTTACGACGGGCGTTCCAACGGCTACCAGCTGCCGGGGCAGTTTCGGGCCGACGTCGCGCTGATCGCGCAAAGCCTGCTCGCCAACCGCGGCGCCCACGCCGGGTATTTTCAGGTGCGGCGCCTGCTGTATCGCATCGATACCTTCGGCTTTCACCTGGCGACACTCGATGTGCGCGCACACACGGCAGTGCATCACGCGGTGCTGGCGCAGGGCATGGACGACCCGGACTGGGCCGGCCGCAGCGCCGCCGAGCGGCACGCGCGCCTGATCGAGATCCTCGAGCGCGACATCGGTCCGACCGGCAGCTTCGACGCGCTCGCCAAACGTACGCTGGCGGTGTTCGACGCGATTACACAGTGCCGTCACCGCTACGGCGACGAAGCCATCGGACTGTATATCGTCAGCGGCGTGGCGCAGGCCGACGATGTACTGGCGCCGCTGGTGCTGGCGCGCTGGGCCGGCGCCTACGACAAGAACAAAGGCGAAGTGGCGCTCGACGTGGCGCCACAGTTCGATCGCGTCGAAACGCTTGAGCGCTGTGGTGCGGTGATCGGTGAGTTGCTGGAAGATGCAGTCTACAAGCGTCATCTGGAGGCGCGCGGCCGGCTGCAAACGGTGCTGATCGGCTTTTCCGATAGCAACCAGGAAAGCGGCATGGTCGCTTCGCGTCTCGCCGCCTACCGCGCACAGCGCCATCTCACCGATGCGCTGCGCCAAGCGAACAAACAGCACGTGCTGTTCTACAGCCGCGGTGGCAGCATCGCGCGCGGCGGTGGCCGTATCGATGCGCTGCTGCGGGCCGCGCCCGCCGAGTCGATCAATGGCGTGCTGCACTTCACCGAGCAGGGCGAGAGCATCAGCCAGAACTACGGCCTGCGGCCGAACGCGATGCGCACGCTCGAGCGGGCCTTCAGCACGCTGGCACTGGCGACCCTGGCGGTAAAGCGAGGTATCGCGGTGCGTGAGAGCGCGGCCCTGGCGGAATGCGTGGGCCTGGCGGCCGCGCGCAGCGCCGAGGTCTGGCGCGGCCTGATCTACGACCAGCCGCAATTCCTCGACTTCTTTCGCGCGGTCACGCCGATCGACGTGATCGAGCGCATGCAGATCGGTTCGCATCCGGTACAGCGCAGCGAGCGCGGAGGCGTCGACGCCATTCGCCCTGCGCTCTGGGTGCTCGCCTGGTCGCAGTCGCGCCACATGCTGCCAGCGTGGTTCGGGGCCGGCTCCGGCCTGGAATTTGCCAAGGCCGAGCGCGGCATCGAACTGCTGCGGCGCTGCTACCGCGGCTGGCCGTTTTTTCACAGCCTGATCGATGATATCGAGGCCATGCTGGCGCGCGCCGATCTGAACGTGGCAGCCCATTATGACCGGCTGGCCCCGCCGGAGCTGCGCCCCTACGGCGTGCAGCTGCGCACCGAATACGAGCGCAGCTGCGCGCTGGTACTGGAAGTCAAGGAATGCATGACGCTGCTGGACACCGATCGCACGCTGCAGCGGGGCATCATGGTGCGAAACCCCTACATCGACCCGATGCACTTCATGCAGGTCGATTTGCTGGAACGCTGGCG
>Ga0209006_10007190_pt1 | contig 10055 bp, 5 predicted proteins | sample JacPin_JW_Ref_O2_FD_188567 | JGI IMG/M metagenome (GOLD analysis project Ga0209006, IMG submission 188567) | Forest soil microbial communities from Algoma, Ontario, Canada - Jack Pine, Ontario site 1_JW_Ref_O2 (SPAdes) (version 2) | ecosystem: Environmental > Terrestrial > Soil > Boreal...
GCCGCTGTTGTGCCTGATGGCAACCTGAAGCAACTGTCCGTCGATCACGATTTGCCGCGTCTCGATCTCGCGCGGCGTCGCGACACGGTTCTCTGCTGCGGGACCGTCAGTCAAAGACGTAAGTCCCGGGAGCTGCAGCGAGGACGGGATGGCGTTCGCTAGCTGGCGACGCGGGTGCCGCAACCTCTTCGCCTGATCGTGCCTGCAGCCAATCGCGCCAGTCGAGCCACCAGCTTCCCTTTCGTTTTTCGGCCGCGGCCACGAAAGCGTCCGGACCGGATGGATTGACCGTCCCGATCATGAAGGAGGCCTTCGGATTGGTCGGTGGGTTGATGAGGCTCTGGAGATGGCCGCTGTTGGAAAGCACGAAGGTCGTCCCCTCGCCCATGATCTGCGCGGTCTTGTGCACACCCTTCCAGGGCGTGATGTGATCGGTCGTGCCGGCGACCACGTAACTGTCGGCCTTGATCCGGCTCATGTCGATTGTCCTGCCGTTCAAGGTGAGCTTTCCGGCGTTGACGAACGGGTTCGAGAAATAGAGATCGAGGTAATCGCCATGCAGACCGGCCGGAAGCCGGGTGGTGTCGGCATTCCAGTACAGGATATCGAAGGCCGGCGGCTGATTGCCGAGCAGGTAGTTGTTGACCCAGTAGTTCCAGATCAAGTCGTTCGGCCTCATCCACGCGAACATCCGCGCCAGTTCGTGGCCGTCGACGATGCCGCGCAGCCGGGAGACTTCCTTGGCCGCCCGCATGGTTTCCGGTGTCATCAGGCAGCCGAATGCGCTCTCGTCGGCGGTGTTCGGATCGAGCAGGCAGACCGCGAGCACCATGTTCCTGATCTTTTGTTGCTCCGCGCTTCCAAGGGTCGCCAGATAAGCCGTCGAGGTGATGCCCCCGGAACAGGATCCCATCATCGAGATATCGTCGCTGCCGCTCACCTCGCGCGCGACATCGACAGCTTCATCAAGCGCTGCGACATAGGTATCGAGCCCCCACTCCCGATGCGCCGCGGTGGGATTGCGCCAGCTGACGCAGAACACCTGAATGCCGCTGTCGAGCAGGAAGCGGACCATGCTTTTGTCGGGCGACAGATCCAGCGCGTAATATTTGTTGATCTGCGGCGGGGTAATGACCAGCGGCCGCTTTCTCACCTTCGGCGTCGTCGGCGTATACTGTATCAGCTCCAGCAATTCGTTGCGGAAGACCACTGCGCCCGGCGTGGTCGCCAAAGTCTCGCCGACCTTGAAGGCGTTCTGATCCACCATCGACGGCATGCCGCCATTCTTGGTGAGGTCGTCGACGTAGTTCTTCAGCCCGTGCCACAGACTTCGGCCGCCGGTATCCACGAATTTGCGCACCGCCGCCGGGTTGGTCAGCATGGCATTGGTTGGAGCGACCGCATCGATCAGGATCTCCGTGACCAGATGCGCCCGGGTCTTGTCGATGTCGCTCAGGCTCGTCTTGTCGACGAAGCCGTTGACCGCATCTCCCCAGGCAAGATAGGCCTTGAGCATCCCGCTGTGCAGCGCACTCTCCTTCCAGGAGGCATCGGAAAATCGCTTGTCGCCCGCCCGCGGCGCACGCTCGGAGTTGCCGGCGACGATGGAGCCGAGTTCACCCAGGAAAGAGAGCCATTGCTCGGTGGCGACCTTCGGCTCGTTGACCATAGCCTTGAACAGGATGCCGGCGCTGTCGACCAGATCCTGCCCCCGGATGCCGACAAGGGGATTGAGCGCCAGCGTATTTCGGGATGCGTCTTCCGAAATCCCCTCAATCGGCGGGTTTAGTTCGCGATTTTCCGTGCTCATGGCTGTCATGCTCCGGCCGCGGGAATCAGAAGCGCGAGCGTTTCGGCGATCAGCGCCGGCTTTTCCGATCCCTCGACTTCCATTGTATTCAGCGTCTTCATGATCACCCGCCCGCCTTCCTTCGGCTCGATCCCGGCGAGCACGACGCGCAACCTCACGCGAGCGCCAGCCGGCACCGGCGCCAGAAAGCGGACCTTGTCGATCCCGTAATTCAGCCCGGCGGCGGCATCGCTTGGGATGACGCCGACCTGCATCGCCAACGGCGCCACCATCGCCAGCGTCAGATAGCCGTGCGCAACGGGGCCGCGGAAAGGACTATCCCGCTTCGCCCTTTCAACATCGACATGAATCCATTGGCGATCGCCGGTGCAGGACGCAAACGTGTCAATGCACGGCTGATCTATCTTGACCCAATCGGAAAGTCCGAGTTCATGCCCAACTCGTTCGCCCAAACCGGCAAGGGTGAGGTTGCTCACGTTCTTCTCCTCGATCATTCTCGAACGACTACATGTCAGCGTAACGTTCGCGCAGCTCCTTCTTGTTGATCTTGCCGACGCTCGTCTTGGGAATGCCGTCGACGAACAGGATCTTCTCCGGAATTCCATATTTCGAGATGATGCCCTTGTCGGCGAACACCTTGAGGTGGTTCTTGATGACCACGTCGCTGACGCCGTTCGCATCGGACGACCGCTTGACCACGAGCGCAAGCGGCCGCTCGCCCCATTTGTCGTCCTTGACGCCGATGACGGCGGCCTCCGCGACGCCCGCGCATTGCGAGATCAGGTCCTCGATCTGCAGCGACGAGACCCACTCGCCGCCGGTCTTGATGACGTCCTTGATACGGTCGGTGATGTGGACATAGCCATCCTGGCTGACCACCGCTATGTCGCTGGTGTGCAGGTAACCCCCGGCCCAGAGTTGCTCCGAACCTTCTGGATTGTTAAAATAACCCTGGGTGAGCCATGGCGCCCGCAGCACGATCTCGCCGGCGGACTTGCCGTCATGAGGTACGTTATTCATGTCGGGATCGACGATGCGCAGATCCACCAGCGGCGCGGCCATGCCGGCTCTGGAGCGGAACTCGACCTCGCCGTCCGGGTCGCCGGTCAGATCCTTTGATCGGACATGGGACACCGCGGCAAGCGGGCCGGTTTCCGACATCCCATAGCCGGCGAAGATGTCGATGCCGGCAGCCAGCGCCCGCTTGGCCAGCGCCTTCGGCAAGGCCGAACCGCCAATCACCATCTTGAGGCCCTTCAGATCGACATTTTCCGCAGCCGCCGCGTCGAGCAGCATCTGCAGGATGGTCGGCACGCCGTGGGTGAAGGTGACGCCCTCGGTCTTGATCAGCTTGACCAGCATCGCCGGCTCGTAGCGTCCGGGATAGACCTGCTTGACGCCGGCGAGCGTCGCCGACCAGGGAAAACCCCAGGCATGTACGTGAAACATCGGCGTGATCGGCATGTAGACATCGTCGCGCGAAAAGCGTCCCTGCATGCCCGCCATCCCGAACAGAGCCAGCCCGGACAGCGAGTGAAGCACGAGCTGCCGGTGGCTGTAATAAACACCCTTGGGCAGTCCCGTCGTGCCGGTCGTATAGAAGGTGGTCGCCTGGGTATTCTCGTCAAAATCAGGAAAGTCGTAGTTGGGCGCCGCCGCAGCAAGCAGGTTCTCATATTCACCGATGAAGGACAGACTGCCGGTCTGCGGCGCAGGTCGGTCCGACATCACGATCAGCCGCTTGACCTTCGGCAATTGCGACTTCAGCCCCTCCAGCAATCCGACGAACTCATCGTTGACGAGAAGCGTCGAGGCGCCAGCGTGGTCGATGGTGTAGGCGATCTGTTCGGGTGACAGGCGTACATTCACCGTCTGCAACACGGCGCCCATCATCGGAACTGCAAAGAAGGCCTCGAGAAAGCGGTGGCTGTCCCACTCGAGGACACCCACGGTATCGCCGGGCACGACCCCCGCTTTGCTCAGGGCCGATGCGAGACGGCCGATCCGTTCCTTGATCTGGCGATAGGTGAAGCGTTTCAAATCGCGGTAAACGATCTCCTGATCGGGCGCCTGCACGCGCGGCGTGTGCCACAACTGTTTGAAGATCAGCGGATATTGATAAGCGGATTTGGCGGTCTGAATCAGCCTTCCTACCATGGCGGCCTCCCTCGACTTGTCTTTCCTCCGGCCGTTTCGGCGTCCGCAATTCTAGCCGAGCGGATCGCTTGGTCTGCCGTCCTGCCTCACGACGCTCCTGTCGCTCGACACCAGTACGAGCCTCGCGCGGCGCCTGGTAGTTGTGAAGGTCTGAAACGGACGACGGCCGGGCCGGGCCGGACAAGTTGCCCTGCAGCCAGGGCGTCGTCTTGGATAAAACCGCTGTTATTCCGAATCAGGGCGAAGCCGAAGTTTTGATGCTCTGCACAACGGGCGGTTGGCTAACCCTTTGAGTCATCGAAAAGGCTGCTATCCTGTTGCAGCAGGAATGAAGCATGGCTCTAAGCCGGTGGCACGCCCGAGCCGCGTGCTGCGACGGTGTCCAAGGCAGATTCAGTTGCCCGAATCCAGACAACCCAGCAAGTTATTCGCCTCGCGCCGCGCCTCGACCAACGCGGAGGACGGCCCGGTCATCGGAATGGGCGAGCGCATCTACGAATCGACCAAACTTGCCGCGGTGTTCGACGTGCTGATCGACCAGGGTTATCCCGCCGGTGAGATACTGAGAAACGTCGACCTCCAAGAACAGGACGTGCACTCTCCCAAAACCAGAATTTCCCTCGCGCAATTGATGACGGCCTGCAAGAACGCCATTCGGCTCTCAAGCGAACCGCATTTGCCCTACCGCATCGGTACATCCATTCATGTCTCGACCTACGGCATGTACGGGTTTGCCATTCTTTGCTGTCCCGACTTTCGCAGCGCAATGGCTTTTGCAGCGCGGTATCACTCGCTTGCGGCCCCGCTTGCCACGATCGAGTTCAGCGAGGAGAAGGGATTCGGCAGCTGGACCATTGAGCCGAACATGCAGGCCACAATCGATCCGCAGGTTTACCGCTTCATCACCGAAATGCAGATCGGCATTCATATATCGTTGATGCGCGATGTCATGGGCGCTGCGTTCGCTCCGGACCAGATCAGCCTGGCCTATCCGGAAACCGACGATTTCGGCCTGCCGGCGGACCTGATCGGATGCCGCGTGCGCTTCGCCAGCGAGCTCAACAAGATTGTTTTTCGATCATCCTGGCTCGACCAGCCCGCACGTCTCGGCAACAAGACGACTTATCCTATGATCGTGGCCATCTGCGATGGACTGCTTAACGAGCTGAAATTGCGAGTTGGGATAGCTGGGGAGATCCGCGCCCTCCTGCTCCGGGATATCACCAACCCTCCGACCCTCGCCGCCATAGCAAAGATGCTCGATATGAGCGATCGTACGCTGCGGCGTCAGCTGCGGGAACAAGGCATTTCCTTCCGCGGCTTGCTGGACGAGCTTCGAATGCAAATTGCGCTGAAATACCTGCGCACGACAAGGCTCGCAAACGAGGATATTGCGCTGGCGCTCGGATTCAGCGATGCCGCAAATTTCCGTCGTGCATTTCGCCGCTGGACGAACAAGTCACCCAGCGAGATCAGAACGAAATAGCTTCGATGGCTTGAAAATGACAACCTCGGTCACGGCCGCATGCTAGGCACAACTCGATGATCGCTTCGGGTTTTTCCGCAGCTAGACTGGACCGATGGCGCGGACGACGCAAGACGTCCACTTTAGCCGCCGGCATTGGTGCCGGATCGGAGCCGGTCTAGGATTCCGAGGGCGCGCTTGTGAACGGGAGACATAATCCCGGCCGGCATTCGATCAAAAGCCGCGCTGAGATGTTCGTAGGCGTCTGACGAGCGATCCTGTTTCACCAACAGCTCGGCAAGATCTATCGCAGCCTTCAACTCAAACAGGGTGGCGGACTGGCGTTTCGCCCAGTCGACTGCCGACAGCAGGCTTTCTTCAGCTTCCAAATAATCCTTTGCCGATCGAGACGCCAGCACGAGCCCTTTCATCCTGAACAAGGCGGGCATATGCAGAAATTTGCCAGCACGCTGCTGTTGCTCGATTGCATTCACGGTTAGCGGCAGCGCCTGCTCATGTTCACCAAGGTCCACAAGAGCCGCGGCCAGATCGCAGGTAAAATCCATATTCAGCATCTCGTGACGCTGGGCTTGAAGCTCCTCCAGGGCTCTCCGCAGCAGTTGGATTCCATCGATACGATTGTTTTGAAGCAGCAACCATTGACCCCTCAGGCCAGTCGCGATGGCGTGATACGGTATCAGGGAGTGCGCGGCGGAGAGATCACTCAGTTCACCGATGTAGTCATCCGATTGCCTCAAGTCCGCCATGGTCAGAAAGACAGGAAGGACCAGGGCCAGGGATCGGCAAAACGTGGCGGGGTGACCTGACTTTTGGCCTTCCTCTCTGGCCCGCTTCGCATAATCCAGCGATTGGTCGAGCAAGCCTCTGTACAGGAGAGAACGTGCCATGCCGACGAGCAGGAAGCTCGTATAATGAAAAAGATACTGTTCGGTTCGAATGCGTGGACCGGACGCCAGGTATCGAAGGCCCGCCTCGCAATGTGATTGTGCGGCGAGGTGGTTTCCTAGCAGATGATCGGAGGCGGCCAACATTGCTTCCGCCAGCGCCATGTCGTCGGGATTCCCCGTCTTCAACGCTAATTTCTTGCTCCGGACAGCGATGTCGGTCGCACCACGAATGTCCATGGTCCAATGCGAATACATGAAGAGTCCGCTTAAAATCCTCAGCTCGTAGGCGAGGTCTCCCTGATCGACCGCAATCTCCAGGGCGCTCGCAAAAGCCGTTCGGACCCGTTGATCGTTACCTTCAGTATGCATCAAGGCCAACGGCAGCGATGCAAGGATTTCCATTGCGCGACGAGAGTTTTGATGCGGATTGCCAAGGCGCGCGATCGCGCGCTCTGCCCATGCCTGACATTCGATGAGTAGCGACGGCTCCAGAAACGCCTGCATTGAAGCGGCCGAAAGCCTTGTCGCGATCTCATCGTTGCCGTGCGGTCCAAAGCTCCATTCCAGCGCCGACCGGACGTTGCTGAGTTGCCAGGAATAGGCCGCAACTCTTTCAGCCCTTGGTAGAGCCGATAGCACCTCTTTTTGCGATTCGAGCTGCCCGATGACGTATTCCGCATGCCGTAAAGAGATTGCGTCAAGCTCACCATGCTCCTCCAGTCTCCCGAGAGCATAGGTGCGCGTCGTGTCGAGCAATCGGTATTGTGGCTCCCCCTGGTCTATTCGGGTCGCAATCAGCGACTTTTGGACCAGACCGGCGATCGCGTCAAAGATCTCTTCGTTGCCGAAGCCTTGTTCACCTGCGACATGCCTCGCTCCCTCAAGGCTGAAATGTTCGACGAACCGGGCAATTCGCCGAAAGACAATTCGCTCGGCATCCGACAGCAGATCGTAGCTCCAATCCAACGTCGCCGTGAGCGCCTGATGCCTGGGGACCGCCGTTCGATGGCCACGTTTCAGCAACTCCAGCCGAGATGCCAGACGTGCAAGAGTGTCTCTAATGCCCAACGCAGCCACGGGGCCGGCGGCCAATTCGATTGCGAGCGGCAGACCATCCAATCTCCGGCACATTTCGGCGACAAATGGCGCCTCACGGTTGGTGAGTATAAAATTGCCACCTCTAGCGGCCACGCGCTCGACAAAGAGCCGCGCGGCAGGATACCGAATCACGGCATCCGCCGTTTGCTCCGTTTCAGCCGGCGGAAAATCCAGAGGATCGACGCGGTAGCAATGTTCGCCCTCCACCCTCAGCAATTCACGACTTGTGGCCAGGAGATGGACTTGTTCAGCTCCTTGAAAGAGCTGCTCGGCGATCGACGCGGCTGCCTGTATCACATGCTCGCAATTATCGAGGATGATGAGGAGCTTTCTCGAACGGATGAGATCGACGAGTTCCAGGCTTGCCTCGCTCGATTTCAGCGCGAGCCCCAGGGAGGTCCCGATCGCCCGAACAACGAGATCCGGATTGGCAAGGCTCGCCAGGTCAACAAAGTAAACTTCTCCGCCAAACTCTTCGGCTACGGTGTGACCGACGGCTACCGCTATGGTCGTCTTGCCGATTCCACCGGGACCCAGCAAGGTAACGAACCGTTCTTCTTGTAGGATATTGCCGATCTCGCTGAGCATCGAGTCGCGACCAATCATCATGATCGGTCGCGCCGGGAACCTGCTTTGGTACTGGAACTCGGCGCTCCTGCTTTCCGTGCCACCAGTGAGGGAGACAACTGTGCCGACGAACGAGTAGCCTCGTCCTTTGATGTTTGCGATGTAGCGGTTACCAAATTTGCCGTCATCAAGCGCTTTGCGGATCGCGGCCACGTGGACCCGGATGCTACCCTCCTCGACGGTTACGCCCGACCAGACGTGATCAATCAGCTCCTGGTTTGTGATCACCTCACCCGGACGCTCGGCAAGGTAGATCAGGATATCTAAGGCCCTGCTACCAAGAGGCAGCGCCCCACCGTCGCGCCGAAGCACCCTCTCCCTGATCGAAAGCTCAAAGGGGCCGAACCGCAGATTTCTGTCAAAACCGTTAGCCATGACTCCCTTGCTTCGGTTCTCTGCGCGCAGTCGCCTAAAGGCCAGCTTGCCGCAATCACATGCGGGACGCCGATACCGAGGTGCTTGGCGCTTCCTTCTCGGTAACAGAGATCGTACACTTTCCCTACTGTCGGCACCCCCCGAACGGGGGAGAACCGTCGTGCGTAAGGGGGGCCCTTGATCCAGCCGCGCTCGAGCCATCTCGCATTTGGAACGGACACCTTTCCCGGCAAAGGAGAGCTGCCATTCCTGGCGACCAAGATCGTCCCGGCACGATTCGGGGGGCTGGTGCCACGTCCTCGGCTGCTCGCCATCTTGTCTGAATTTCCGGATAAGCGACTTGGCGTGATCAAGGCACCAGCGGGATTCGGCAAGAGCTCACTGGCGGCTGCTTGGGCTGAGAAGCTGGAGCAAAGCGGCAATTGTGTCGCGTGGCTGACCATCGATTCAGACGACGACGAGGCTACGCGGTTTCTATTTTACGTATCACAGGCCTTGCACCATGCCTGCCCAGAGGTTGGCACCGACGCGATTGGACTGATCCTCGAGAACAATCTGATCGACCCGACGGCGATCCTGTCGAGCCTGATCAACGACCTCGCAGAGATGGACGAGAATGTCTATCTGTTCCTGGAAGATTATCACTGGCTCAGCGCTTCTCGCATCCACGAGACGGTCGCGTACTTTCTGAAGCACGCGCCGTCTCACTGTCATGTGGTGCTTACGACGCGTACCGACCCTGCCCTGCGACTCGCGACCCTGCGAGCTCAGAACCAGATGATCGAGATTGATGCCGTTGCCCTGCGGTTTGATATTCAGGAGACCCAAGCCTTTCTGGACAGCACCAGGCCTGAAAGTCTCGAATTCCCCGACGTCCAACTCTTGCAACGCAAGACTGAAGGGTGGCCTGCCGCCCTGCGAATTGTCGCGTCCATGCCCTCACGATCCGGATTTGACTTCAAGGAGTATGTCCATGGCCTCTCAGGCTTGCAGCGTCCAATTGCCGCCTATCTGGCGGAGATGCTGGATACGCTTTCAGTCGAAATGGTCGACTTCATGCTACGAACGGCCATTCTTGATCGGTTCTCTGGTCCTTTATGCGAGGCCGTCACCGGATTGAGTTCGAGCCGCACAATTTTGGCATCGCTTGCCCAACGCCAACTGCTGCTCACGCCGCTCGATAATACCGGTACTTGGTTTCGTTATCACACGCTGCTCACCGAATATTTGAGACAAAGGCTGGAGGCGGGCCGCAGCACTGAGACTCGCGAGCTGCACCGACGTGCGGCACTTTGGTATGCCTCCCAGAAATTCTGGACTGAGGCGGTTCAGCACGCGATCGCAGCAGGCGACTCTGACCGTGCGATCAGCTGGATCAAGAATTGCGCCATGGCTCTGATAAAGAGGGGTGATCTCTTCACCTTGCTCGAATGGCAGCGCCAGTTTCCCGACCAACTCATGCGAAGTCAGTCCGAGGTCCGATTGGCGATTGCCTGGGGTCTGGCACTCGCGCTGCGTTTTGATGAAGCCCTGAAGCTCGCAACTGATATCGAGAACGACATCGCTGCAACCCGCCTGCCGAATACCGACTTGCTGTGCGAGTGCCATGCGATTC
>Ga0209006_10007191_pt1 | contig 10054 bp, 9 predicted proteins | sample JacPin_JW_Ref_O2_FD_188567 | JGI IMG/M metagenome (GOLD analysis project Ga0209006, IMG submission 188567) | Forest soil microbial communities from Algoma, Ontario, Canada - Jack Pine, Ontario site 1_JW_Ref_O2 (SPAdes) (version 2) | ecosystem: Environmental > Terrestrial > Soil > Boreal...
CCGGAACCTCCCCCGTCCCTTTTACACCGGCTCCCGGACGCCGCCTCTTCGAGCCCGGTGACACCGTGCGCATACGCGTCTCAACATTTCGACCGAATGTCCGGCAACTTCGGTATCGGCACTGATGAACTAAACCGGTCAGTTCATCAAGATTTGGCGTAGTTGTTTGTGTCTGACTTAAATTGTGCGTTTGGTCTCGGTACCGTGGTGTCTGCTCCGGGGTACAGCCTGGATGTCCGTAAAAGCGGAGGAAGCATGAAAAAAGTACGCAAGCGATGGGGTCTGGGCGCGACCCTGATCCTGGCCGCAGGGACCCTGCTCGCCATGGTGACCCCGACGATGGCAAGCGCCGCGCCGACGGCGAGCGCCGCGCCGACGGCGAATCCACCCTGCACCATCTCGCAGGGCCAAGTCATAAGCTCGGCTCGCTCGCAGGGTATCGGCGGCGTCGTAGTCGCGGCAGGTACCAGTACTACCTGTCAGGACCCGCCGCCTCCGCCCGAGCCGGCCTTCAACGGCACTCCCCCGCTGCTCTTCCATGGAACCCCGAATAACTGCTTCTTCTCGCCGTGTGAAGATGGCAAGGTCATGATGACGCGACAGACCGGCCCGCTGGTCGTCACGCCGATCTTCTGGAGTCCGCCAGGTCACCCGATGTCGCTTGCCTACAAGGCGATCATCACTGCCTATCTCGGCGCGGTGGCGCTGGCGAGCGGCCAGGACACCAACGTGTACTCTGTCGCGAACGAGTACTTCGGGAACAACGGGCAAATCCACTACAACGTCCGGATCGGCTTCCCCGTTAATGACACGCACCCGCTGCCCGCGAACGGCTGCACGCTGGCGTCCGCCGACACGTCAAAGATCTACGCGGACGGCTCCGGCTACAACGCCTGCCTGGACGATAACCAGCTGCAGGCTGAAGTCAACAGTGTCAGCGCCGCCTTCCGCCAGCCGCACAACCTCAGCCACATCTTCGTGCTGTACCTGCCCAAGCAGGTCGAATCCTGCTTCAACCCCGGTTCGTCGACCAGCACGGCCGGCGGGCAGGCCTGCACGATCAACCACGAGCCGACCGCGGCCTACTGCGCTTACCACAGCGAGGACCCGGCCAGCGCGGTGTACGCGAACATGCCCTTCCCGATCTACCAGTCGCCCGTGGGCTTCACGTGCGGCAGCGACGCCCGGTTCCCCGTGATCGAGTCGCCGAACCATAACCCCGACGCCGACACCGAGATCAGCCCCACCAGCCATGAGATCAACGAGGCGATTACCGACCCGGACACCGAGACCGGCTGGTATGACTCCAGCGGCTTCGAGAACGGCGACGAGTGCGCCTACATCTTCGGTGCCACGAACGGCCAGGCCGGAGGGCTGTACAACCAGACGATCTTCGGCTTGCACTTCCTGACCCAGCAGGAATTCAGCAACAAGGTCTTCAACGCAAGCGGCGGCACGGCCGGGTGCGTGGATAGCCAACGGGCCGAGTCCTGATCGCCCCTGGCGTTTACCGTACAGAGCCCGTGACGCGATAAGCGCCAGACGGGTGAGAGGCTGGGGCGCGGATCCGGGAGCAACCCCGGGACCGCGCCCCAGCTTTGTTTACGGGAAGCCCGCCATCACGTCCGCACCGTGACGAGCTTGAACGAGTTATCAGCGTGATTCCGGCCCGGCCCCTCGCCGGTGAACCGGTACAACGGCCAGCCGTTGAACGTGACCTGGCCGTTGATATCGCCGAACTTCCCGCGGATCTTGACCCCGCGCGCCAGAACCGGGATGCCGCGCACCGGCGGCCAGACGGCCGCGCAGGGCCCGGTGCAGGTGCCCGGCTTACCCCGCTTGTCACCGGTGAAGGTGTACACCACCAGGTCCCGTCCCGCTTCGAGCACCAGACCCCGGACGCCATGGACATGGTGCGCCCCGAACACGACCCCGATGTTGGGGACGGGCCGCGGCGCGCCCGACGCCGCCGACGCGCCCCACAAGGACCCCGCCAGCAGCGCCGCTGACGCCGCGCCCAGCACAACCGCACGCAAACCAGCACGCATGACCGGCTCCCCTTTCGTAATCCGGCTTCCGGTATATCACCGCACCGCCGCGGCGGCGCGCTCGGCGATCTCGTGATCCTGGACGCTGGTCGCGCCGGAGACCGCGACCGCGCCGGCCAGCCGGCCGTCGAGGCGCACCGGCACCCCGCCGCCGAACGGGACCACGTCCGGCCGGGCGATCATCCCGTGGAACAGTTCCGGCTCCACGCCGAGCTCGTCGCGCCACTCCTGGCCCAGATCGAGGGTGGCCTTGCCGGTCAAGATAACGGTCTGGGTCTTGGCCACCGCGGTCCGCGCCGACAGCCGGGTGGCCCCGTCCATCCGGGCGAAGGCCAGCAGCGCTCCGGCCTCGTCGGCCACCGCCACCGAGATCCGCACCCCCAGCCGGCGGGCGTCGTCCAGGGCCCGGTCGGTGATCTGCCGGGCGACGTCGAGCCCGAGCCATGAGTCCATGGTCATCCCCTATCCCCGCGGCCCCGCCACCCGCGCCCGCCTCGGCTCGTTCCCGGCGATGTGCGCGATGACCTCCTGCGCGTCCGCGCACACGGTCACCTGGATCAGGTCCCGGTCGTCGATGACCAGGTGGTCCGCGAACGAGCGCAGCACCGGCGGCCACCCGGCGCCCAGGAAGATCAGGTCCGCGGCGACCGGCTCGGTCTGCAGCGTGGACCAGGCCAGGGTGGCCTCGGACAGCGTGCCGATCCCGCCGTCGACGGCCACGATGGCGTCGGCGGCCAGGATGTGGCCCAGCCGCTCCGGATAGGTGTCCGACCAGACCAGCTCGTGGTTCCACCGGTTCGGGGTCAGCGTGGTCCAGCCGCGCATGGGCAGGCCGATGACCCGCCCGCCGGCCTGCGCGGCGGCCCGCGAGGCGACCTCCATCAGGCCGCCGTACCCGCCGGTCAGCACCGTCCAGCCCTGGCCGGCGATGGCCGCGCCGATCTGCTCGGCGGGCAGGCAGCGCGGATCCGGCGGCGAGAGCCGGGCCGATCCGATGACGGCGACCGTACGCGAAACCTCAGCCGGCGACGAGCTGATAGCCACGCACCCCCTTCTTGCGGTTCAAGGTGATGATCGCGCCGCGCAGCACCCCTTCTGAGTACTCGCTGCCGGGGTTGATGGCCAGCGTCCGGCCGATCCTAGCCTCGCCGCGTGACTCGTGGATATGCCCGTGCAGGCTCAGCATCGGCTGGTACTTGACCAGCGCGTCCCGCACCGCGGTGGAGCCGACCCCGGAGATCACCGGCATCCCGCCCTTCATCACCGGGCGGAACTCCGCGTCCAGCAGCGCGGCCTGGTCGATCGGGGTGTCGTGCGGCGGCACGTGGAAGTTGAAGATCACCCGGTCGGTGGTGCCTGCCTTCTCCGCCTGCGCGGCGATATACGTCGCGAGCTCGTCCTCGGGCAGTTCCCGCGGCGAGTCCCACGGCGTCCGGTTGGAGTAGCCCACGCTGATCATGGTGAACCCGTCCCCGAGGTCGACCACCGTGTTCTCCGGGTTGACCGCCACCGCCGAGGTGCGCAAGATGTCGTCCACGAACGCCGGGTCGTCGTTGCCCGGCGCGAAGAAGCACCGGATGCCGGTGCCGGCCAGCCGCTCCTCGGCCAGCTCCAGCCACCGGCCCAGGGTCTCGTGCATCAGCTTCCCGAACAGCTCGGTCACCGCCTCCGGGTCGGCCCGGAAACGCTCCATCTCCTCGGGCGTCGTCTCGTAGGCGTAGTAGCCCGCGTCCGCGATCGTCTTGCGCAGCTTAGCCAGGCCATCATCAAGAACCCGGATGTCGCGCCCGTACAGGGTGGCCGTGTGCACTCCCTGCCCGCGAGAAACGATGGGCACGATCATCTTGCCGGTGATGTCGCCGCCCATGATCAAGGTGTCGCAGTCGTAGAACTTGGCCGCGTTCAGGAACTTGCGGACGCACACCTCCGACCCGTGGATGTCGGTCGCGAAGTAGATCTTCCGGTCAGCCATGGGGGTTGCCTGTCACTTCCTCGGGGAGTTCGTACCAGGGTGCGTGGCGCCCGATCCGGGCCCGGGCCTTCCAGCGCAGCGACTTGCCCGGCTCGTCGATGGCCCGCTGGACGGACTCAACGCGCTCGACCACGGCCCCGGCGTCCGGTCCGGCCAGCGCGTCCCGCGCGAAGCCGGCCAGCTTGGCCAGGTTGTCGCTCAGCGTGGTGTGCCAGCCCCAGTCGGCGCTGGTCACCGCGGCCAGCCGGTCCAGCGACACCTCGTCCCGGCCGGCCTCGCCGCCCCGGCCGAGCTGGTGGTTGCGCAGCAGCTGGGCCGCGTCCACCAGGTCCTTGGTGTTGATCTCGACGATCTGCAGCTTGGTCAGCACCAGGTCCGCCGGGGTCAGCGTGTCCGGCACCAGGGTCAGCCGGCCGGACAGGTCCAGCGTGTGGCACATGGCGAAGGTGCCGACGAACACGTCGATCTGCCGGCCGTTCGCGGTGTCGTAGAACAGCATCCGCCGGTCGCCGCGCAGCGCGTTGAACCGCTCGTTGGGTACGTACCCCAGCGACGTCAGTGCGGCCTTGACCCCGCGGCCCTCCTTGCGGCCGATCACGATGTCGATGTCGCCGTAGGAGCGCCGCAGCTCCGGCGGGGTGGGCAGGTGCTGGTGCTGGGCCACGGCCAGCCCGCCGATCAGCCGCGCGCTGACCTGGTGCGCGGCGCACCCGTCCAGGACCTGCCGGGCCTCGGCGGCGATGTCGGCCAGCGGCTGCCGGCCGGTCATGCCGGCTCGCCCAGCGTGGCGCGGTGGATGGTGGCGTAGTGCTCGGCCCTGGCCTGCTCGCTGGGGAAGTTGTAGCTGCGCTTGCCGGCCTGCCGGGCCAGGTGGAAGCCGAGCTGGGCCAGCGGCAGGGCGGCCAGCACCGGGCTCAGCTCCTCGGGCGCGCCCGCGGCCAGCCGCAGGAACGCGGCCCCGGCCGGCGGCTCCACGTCCGACACGACGGTGGCGGAAGCCCCGATGAACGCCAGCTCGGACAAGATCTCCCAGGCCCGGTCCCGGGCCGCGCCCGCCGGCGCGACCACGACCACCGGGTCGCCGGGCCGGGTGATGAAGTACTCCTCGTGCGCCCACTCCTCGGTGTTGGTGGCCAGCGCGATCTGCTGGGAGGCCTCGAACAGCTTGGCCGCGCCGAACCGGGCCGTGGCCTCGTTCGGCCCGGCGCCCAGGAACGTCACGAACCGGCCTGAGGCCATCCGGGCCGCCAGCTCGGCCGCGGTGTCCTGGCACCAGTCCAGGGTCTTGGCCGCCAGCCCGGCCAGCTGCTCGCACGCGTCCCGGAAGGCGCCCGGTGCACCCGAGGTCTGCCGGGCCAGCTCGATCAGCGTGCACAGCATCGCGATGTAGGTGCTGGTGCCGGGGGAGAAGCCCAGCGTGGGCACGTCGACCGGCAGGATCCGGTCGGCCGCCCCGGCCAGCTCCCCGTCGGCCTGCCCGGTGAGCGCGATGACCGGGACGCCGAACGCCGCCGCCTGTTTCGCGGCCTCGATCGTCCGGCCCACCTTCCCGGAGTACGAGATGGCCAGCAGCGCGCTGGCCGGCGGCAGGTAGCGGACGTCGTACCGGGCGAAGTCCAGCGCGTGCACCGGGTGCACCCGCAGCCGGCTGTGCCGCTGGAAGGCCAGCGCCGCGGCCTGCCCGGCAAACGCCGAGTCCCCGCACCCGGTCAGGTACAGGTGCTCGACGCCGCGTCCGGCCAGCCACCCGGCCAGCTCCCTAACGTGCCCGCCGGGGTCGGCGAACTGCCCGGCGATGACGTCGGGGATGGTGGCGATCTCCCGGTCCATGGTCTCGATGCCGTAGTCGTCCCGGCCAGGTCTGCGGGTCGACGCCGTTGGCGCCTGACCAGGACGAGCCCCGGCGAGCAGGTCGCGCGCGATCGGCCCGCGGTCAAGCAGCCGCAGCGACCCGCTCGCGCCGATCGCCGCCGCCGCTGTGGCGCACCCGCGCCGCGTGGCCGCGACCGGGTCCTCGCCCAGCGCGAGCCCGGCCGCCAGCCCGCCGCAGAAACTGTCTCCGGCCCCGGTCGGGTCGACCACCGGGACCGCCGCCGCGGGCACCCGCACCGGCACGGACCCGGGCCGCGCCACCAGCGCGCCGTCGCCGCCCAGCTTGACCACCACGCACCTCACCCCGCCCGAGACCAGCGAACCAGCCGCCCGCGGCGGATCGTCGTACCCGGCCAGCGCGGCCAGCTCCTCGCGCGACGGCACGAACACGTCGACCAGCCGCGCAGCCTCCAGCACCGCCGCGTCGGCCCGCCAGTCCTCGTGCGTGTCCAGCGTGATGACCGCCTCGGGGGCCCGCTCCCGGACAAAACGGACCAGCGCCGCCGCGGCCACCAGCGGCATCGCGGCCACGTGCACCACCGGCGCCGGCGTCCGCTCCAGCCACGCCAAAGGCAGGTCGGAAGGCTGCGGCGCCACCTCGGCGCTGCGCCCGCGCGGCGTCCGGTAGACCCAGGTCCGCGTGCCGTCGGCCTCGTAGATAACCCAGTTCCGCACGGTCGGCCCGTCGACGGGCCGCAGGCCAGAAGTATCCGCCCCCGCCGACCGCAGCCGGTCCAGCGCCGCGGCCGGGAAGTCGGCCCCGCACCTGGCCACCACGCCGACCTCGCCGGTCCAGGTCAGCGCGGCCGCGGCCGCGTGCACCGTGTTCCCGCCGAGCGTGCCCATCTGGCTGCTGCCGTCCGGCTGGATGACGTCGTCGATGGTCAGGTTGCCGACGACAACCACCGGCCGGACCGTCACGGGCTGCACCTCACGCTGCACCTCACTCGGGGGGAATCTCCTTGTAGGTCAGGTTCAGGTTCACGCCGCGGCGCCTGTTGTACAAGAGCGCGCCGATGTACCACAGCACCCCGGCCGCGATCACGCCGCCCATGAACTCCAGCGACAGGTGCGAGGTCACCGCGAACGTGGTGCTGATCGACTTGTTCACGATGAACAGCACCAGCAGCGCGCCGAGGCAGATCACCCCGCCCGCCCCGGCCAGCGCGACGGCCGGGACGCCGAACAACCGCCGGCCCCCCGCCGCCTCCCAGATCTCGCGCAGCCGGTACGGGAACGCGATGCCGGCCGCGGAGACCAAGATGAACGCCGCGATCTGGGCCAGCAGCGCGCCCAGCAGGCTGGCCTGCGGGATGTTGATCAGCGCGGCCAGCGCCACCTCCCCGGTGACGGTGCAGAACACGATCGCGCCGACCGGCGTGTGCGTCCGGTCGTTGACCCGGCCCAGGGCCTGCGGGCCGCTGCGGTCCAGCCCCCAGGCCAGCATGTACCGGGTGGCCTGCAGCTCGGACAGCGGCGTGCCCATCAGGGCCCAGATCACGAAGCCGATGCCGAGCAGGGCCAGCAGCAGCACGTTGTGGGTCATCAGCGCGGAGATGAAGTTGATGCCCGGCGGCAGGCCGCCCGGCAGGCCGAGCTTGGCCGGGTCGTTGGCGGCCAGGTAGTCGACGCTGCGCAGCCAGCTGGTCCCGACGGCGTGCGTGGCCAGCAGCACGATGATGGCCAGCACCAGCCCGTTGATGAGCACGCCGCCCACCATCGCGAAGTACTGCGAGCGGCCCGCGCGCTTGACCTCGCCGCCGATCTGCGCCGAGCCCTGCGCGTAGCCGACCACGAAGAACACCCACGGCAGCAGCAGCAAGGTGTCGGTGAAGCTGAACCCGGCGTTGACCCCGTGGAAGCCGGCCGCCTGCGCCGCCGGGATGACCTGGCTGTACTTCAGCGAGCCGTTCTTGGCCGCGAACGTGTCCCAGGACGCGGACACGCTGGTGCCGCGGAACAGCAGCAGCCCGACCATGATCAAGATGGCCAGCCCGGCCAGCAGGAACAGCCACTTCTGCACCCGCCAGTAGACCCGCCCGCCGTAGATCAGCAGCAGCGCGAACAGCACGTTCAGCACCGTGCCGAACAAGAACACGTACCACTGCATGTGGATGCCGAGGAACGAGTGCTTGGCCAGCAGGTCGTTGGCCGCGGTGATCCAGCCGCTCTCGCCGGTCACCGAACCGATGGTGATGAACGCGGCCGGCACGGCCGAGACGAGCGCGAACCAGGCGTTGAACCCGATCCAGAAGAAGATCAGCCAGACCCCCTGGCTCCAGGACAGCAGCCAGCCCAGGAACGGGTGCAGCGCCCGGCTGACGAACACGTAGTCGCCGCCGGACCTGGGCATCGCCGCGGAGAACTCGGAGTACACCCACAGCAGCGTGAACGCCATGATCACGGTGCCGATGATCACGGCCAGCCACAGGTTGCCGCCGGGGAAGATGGCCGGGGCCTGCTGGAGCAGCAGCACCGAGCCGACCGCCACGTTCATCCCCAGCGTGTTCATGATCAGGGCGTCCCACATCGACACCTCGCGGACCAGGCCGGTGGCGTTGCGGGTGAAGTTGGAGTCCTGCGGCGCTCCGGTAACCGGCGCGGGGGTCGACGTCATGCGATCACTTCCTGATGTGCTTGAGCTGACCGCCGACGCGGTAGCTCTCCAGCGAGAAGGTGAACCGGTCAGCCCGGTACAGCACGCGCGAGACCTCGGTCGCGCGGTCGTCCTGGTCGAAGGTCGTGCCCTGGACCTGGAGCGCGGAGGCGCCCGGCGGCAGCTGCAGCAGGGCCGCCTCCTCGTCCCGGAGCTGGACCACCTCGATGGTGGACAGCGCCCGGCCCATCTGCACCCCGTACAGCCGCTCGAGGGTGGCGTACAGCGGGACCGCGCTGAAGTCCTGCGCGGCCAGGCCGGGGAAGCGGGCCGGGTCCAGCCAGGCGGTGAGCAGGGCGAGCGGCCCGTCGGCCACCGACGCCACCCGGTCCAGCCGGAACAGCCGGCGGGGCTTGTGCTCGAACGCGTCCCGGACTTCCGGCGGCGGCGCCACGCTCGCCGCGCAGGTCACCGTGAACGCGGGCTCCAGCCCCTGGCTGCGCAGCGAGTCGGTGAAGCTGCCCAGCAGGCTGATCTTCTCGATCACCTTGTCGTCGCGGACGAAGGTGCCCTTGCCCCGGACCCGGAACACCAGCCCCAGCCGCACCAGGTCGAGCAGCGCCTGGCGGACCGGGGCCAGGCTGATGCCCAGGTGCTCGGCGTACTGGCGCTCGTGCGGGAGCTGCTGGCCGGGCCGCAGGCTGCCGCGCTCGATCTGATCCTGCAGCAGCTGCCGGAGCTGGTGGTGCAGCGGCACCGGCGAACCACGGCTGATCGACATGGACAGCTCGCTCAGTACCTGCTCCTGGGAGCTGTCGATCTCCGTCGCCATCCTCGACAGATACTAAAATTATAATTTAATGTCAAGATCATGACCCAGGTTGCCGACCTGCTCATCCGCGCCCCCCGCGCCGTTACCGGTGACCCTGCGGAGCGGGAACGACCGTTGGCGATCGGCATTTTTGGCGGAACGGTCCAGGCTGTCGAGCCGCTGGCCACCACCACGCTGCGCGGGCGGGACACCCTGGACCTGCACGCAGACGAGGTGCTCCTGCCCGGCCTCGTGGACACCCACGTCCACATCTGCGAGCCCGGCCACACCGAGTGGGAGGGCTTCGCCAGCGCCACCCGGGCCGCCGCCGCGGGCGGCATCACCACCCTGGTCGACATGCCGCTGGACAGCGTCCCGGTCACGGTGGACGTGCCCGCGCTGCGCGTCAAGCAGCAGGCCGCCGACGGCCAGGCCCACGTCGACCTGGCCTTCTGGGCCGGGGTCATCCCCGGCAGCACGCCCCAGGGGGCCGTGGCGGCGATCAACCTGGTGGCCAACCAGTTGACGGTCAGTTCGTTGACGCTGAATCCGCCTCACCCCACCACTGCCGACTCGCCGATCACGGCGAGCCTGACGGTGCGCAACGACTTCAGTGCCGCGGTGACCGACGTGGTGCCGACGCTGATGTCCAGCGATTCCACGACGCTGGCGATCAGCAGCGGGCCGTCGCCGGCGAGCGTGGCCACCTTGGCTGCGGGCGACAGCACGACGTTCACGTACCAGCTGACCCCGCT
>Ga0209006_10007192_pt1 | contig 10054 bp, 8 predicted proteins | sample JacPin_JW_Ref_O2_FD_188567 | JGI IMG/M metagenome (GOLD analysis project Ga0209006, IMG submission 188567) | Forest soil microbial communities from Algoma, Ontario, Canada - Jack Pine, Ontario site 1_JW_Ref_O2 (SPAdes) (version 2) | ecosystem: Environmental > Terrestrial > Soil > Boreal...
GCCGGACGGACGCAAAAATACGAACCTTGCGTCGTTTTCGCTGAAGCACCGACAAGGTTTCAACCTTTAGCCTTCTTCCTTCAATTTCCCTCGCACTGCAAAATGTCAAAGAACTGGCGCCGAAGCGCCACTCATTTCTATACTAACATAGTTTGGTGGGATTGCAAGTGAAAAAATAATCGTGTGTGAGGCTTTTAAAAGCGGTTTGACGACGCGGCTAGATTGTGTTATGCAGTGGTCATGCTCAAGAAGGGCCAGTTACGCCATGATGTCTGCTGGCGCAAGTCGCGCATGGCTGCGCGTATTCTCTTGCGCGAGCAAGCGGGCAAGCTCACTCCACGTGACATCGCGCTCGGCCGCAAGCTGGCCGCCGATCCGGGCGTGACGGCGCGCTTGATTGATCAAGCCTTGTATGGATTTTCAGGCAAGCCATATCGCGTGGCAGTCACCCGCCGGCAGAAGGCTTGACGACTTCGCCCGTTCACTGCCCCCAAAACCAAAGCTCGACCTCACGGTCTTTGGTTCGGCGTCCATTCAGCTTTTTATTGATGAGAGCTTTTTGAGCGCGGACATCGACCTCTTCGGTTCGGAAGAATCCTGGGACTTTCTCCTCGATTTCGTGGACGCGCAAGGCCTGACCAAAGAGAAGAGCACCTTTTACATTCAAGTCTGCGACCCAACTGCTTTCAAAAGCGCAGCAGATTGGCCGGCCCGCGCCGTGCAAGTCGAACGCCACGGACATCTCTTTCGTTTCGTGCATCCCTGGGACGTGCTTGTGAGCAAACTCCAGCGCCTCGAAGAAAAAGATGTTGAGGCGTTCAAACTTGTCCTCGCCAAAACTGGCCATCCGACAGAGCACGAATTGATCCTCCATCTGCAAAAGGCTGTGGACTTATATCGCCCGAAGTTTGACGAGGAAACGACCCGCGGCGACATGTTCGCCAATACCCGCGAGCTTTGGAAAATCTTGTGGAACAAGGACCTCGACGTGCGCGGCGAGATCATTCGCCCGGCGCTGGCTCGTTCGGTTCACGATCCTACGTCGCCCGATCCAAGCCTCAAAGAACGCCTGGCGAATTTGAAATTGCCGGAAAAGGAATAAGTGCTTCAACGTCTCGGTGCTTGGACACCAAACGAGGCGTGATGGCAGGATGTTACCCTCGGCTGGCCGCGCGCGAAATTGGTTGTGTCTTCTGCGCACCAACCGTGCGCGCTCCGCAAATGGCACGGGCGGCCCAAAAAAGGGGTCAAAGCAGGGGCAGTTCTTGATAATGTCATAATTGTGGGGCGGTTTGCCGCGCTGACACAGCAGCCAGGCTAGATAACTGCGGCGTCGCAGCGCTCCGCCCTCCCGATGAGATTGCGTTAGGGCCGAGACAGCCTGCAAAGTATGCCGCTCTTAGTTTGTTCTGTTGCTGTCGAGCCGTGACATGAATTGCAGGGAGACTGTAGCTACCATTTCAGATCGGGTCGAATTTACTTCTTCATTGGATGCGGGTGATCGTCATCGAAATGCCGGACGTTCCTGTCAATCGAACGCCGGTGCCTGTGCTGGAGAATTGAAGCGTTAAAACATCCGCTGCGTTGAGGCTGGCGATCAAACTTTTGGAAACCGGCACCAGTTCGCTCGCTGCACTGATGGTTACGGAGGCCCGGCTACCCGGAATTTCCGTTGCATTCACCGTCGCGTGCAGCGTCGCGTTTGTACCGGGACCAACGGTTGACAATTGGGCGTTGTATTGGATCAGATATAGACCGGGTTGGGCATTCGTGTATTCTGGCGTGCCAGCGGTGTGCGTCCAGCCGTTAATCTGCGCGTCGGCGGCAAAATTTATATCCTGATACGTGTTTGCCGTTGCAATCGATTGTAGAGCATTGTCATAGGCAAAGACATAGTTTCCCAAAGCCCCCGAACTTACGTTGAACAGGCCGGAACCGTCGCCTTGGAACGCAGTTGCTTTCACCGTCCCAGCCACATTCAGCGCCGCCCCGGCGGGATTGCTCGTGTTGATGCCAACGCCGCCGGCGGCGCGGATCAGAAACTGGTTTTCATCGGTGGACGCAAACGGCGCATCCTGGGAATCCGCCCAAACGAAGGTGCCGTCGTTATTGGCTTGGGCTTGAAACCCGGCGGCGAAACTAGTTAGACCGGCCACGGCATTGGAGCAGCCGCCGGCGATGGTGCCAAATTGGGAACTGCTGGCGATTGTGTTTCCATAGCCACCGCCAATCGACCCGAAGCCCGCGTTGGTCTGAATCGCATTGAACTGGCCGCCGCCGATGGTGGAATAGACCGCCGCTGCGGAACCGGCGATTAGATTGTTGCCCCCGCCGCCAATAAAGGCGTGATCGGCCGACACCTCGATGAAGTTGTTCTGGCCCCCGCCAATGACCGAATCGAACTCGCTATTCGTGTTCGCCTCGCCGCCACCGATAACCGCCCATTCGGCGTTAGCGCTATTGCTTTGGCCGCCGCCAACGACGGCCCATGCGCCGTTCGCCGGGATAAGATTGTCCAGGCCGCCGCCGATGGCGGAATAATTGCCCACGGCGTTATTGCCCGCCCCGCCAGGGATGGTTGCCTCGTAGCCGCTGCTGTTATGAGAGCCGCCGCCCACGGTGCCGTAGCCGCCACTGGTGATGTTGAAGGCGCCGCCAGCCACGGTGCCGAAGCCATTGTTGACAACATCGCCAAGTCCACCACCGACGGTGCCGAAGTCGGCGGTGACGAAGTTGGCGCCTGGCAGGCCGTTGTAGTCGGTGGCCCCGCCCCCGGCAATCGTCCCGCCATAGACATTATTTTGGGCGAGGTTAGCCGATGATCCCTCGACCACGTTGACAATGTTCAAGTGGTTCGAGTCGCTGACAGTCGCCTGCGGCAACGGCACCGCCAGACCGTTCAAAGTCATCCCTGCACCGCCGGTGACAAATCGCACGCCGCCGAGGGCGCGGACGGCAAACTCGTTCTGGGTGACGGAGGAAAAAGGTGAGAGCGACGAAGCGTCTGACCAAATAAACGCGCCGGTGTGATTGGCCTGGGCGTTCTGACCGACCGCGAAACTGTAGCTGCCGTTTGCAATGTTGTTCTGTCCACCCGGAATTGTCGAAGCGGTCGCATTGGAACCAATCGAATTGCCGCTCCCGCCGCCAATGGTTGAAGCAAAGGAGTTGGTGCCAATGCTTCCGTAGGATCCTCCTCCGATCGTTGAATCAAAAGTGTTGTCGGCAATGTAGTTGCCATAACCGCCGCCGATGGTCCCGCTGTTGCAGTTGGTTCCGATGTAGTGGTAGCTGCCACCGCCAATGGTGGCGTACGGACTGGCGATGATGTTCCATAATCCGCCGGCGATGGTGGAGTTGTAGCCGCCGAGATTATTATCGAACGCGATGGCCTCAACTAGATTAGACCAGCCGCCCGCAATGGTGGAGCCGTCCGCGACCGGTGGAATAGTGTTGCCAAGACCGCCGCCCACCGTTTCTCCGGTGCCGCCGGCAGTGTTGGAGTCACCGCCGGCGATGAGCGATCCCTCAGCGAAGTTGGCGATGGTATTGCCTGATCCTCCGCCGATCGCCGAATCGTCAGCATACGACTGAACGACATTGCTGTAACCGCCGGCGATTAGCGATGCCTGAGCGAAGTTGGCGATGGTATTGCCTGAGCCTCCGGCGATCGCCGAATCGAACGCATATGACTGAATGAAATTGCCGTAGCCACCGGCGATGACCGCTTCCTCAGAGGAGTTGCTGATGGTGTTGAACGAGCCTCCGCCGATCGCCGAATCGTAAGCAAATGACTGAATGAGATTGTCGTGGCCGCCGGCGATGTCGGAGTGATCGGCGGCGACGGTGTTGCGCCGTCCGCCGCTGATCGTGCCCCAGATGGCCGAAACATGGTTGGAGCCAGGGCCGGTCTCATAGCCGTTGGTGGCGGTATAATTCAGAACGCCACCACCCGCGATCGTGGCTCCGGTGATGCCCGGGTCAACATAATTGTTCGGCGCGCCACCAATCACGTTGGGCGCTCCAAAATTATTCGTGTCGGGCTCAATCCGCAGCGCGCGCTGGCCATTGACCCAGAGTTCCAGCGGCTGGCTGTCCGCCGTGCCGAGGAAATTTCCAATCGTCGGGCTGGTGCCGCTATTGCCGCCCGTCTGCCAGTAGTTGGATGAGGCCAGCCCGCCAAGCGTGCCCGCGTTCACATTCGTCACGCCGGCGCCATTGCCGGTAAAGCTGCCGGCAAAATTGTTGGCCGCGTTGTTCAAATTCACCGCGTTGCCGTAGGTGCCGGATAAATTGCCCGCCGGCAACGGGCCGCTTAAGTCGCCCGCCGTGCTGGCAAAGACCGCGTTTGGTGTGGGTGTCAATTGCTGGCGCGGCGTCAAGGTCGTGAAGCTGCCGGCGCCTTCGCTTTCCACGGCGATCTCCAGCCAATTGCTGCCGGCGAACGCGACAGGGCCAAAATCAACCTGCACCGAGAACAGGCCGTTGGTGATTTCAACTGCGTTGTTAGTCACCGGCCCGGCGATGGCGAGACCATTGGTGTGGGTGTTGAACAAGGAGAACTTCAGGTTATAGGCGCCGCTGGCCGGGCCGCCGCTATTGTTGAGCTGGCCCTGGTAGGTGAAGGCCGTGCCTTGGGCTGCGAGTTGATCAACGCCGGCGACCAGCGCCAGCATGACTAGGAGATAGGTGAATTTGATTTTCATAGTAATTTGTGCTTGGAATTCTATGTGGCTATTGGGCTCTGGTTACGACGCCGTTTTTACGCCTCATTCAGGGAAAACACAACCGGAAAAGAAGCTCCATTCGTGTCCTCACTGTTTTGCACTTTCGACTTGTTTCAACGAGTGAAAGGTTCATCAAAGCGCCTGAACTGGGAAGTTTGACTTCTAGAATCTAACGCTCGATATTTCGTCGGTTTATCTCTCAGATATTTTCGCTGGCGCGGCAGTGCCGCCTTACCGTGATGGGCAGAGCGTTGCTGCCGCAACGCCCGAATTTCAAATATCTTTGGCTAAACTGAAATTCACGCCACCGCCCGCCGCAGAATGGGCAGGAAATTTCCGTGAGCAAGATTGGTTCGGTCCCCCGCGCTCCAACCCCGCCCGGGCGGTCCCATCGGCCGGTCTGACGGTCGGGCGCAGAAAGGAGTTGGCACTTGCGTAAGGATATGCCTTCGTGGTATGCTAGACGATATGGGAAATGCAATATCGACAATCACCTCCAAGTGGCAGGTCACCATACCGGAAGACGTGCGAAAGGAAATCCCGCTCAAAATCGGCCAGCGCATTGTGTGGGAAGTGGAAGGCGACAAGCTGGTCGGGCGCCGCGTTCGTTCCATCAGCGAACTGTCGGGTTGCTTGAAGTCAACCGCCGTTCCAAGCAAAGGGAATGGGGCGCTCGGAGCGTTCGCCGAGGCTGCCATGGCCCGCCATGACCGCATTTCCAAGCAAAAGCGATGAAAGAGTTTTTGCTGGATGCGAATGTGCTGGTGCGGTTCCTCGTTCAGGATGAGCCGAAACAAAGCGCCGCAGCCGCGGCCCTGTTTGAGAAAGCGGAGCGCCATGAAGCCGTTCTGCATCTGGACGGCCTGGCGGTGGCCGAGACCGTCTATGTTTTAATCGGGCGCTATGGACGGCGGCGAAGCGACGTGGTCAACGTCCTGCTCGCCATCATTCAAAACGCCGGGGTGGAGACCGCGCAACGGGAAATCGTCACCGATGCTCTGCAACGGTTTGGCGCGATGAACGTGGATTTTCCCGACGCATGGCTGGCCGCGCGCGCGGCGCAGCTTGGCCACCAAGTGGCGTCTTTTGACCGCGACTTCGATAAGTTCAAAGACATTCGGCGCTTCGATCCGACTGCGTAATCCCCGATTGGTTCTATGGCAGCGCCCGCCGGAGGAGGCGCAGGAAATTGGCGTGGGCGAAATTGGTTAGGTCCTCCGCTTTCCAACCGCGCGCTCGCAGCAAATCGGTCAACCGGCCTACGTCGGCTATCGTGTCCAAATCGCGCGGGGATTGTTCGCCGCCGAATCCGCCGTCCAGGTCCGAGCCGAGTCCGACGTGGCGCGTGTTGCCCGCTATTTGACAGACGTGGTCGATGTGCTCGACCAATTTTTCCAGGCGCAGATCGCGAGCTGCGGAAGTCGTTTCGCCCTGCACCCAATCGGGAACGATCATCCAGCCGTCCATCGCCGCGCCGATGACCGCGTCGCGTTCAAGCAGGGCGCGAATCTGATCGTCCGACAACTGGCGTTGATGCGGCACCAGGGCGCGGCAGTTGTGATGGCTGGCCCAAACCAGCCCGGCAAAGTTCTTCAACGCCTCCCAAAAACAATCGTCGCTCAAATGCGTAACGTCCAGGATCATGCCCAGACGCTCCATTTCCGCCAGCAACTCGCGTCCCTGCTGCGGCAGGCCGCCAACGGATTGGGTGCCGTGCGCGTAACGGCCCGGACCGTAGTGCGCCAAGCCGACAGCGCGCAAGCCCTGGGCGTAGGCCTTTTCCAGATGTCCGAGCGTGATGAGCGAGTCGGCTCCTTCCAGACTTAGAATGCAGCCGATGAGCTTGAATTCGCCGTCTTGCCAGAGCGCGACGTGGTTCTCCAAATCCGCTTTGGCAGCGATCATTTTTATTTCGCCGGCCTCTTCCAAAGCGCGATACCAAGCCAACTGCCCCTGCGTCATAGCCCAGGCCTGCGCCGGCGATTGCCAGACGGAGACGGGGTTGCGGCCTTCGTTAGGATTGACGCGCGCGAGTTGCGTCACCACGGCCAGCCCCACCCTGCCCCGGCGCATCTCGGGAAGGCATACGGTGCCGCAGCCACGCCCGGCTTTGTCAAGCATGCCGACTTCGGCGGCGCGAATTTCCGCGATCGGGCGGGTCAGGTCGCGGTTCCACTCCAGGGCGTTCAAGGCCAGGTCGAGGTGGGCGTCGAGAAAAAAAGGCGGTGTCATCCTATGAGGGCGTTGGCCAGCAGCGTCAGGGCCAGGCCGGACAGCCCGATGATTGTTTCGAGCACCGACCAGGTGCGGAAGGTTTGGGCAATCGTCAAATTCAAGTAATCCTTGACGATCCAAAACCCGCCGTCGTTGAGGTGGGAAAGAAAAAGCGAGCCGCAGCCGATGGAAATGACGACCAATTCTTTGTTGACACCAGGATGCACCGCGAGCACAGGTGCCATCAGCGCCGATGCAGCCGTGATGGAAACCGTCGCGGAACCAGTCGCCACCCGGATAAACGCCGAGACCAGCCAGCCGTAGAGGACGGGCGACAGATGCGCGGCGGCGGCCATCGCGCCCATGGCATCGGCCGAACCGCTGGTTTGCAGGACGCGTGCGAATCCGCCGCCGCCGCCGACAATCAGGATAGTCATGCCGACGGCGGACACAGAATCTTCGGTGAACTTCAACAATTGCCGGGCTCGGAAGCCGCATCGAACGCCGAGCGACCAATGGCCAAAGAGCACCGCGATGAACAACGCCACCGTCGGATTGCCAATGAAATCCGCCACCCTGCGCAAGTCGCCGTCGCCCATCGTCAAATCGGCTAGCGTGGCCAGCAGCATCAACCCCACTGGCAACAGCATCGAAAAGAGCGTCAGCCCGAAGGACGGAGGGCGGGTCCCGGCATGGGGAGGAGCGGGTGCCACGGTGTCGGCTGTCAGGCCGAGGCGCTTGTTCGCCAAACGGGCGAAAACAGGTCCGGCGAGAATCGCCACAGGAAGGCCCAGCGCGAAGCCCCAGAGGAGAACGAGTCCCTGATTGGCGTGGAGGGCATTGATGGCCATGATTGGTCCAGGATGAGGCGGCATCAAACCGTGCATGACGGATAGACAGGCCAGCATCGGCAGCGCAAGATGGAGAAACGGCCTTCCCGTTTCGCGCGTTAGCGTGTGCAGGATGGGCGCTAGAAGAATCAGGCCCACCGCGAACCAAGTCGTCAACCCGATCGTCAGCGCCAAGGCCATGATGCACCACCCGATGTGGCGCGCCCCAAAGAAGCCGGCGAACTTCTTGGCTAGGACTTCAGCGCCGTGTGATTCGGCCAACAGCTTTCCCAACATGGTTCCCAGGCAGATCACGGCGGCCACGCCTCCGAGCGTCGAACCCAGCCCTTCCTGGAATGCCTTGGCCACGCCGAGCATCGGCTGCCCTGATCCTACGCCGACCAGCAGCGCCGCCGACAGCAGTGCCAGGAAAGCATTGAGCTTTGCCCACGTCACCAAAATGACGAGCACGCCCACCCCTGCCAGCGCCAGTGCGATGAGCAGCCAATCGTGCTGACTCATATGGTGATTTTTCTCACTCGTGCGTCGATGCGGCATTGGCCCGTCACCTGGCCGTGCTCGATCAGGACGGCTTCGGCGTGCAACGCCACAGTCGGGCAAACGTGCCACGGCACGCCCAGCAAAGCGTCCCCCACGGCGAAGCGGGCCGCGAGATTAGTCTCCAGCAGCAGGTGTTCTTCGCTGTGCGTGACGAACTGGGCGTCGGGCAAATCGGGGAAGACCACCCGCGGATGCGGCATCTCGGACGCCACCGCCTTGTGGCCCAAATCCAGGCAGAGCCGGTTCCCGCCCGGCTTGCTCACAATGCGTGTCAAGAGCACGGCGGCTGGCTTGAAATCAAGGTCGGCCAACTTGCCCGCGTAGGATGCGTCCCACAGCGCGACGGTGCCCGGGCTGCATTGGACATTCTGGCGCGCGGCGTGCATGGGGAAGGTGGGTGTTCCGCCCGCCACCACTTGCGGCACCGGCAGACCCAAAGTGAGCAATTCGCTGCGCAACATCGCCACCGGCGCGAAAGCTTCTGCGCAAGCCGCGGCCCGCGCGATGGGATCACTTTGGGTTAAGTGGCCGTCGTAGGCATGCAATCCTCCCGGCGTCAACGACGGCGCGGCGGCCAATTGCCGGTAAAGCGCCACCGCGGCCGGTCCGGGCGGAATGCCGGTGCGATGCTGGCCGACGTCGAGGTCCACAAAGACATTTAGACGCACGCTGGCTTGTGTCGCGGCAGCCGATAGCGCCTGGAGTGCGCCCGGCTCATCGACCAACGTGGAGAATCTCGTGCGCGGATATTTTTCGCACAGGTCAAACAGGCGGGCAATGTTCGGGCCGACCAGTTGGAAAGCGATGAGGACATCTGGAGCGCCAGCTTGGGCGCACATCTCGGCTTCGGCGATGGTGGCGCACTTGAACGCGGTCACGCCCAAGGCGATCTGGCGCTGCACGAGCCAGCCGAGCTTGTGAGTTTTAACATGCGGACGCAGCCGCGCAGGCGAGCCGGCCATGGCCAGCATGGTGTGCAAATTGCGCTCGATCGTCTCGCGGCCCAACAGCAGTGAGGGAGAGGGAACGGTCGACACATCCGCTACACGCGCCCATGAGATATCCAAGGTCATTGCACGATGGTAGGCAGGGTGGGCGGCGGATTCAACACTTTCGAGCTTGGCGTAAAAATTATGGATGGCGAATCGCCTCGAAAGGACACAAGGGACTGAAAAAGGACGAAAAAGGCTGAAACGAGAATCACGCCCTATCTTTTACTTGCAAAATCGGCGAAATCCTTGGTTTTCAGGTGAAAAAAGAGCATACTTTTCATGCAATTTTCCGGTGAAAAACATGGGAATAAGCTTTCCAATAACTTTTTTGCAAAAAGTGCTTGCCACTACCATATGTGGTGTTAATCTCCAGCCAGACACCCTCTAAATGGGGCAAGCGGTCGGCGGTGTAAGTCCACTGCGGCTCCAAAATGGGGGATGACTTGGTAGCTTTTTGTTGGTATAATTTAAACAGACATCGAAAAAGGACTTTCCATGATTGACGCTCGTGCCCATTTGCCGTCGTCTGCGCCAACTGCGCGTCGCCGGCGTTCCTCGAACCCCACCACGGCCCGCGCCCGTTCCGCCTTGGCGGCTTCGGCAAAATCGCTGGCGGTCGAACGGATTTTTAGCGATCCGAAGATCAAACCGTTCGACCAGATCGAATGGGAGAAGCGCACGGCTGAAATTACCGACGATGGCGGCAAGGTTATTTTCAAACAGGAAAATG
>Ga0209006_10007194_pt1 | contig 10054 bp, 8 predicted proteins | sample JacPin_JW_Ref_O2_FD_188567 | JGI IMG/M metagenome (GOLD analysis project Ga0209006, IMG submission 188567) | Forest soil microbial communities from Algoma, Ontario, Canada - Jack Pine, Ontario site 1_JW_Ref_O2 (SPAdes) (version 2) | ecosystem: Environmental > Terrestrial > Soil > Boreal...
TTGTTCTCGTCGTTTTCGTCTCCCTTGCTTTCCGCCGTTTTCGCCTTCTCGCTGTTCGTGATCGGAAGCTTCGCCGAAGATCTGCGCAATTTTGCAGGCATGGCTCACGGGGTATCGCGGTGGCTCGCTACCGGCGCAGCGTACCTGGTGCCGAATTTTTCAGCGTTCAACGTCATCAGCTCGATCGCGCATGAACAGCCGGTCGCAGGCCAACTTGTTCTGCACAACACTCTTTACGCACTGTTTTATGCCGCGATGGCTCTGAGCGGGGCCATATTGATCTTCGAGCGCCGCGACTTGAAATGAAGCATCGCATCAAAATTTCATTGATCGCCGGCGCCTGCCTGGTTCTGTCGCTGGCTGCCAGTTCGCTGGTTCTGCACCGCACGGACCAACTCCGTCCGCAAGCTACGCTCGACGAAGTCCTGTTCTTAAATTCTCCGCAGTTGATTAAGCGCGCCAGCCTTGGTTATGACGGGTTAATGGCTTGTCTTTACTGGACTCGCGCAGTTCAATACTTTGGCAGCCAGTATCATCGCAGCACGCCCAATTACAAGCTTTTGGCGCCGCTTCTTGAAATCGCGACGCATCTGGATCCGCATCTTACCGTCGCTTATGATTTTGGCAGCAGCTTCTTGGCCTCCAGGCAATACGGTGCTGGGGAACCAGAACGTGCTATCGCATTGATGAATTACGGAATTCAAAACAATCCCGATGACTGGCGGCTCTACTACGACTTGGGTTTCATTTACTACATGGAGCTCAAGGATTACAAAAGTGCCGCCGACGCGTTCGAGCGCGGAGCCCGTGTACCAAACGCGCATCCTTTTGTGAAGATTCTAGCCGCGCAAATGGCGCAGCACGCTGGTGAATACCAGACAGCGCGAATGCTTTGGTCAGCAACCTATCACACCACAAAAGATAAACAGATTAAGGAGAATGCATTAGAGCATTTGCGGGCGTTGCGCGTTGACGAAGACGTAACCCATCTACAAGATGCTGTAACTCATTTCGGGGAGCGCACCGGACGCTTACCCGCGAGCATGACAGAACTCATTGGCTCTATGGGGCTGCCTAAAGTTCCCGTCGACCCCGACGGTCATCCGTATAAACTGACACCCGAAGGCCGGATCGAAGTTCGCCAGCCGGACGATTTCTCGTTCGCTACACAGGGTCTTCCCCCAGGATACAAACCCATACCGAAGTTCCACTCGCAACCTTAGTCTCGGCGCTACTACTGTGATATCGCTTATGATGGCGAAGAATGGGCTGTATTGATCGCTCCGCTTCCGCTATCGGACTGGCGCGTTCGGCGTGGCGCCGGTGGAAAGAAATTGCCGCAGCGTCGGGTGGCTTGGCCGCGACCCGCCAGCTCTTAAGTGCATTGCTGGAGTTTCTTCGCGACTCTACTCGGGAACGCCGCCGCCAGCGTTACGGCGACGCCGACTTTGACTGGAATTACCGCGTCAACACCACCAGCGCCACCGTAAATTGGCGCGACCGGCTAATGGGAGTATTTCACTCCCCATATCAGCCCACGGAAGCTGAATTATTTCACGAGATGCTTGCGACTGTCCGCGAGCAACCTCATATTGACTTTCGAGACTACGTATTCGTCGATCTTGGTTCGGGCAAGGGACGGACTCTGCTGATGGCGTCAGACTATCCTTTTCGCAGGATCATCGGAGTGGAGTTGCTTCCCGCGCTGCATCAGGCTGCGCAGGACAATCTAAAAAAATATCGCGGTGAGTCACAGAAATGCTTCGCACTCGAAGCAATTTGTGGCGATGCGACTGGCTTTTCTTTTCCCATCGAGCGTCTGCTGATCTATCTCTTTAATCCGTTTCCGGAGCCAGGCTTGAGGCAGACGATGGAAAATCTCGAGAAAAGCCTCACCGGACATCCCCGCAGCGTATACGTGCTCTATCACAATCCCCTCTTGGAGGACGTCCTGCTCAAGTGCACGCGCTTCGAGAAGATCGCGGGAACCCATCAGTATTCGATTTACGGGCGTGACACGTGTCGGTAAGCACCTTGCCCGTCGGTGGTATAGTGGTATGACCGCTTACGATTCCGTTGGCCGCTCTGGCCGGAACCGAAGCGACTGTCCCCATTATCCCATTATTATGAAGTTTTGAGTCTCCAATTCCAAAGGAAATAGTTCATGGCTATCGCAAGCATTAATCCCGCTACCGGCGAAGTTGTTAAGACTTTTAATCCGCTTTCGGATGCCCAAATCGAGCAAAAGCTGCAGCTCGCCGTCGCTGCTTACCACGCCGAGCGCAAGACCTCTTTCTCCGAGCGCGCCCGCCGCATGCGCAAGGCAGGAGACATCCTCGAGCGCGACAAAGACAAGTTCGCTCACCTTATGACGCTCGAAATGGGCAAGCCTCTCAAAGCCGCAGTGGCTGAGGCGGTAAAGTGTGCGGGAGGTTGCCGCTACTACGCCGACAATGCCGAACGTTTTCTTGCCGACGAAGTCATCGAGACCGGAGCCAAGAAAAGTTTTGTCCGCTATCTGCCCATCGGACCCATTCTCGCCGTGATGCCCTGGAACTTCCCTTTCTGGCAGGTGATTCGCTTCGCCGCTCCCGCCCTTATGGCGGGCAACGTCGGACTCCTCAAGCACGCCTCAAATGTCCCGCAGTGCGCCCTTGCCATCGAGCAGGTCTTTCTTGAAGCCGGGTTTCCCCAGGGAGCGTTCCAGACTCTGCTCATCGGTTCCCAGCAGGTGGACGCGATTCTGAACGACCCACGCGTGGTCGCCGCGACTCTGACTGGTAGCGAGCAGGCCGGCATTCAGGTGGGAATCGCCGCCGCCAAGCGTATCAAGAAGGTCGTCCTCGAGCTGGGAGGCAGCGATCCTTTCATCGTCATGCCGAGCGCCAATCTTGATGCCGCCGTCGCCACCGCTGTCGAGGCCCGCGTCATCAACAACGGCCAGTCCTGTATCGCCGCCAAGCGCTTCATCGTCGCCGAGCCGATTGCTGAAGAGTTTCAGCGGAAGTTTGTCGAACGCATGAAGAATCTTCGAATCGGCGATCCCTTCGACGAGAAGACGGAACTCGGTCCCCTTGCTACGGCTGACGCCGTCACCACTCTCGACGCTGATGTGCAAAAAACCGTTAAGGCAGGCGCGAAGGTCCTCACCGGTGGCCATCCGCTGAAGCTGCCCGGGAACTTTTACGCTCCCACAGTTCTTACGGATATCCCAAAGGAGTCTCCCGCTTATCGCGAGGAATTTTTTGGACCCGTGGCGTCTCTGTTCCGAGTCAAAGATATAGACGAGGCCATCCGCCTCGCCAATGACAGCCGCTTCGGCCTAGGAGCCAGCGCCTGGACCACCGACGATCGCGAACGCGAACGGTTCATCAACGAACTTGAATCCGGCATGGTCTTCATCAACAAAATGGTCGTCTCCGATCCCCGCATTCCCTTCGGTGGCGTCAAACAATCGGGACATGGCCGCGAACTCTCCGCCAACGGCATTCGCGAATTCATGAACATCAAAACAATTTCCATCGCCTAGCCTCACCGACGATTGCAACCCACCCTACCGGGCCCGGAGTATGTCTTGACAATGGTCGTTATAACGAGTATCGTCGATACAAATGAAGGACGATCAAACCAGGAAAACTACCCGGCGCATCGGCTCTCCCGAAGAGGCCGCGTTCTTGGACCTGTTGCGAACCACCGACATGCTCTCCCGCGGGATGGTGCAGGTTCTCAAGACCGAGGATTTGTCCCCTACCCAATACAACGTTCTGCGGATCCTGCGCGGAGCGCCGGAGGGACTTCCCTGCGGCGAAATCGCCAACCGCATGATCACTCGAGACCCTGACGTTACTCGGCTTCTTGACCGGCTGGAAAAGCGCGGACTCGTTTCCCGCTGCCGCGAATCCAAAGACCGGCGAACCGTGCGGGTCCGCATCGCTCCAGAAGGGCTGAAAGTTCTTAACCGCATGGATGAACCGGTGCAGGCCGCCCATCGCAAACAGTTAGGCCATTTGGGCATGCAACGCCTGCAGGAATTGTCGGAACTCCTGCGCGTCGCCCGCAGCCAGGTAGCCTGATTTATTAACTCTAATAGTTGTTGCAACGATTATTGGTGTCACGCATCTAATCCAAACGAAGGAGAAATAACATGAGCACACTTGCCACCCCACAAACTGCAACCATCACCACATGGAACATCGACCCGGTACACTCGGTTGCCGAGTTCAAGGTGAAGCACATGATGATTTCCAACGTAAAGGGGCAATTCACCCGCGTTAACGGCGTCCTGACCCTGAACGAAACCGACTTAAGCCAGTCGCATGTCGAAGCCTCGATTGAAGCGGCTTCGATCAACACGCGCGATGAGCAGCGTGACGGCCATCTGAAAAGCGCCGATTTCTTCGACGCGGAGAAATTCCCCACGCTGTCCTTTAAATCCACGCGAGTATCCCGCGCCGGCGATGGAGAGTTGAAAGTAACGGGCGACCTGACCATTCACGGTGTCACTCGAACTGTGGTGTTCAACGTCGAAGGTCCCTCGCCTGAAGGCAAAGATCCCTGGGGCAACACTCGCAGAGGGCTGTCGGCTACGACCAAGATTAGCCGCAAAGATTTCGGCCTCACCTGGAATGCCACGCTTGAGACCGGCGGCTTCCTGGTTGGGGACGATATCACCATCACCCTGGATGTCCAGTTCATCAAAGCATAAAGCGTCGCAGCGCAGCCTCAGCACACATCGGCGGCGCGCAGAAAACGAGGAGAGTTATGTCACTCCGACCAGTGAGACAGATTATTCAACCGAAGCCGACCATCGAGGGCGCGGGCGTAAAACTGCAACGCGCCTTCGGTTTCGGCAAAACCAAGGATTTCGATCCCTTCTTGCTGCTGGATGATTTCCGCAACGAGAATCCTGCAGACTACATGGCGGGGTTTCCCTGGCATCCGCATCGCGGCATCGAGACGATCACCTACGTGCTTGCGGGTTCAGTCGAGCACGGCGACAGCCTGGGCAATAAGGGCAAGATGACCGCCGGCGACGTGCAGTGGATGACCGCCGGCAGCGGCATTCTCCACCAGGAAATGCCCAAGGGGGATCCGCAGGGCCGCATGCATGGTTTTCAGCTTTGGTCGAACCTGCCCTCGTCTCTAAAGATGACCACCCCGCGCTATCAGGATGTTCCGTCCAGCGCGATTCCCGAGGTCACTGACGATGATGGAACGAACGTTCGCGTCATCTGCGGCGAATTCTGGGGGAAGCGTGGACCCGTTGAAGGTGTGGCTTCCGACCCGAACTACCTTGACATCTCGGTTTCTCCGGGCCAAAAAAAGCGCCTCAAAGTTGAGACGACGCGCAACGCCTTTGCCTACGTGTTCGCCGGTTCCGGCACAGTCCGCGACGCCTCGGATCCTCGCGCAGTGTTGACCGAACAGGCCGCCAACCCCAACGCTCCGGCGAAATACGATGTCAGCAATCATTCACTCGTATTGTTCGACCGGGGAGACGAGTTGACGGTGCAGGCCGGACCGGAGGGAATTCGCTTCCTGCTGGTCTCCGGCAAGCCGATCGAAGAGCCCGTGGCCTGGTATGGCCCAATCGTAATGAATACGCAGGAGCAACTTCGCCAGGCAGTGGCCGAACTGCAAACCGGCGATTTCATCAAACATCGCTAATCATCCGAGCTGACAGCCTTGCGCTCATTAGGGCCTCGCATACGCAGGGCTGTCAGGATCCGGACGGTCATAGTCACGCCCGTACTTGTTCTTGTGAGCAATCTCCAGGCTAGATTCGGCCAGGCTGAAGTTCGCCAGGAATGTATCGCCCGCAGTAACCTCGACTTCCCGTTCCACCGTCTGCAGCGCATCGGGCGAAACCGAGGGATGGAAGACATGCATCTGGTAGCGCCCAGGTACGACGTCGCCAAGCGCGATCTCTCCGTGAGCATTCGAGATAGCGTAATACGGAGTATCGAGCGCAATCACCACTGCGCTCATCTGCGGGTGAATATTGCAGAAGATGAAAGAAATCCCCGGCTTGTCGAATCTGACAAACTGGGTCGAGCCGCTCTCATAGAGTCCTAGATCAAAGCGCTTCCCATCAAACAAAGAAAAAACATTGTGAAAGAAAGGATCGTGGTTCGGAAATTCGACCTGACCCCCTGCCGGAATTACCAGCAGAGAAGGGTGGAAGCTCTTGTCCTTCTGCACTAGCTGAGGAATTTGCGATTTCTGCTGCTTGGGCGGCGATGGCGCAGGAGTTGAACCCAAAGGAGTGAGCCAGACCACAACCTTGGAGGCGTCACTTACCTGCCGCCCGTTTCGCGTGAGCCGCACCTTGCACCTGAGTTCCCCATTCTGCGCCACGCCACAAGCGCAGCCCAGCAACCATATGCAACAAATTGCCCGGAGATAAGCAGAACGCAGCATGGTTAGAACAGTATCCCAATGGCAAGATTGATCTGGTTGGTCACACTTGGACTGGCGAAGATGGGGAAAGTATGCAAGCGTCTGAATTCCGCCGACAACAGCAAATCGGAGCGTGGACGGTAAATCAGGTTGCCGAGCTCGCCATGATTGCGGCCGAGTATCGGCGTAAAATTATTCGCGTCGGTAGCGAACCCTCGCACGTCAGTGGCGAATGCATTGTCCTCCGCGAATACACCGTTAAGTTCCAGCTTGGGCGTGAGCTGAAACTTAAGTTGGCTCCATCCGCCCGCGGAATCCAAACCACGAATGCGTGTCGACACATTGGACGGATTGCCTCCGAATAGAACGGCGCGACCTATGCCCGCGCCCAACCCTCCCACTCCTCGGCCGCGATAGAATTCTCCGGACAACGCCAGACGTCGAAGAATCGGGATTTGCCAATCTGCCATGCCAGCCCACGCGTCGACGTAGCGGTCCCACGACCAGTCCTGCCGCCCGAAATAACCAGCCGCTCCTATGCTCAATGGATGGTCGAATACTGGCCGCGACCACGCCGTGCGAATCGCGTAAGCCGGCTGACCGGATTGCTCGCCGGCCTGCGCCGAGCGGTAAAACTCAGCATTGGGAGGTTGCCAATCGAGATTGTCCAGAATTCCAGCCTGCAACGTCAGGGTCTGGGAATTTGTAAGATCGAATCGATGCTCGAGACGAATCTGAGGCGTCCACCCCCAAAGATTTCCCGCATAAGCAAAAGCCGGAGTTGCCAGCGACGCGAATGACGTGGGAGACAGCGGCGATATAAACAGAGAATCCTGACCAGCGATCACAGAAGTATCTTTCCAATCGAGCCGCAAGCTCGCAGTCTGCAACCGTGCGATACCGAAGTTGACCCCATTGGGAGTCGCCGGAAATCCTCCTGCAAAGTCGAACTGGACGTTCCCCGTAGTTTTCGCGCCGGCTAGATTTGGCCCAAAGATTTCCAACCCAATCTCGGTTTGCCGTAAAGTAGCCCCAAAACTAGACTGCGAAGAACCCCACGGGACTGGCTGGGCATAATCCGGCAAATCCAAATTGTCGGACCCTCCGACATTCCGAAAAGCGTTCATCAACACAATCCCAGAGAGCCGGGCGCGATATTTCCCAGCCGTTTCCACCTTCGTCTGGTATTGCTCGTTAACTTTCGAGCCTAGCAGTTGAGTCGATTCTTCTAGTTTCTGAACCCTGTTTCCCAAGTCCGCGTCCGTGGCGCCGCTGACGGTGCTTTGGCTTCCAGAAATTGCACCGGCTGAATTCTCGCTATGAGGTGCGGCTTCCTGGGGGTTCAACGCCGATGGGTTCGTCGAAGCGATCAAGGGAACCAGGAGCTTACGCGTGCTTTCGAGTTCCTGACGCAGTTCCCGCATCTCAGCGCGCGACTGTGCACTCTCGGCTCGGATCTCGTCAAGAACTGCACGCAATTCCCGCACTTGCGACTCGAGTTGCTGCACGGAATGATCACCATCAGCCGAGGCCACCGGGCTTCCACTTTCTTGTGCCGGACTGCACAAGCTCAATGTGCTCAAGGAAGCCGCTAAGACGATGGCTCTAAGAAGGCCAGCTGCGCTCTGGTTGCTCATACATCCTCCCGCGCGATATTCGGATTCCGACGAAAGCGATAAACGAGAAAGCGACTGAAATATTATCCGAGTGTCGAATTGATTTGGCAGTAGCTCAATCACCTACTGGGACAAAAGCGCTATCGGTTTGTTCGTCGTTCGTTCAGCTTCGCGGGGCGCATCCGGAAAAGTGATTCGAAAGACGGTTCGCGCATCGGCGGTGCGCTCCATCCCGACCGTGCCTCCATGATCCTGCACAATCTTCTGCACAACACTCAGCCCGAGTCCTGTGCCATTCTCTTTGCCGAAACTCACGAAGGGATGAAAGAGCTTGTCCTGAATCTCATCGGCCACGCCTGGCCCATTATCTGAAACTGCAATACTGATGACGGCGCCAGATCGCTCTATCGTAACCTGCACCTGTCCGTCGCTGCCAGGAGCCGCCTCACATGCATTCAGCAGCAGATTGTACAAAGCACGTTCTAACTTCCGGGCATCGAACCAGGCTAGGCCGTTTACGTCACTATGAATCGCAATTTGCGTGCCTTGGTGGCGCGGATGAAGTTGTACAGCTTGCATGGCCCGTTGAGCGGTTTCAACCACGCTGGCATTGGCGGGACTCAAGGACTCCCTGGTTCGGGCAAACTCAAGAAGAGAGTCAATCAGGTCAGTCATCTGGTCGACCCCGGTTCGAACTTCCTGATAAAGCTCTTCCCGTTGCGCAGGAGTCAGGCCCCCGTCGCAAAGAAACTCGGAGTTGGCTACCACAGCGGCCAGGGCATGACGGAGATCGTGAGTAATCGAACTGGCCATGCGTCCGATTGTTGCCAGCTGCTCTGACTCCAAAAGCGCCTGCTGCGTTTTCAGCAGACTGGAGCGCATCCGGTCAAAAGCCGAAGTCAGTTCCGCAACTTCGTCGCTTCCCCGGGAATCGAGAGGATGGTAGAAATCTCCGCGCTCGAGCGCGCGAACACCTTCCACCAGACTATTCAAAGGACGGGTGAACGTGTGGGAGAGAACAAACACCAAACCGCTGCCGATCAAAACCGCAGTGAGCCCCAGCAGGGCGAGCATTCGATTCAGGTTATCGAGAAATTTAGTGGCCTCGTCATATGAGCCCAGCACCGTCAATCGAACGGGAGTTTGCTGCTGTCCTGACAGGTCAAGCGAAGTCGCCACAAAATTCTCGTTGCCGAATTCGACATCGCGCGGGCCAGTTTGCCAGGATTCCGACGCCAGCGCCTGCAAGGCTGAGCCTTTCACTTGCGCTGAGCTCAACGTGGTAGCTACGATTTCACCCCCGTATGAGAAGGCGACCTGGCTGGCAGAAACCTTACTCACCTCACGAGCCAGGCGGTCGTCGATTTCATAGCCAATGACCAGGAAGCCAAGCAGCGTACCTTCCGTCTTCGTGCCGAAATAAACCGGCTGTACGAACGTTTGATAGAGATGGTGGGCACCGAACCACCAATGGCTCGTGTCCTCTTCGCTCTTAGAAAGTTCGAAGTATCTCTCAGCCGAAGCATACGTGAGGCCCAGCGATTTGGTATGCAGAGCCACTACCCCGCCGTTGCGGTTTGTGAGCACCAGAAGGTCGCTTCCCGTCAACTGCCACACGTCTTTCGAAGCGTCCTGAATGGTGGCCGGATCGTGCGCGGTCATGATGGAACGTGTGATAGGCAGGTCAGCCACCAGCTCGGCGGAATGAGTCAGCAAGACTTCGCGATCATGCTGAAAATTCTGAAAGGCGGTAACCGAATTTCGCAGGTCTTTTACAATTCCTTCGCGCACGTGCGTTTGCACGCTATGACGCACAGTCAGCAGGCTCATTGCCGTCAGTCCCGCCGTGATGGCCAGCATCGACAGTAGAAAACGGGTACGCAGTCGCGTGCGGGGCACCAGCGCAACGCCGGAATGTCCCAGGAAGGATTGCGAAACGGGTTCGGATGAAGGTGCCACTAGGATCAGCGCACGAAGATCAGCGCACGAATTTGTAACCCATACCATGCACCGTGCGAAAGTGTACCGGACTGGCGGGG
>Ga0209006_10007195_pt1 | contig 10053 bp, 8 predicted proteins | sample JacPin_JW_Ref_O2_FD_188567 | JGI IMG/M metagenome (GOLD analysis project Ga0209006, IMG submission 188567) | Forest soil microbial communities from Algoma, Ontario, Canada - Jack Pine, Ontario site 1_JW_Ref_O2 (SPAdes) (version 2) | ecosystem: Environmental > Terrestrial > Soil > Boreal...
GCCGACGGCATTTTTGATGTCACCGACAGCTTTCCGACCATGCGCGATCTGTGTGAGACGCGCGATCCGGCCGCGAGCCTGAAAGCCGAGACGGGTGAACGTATCGGCACGCTGGCGGACATTCTCTCCAACACGCCCCCCGAGCGGCGCGACACATCGAAGCCGTGGCTGCTCGCGCCCGTTGACCTTCAGGCGATCAAGGCGGCGGGCGTCACCTTTGCGATTTCGATGATCGAGCGGGTGATCGAGGAGCGCGCGCGGGGCAATCCGCAGGCGGCGGAGGGTATCCGCCAAGACATTCTGCGCATCGCCGGGATCGGCGATCTGCGGCACTTACGCCCGGGGTCGAAGGAGGCCGCCGCGCTGAAGGAGGCTCTGATCGCCGAGGGGATGTGGAGCCAGTATCTCGAAGTCGGCATCGGGCCGGATGCGGAGATTTTTTCCAAGGCCCAGCCGATGGCGGCTGTCGGCACCGGCGTGGATGCCGGTCTGCATCCGATGTCGACCTGGAACAATCCAGAGCCGGAAGTGGTGCTCGTTGTCGCCTCCGACGGTCGCATCGTCGGCGCCACATTGGGCAACGACGTCAACCTGCGCGATGTCGAGGGGCGTTCGGCGCTGTTGCTGTCCAAGGCTAAAGATAACAACGCGAGTTGTGCTATCGGACCCTTTTTGCGCTTCTTCGATGCGAGCTTTTCGCTCGATGCGGTGTGCGAGACGACCGTCGCTCTGAGCGTCGTCGGGGCGGACGGCTTTCGGCTCGATGACGCCTCTTACATGAACCGGATCAGCCGCGATCCGCGCGATCTGGTCGCCCAGATGATCGGGCCGTATCATCAATACCCCGACGGCGCCGTGCTGTTTCTTGGTACCCTGTTCGCACCGACCAAAGACCGAGACGGGGCGGGCCAGGGCTTCACCCACAAGGTTGGCGATATTGTCACCGTTGCTTCGGCTGAGCTCGGGAGCTTGGTCAACCGCATGCGGTTTTGCCAGGACTGCGAACCCTGGCACTTCGGAGCTGGTCATCTTGCGCGCAATCTGGCTCGCAGAGGCGCGCTTCGGTGAGCTGGAAGAGTCATCAGCTCTCTTGCCCACTGTAAGCCGCGGCGCTGATCCCTTGGGCTCGTAATATTTCGCGAGCAGCAAGCCGCGCGCTTTTGTTTGTAATCGGTTTGACGATCGAGATTTTGTGCGCGCAGGCGGTCGGCGTCTTCACCCGCGCCGTGCTCTTACGCCTTACCGCGGCAGCCGATCGGACACGATGTGGCCTCAATTGAGGTCGTTATCTGTTGCTTTCTTATTTATTCATGTATTTCAGTTGTTTATGTATGTGTTATTTATGACACGCCTGTGGATAAATACGCGGAAGCTGGAAGAAATCACTGGCTTGGGTCGGCACCGAACTATCAAAATAACAAGGTAAGTAAATAGTAGTGTGGGAGAGCGTAACATGAGTATGCAGTCCAATTCTTACAGGTCCGAGACCGTGATCCCGTTGGCGCCTGAACGAGGCAACGGTAGTGAGGTCGACCAACTGGACAGGGCGGGGCAGACTATTTTGACATTGCTGCACAGAGCGGCGGGCGCCGCGGAGCAGAACAGCAAACAAGCTCTCGAAATGGCCCAGGCGCTTTCGCAACAGCTTCAAGATGCGGAGCAGCACATTGCCGAACTGAAAGCCAATGTTCGCTTTCACGAAGACAGGGCCGAGCGCGCCGAGCAGTGGCTGCACAAGATCTACAACGAAATCGACAGCCGATTCGTACAGCCCGTTCCGGGCGAGCGGCAATCGTCGCCGAAGCGTAGGGTCCAATCAGCGGGTTAGAGCATGATCCGGAAAAGTGGATGCCGGTTTTCCGAAAGATCATGCTCCACCAAAGGTCTAGAGCGCGATGTCTATTCAACCTAAAACCATCGCGCTCTAGAGCATGTCCCGCGAATGTGCTAGCCGGTCTGTCGAAAAGGACCTGCGACACTGTATAAATCCGGGGCGCATCCCGATCCAACTCAATCGGGATGTGCTCTGAGCTCACGAAGGCAATAGCGATGATTCTCTTTCTGGCGGGCGCCGGCGTGGCCGGTGTCATGCTCGGGGCCACTAACCGAATCGTCTTTCTTTTGCCGGCGGCTCTGATGGCGTTTGTGGTGGCGTCGGTGCTCATGTTCCGCTCCGACATCGACCTTGGGCTTACCGCGCTCACGGCGACGTTGTTTTGCGGCGGCTATTTGGTCGGTGTGGTGATCGCCGATATGGCGCCGCGCCTGCTGACACGATCGTCGAAAAGTCTTGAATCGCATTGAAGCGAGGCCGCTACCTGCGTCGCGTGCATCGCGGTCGAAACACTGTTTCGATCTTGCACGGGGTCAGTAGCCTCGCCTTCTTCCTGCGAAGGCTACGACACCTTATTTGAGCGCGCTGGCGTAGGGATAGATGAAAGAGCCTGTTCGATAGTCCGGGGGCCAGACAATGGCCTCATGTTCAAGCTCTCGGAATTGCTCGAGGCTGCCGTCAGCGACGCCTTGGAATTGCGTCCACACCACCCGCGGCTCGCTCCATTCGCCGTCCTTGCCAAAACCGATCTTGCCGACCACCGTCTCGAACGTGTGGCTGTGCATGTATTCGGCAAGCTTGTCCTGGTCCAGGCCGCCGGTCGCGCGCACCGCTTCGGCGAGAACCTGCCCGCCCGCATAGCCGAATGGCGAAAACGCGTAGCCGAGCGGGTCGACGCCGTAGCCGGTGGCCTTGGCTTGATATTTGCGCAGCATGTCGCGCAAGCCATGAAATTCAAACTTGGGCGAGTTGACGAACAGGTCTTGCTTGACGATTCCGTTGAGTAGCGGGCCGAGCTGTACCTTCATGCCGGTTGCCAAGAGCCCTATCAGGCCACCGCCGAAGAGCTTCGGCTGTAATCCGATTTCGTGTGCGGCGCGAACGATACCCAGCGTATCCGGCGGATAAGCAGCGGCAAAAACCATGTCGGGCGATGTCGCCTGTATGGCGCGAACGATGGGCCCGAAGTCCGTCGTAGCTGGCGGATAGCTCTTATCGTAGATCACCTGAAAGCCAAGCGCGTTGGCGTTCTGACGGGCGCCGTCGGTGGTATTGCGAGCGAATTCCGCATCGGCGCCGATGATTGCGACGGTCTTCGGTCGGGGCGTTTGCTGTGCGGCGAGTTCAAAGAAGCCCCGAGACATCGAGGTCTTCGGATCCGGACCGAGTGAAATCATCGAGAAATATTTGGAGTAGTGAAACTCGCTATTCGCGGAAACGCCGAAGAACGCGATTGTCAAGCGCTTGTGGTCCATCAGCGTCACGATCGCGGGCGCCACCATGTTGGTGGCGTAAGGACCGATCGTCAGATCGACTTTGTCGACGTCGATCAGCTTGGTATAAATTCCCGGCACCGTCGCCGGATTGCTCTGATCATCATAATAAACAAACTCCACCGGGCGGCCCAGCAAGCCGCCGCTCGCGTTGACGTCGTCGCGCCATATCTCGAGCGCCAGCAGCAGTTGCTTTCCATTGACCGCGACACCGCCCGTGAGCGACATGCTAAAGCCGATGCGGATCGGCTTGGCTTCGTCGCTGGCGCGAAGGGACGACGAGGCGGCCAAAATGATCGCGGCGGCGATCAGCGAATAGCGGCAGAGATTGGCGAAGACGGATCGCATTCTGGGGCGCCCTCCCGAGGCGTGTTTTTCCGGATCGTAGGCGAGCGCGCGACCCCGCTGCAAGCGCCTTCGCCATCTTGACTGTATGGTTCGCGCGTTCCTAGATGTGCGTCGCCTGGATACGACAGAAACACACAGAGAGATGGTGCCGATGGGGAGCGAAATACGTCGTGTCGTCACGTGCAACGAGGCCGACGGCAAAGCGGTAGTGCTGTTCGACGGCGCCTCGCCGCGGATTACGGCTCGGCCCGAAGCGGGCGTAAAATCTTCGCTCTTGTGGGTCACCGACACCACGCCCGCCGAGGCTGGCGGTGCGCATGACCGTGCCGATCGCACGATCGGCATTCCGCCGCCGCCCGGCGGCAGCGTGTTTCGCATCGTCGATTTTTATCCGGTGGACGACGGCAACTTGCCCACTGACCACATGGCCCAGCACATGGGTGCAGACGCTTCACGCAAGGGTTGGGCGCCGCGCCACCCTGCCATGCATCGCACGCGTAGCGTCGACTATGCGATCGTCATGTCAGGCGAGATCGATATGTTGCTCGACGATTCTGAAATTCATCTCAAAGCCGGCGACGTACTGGTCCAGCAGAGCACCAATCATGCCTGGGTCAACCGTGGGACCGCGCCGTGCCGCATCGCGTTCGTGCTGATCGACGCGAAAGAAGATTGATCAATCGTATTTCCTCATTGGCGGAGTGTGACGTCGAATGACAATTGACTTCGGCGTGATCGACCATCTTGACCAACAAGATGTGCCCATCGATCAAACTTATGACAGCAGGCTTGCGCTCGTCGAATTGTATGATCAAGCGGGCTTCAGTACCTTCCACCTGACCGAGCATCATTTTACCCCACTCGGGCTCGCGCCCTCGCCGTTGATTTTTTTATCCGCAGCGGCGCGGATCACACGCAACATCCGCTTCGCGCCGCTCGTGCTGTTGCTTCCGCTGTACAATCCGCTGCGCCTTGCCGGCGAAATCTGCATGCTTGACCACCTCAGCAAAGGCCGGCTCGACATCGGTGCCGGGCGGGGGATTTCGCCGTACGAGCTTGCCTTCTACAACGTCAACCATCTCGAGGCTGCATCGATCTATCAGGAAGCCTACGATGTGCTGATGATGGCGCTCACGCGTGATACGGTCGATTTTCGTGGGAACTATTTCAAGTATTTCAATGTGCCAATGCAGCTTCGGCCGTATCAGAAGCCGCACCCGCCGTTGTGGTACGCATCGAGCTCGCCGGAGGGGTCCGCCTGGGCCGGGGCGCAGAATCACAATGTCGCGTTCCTCGCGCCGACAGCGCGGGCGGCTGAGCTGATCAAGGCGTTCAAGGCGGGGCGGGCGTCCTCCGAGCTTGCATCCTCAAAGCCGGTGCCGAAAATAGGAATCACTCGGCATATTTATGTGGCCGAAACAGACGAGAAGGCGCGGGAGGAAGGCTTGGCGGGCTACATGCAATGGTTCGCAAAGTTTGCCTATCTCTGGCAGAAATACGATCCGCGACCTGCTCCTGCGGACGCCGACGTATTGCGCCGCGACGCTTCGCGTATCATCACCGGCTCACCGCGCACTGTCCGCGACGAGATTGCCCGGCAGATCGAAGAAAGCGGCGCGAATTACTTCATCACCCGTTTTGCCTACGGACATCTGAGCCACGCGCAAAGCACCCGGTCACTCGAGCTGTTTGTTTCGGAAATCATGCCTCACTTCAAATGAGAGGGCGACGAACGCCGTTTGCGCTTGGACACGGAGCTCCTGACCGGCGCATTCGTCGGCGGAGCACACGTTTAGCGCCTCGGCAAAGCATGAGGCCGCCGTCGTGAATTCAGAACGGTCGAACGCGCACCTGCCTACGGGTACCGTCGACGTGCTGGTCGTGGGCGCAGGCGCTGCCGGCTTGGCCGCGGCAATATTCGCGAAGCTGAAGGGTCTCGACGTTCTGATCGTTGAAAAGTCCGACAGGGTCGGGGGCACGGCGGCGACCTCCGCGGGCACACTTTGGATTCCGCAAAACACACAAGGCAAGACGGCAGGCGACAAGGACAGCATCGCCGAGGCCGCGACTTATCTCGAAAGCCTGATCAAGACTGACACGCCGCGAACCCGCCGTCAGCGCGAGGCCTACCTCACCACGGGTGTAGAGGCCATTGACGTCCTTGAGGCCAACACAGAGTGCGCGTTTCTGCCTTGCGGCGCCCACCCGGACTATTATACCCGGCCGGGCGCCGCGGTTCGGGGCCGCGCTATCGTTCCGGCACCATTTGATGGGCGTCTGTTGGGCAAGGATTTCGAGCGCGTTCGCCCGCCGATCAAAGAGTTCATGATTCTCGGGGGCATGATGGTGGGGAAGATGGATATCCCCTGCTTGCTCGGGCGTTTTCGCTCGCCTGCGAGCTTCGTTTATTCCGCGCGCTTGTTCGTGCGATACCTCGCCGACCGCCTGCGCTATTCACGCGGCACGCGGCTAATGATGGGCAACGCGCTTGTTGGGCGTATGTTCTATTCTTTGCTTAAGCTCGGCGTCCGTCCCGAATTCAATACGCGGCTCGGCGAACTGGTCGTTGAAAACGGGCGTGTCACAGGTGCGACTGTGATTGGATCGTCGGGCGACCGGCTAGTCACCGCCCGCAAGGGCGTCATTTTGGCAACCGGCGGCATTGCGCGGAATGCGGCTTACCGCGAGCGGCTGATGCCGCATCCCACGCCGAAATACTCTCTCGCCAGCGAAGCCAATCAAGGCGAAGGGGTCTCGGCGGCCGAAGCGCTGGGGGCCCGCATCAGCACAACGGAAAACGGTAGCGGCGGATTCTGGACACCGGTTTCGATTACACGCCACAACGACGGCAGTCGCGGGCTGTTTCCACACCTCTCGCTCGATCGCGCCAAGCCTGGACTGATCGCGGTGAATCGCGCGGGGCGGCGTTTTTGCAATGAGGCCGATTCCTACCACGATTTCGTAGAGGCGATGTACGGCGCCAATGACGCCGACGGTGCGATCCCGGTCTGGCTCGTGTGCGACGGCGCTTTCATTCGCAAATATGGGTTGGGCCACGTCCATCCGGGCACCCGCGATTTGAGACGCCATCTTGAGAGTGGATATCTGGTTCACGGCGCAAGCCCCGAAGCGCTGGCGCAGACGTTGAACATCGACGCAGCCGGTTTACGGGTGGCCATGACCCGCTATAACGAGCAGGCAAGGCGTGGTGTGGATGATGACTTCCACAGAGGCCATTCAGAGCTCAACCGCTTCAACGGCGATCCCGCCGTGCGGCCAAACCCTTGCGTCGCACCGATCGATTTGTCCGATCTCTATGCGATGGAGATATGGCCCGCGGAAATCGCGTGCAGCGCCGGCCTGTCGACAGATGAAGATGCCCGTGTCGTCGACGAAAAAGAGGAACCCATCCCCGGGCTTTTTGCTTGCGGCAATGACATGGCGTCCGTTATGGCCAATACGTATCCCGGTCCAGGTACGACGCTCGGACCCGCTGTCGTGTTCGCCTATCGGGCGATAGCTGCGGTGCTCAAGGAACCGGGCTAAAAGCGTCAAGGATGATTTTGAGCCGATGAACGATCTGTCCAGCAGACAGAATGAGATTGTGACGTTGGCTCGAACCTCGGGCCGCGTCGCCGTCGATGATCTGGCAAAGCGCTACGACGTCTCGCCGCAGACCATACGCAAGGATCTCAACGAGCTCTGTGACCGACATCTTCTCAGCCGCGTGCATGGCGGCGCAATCATCGCTTCCGGTGTCGAGAACATCGCCTATGAGGCGAGACGACTGGTCGCGGCTGCTGAGAAGCGCGCGATCGGCACGGCGGCCGCCGCGCTGATACCAAACAACGCGTCTCTCTTCATCAATATCGGGACGACGACGGAAGAGGTGGCGAGCGCTCTTGCCAGTCATGAGGAGCTTCTTGTCATCACCAACAACATTCACGTCGCCTTGCTGCTCTACACCCGTCCGCGCATAGAGGTGATCGTCGCCGGTGGTCCGCTGCGGCGATCTGATGGCGGCATCGTTGGCTCGGCCACGGTCGGGCTGATCCGGCAGTTCAAGGTGGATTACGCAATCATTGGAGCGTCGGCGATCGAAAGCGATGGGACACTTCTCGACTTTGACTATCAGGAAGTTCAAGTCGCCCAGTCAATTCTTGAAAACGCCCGCCACGCCATGCTGGTGGCGGACAGCTCCAAGCTTCGGCGCTCGGCGCCGGTCCGAATTGCTCATATCGGTCAGGTCCAAACATGGGTCACCGACGGGCTCGGCGATTCTCCCGTGCGCGAGGTCTGCCGGGAGCGGGGCGTCCGCCTGATCGAGGCTGCGCCACAATTTGCCAGCGACGAGGAAGGTGGCGCCAAGCCGGAAAGCTCCTGGCCTGCTTGATTTCGATTTTGTTTCGATATAGCGTTTACCGAAACAAAATCGCTAATAAAACGCAAGCCCTGGGGACGGCGCCCGTTTTGGATCAATGCTTCGACATCGCCATCGTTGGCGGGGGCATCAACGGCTGCGGGATCGCGCGCGACGCGGCAGGCCGCGGCTGGTCGGTGATTCTTTGCGAGAAGAGCGACCTCGCCGCCGGTACGTCGTCTTGGTCGACGAAGCTCATCCATGGCGGCCTGCGCTATCTGGAAAATTATGAATTTCGCCTTGTCAGGGAAGCGCTTGGCGAGCGAGAGGTGCTGTGGTCCATCGCCCCTCACATCATCCGGCCGCTGCGTTTCGTTCTGCCCTACCGAAAGGGCCTGAGGCCGGCCTGGATGTTGCGGCTGGGGCTGTTCCTCTACGACCATATCGGCGGCCGAAAAAAACTGCCGGGCACCCGGACCCTCGATCTGACGACGGATCCAGCGGGCCTTCCTCTGCATCCCGGCAAGTTTCGCCTTGCTTTCGAATATTCCGACTGTCGCGTTGACGACGCGCGTTTGGTTGTCCTCAATGCGCGCGACGCTGCGGATCGTGGCGCGGAAATTTGCTGTCGTACGGAAGTCGTACGCGCCGAGAGGTCGTCGGGAGTCTGGACGCTTGCGCTTCGCGACGTGAATTCCGGCGAGCGAAGAACCGTACGCGCACGAACGATCGTCAACGCTGCGGGCCCCTGGGTCGAGGACGTCCGTTCGCGCTGCGCAGGTCTACCCGCCCGCGCGCATACGCGCCTTGTTCAGGGCTCGCACATCGTGGTGCGCCGATTGTTCAATCACGATCGCGCTTACATTTTGCAGAATCCGGACAATCGGATTGTCTTTGCGATTCCATACGACCGGGACTTCACATTGATCGGCACCACCGATCATGATTTTGAAGGCAATCCAAACGCGCCGATGGCGACCCCGGAAGAGATTGATTATCTTTGTCGGACCGTCTCGGAGAGCTTCGAACATCCTATCGACGCCAAAGACGTGATTTGGAGCTATGCGGGCGTCCGGCCCCTCTACGACGACGGGACCAGCGACGCAAAGGCTGCGACGCGCGATTACGTGCTCGAGCTCGATGCGCGATCCGATGCGCCCGCCGTTGTTTCTATCTTCGGCGGCAAGATCACCACCTATCGCCGGCTTGCGGAGGAGGTGATCGATCGGCTCGTGCCTTTTCTGCCGCGTGGCATTCAAGCAAAAGCCTGGACCGCGAACGCTCCTCTGCCAGGCGGCGACTTTGCCGTCGAGGGTATAAAGGAACTGGAACAACAGATCGCGCGCACGTATCCTTTTCTTGCAGCGGACCATGTGTCGCGCCTGGTCGCGGCCTACGGCACACAGGTTACGTCGGTCCTTGGCCCGGTGGCTGACCAGCGCTCGCTGGGCCGCGATTTCGGAGCGTCACTGAGCGAGGCCGAAGTGCGCTATCTTGTTGCCAGGGAGTGGGCGCAAACGGCCGAAGACATCGTCTGGCGCCGGACCAAGCTTGGATTGCGCCTGACGCCGCAGCAAATTCAAGCTCTTGGCCAATGGCTCGCCGAAAGCCCCGGAGGCCAAAAGGCGCAGCAGGAATTGAGGGCGGCGCCGTGACGGTCACCGTCGAAAACGTCACGAAGGTCGTGCGCGGAAGCGTGCACATTCGCGAGCTCTCGCTGTCGTTGGCACCCGGCACAATCAATATCCTGCTGGGACCCACCCTTTCGGGCAAAACATCGATCATGCGCCTCCTGGCCGGACTGGACGCGCCGACGTCGGGCCGCGTGATTGTCGACGGCGACGATGTGACGGGAAAGCCCGTCCGCGAGCGCTCGGTCGCCATGGTCTACCAGCAGTTCATCAACTACCCGGTGATGACCGTTCGGGAAAACATCGCGTCGCCGTTGCGGGTGCGCGGCGTCGCCAAGGCCGAGATCGCAGCGAGGGTGGCGCGCGCGGCAAGGCTGTTGCGGCTCG
>Ga0209006_10007196_pt1 | contig 10053 bp, 8 predicted proteins | sample JacPin_JW_Ref_O2_FD_188567 | JGI IMG/M metagenome (GOLD analysis project Ga0209006, IMG submission 188567) | Forest soil microbial communities from Algoma, Ontario, Canada - Jack Pine, Ontario site 1_JW_Ref_O2 (SPAdes) (version 2) | ecosystem: Environmental > Terrestrial > Soil > Boreal...
CCCCGAGATCATCGGAGATTCGGATCGATAGTGGCCTGCGTAACGCCTCCAGAAGAGGACTTTGTCGATGTGCTGGCCTTCCTTTTTTCCGGTTTCGACAGCAATGTCGGCGCTGGGCTTGTGATCGACCCACTTGCCGTTGCGGTAGTAGCCGTCGGCGTAGATAAGAACGCGGCTGCCGGAATCAGCGGCGCGCAGGCCGCAAGCTTCTCCGCTAAAACCGCCAAAGACGACGGAGTGAATGACACCAAGCCGCGCGCAGGCCAGCATCGTGATCGGCAGCTCGGGAATCATCGGCATGTGAATGGTCACCCGGTCGCCGGTTTTAAGGCCGGCGAAATCGCGCAGCATGGCGGCGACTTCATTCACGCGCTTGTAGAGTTCCTGGTACGTGATCACCGTGGCGGTTTCGTCTTCTGGTTCGGGGACGAAGATTAGCGCGGCTTTGTTCTTGTGTTTGGCGAGATGGCGGTCGACGCAGTTGTAGCTGGCATTCAATTTTCCGCCGACAAACCATTTCCAAAAAGGAGGATTCGAGGTGTCGAGAGTCTTGCGCCAGGGCTTGTCCCAATCGAGAAGTTTGGCGTAGATGTCGAAGCATCCGGGGAAATGTTTTTCGCCGAATTTTTTTACGAATGCTGGATCGGTGAGATTGGCTTGAGCTTTGAATTTTTTGGAGGGATAAAAATACTCTTCTTCTTTCCAATGGACGGCAATTTGGGCTTCGGTGAGTTTGCTTTTGCTCTTCGACGCCTTCGCATTTGTTTTCTGGCGAGCTTTGGCCACGGCGATAACTCCCTCGCAAGATCGATTTCGATTGTGATGCAACAATGAGGGACAGCCAGGTTCAAACAAGCTCATTTTCATTTGCAGCACGAGCTGCCCGTCAAAAATGATGCTCCCATGCTGGCGCGGGAGTCAATCGAGGTCGAGCCCCATGTCGAACTCCACGGCACCCCGCCTTGGACTCGTGACGTCTCTACTTCATGCCGCCGACTTCGTCCCAAATCTTGTGGCCGTACGTTTCCTTGAGCAAGATGCTCCCTACTATCAGAGTGACGCTGGCGACAATCATTGGGTAGTAGAGACCTGCGTAGATGTTGCCTGTGGCTGCGCATAAGGACAGGCCAATGAGCGGCACCAAGCCTCCGAAGACGCCGTTGCCGATGTGATACGGCAGGGAGAGAGACGTATACCGAATTTTGGCCGGAAACGCCTCCACAAGATAGGCCGCTATGGGACCGTAAATCATACAAACGTAAATCACTTGGATGAACACCAGTAAGACGAGCAGGGGAACATTAGGACTTGGTGCTTCCTTGGCCGCAACCTGCGCACCGGTCGCATCCGTGGTCATTGGCGTCAGGCTGATCGCTCCCGTGAGTGGGTTCTTCGCGGACTTGACACCGACGACATGGTTTCCTGCTGCAGTTTCCATGGCGTGATAGATGGGAATATAGGTCGTGATCGCGAGGAGGCAGGCGGCCATCATGAGCCATTTGCGGCCTATCTTGTCGGAGAGTGCGCCGAACAAGGTGAAGAATGGCATGGCGCATAGTAGCGCAATGGCGACGATGATGTTGGAAGTTTTGCCGTTCACTTTGAGAACGGTCTGCATATAGAAAAGTGCGTAGAACTGGCCGGTGTACCAGACCACGCCCTGACCGGCGGTGGCGCCGAAGAGAGAGAGGAGCACGCGCTTCAGATTGTCCCATTTTGCAAAAGCGTCTTTCAGAGGCTGCGTGGAAGTCATTCCAGCGCTCTTGAGCTGACTGAAGATGGGAGACTCCTTCATTTTCAAGCGGATGTAGAGGGAGATAGTGACGAGGACGATGGAGATGAGGAACGGAATGCGCCAGCCCCATTCCTTGAAGTCGGCCGGAGAGAGGAGTTGCTGGGTTACAAGGATGACGATCAGGGAGACGAACAATCCGAGGGTTGCTGTGATTTGGATGAAGCTGGTGTAGTAGCCGCGTTTGCCATCGGGGACGTGTTCCGCGACGTACACCGTTGCACCGCCGTACTCGCCACCAAGAGCGAGGCCTTGCAGGACGCGGATAACGAGAAGAGCTATAGGCGCAAACCATCCGGCAGTTTGAAAGGTCGGGAGGAAACCGATGAGCGCGGTTGCGCCTCCCATGATCGAAAGCGTGACCAGGAACGCGTACTTGCGGCCGACGAGATCGCCGATGCGTCCGAAAAAGAGCGCACCAAAGGGGCGGACCAGGAAACCGACCGCGAATGTCGAGAGATAGGCGATCAGCGCGATGGTGTCGTTGCCCGCGGGGTAAAATTTGGGAGAGAGCACGGCGGCGAGGCTACCGAAAATGTAGAAGTCGTACCACTCGATCATCGTGCCGACTGCGGAGGCGAGAATTACTCCTGAGATGCTGTAGTCCTGGCCGCCTGCACTTGTCATTGTTCCTGCCTGGCTTCCCATTCTTCCTCCTGTTGCGTCCTTCGCTGAATGCAGGCCCTGATCGAGATTCAAACCCCAGATTCGAACAAAGAACCGGAGGACAAAGACACCACGGCCCTGGCGCTCACTCTTTCATCAGGAATACCCCCTGTGACTCGCGGTGGAGAATTCGAGTCAGGTCTCCGATGGGGAAGAGCCACAAGAAACTGACCGTACATATACGGAGCGGGTCGCGTTGTCAAGAAAGGACTTGGAAAAGGACTTGGAGCAAGGGAGAACGCTCGCGTCGCGGCTTAAGTTGGCGGAGAACGGGTGCTACAGGTTGTGATTGGAAGCGGCCGCGTTCTGAGTGGAGTACGGGGCGCGAAACGTGATAGAAGATTTGTTTGAACTTCCACAACGCCATATTTCTTTTTTTTGCTGGAGCACTCGGCGGTGCCATAAACGCCGTCGCGGGCGGCGGCAGTTTTGTGGCATTTCCTGCACTCATGTTCACGGGGGTGGCACCCGTGTCAGCGAATGCCACAAACACGCTGGCGCTTTGGGTCGGCGTCACGGCCAGCGGCGGGGCGTACCGGAATCGACTGAGTATTTCGCGCCGGGTGATGATTCCCCTGATTTTGACCAGTGTGATTGGCGGGCTTGCCGGCGCTTTCCTTTTGATCAAAACACCGGCGCAGACTTTTTTGAAGGTTATGCCGTGGCTGATGCTCGGCGCAACGCTCTTGTTTGCGTTCGGCAAACACCTGACGGGACGCATCGCCGCTGGAATTTCCAGCGACGCGAGCCGGGGAGCGATCGCGGGGGCTTCGGTTTTTGAGCTGGTTGTGGCGATCTACGGAGGTTATTTCGGCGGCGGGATAGGAATCATGAATCTGGCGATGCTGGCCGCGATGGGCATGACGGACATTCATGACATGAACGCGCTGAAAGTTGTGCTAGGCGGTGTGATCAATGGTGTGGCGACGGCCACATTTGTCATTACTGGCGCGATCGTGTGGCCGCAGGCCATAGTGATGACCCTCGGAGCAATTCTGGGCGGGTACTTCGGGGCGCATTTTGCGCAGAAGCTGCCGCAGTCGTGGATTCGGGTGTTTGTGATTTTGGTTGGGGCTGCGATGACCGTGTATTTTTTCGTCAAGGGATATCGTTAAGGGGACACGGACTAAAGAGAGAGTGCATTGATGAGGAGTGCGCGATGAAGACGAATTATGCGGCGGTATTTGTTTCAGCTTTGGCTTACTGGATACTCGGGGCGGTTTGGTATGCATTTTTATTTGCTAAACCGTGGATGGCGCTCGAACAAATGACTGCGGAAAAAGCGGCCAGCATGAATCCCATTTTGCCTTACGTCGTGACGTTTGTGTTGAATCTGCTGATTGCTTTTGTTTTGGCGCAGATTTGCGTTTGGCGGAACGCGAACACTGCCGCAAGAGGCGCGGCGCTTGGCATACTTTTGTGGATTGGATTTGTTGGTCCGATAACTTTTACGAATTACATGTACGAGATGCGTTCGATGCAATTGTTCGCGATCAATGAGTTTTACTCGCTTGTGGGACTTTGTTTGATGGGCGCGATTCTTGGAGCGTGGACGAAGAAGGCCGCGTAGATTGGGCAGCGGCGAAATTGTGAATCGACGGGACCTCGCAACTCCAAGAGGGCACGATGTATCGTGCCCCTACGACGGCGTGGCGCGAATTTAAGGCGGGAGAGTGCCGCGGATGGAGGCGTCGACGAGCTGGATGGTGTGGACGACGGGAATCGGATGGCCCTGACGGGCTAGGGAGGATTGGAGTTGGAGTAGGCAACCGGGGTTGCCGGTGGCCACTGCGTCGGCGTTGAGCGGGGTTATCAGTTGGGCTTTGCGGTCGCCTAAGGCGTTGGCGGCGTCGGGTTGGACTAGGTTGTAAATGCCTGCAGAGCCGCAGCAGATGGCTGCTTCGGGGATTTCGCTTAGCTCGAGGCCGGGAATACTTGCAAGTAATTGCCGGGGTTGCGAGCGGATTCCTTGGGCGTGTTGCAGGTGGCAGGAATCATGGAAGGCTACGCGCATGCGAAGGGGATTTCTTACGGCGCGCGGCGGCAACTCGGTTAGAACTTCGGAGATGTCCTTGCATTTCGCGGCGAAAGCTTTGGCGCGCGCGGCATAGTTGGGATCGTCGCGAAGCAGATGGCCGTATTCCTTTGCATGGGAGCCGCAGCCTGCGGCGTTGGTGACGATGATTTCGACGTTTGCGCGGTCGAATACGTCGATTGTTTTTCGCGCCAACGCTAACGCGCCACTCTCTTCTCCCGCGTGAACCATCAGAGCGCCGCAGCAGGGCTGATTTTGTGGCGCTACGACCTCGCAGCCTTCGGCTGCCAGGACGCGCGCAGTGGCTGCGTTTACTTGAGGAAAGAATTCGCGTTGCACACAGCCAAGCAAGAGGCCGACGCGCCTGCGTTTCGTGCCTTGCGCCGGCGTCACTTCCTGCACGCGCTCATTCTTTTCGAGCTTCGGCATTAGCGCTTCCATGGATTGCAGGCGCTTGGGAAAGAGCTTCAGGAGGCCGGTGTCGCGCACGAGCGACTGCAGGCCGGATTTTTGGTAGGCGAGCAGCGGCCAGCGAAGCAAGCGGAGGCGGTCCGGGCGCGTGAAGACGGCGAAGAGAAAACGGCGATGGAGTTTTTCGGCGAGGGAGCGCGGATGATGGCGCTCGATTTGGGCGCGAGTGGCTTCAATGAGCTTTCCGTAGTCGACGCCTGATGGACAGGCGGTCATACAGGCCATGCATCCAAGGCAGGAGTCAAAATGGCTGACCCATTGCGGATTCATGGTCGCGTTGCCTTCGCTGGCGAGTTTCATCAGGTAGATGCGCCCGCGCGGCGAGTCCATCTCTTCGTTCCAGAGAACGTAAGTCGGGCAGACGGGCAAGCAGAATCCGCAGTGGACGCACGTCTCGATGATTTGTTGGGAGGGGGGATGGTGCGCGTCGAACGCACTGGCCAATGTATTTGCGTCCGGAAGAGTAGTCATAAAAGAGCGCTGCTCGCTGCCACTCGTGAACATAACCGAATGGCAGTGCTGCTGGCAAACAAGGGCTAGGAAGCCAAGTCCAATCTTCAGAACTCTGAAGTAATGCTTTTCTCCTGCACCAAATCACTTAGCCGAAGGAAGAGGAGTCTGCCGGAGATCGTCGAGATCTTTCAGGATCGTGGAGACGAGCGACTCCGTAACGGCTTGGCCTTTCTCGCGCGTGGCTAAGGTGGGGTCGCCCCAAGCGCCGGTGGGTGAATAGGTGCCTTTGCCTTGAGGATTGCGAGTGAGGCCGCCGGGTTGATGGGGATTGAGATCGCGCGCGGCTTTTTTCATATGCACAGATTCAGGTGCGATGTAGAGCATCATCGAGGTTTCGATTTCGTCGGCGTGAGTGCCGCCGGACTGGCGGACTTTCTTCTCGACGGGATCATCCTTCGTGAGATCCGTGTATCGGAGGAGGATACCCTCTTTGTCGAGATCCGCGCCGGCTTGGGCGAGAGGACTGAGTGTGGAGATGCCAGTGTTGAGGATGTAGAAGCGGTGCGGGCCATAGCGGGCTAGGGAATGGATGATGTCGGTAATCATGGCGCGGGCGGTTTCCATGCTGAGTGAAGTGGAGCCGGGATATTCAAGAAAGGCCGGGTAGAAACTGTAATTGATGGTTGGAGCAACGACGACGTTCGCCGGGGCAGAGGCGAGGACACGCTTTTTAAGATATTCGGCCATGAGGAAATCATTGTTGAGCTGAAGATGGCGACCGTGCTCTTTGGATTCGGCACCAAGGGCCATCACGACGACGGTATCGGAGGTGAGGATTCGTTCGGCTTCGTCCCACGAGAGAATCTCGAGAAGCACGGCAGAATTGGCGTGTGCCGCTTGCGGAGTGGCGGAATTGGCTGGCGATTGCGCGGAAGCTAATTGAACAGCAGCACCGACCACCAAGAGCACGGGGGTCATACAGCATAGAAAGCGTTGTTTGAAGACAGTCATGAACGTGAAGCTCCTTGGTCAGATACGTCCCATGAAGCGGCTCGGATTTAGCATGTTCTTTGGATCGAACTGATTTTTTACCGCGCGCATGAGGGGAAGAGCGTCTCCGGGTTGTCCCCAGGCGACGAGTGGTGCCATGGCAGCGGGACGATGGAACACCGCAAGTGAACCGCCATTGCGCTCGAATTCGTGGCGGAGATCTGAAAGGGAAGCATGGAGATTTTCTGGACCACCTTCCAGGCGAAGCCAGCCGATGCCCGTGGCTTGCATCGTTAATTTCCAATGCGTTTTGTAGCGAGTTGTCGCCCGTTGCACGGTTTCAATGGTGCGCCCGATGGCAGCGGGCAGCGTAGTGAGCTTGGCCATTGCCGCGGAATTCGCGGATTTCCAGAGTTCTTGCGAGGCGGTCCAAACTGTGGATGCGGCTTCGAGGACGGTTGCAGAGCGAGCGAGTTCATGCAGCCGCGCCTGTTGAGCGGCGATGCCTGCTTCCGTGCCTTCAAAGAGAATGTCCACAACTGGTTCGGCGTCTTGTGCGATGTCTACTTGCAGCGAGGTATGAGCCAGCCTTGAATCCTGGACGACGAGGAGAAGTCGCTGCATCTCTTCGAGATTGCAGCCCGAGATGGAGAGCGTCTTCGAGTTTCGCGGGAGGGGATGGAGGCGGAAAACGGCGCGCGCGATGACGGCGAGAGTGCCGAAGGCGCCGGTAACGAGTTTGGGGAGATCATAGCCCGCGACATTTTTTACGACTTTGCCACCGCTCGAGGCGAGAGTTCCGTCGGGAAGAGCGAGCGTGACACCGATGATCAAATCGCGGAGCGCGCCGAAGCGCAGGCGTAGCGAGCCGCTGTCGTTTGTGGAGAGCACGCCGCCGATAGTCGCGTGCTCGGGCCAGAGGGGATCGAGGGCGAGGCGTTGGCCGTGCTGGGCGAGCGCGAGCTGCAGTTTTTGGATGGTACAGCCGGCTTCGACGCTGACGGTGAGGTCGGCCCAGGGGTGCTCGACGATCTTGTCGAGACGGACGGTGGAAAGAACGACGTCGGCCCGAGAGGGTGGATTACCCCAGGAAAGCTTTGTGCCGCCGCCGCGTGGAACCACGGCGAGGTTCACATCATTTGCAAGACGAAGAACGGCGGCAAGTTGTTGTTCGTTGGCGGGTTCGACGACAAGCCGCGGTTGAACGCCGCAAACTGAGTCGGCCGCAGAGGCGGAGCGCATTGCATCTGAGCCCAGAATCGCGCGGAATTCATGTTCGATGTCGAGCGGAGTCGTCGGCATTTGAGAGATTCAGTACATTACAACGGTGGCCCGCCGTCAAGGTGGCTCCGGAAACGAGAGTACGAGGCACGGACAGTCCCGAGGAGGGCGGATAAACAGAAGTATCCCGAGGCGCAAAGGACCATAGAGTCTACTGGCGGTGGGGAGACCTCGTTACCAAGGCAATGCGTGAGCTACTCTAGACATCCTGCGGTGGCTTTGGTTTATAGGGGTAACCGGAAACTTTTGGTGCGTGGGAGCTACGATAGTCGTCTAGGTCCGTCTCGCTGATATGGTAATGGGCCACCGGAGGATGGTTTCCGAAAGCAGCTAGCTCATGATGGAGCCTGAGCGAGCAGATCTCGGGAGCGTCTTGAAAGCGCACCCGCCGGGAACCAAATGCCTCGTTCCCGATAGATAGTGTAAATTCGCTGGTCTGGTTCAAGGCCCGCCGGACGACAAAGCTATACACACGCGCGAGCGCTTTGGCTTCAAAACCAACGTACTGGACGTCTACGCTCTCACTCATTGGGTCCCCTTGGTTCCTGCCGGCGAAACTTTCGACAGTACTAACGACCCGCGTAACGCAATAACTGGACGACGGGATGGATGTCTTGTGGCACAGGAACCGTCGCCCCTGGAGAGTGCGGCGGAAGGTGTGTGACTCGACTTCTGAATTATACACTTTTGTGACGTTGTCTGCCCAACAATCAGGCCTCGATTTAGACAACCGAATCCATTCCTGGCTGTAGCGAAATGCCGTTGAGTCGCCTGGACCGGAAGCTCTCCACCAGCCGGTTTTGACTGGAGTGCGGCTCATCGGGAGGTGGCGCGGGAAGCAAACCATAACCAGGCCCCTCCCCCATGCTATTTGTAAGTGTTGATTCTAAATAGCTTAGACTTAACCTAAGCCATTTAGAAGGAATCGGAAGCGAGAATCCCATTTCGGGGCACCGACTGGGAGGTCCAGGGCTTGAGAAGCGAGTGTGCGGCGGCGCTTAGTTTTCTTGACGCGGCTCGAGGAGTGGCGGGGTGAGATCGGGATGATCTCGCAAATACTGCTCCATGGGCTCGTTGCGCATCACGACCCGGAATCCGCGGCGCGTATTCACATCGATGGTTCTCGGTGCGTCCAAATCGTCGAAGGCGATCACCTGCTCGACGGATTTCGTGCCGCTTTCATCAAGCCTTGTGAAATGTATTTGGTCGTTGACGAACCAGTAGTCGTTCACGCTATACACCGTGCCGTCCTTCAGACAGAGTTGCACTAGTGGCTGCCCATTCAGGCTGTAGATGTAAACAGGGCCCGCGTAGGTGAGGGGCGGGGCGAGATAGTGTTCCGTAGTAGGTGCAGAAGACAAGAAATCGCCGCAGCCGGAATTCCAGCCCCAGATGGGGCCGCAGTACAGCCACCAAGAAGAGTTGAAAGCTTGCCAAGACCAGAGAAACGGCGCGCGATTGAAGAAAGGGCGGCGAAGGATTAGAAACGGGCGCCCGGGAATCCCAGTCGGGAAGCGCAAGATCGTTGGGCGTGAAGCGGGTGTGGCCATATGCGGCGCCCCTACAGGGCCAGCACCTCGGAAGTGGCCGCCGTCAGGGCGCGGATGGCCGACGTGTTGCGCAAAAGCGCTAGGAGTCTGAAACCAAGCGCAGGCCAGCGCACCGGCAGCCATGATCAGAATTTTCCTTAGAGTTGAAACACGGAAGAGGACGAACGGCATATGGTTACCCTCCTTGCAGCGTCGAGACTGAGCTGCGAGGATCGCGCTAGCGCGCGATACGCAAGTCTAATACTTTGAGGCCTGAATTGCATCACTGAGCCGCGACGCCGTGCCGTGCGGTTGGAAGTGCGAATGGGTTAGATCGCCCACTCCCTTCGATGAACGCTCAGTGTGTAGATCCGCTCCATGAGCCTCAAGGTGAAGAACCGAGGAAGCTGCGGACGAATGCGGCGATTTCGTCGGCGGCGGTGTCCAAAGCGAAATGGCCGCCATCGACGATGTGGACTTCGGCTTTGGGGACGTCGCGGCGGTAGGATTCTGGCTCGGAGGGGTCGAAGGAGGATTCGTACTTGCCCCAGAGCACCAGGAGGCGGGGCTGATTTTTGCGCATCCAGGATTGCCATTTGGGATAGTTGTCGACGTTGGTGCGGTAGTCGTAGAAGAGGTCGCTTTGAATTTCGGCTTGGCCCGGCTGGTTGAGAAAGTAGAATTCGTCGGTCCAGAGATCGGGGTCATGGCGTTCGAGGTTCGGATCGTCGCCTACATGGCGGGCGCGCGTCGTTTGCAGCGAGAGGAGATTGGTACGAAGCGCGGCTTCGTTGGCGGCGCGATCGGCCCAAAAGGCGCGGCGGGGTTTCCAATTT
>Ga0209006_10007197_pt1 | contig 10052 bp, 6 predicted proteins | sample JacPin_JW_Ref_O2_FD_188567 | JGI IMG/M metagenome (GOLD analysis project Ga0209006, IMG submission 188567) | Forest soil microbial communities from Algoma, Ontario, Canada - Jack Pine, Ontario site 1_JW_Ref_O2 (SPAdes) (version 2) | ecosystem: Environmental > Terrestrial > Soil > Boreal...
TCGACATCGCCGCCTCGGAGAAGGCGGCCCGCTTCGTGCGCACGTGCGACGCGTTCAACATCCCGCTGCTGACGTTCTGCGACGTGCCGGGCTTCCTGCCCGGCACCGCGCAGGAGTGGGGCGGCATCATCCGCCACGGCGCGAAGCTGTTGTACGCGTTCGCGGAGGCGACGGTGCCGAAGGTGACGATCATCACGCGCAAGGCGTACGGCGGCGCGTACGACGTGATGTCCTCAAAGCACCTGGGCGCGGATTTCAACTTCGCCTGGCCGACCTCTGAGGTCGCCGTGATGGGCCCGGAGGGCGCGGTGAACATCATCTACCGCCGCGACATCGCCGGCAGCCCCACCCCCCAGGAGCGCCGCACGAAGCTGATGGAGGACTACAAGGCGCGCTTCGCCAACCCCTACACCGCGGCTGAGCGCGGCTACATCGACGACGTGCTCGTGCCGCACGAGACGCGCCCCAGGCTGATCACGGCGCTGCGCACGCTGCAGGGCAAGCGCGAGCCGGGCCCGAAGCGCAAGCACGGCAACATCCCGCTGTAGAGCCGCCTGCAGCAGCGGCATCATTTCCTTCGACCGCTCTCGAGCAACAAGTGAGAGACAGAAGCTCGTCTGGGTCCAAGCGTTGGAACCGCGCGATACGTACTCATCCTGCCAGCAGGCTACTGCCGGCTGCGGGCCACAAGTGAAACGCGCTACGTTGCGCCGATGCTCCACGGGCGCTCGCCGAGGCGACGATTAGCAAGCACCCCCATAGATACGGCCGAGCTGCAACCGGTCGCCGAGAAGCCACCGCCAGCCGCCTCGCGGATGGCGGCTTGAGTCAGTACGCCGTGGTCGCCAGATCAACTGATCGCCCCGAAGTCACCTCGCCCGATGCCACCCCTCGGACAGCCGGCTACGGAGGCGACGGTGCGACCGAGTTGCGCGAGCAAATCCTCGAGCTTGTCGCCCAGTACCACGATGCGGCGTTCATCCCGACAGAGTTCCTGCCTGGTGAGACACAGGTCCATGTTGCCGGACGCGTATTCGACGCACAGGAGCTCATTAACCTGGTTGACGCCGCGCTCGACTTCTGGCTCACCACTGGGCCCTACGCCGAGCGCTTCGAGCGGAGCTTCGCGCGTTTGCTCGGCATCCGGCACGCGCTGCTTGTGAACTCAGGCTCGTCGGCCAACCTCGTGGCGCTCTCCTGCCTGACTTCACCCAAACTCGGTGAACGCCGCCTGTGCCCAGGGGACGAGGTGATCACGGTGGCCTCGAGCTTTCCCACGACGGTCAACCCCATCATCCAGAACAGACTCGTGCCCGTATTCGTTGACGTTGACATACCGACCTACAACATCGACGTGCAGATGCTCGAGGCGGCGCTGTCTGATCGCACGAGGGCGATCATGATCGCCCACACGCTCGGCAACCCGTTCGATCTAGACGCCGTCACTGCGTTCGCTCGCGAACACGGGCTATGGCTCGTCGAGGATTGTTGCGACGCGCTCGGATCGACCTACCGCGAGAAACCGGTCGGAACGTTCGGCGACCTCGCGTCTGTCAGCTTCTATCCAGCCCACCACATCACGATGGGCGAGGGAGGCTGCGTCCTCACGAACAAGGGCCGTCTGAAGGTGATCGCGGAGTCTTTCCGCGATTGGGGTCGCGACTGCTGGTGTGCCCCCGGGAAGGAGAACACGTGCGGCAAGCGCTTCGATCACCAGCTTGGCGAACTGCCCCTCGGCTACGACCACAAGTACATCTATTCTCACATCGGATACAACCTCAAGCTGACAGACCTGCAAGCTGCGATAGGCGTCGCGCAGCTCGAGAAGCTCGCTTCGTTCACCCAGATCCGTCGTCGCAACTTTCAACTGCTGTCTGCGGGCCTGCGCGACCTCGAGGAGCATCTGATCCTGCCGCAGGCCACCCCACACAGTGAGCCGAGCTGGTTCGGCTTCCCGCTCGCGCTGCGCGAGGACTCTCCAATCTCGCGCGATCACATCTTGCGGTTCATGAACAGCCGGAAGATCGCCACACGGCTGCTGTTCGGAGGCAACCTCTTGCGCCAGCCAGCCTATATGAACGTTCACCACCGTCGCGTCGGCGAACTGCCAAGGGCCGACTTCGTCATGAACCGGGTCTTCTGGGTCGGTGTCTACCCAGGTCTCAGCGACGCATCTGTGCAGTTCATGATCGAAAGCTTTCACGATGCCGTCACCGCCGCCGAGGCTGGCTGCCCCGAAGCAAGCCGATGAACGCCTCCGATTGGATCGCGGAGACGCTGGTTGCACAGGGCATCGACACGGTGTATGAGGTCATCGGCGGCATGATTGCCAATTTCATCGACGCGCTGTATCGGGACGGCCGCGTGCGGATCGTCTCCTGCCACCACGAGCAAGCGGCTGGATTCAGTGCCGAGGGCCACGCCCGCATGACCGGCGTGCCCGGCGTGGCGATGGCCACCAGCGGACCGGGAGCCATCAACTTGCTGACGGCCGTTGGCAGTTGCCACTTTGACTCAGTACCGGCTGTGTTCGTCACCGGACAGGTGAACCGCTCTGAGCAAAAGGGTGGCCGGCTCATCCGGCAGCTCGGCTTCCAGGAGACGGACATAGCGGCGATGGCCGCGCCGATCACCAAGGCGGCGTGGCGGATACGCACCGCGGAGGAGCTACCGACGCGTGTGCTCGAAGCGTTCGAGCTTGCTCGCTCTGGACGGCCAGGGCCGGTGCTGGTTGACATCCCCATGGATCTCCAGCGTGTCGAGTTGGGCGACTGCGTGGCGCAGGCCTCTTTCGCGCCTGCACGTGAAGCGATCGACCAACGGGCGATCGAGCGAATCCTCGAGGACCTGCGCAAAGCCTCGCGACCGTTGATCCTGGCGGGCGGCGGACTGCAAGCAGGGGGAGCGGTGCCGGCGTTTCGCGCACTTGTCGACCGGCTCAGGGTGCCGGTCGTGACTTCCCTCATGGGAGTGGACACGCTGCCGTTTACACACCCGGCGCGCGTCGGGCTGATCGGCACCTACGGCAACCGGTGGGCCAACATCGCGCTGGCTCGAGCGGACTGCCTGCTGGTGTTGGGCAGCCGCCTGGACATCCGCCAGACGGGCGCCGACGTCGACTCCTTCGCGGCCGATCGGCCGATCCATCACGTCGATTGCGATCCCGGCGAGCTCAACAACCGCGTCCTTGGCTGTCAGCCAGTAATCGCACAGCTTGCGCCGTTTATTGCTGCAGTCTTGGACGTCGCCGACGCTCCGCAGGCGCCAGTGCTCGATTCCTGGCGCTCAGAGATCTCAGAGCTCAGGGAACGCTGGCCAGACACGGGCGAGTTGCCAGGTGTGAAGGGGATCAACCCAAACGCGCTCATGCACCGCCTCTCTCGACCCGCTGCCTCGGCGGCTGCGTTCGTCACCGATGTGGGTCAGCATCAGATGTGGGCCGCCCAGTCGTTGGAGCTCGGGGCTCACCAGCGCTTCCTGACATCGGGCGGCATGGGCGCGATGGGCTCGGGACTGCCGCTCGCGGTGGGCGCCTGCTTGGCGAGCGCCGCCCCGGTGCTGCTCATAGCAGGCGACGGAGGCTTCCAGCTAAACGTCCAAGAGCTGCAGACCGTCGCGCGTAACGATCTGCCGTTGAAGATGGTGATCCTCAACAACCGGTCCCATGGCATGGTGCGCCAGTTCCAGGAGTCCTACTTCGAGGGTCGCTACCAGTCGACCTGCTGGGGGTACTCGGCGCCGGACTTCGTCGCTGTTGCCGCAGCCTTCGGGATCGATGCCCTACGCGTAAATGAGGAGAGGGAGCTGGACGAGGCGATCGCAGCGATGTGGCGCGATCCAGATGCTCCGCACCTGTTGGAGGTGATGATCGACACGGCAGCGAACGCCTATCCCAAGATCGCCTTCGGGCACCCGATCAGCGAGATGGAGCCGTTCGTCGTCCCGAAGGCGATGGAGTCGACCTGACCAAGGGGGCCGACGTCCTCCGCAGGGCCTTGCCCCCCACGCCCGGAGCGGCGCGACTGACTGGCTCCTACCTGCTCATAGATCGCCGGATGGGTGAGTAGGTCCCTCTCCCGCTCGGGTCTCGAGCAGGGCAGCCTCGATCCTTTCCAGAGCGGAGGCATCCAAAAGCAGCTTGGGTGCCCGCGCCCAGCCGTCAACCTGCTCTGCGGTACGGGCTCCGACGATCGCCCCGGCCACGCCTGGCCATGTGAGCGTCCACACGAGCGCCATCTCGGCGAGAGACATATCGAGGCTTTCGGCGATCGGCGCGAGGCATTCGAGCAGGTCGAGCGTGCGCGCCAGACGCGGTTCGCGGAACTGCTCGCGGCTGCGCCGCCAGTCACCGCCTGGAAGCGACTGCAGGCGCTTCAGCGAGAAGCGGCCGGAAAGCAGGCCGGACTCGAGCGGGCTGTAGGCGAGCGTCGGGACGCTGTGCTCGAACGCCCATGCGAGCAGGTCACGAGCTGCGCTTCGACTGAGCAGGGACATCGGAGCCTGCAATGCGTCGACAGGACGGTTACGCGCGCACCTGTCCAGAAGTGCAACGCCAAAGTTGCTGACTCCGATCTTGTGGACCTTGCCCTCGCTCTGCAGCTCGGACAGGGCTTCCCATGCTTGTTCGACCGCGACGGCGTCGGCAACCGGCCAATGCAATTGGTAGAGGTCGATGCGTTCGAGGCCGAGCCGCCGCAGCGACGCCTCGCACTGCGCTCGCAGCGACGCAGGACGCAGGTCACGGAAGGTCGCGCCGGAAGAGGGATCGATGCAGACGCCACCCTTGGTGAAGACGAGGGGCCGATCCGACTCGCATATCTCTGAGAGGGTGTCGCCAACGACGCTCTCAGCGTGTCCGTCGCCATACACCGCGGCCGTGTCGATCCACGTCACCCCGCATTCGATCGCGCGAAGGATTGCGGCACGTGAATCACGATCGTGCTGGACTCCCCATCCAGTGCGCCCAAATGCCCACGTGCCGAGCCCGAGTCGGCTCAGCGGTGGATCGGCGTTGGGCGCGTTTGCGGGCCCTGGCTGCATGTGCATCGACTGTGCATCGCCTCTTTAGCGGATCTCGAACCATACGCCGCGATCTGGCCGCGGCTTACATGCCAGCCGGGCCCAGCGTTGCCGCCGCTCTCTTCCCCGTTTCGGCGCGCCTCCGCAGCCGCCGTATGTGCGCCCCTGTTTCCCATTGCGGCGACGGACCCGCGCGCAGGCTCGCAGTCGCGCTGCTCAACCGACCCGGCAGCCACGCCGGTCGAGCTGGTGACCGTGCGCCCGGCGCCTGGCACGACATTCGGTCACAATTGCGCGGTTGTCGCCTCGTCATCTGTACCTGAGCCCCAACGCCGCAGATGCGTCCCTCGAGGAGGCGGCGGCGATAGCCGCTGCAATGGGGCGCTTCATGCGCGCCACGGCGCCGACGAGCCAACCACCCGGCGATGAGGTACACGACGGCTGGCGCCAAGCAGCCCTGGTGGAAGGAACCTCGCGCGCGTCGCAGGACAACGATGTTGCGTGGGTGTCGTCCACCCCTGGATAAATACCTAAAAGCCGCTAGGCTTTAGCGCAATAGCTGTCCACCGTCCCGTGTAGTCGAACGCAGTTCGGGCCGAGCGCGTCCGGACCAGGAGGTTTTCGTACCCATGGAGCCAGGTTCCATCTCCGCCCAGCGCGGCACGCTGGAGGACCCCGAGGTCCTGCAGAACGTGCCCGGGCACCTGATCCCGATCCTCGAGCAGGAGTTCGACGACTTCAAGACTGAGGCCGGCAAGTTCCTCGCAGGCGACATGCCGGAAGACGAGTTCATCAAGTTCCGCCTGAAGCAGGGCGTGTACGGCCAGCGCCAGCCGGACGTGCAGATGATCCGCGTGAAGCTGCCGTTCGGCGGGATCACGCCGGAGCAGCTGGAGTCCTTCGCGGACGTGATCGAGAAGTACGTGCCGCTGAACAAGGGCCACATCACGACCCGCCAGAACATCCAACTGCACCACATCCCGCTGCCGGAAGTGGAGCAGGCGATCCGCGAGCTCTCCGAGTCGGGCCTCTCCAGCCGCGAGGGCTGCGGCAACACGGTGAGAAACGTGACGGGCGATCCTTGGGCGGGCGTGGCGGCGGATGAGCTGTTCGACATGACCCCGTACGTGGGCGCGTACGTGCGCTACTTCGTGCGCCACCCGACGACGCAGGCGATGCCGCGCAAGATCAAGACGGCGTTCGACGGCTCCGAGCAGGGTCGTGCGATCAGCGAGATCCACGACATCGCCTACCGTGCGCGCGTGCAGCAGATCGAGGGTCGCGGCGAGGTCCGCGGAGCGCAGATGCTGGTGGGCGGCGGCACGTCGATCATGCCGCGCGTGGCGCCGGCGCTGTACGAGTTCGTGGAGCTGGACAACGGCGACTACCTGAAGATCGCGGAGGCCGTGTTCAGGATCTTCGACCGCCAGGACTGGCTGCGCGTGAACCGCGCGCGCGCTCGCATTAAGGTGTTCGTGGACAAGTTCGGCATCGAGGAGCTGCGCCGCCAGGTGGAGGAGGAGCTGGAAGGCGACTGGGTCAACGAACGCGACTTCTCGGTAGAGCACCGACTGTTCGTGGACGACGAGCGCGAGTCAGCGCCGGCGCCGCCTGCCGCCCACACGAGCCCGAACGGCGACAGCTCGGAGTTCGAGCGCTTCCGGACGGCGAACGTGGCCCCGCAGAAGCAGGAGGGCTTCGTGACTGTTGAGGTGAAGATCACGCGCGGTGACCTGAACCCCGAGCAGCTCAGGGGACTGGCGCAGATCGTGCGCGACTGCGCGGGGGGCTACGCCCGCACGACGGTGCAGCAGAACCTGCTGCTGCGCTGGGTGCGCCACGAGAGCGTGTACGAGGTTTGGCGAGCGCTGGGCGAGCTGGGCCTGGCGGACGCGGGCACACGCGAGATCACAGACGTGGTCTCGTGCCCGGGCACGGACTCGTGCAAGCTGGGGATCACGAGCTCGATGGGCCTGAACGAGGCGGTCCAGGAGCGGGTGCAGTCGATGGAGATCACCGACCCGCTTACGCGCGACATTCACATCAAGATGAGCGGCTGCCCGAACGGCTGCTCGCAGCACCACGTGGCAGACATCGGCTTCTACGGCGCATCGATCAAAGTGGGCGACCACACGATCCCGGCGTACATCCCCCACGTGGGCGGCGTGTACGAAGGCGCGCCTGTGAAGTTCGGCACGCGGCTGAAACTGCGCCTGCCGGCGAAGCGCGTGCCGGAGGCGATCGAGCGCTGGATCCACCATTACGAGTCCAACCGCGAAGAGGGAGAGGCCTGGGGCGCGTTCACGCAGCGGGTGGGCACGGGCGAGCTGGAGGCGCTGGTAAAGGACCTTTCGCTGCCGGTGGACTTCTCGCTGGAGACCATGAACGAGTTCATCGACTGGAACAGAAGCGTCCCGTTCGAGGTTCAGCGGGGCGAGGGCGAGTGCGCGGTATAGGGCAAGGACGCCGCACAAACTTCAAGAACTTCATGAAACGAGACGACCAGATCAGATGCCCCCAATAGAAACCCACATCAAACCGGTGACCTCCTCCAAGATCGACCCGACATTCAGCCTCACGCACACGCTGCGCGAGGCGGCCCGCCACGGAGAGCGTGCAGTGCTGCTGTGCTCCTTCCAGAAGGAGGAGTCGGTGCTGCTCGACGAGCTACTGCGCCTGGACCAAGGCACGGGCGAGACGGTGCGCATCGTGACGATCGACACGGGCGTGCTGTTCCCGGAGACGCTGGAGACCTGGCGTCAGTTCGAGGAGCGCTTCGGCGTGAAGATCGAGGTGCAGGACGCGAGCAACCCTGAGAATCCGTGGAGCGGCCCGGAGCACTGCTGCTCGGTGGCGAAGGTGGCGGCGCTGGAGAGCTCGCTGGCGGGCGCTGAGGGCTGGATCACGGGCATCCGCCGCGAGCAGGGCCCGACGCGGGCGGACACGGAGCTGATCGAACGCGACGCGAAACGCAACCTGTGGAAGTACAACCCGCTTGCGCACTGGACGGACAAGGATCTGTGGCGGCGCATCCACGAGCGCAACCTGCCGTACAACCCGCTGCACAACCAGGGCTACGAGTCGATCGGCTGCGCGCCGTGCACGCAGCCGGGCTCCGGCCGCGAGGGCCGCTGGGCAGGCACGGAGAAGACGGAGTGTGGGTTGCACGTAGAGGTCGTTGAACCCTGATGAGCGTGGCTGCACGCCCCCAGCTGAGCCACCTGCGCGCGCTGGAGTCCGAGGCGATCCACGTGATGCGCGAGGTGGCGGCTGAATTCGAGAAACCGGTGCTGCTGTTCAGCGGCGGCAAGGACTCGATCGTGCTGCTGCGCCTGGCGGAGAAGGCGTTTCGCCCGGCGCCGTTCCCGTTTCCGCTGATGCACGTGGACACGGAGCACAACTTTCCTGAGGTAATCGAGTACCGCGATCGCCGCGTGGCGGAACTGGGCGAGCGCTTGATCGTGGCGAGCGTGCAGGACTCGATTGACAAAGGCCGCGCGGTCGAGGAGACGGGCCCGCGGGCTTCGCGCAACAAGCTGCAGACGGTGACGCTGCTGGACGCGATCGCGGAGCACGGCTTTGACGCGGCGTTCGGCGGCGCGCGCCGCGACGAGGAGCGCGCACGGGCGAAGGAGCGCGTGTTCTCCTTCCGCGACGACTTCGGCCAGTGGGACCCGAAGAACCAGCGCCCGGAGCTGTGGAACCTGTACAACGGGCGCATCAAAAAGGGCGAGAACGTGCGCGTGTTCCCGCTGTCGAACTGGACTGAGCTGGACGTGTGGGAGTACATCGACCAGGAGCAGCTGGAGGTCCCTTCGATCTACTTCGCGCACGAGCGCCCGGTGTTCGAGCGCGACGACATGCTGTACGCGTGGCGCGAGGGCACGGAGCTGATCGAGGGCGAGACGGTGTTCAACGAGACGGTGCGCTACCGCACGGTGGGCGACATGAGCTGCACGGGCGGCGTGCGCTCGCGGGCGGCGACGCTTGAGGAGGTCGTGCTGGAGATCGCAGCGACGCGCATCACCGAGCGCGGCGAGACGCGCGCGGATGACCGCGTGTCGGAGGCGGCGATGGAGGACCGCAAGAAGGCCGGCTACTTCTAGTGACGCTGGACCTGCTGCGCTTTACGACGGCGGGGTCGGTGGATGACGGCAAGAGCACGCTGATCGGCCGTCTGCTGTACGACTCCAAGCAGGTGTTCGAGGACCAGCTGGCGCAGGTGGCGCAGGCATCCGAGCGCCGCGGCGGCGAGGGCACGCTGGACCTCGCGCTGCTGACGGACGGCCTGCGCGCGGAGCGCGAGCAGGGCATCACGATTGACGTGGCCTACCGCTACTTCGCGACGGCCAAGCGCCGCTTTATCATCGCGGACTGCCCGGGCCACCGCCAATACACGCGCAACATGGTCACGGGCGCGTCGACGGCGGATGTGTCGGTGGTGCTGATCGACGCGCGCAGGGGCGTGCTGGAGCAGTCCAAGCGCCACGCGTTCATCAGCGCGCTGCTGGGCATCCCGCAGATGGTGGTGGCGATCAACAAGATGGACCTGGTGGACTACTCGCAGGAGCGCTACGAGGAGCTGGTGGCGGAGTTCGAGGAGTTCGCGCAAAAGCTGCGCGGCGGCAAGAACCCGCGCCGAACGGAGACCTCCTACATCCCGATGTCGGCTCTGAAGGGCGACAACGTGGTGGAGCGCTCGGCGAGAACTGACTGGTATGAGGGCCCGGTGCTGCTGGACCTGCTGGAGCAGGTGGAGGTGGCGTACGACCATCCGAACGAGCGCCCGGCCCGCTTCCCGGTGCAATGGGTGATCCGCCCGGCGAACGGCAGCGCAAGCGACTACCGCGGCTACTCGGGCCAGCTGGCGAGCGGGGCGCTGCGTCTTGGCGATGAGGTGGCGGTGCTGCCGGCGGGTGCGCGCACGCGGATCGCGGGCATCGACACCTACGACGGCGAGCTGGAGGAAGCGACGGCGCCGATGTCGCTGACCCTGCGCTTGGAGGACGAGCTGGACATCTCGCGAGGTGACA
>Ga0209006_10007199_pt1 | contig 10052 bp, 11 predicted proteins | sample JacPin_JW_Ref_O2_FD_188567 | JGI IMG/M metagenome (GOLD analysis project Ga0209006, IMG submission 188567) | Forest soil microbial communities from Algoma, Ontario, Canada - Jack Pine, Ontario site 1_JW_Ref_O2 (SPAdes) (version 2) | ecosystem: Environmental > Terrestrial > Soil > Boreal...
GGGCTTCTTCTGAACCGGCGCGGCTTGCGCGATCGCCGACAGCAGCGACAGGATGACAGCAATGGATAGACACATGAGGCGCGACATCGGAACACCATAGACATTCGGCGGCGGGAAGACCATTCAAATCCGGGTGCAAAGTTCTTGGTAGCTTCATAACATTAGCCTATCGGAGATGGAGCGATATCGAAGGCAATTCGGCCATGCCAGAATAGCAGCGCTGGTTGATCCACCCCATTCAATATGGACGAGTTTGAAATGACCATCGATACAAGCCGCGCGGTCGAGATCGAGCTTCGCGCGCCAAGCTGCTCGGCCTCGCGGTCATCGGGGTCGTCATGACGGCGCTTTCGATGGCGATCGCCCTTCGCGCGTTTCCCAAGGTTCAGCCCGGCAGCTTGGCCGAGTTCATCGGCTATGTCGGGATACCGCTCTTCGGGGCTTGCACATTGCTCGCAGTGTGGAGAGCATTCGCGAGCCACGGTCCGGTCGTCACGATCGCGCCACAAGGGATTTTGGATCGCCGGGTCGCGGCCGAGATTATTCCGTGGAGCGCCGTCAAAGACATCGCGGTCTGGAAGCACCGTCGACAGCGATACATGGTGCTCATGGTCGATCCGGCGGTCGAGGCCGGACTCCATCTCACCAGAATGGCGCGCTGGTCACGGAACGCCAATCGCGCGCTGGGCGCCGACGGCCTCTGCGTCGGCTCGAACGATCTGAAGATCGGATTCGAGGGGCTGTTGTCGACAAGCCTGGCTTTTGCGCGCGCTTCGCCGTCGCGCGCGCCTGGTGCGCCAACCGAAGTGGCTGCCGGCGAAGGCAGGTGAGACTCACCTTTGAAGCCAAAATTCTCTGAAGTCAGGTTCAACGGCGCGGTAAAAATCAACGGAAATCGATCGGTGTCACGTCCCAAAACGTTTCTGCTTCTTGCAAGCCTCATCGCCTGTTTTGTAGCTCACCTTGCCGCTCCGCTGCCCGCGATCGCCGAAGAGCCGGTCCACGTGTTGGCGACGGGCGTTTTTGCCACCGCCTTGCAGTCGCTGGCGCCTGCCTTTGAGGCGTCAAGCGGTTCTCAAATTCGGGTGTCGATCGCCAACGCCGGTGAAGTCGCCGCGCGCGTGGTTGCGGGCGAGGCCGCCGATGTCGTGATGTCGTCTTCCGCCGGCATCAAGACGCTCGCCAAACAAGGAGCGCTGGCCCCGGATGAAGTCGTGATCGGCAGGATGCGGCTTGGTGTCGCCGTCTCCGCAGGAGTCGCGATGCAAAATCTCGGCGCGAGTCTTGGTTCGACCGAGACGTTCCGGGCGCTTCTGCTGTCCGCAGATAAAATTGCCTATATCGATCCGAACGGCGGCGGCACGTCCGGGCCATTTTTCGAGAAGATGTTTGTCTCGCTTGGCGTTGCCGATGCCGTGCATGCCAAGGCCGTGCTTTGCAAGACCGGAGCGGACATCGTCAAGGCGGTCGCATCGGGACGCGCCACCATCGGCATGACGCAGGCGAGCGAGATCGTCGGCGCCGACGGCGTTGCCTTCGCGGGCTACCTGCCGGAGGCGCAGAACCTCACGACGGTTTACTCGGCCTCGATTGCGACGGGATCGAAGAGGGCGAAAGCCGCTTCCGCATTTCTGGCGTTTGTTGCCGGCCCAAGCGGGTCCGATCGTCTTCGCCGGGCCGGGTGGGATGTCGCGCCGTAGCGAGTTGCGTTGGCGCGCGTGGAGGCAGGGCATTAATTTCCGCGGCCGGCGCTGACCTCGCGGATCAGCTCGATCGCATAAAACGGTTTGGCGAAGAAGGTCACGCCATCAGGCAAGGCCTGGGCCAGCGGCAGCCCGGACATCACGATGACGCGGAGCGCCGGATTGGCCTCGCGTGCACGCTCCATCAGTTCGATGCCGGTCATGGCGCCGACCAGAGAGACGTCGGTGATCAAGAGAGCAGGGTCCCGGCTCAAGGCCAACTCGGCAGTCTCCGCGTCCTCGCATTGAATGACATCGTAGTCGGTCTCTTTCAGCAACAGGACAATCATCTCGCGCTGAATCGGATCGTCCTCGACCACAAGGGCGGTCGGACGGAATGGTTTTGATTGTCCCATCGGTAGCGCCCTCCGTTTTCTGATTTTGCGACAATGCTTCTGACCTTGTGACAATTCCTCAAAGCCGCAGATGGTTTCATAGAAGCCGCAGATGGTTTCGCGGGATGATTGCTGAAAGATGGTCAGTTCCAGGGAACGGAACCTGGTTCCGTCGTTGCCGCGGAGGGTGAACCCGCCGTTCGGTTTTCAGCGGCCGGTGACTGACCGGCGTCCGTTGTGGTCATGAGTGAAGTTGCGGAACGTGAGCGGCGTGTCGGTTCTGCTCTCGAGAGCGGACATCGTTAGCTGGACGCAGCCTATGTACGCATTGGGACAGAAGGCGACATTCAGCAAAATGAAAGAGGCAGTCCGCTGAGGCGGCCTAGACTTTGTTGAATTTCTGGCTAACATCAAGTCACCCCACGGCGTGCCGTAAGCACGCTGTGAAGCAAACCGGCACGACGGGACCCTGCGCCAAAGGCTGCACGGGTTTGGGCATTATCGTCCCAACAAGCGGCGACATGCGCCGGACCGTGCCCTATGCGAATTTCGCACAAACATATTGCGTACTTGGATCATGCCTACTCCGTCGTTGGAGTGGTCAGACCTCATCGTGTTGGGGGCTGAGAGCATGCCAGCCGAGATAGAGGTCAATGCCAGTGGTGGCGGGGTCGATTTTAAGATCGAGGACGAAAAGGGCGAGCGAGTTCACTTCAAACTTGATCGCCGTATGGCGAGCGCGTTGGTCGTTATGGGACTTCAGGAATTGGCCTGTCTCCCTCCGGCTGAGGGCGAGTTACTTCAAGACTCTGAGCGCCCGCTGTTGGAAGGGAGACCGTCGTTTCAGGTCGCCATCGACCACCAAAGCGGAGATGCGCTGGTAGGGTTTCGACTTCACCCTCTATCGGCCTTGCATTTTCTGTTTGACGATGAGCTCACGTCAAAGCTTGTGCGTGAACTGTCAGAGGTTCTGGAAACCCCGCGACCGGCGCGGGTTCAACGAGTTAAAAGCTAACTCAAAGCAGGTCACTCTTAGGGAGAACAGCCATGACCGCCGAGTTCGATGAAGACCGCTTCAATATGGCTATCCGTAAATTTCTGAAGCATGTCGGAATTACATCGCAGCGTGAAATTGAGAACCTAGTGCGCAGCGGGGAGGTAAAGGGCGGCAAGCTCAAACTGCGAATGACCCTGTCCGCTGAGGGGACGCCGCTGAAGCATGTGGTCGAGGAAACAGTCGCATTCTGACAATTGTCCGGCCTGTCCTGCAACGTAGAGGTTCGGCACCTCGCGGCTCAGTCGAACTTGATACCGAGCCGGAATTCGGTGCGCCGGATCACCTGACACGGTATCTCCAGCCCGTCCTCTGGAATCACCAAGGTGAATTTCGCGGGGGCGTTTTTTGCGTCAAAAACTTCCAACGATGCGCCGGTCAGCGACAGGTCGCATACCGTGCACGTGATTTTGTCGCCGCCATACTTGATGAAAGCAGGCTTCCTGACGCGGTATCTAGGTGCTGCTCGGCCTTCTGCCATATGTCAACTATTAGACAATAAAAACTAAGGTTCCATTGATGGGCCGCCGGAAGGTCCGTCGTGCCGCGTGCTGAGGCCGCTATCCTTCACCTCTCCCCCGCTCGTCCGCCCTAGCTCGAAGAGTGAAGGCGGATGCGGGGAGAGGTGACTTCAAGCTGTATCACTAGGTCGTCTCACCCCGCGATCGAGCCCCAGTTCGAGGCCAGGTTTTCCGCGGCGCGCAGCGACAGCGCGAAGATCGTGTAGGTCGGATTCGACGCGCCGCAGGTCGGGAAGATGCCGGGGCCGGCGACGTAGAGGTTCGGCACCTCATGGGTCTGCCCAAAACTGTTGACCACGGAGTTGCCGGCGTCGGTCCCCATGATGGTGCCGCCCATCAGATGGATCGCCGGCATCGCGGTGCGCACCTGCCATACTTCCTTGGCGTCGGTGGCGTGGCCGATCTTCATGCCTTCGTCGAGATTGGCGGTCCACAACGCCATTTCGTTGTCGTCGTAGTTGTGGGTGATCTTGGCGAGCGGCATCCCGAACTCGTCCTTCTGGCTGACAAGTTCGACACGGTTTTCGATCTTCGGCTGCTCTTCGCAGGCGGCCGTATAACGCGTGTAGCCCCTGACGGCGCGCTTCATGAAGGCGGCGAGATCCGCCCCAAACAGTTCGGGCCGCGAGTTGTGGATGCCGGTGAGGCCGCTCACCTTGGCGGCGGCGCCGACCGCAAACAGTGTCGAGCCGAACGCGCCTTTATGGGCGGTTTTCGAATAGCGCTCGTAGGACATGAATTGCCCGCCGATGGTGCCTCTCGCCGGCTCCAGGTCGTCGTCGAACATCGCGTTGGTGACGGCGGTGAAGTGCGTCATGATGTATTTGCCGACCAGCCCGCTCGAATTGGCGAGTCCGTTCGGATGTTTGTCGGTGGACGAGTTGAGCAGCAGCCGCGGGTTCTGCGCGGCCCATGAAGCGCAAATGACGACGCTCGCCGGCTGAATATGCTTCTCGCCGTCGCGGTCGACATATTCAAGCCCGGTCGCCTTCTTGCCGGAGGCATCTGTCAGCACGCGCGTCACCGTGCTCCACGCCCGCACTTCGGCGCCGGCCGCGCGGGCTTCGCCGAGATACGTCACCAAAGGATTCGCCAGCGCGCCGATCGGGCAGCCGACATGGCACCAGCCATCATAGATGCAACCGGGCCGGCCCTTGAAGTCGGTCGAGTTCATCGCGACCGCCGCCGGCACCATGCGGATGTTGTTGGCGGCGAAACCCTTCAGCCACACCTCGCCGTTCTTGAAGGTTTTCATCGGCGGCATCGGATAGTTGCGCCCCGCAGGCCGCCATAACTCTTCGGCCTTGGCGTCGCCGGAGATTCCGATGTCGTGTGCGACCTTGTCGTACCACGGCGCGACGTCTTCGTAAGCAATGGGCCAGTCGTGGGCGCGGTTATGCTCGCTCTTGATCTTGAAATCGTTCGGCAGCAGACGCGGCACGTTGGCGAACCAGTGCAGCGCGGCGCCGCCGACGCCCCAGCCGCCGTGATAGCCGATCGGCGCGACTTGCTTACCTTCGAGAATGAAGGGCGGTCCGGCCGGCTTGATGCGGCGGCCCCACAAGTCCGACGAAATCAGATCTGACGCCTGCCAATCCGGCCCGTTGTCGATCAGCACGACCTTCTTGCCGGCTTTCGCAAGCACGGCCGCAAACGTCGAGCCGGACGCACCGGCGCCCGCGATCACGACGTCGACTTTTTCTTCCATTTTTTGTTGCGTCGCCATGTTCACCACCTCTTGTCGGGTTCGATGTGCGCCATGTAGGGGACGCCGAGGGACTCGTAGCCCTCCATCGTGCCGTAGACGACGTCGACGCTGTCGCTGCGCAGGACGAAATAGACCAGTCCAGGGGGCGGACCCTGCCAGCCTTCGATCTTGTTCTGACGGAGCGCATCGATAAAATCGTGCTGCTCGGTGGCGTTAAGCGCGGCGAAGCGTTTGCCGCTGCGCGCGGTCGCCGCTCTGTCGATGCCGGCGATCGCCGCGCGATAGAAATTGATATAGGGCGGCTTGACGTTGACGATCCGCGCCTCGAGCAGCGCCTCGCCGGGCGTGACCGAGACTTGCTGGTCGATGAAATGCGCGACGCCGGCCTCGCGCGCGCCGGGCAATAATGTCTCGCCAAGCGCCTCCAGCGTCTCGGCCTCGTCGGCCTTGAGCAGGCGGAACGGCACCCCACGGGCACGCGCCTCGCCCGGTGACATCAGGATCTCGACACCGCCGAGTGTAAAAGCAAAGAGGCCCATGCCGGCCCCCTTGAGAAAGACGCGCCGCTGCAAATCGCCCAGCGGTTTGGGTTCAGCGCCCATTGGGTTTCTCCCTTTTTGATCGTTTTGGAATCGATCTAACGGGGAATGAACGCTAAAGAGCAAAGCTAATCAAGCGCATGCCGCGGCGATTTCGAGAGCCGCGCGAACAACTTTATGTCAGGTTCATTCGATGCGGGACGCAGCACTCCGCTGTCGTCCCCGTACCTCTTCCGTCGTCCCTGCGAACGCAGGGACCCATACTCCGCGGCCGTTATTGCTAGCTAAGATGCGAACGTTCGCCTTCTCGCAAGCTCCGGTGGTTATGGGTCCCTGCTCCAGTGCGCAATTGCGCACAAGGCAGGGACGACAAGGGTCGGTCGTATAAATCGTCAAGCGTTCGCGCCACCGTCGACGGTCAGCGTCGAGCCGGTGATGTACTTGGCCTTGTCGCTTGCGAGGAACGCGACCGCATTCGCGATGTCTTCCGGCTTGCCGAAGTGACCCAATGCCATGAACTGCCGGAGCGTGTCGCCGAACGGGCCGTGCGACGGATTCATGTCGGTGTCGATCGAGCCTGGTTGAACAAGATTGACCGTGATCTCGTTCGGACCGAGCTCGCGCGCCAATCCCTTGGTGAAGGCGACCAACGCCGACTTCGTTGCCGAATACACCGTGAGCACGGGGGCGGGGACGCGATCGGCAAAGTAGCTGCCGATGGTGATGATGCGGCCGCCTTTGGTGAGATGCGCCAGCGCCGCCTTGCTGGCGACGATCGGCGAGCGAACATTCACATCGAGCAGCGCGTCGATGTCGGCGAGCGAATTGTCCTTCAATCCGCCGACCCGAAGAATGCCGGCATTGTTGACGAGGATGTCGAGTCCGCCAAGCTCTCTGACCGTCTTCTCGATTGAAGCCTGAACCGCTGACACGTCCGCGCTGTCGGCCTGGATCGCAACGCCCTTGCGCCCATGCGCCCGGATGGCGCTGACCACCTCGGCGGCGCGCTCGGCCGACTTTTCGTAGGTAATGGCGACATCCGCGCCCTCGGCCGCCAGCTCCACCGCGATGGCAGCGCCAATTCCCCGGCTCGCGCCCGTTACCAGCGCCCGTTTTCCTTTTAATAACATGATCTTGCTCCATTTATGTAATGATCAACACAGAAGTATTTAAACCATTGATCGGGGAGTTCAAATGACTTATGTGTTACTCATTACAGAAAGGGCGGCCAAAGGACGGTTATGGTGGTTATCGGACGGCCCAGGGAATTCGATCGCGAGGCGGCGCTTGCCGCCGCGATGCTGGTGTTCTGGCGCAAGGGTTTTGCGGCGACGTCAATGAATGATCTCTGCGACGCCATGGGCATCCGCTCGCCGAGCCTTTACGCGGCGTTCGGCAGCAAGGAAGCGCTGTATCTCGAAGCCATGGAGCACTACGTAAAGACCGTCGGGCCCACGATCTGGGACAAACTGGCGGCGACGAGCGCGCGCGACGGCGTCGAAAAGATGCTGCTGGCGGCAACCGAGATATTGCCTGAAACCGGGCCGATCCCGGCAGGCTGCATGGCGGTGCTGGGAGGTGTCGGCGACGAATGGCCGGCCGCGGTCGCCGGCGTCGTCAAGCAAGTCCGTCTCGACATGCTCGGCTGTTTGCAGTCGCGTTTGAAAACGGCCGTGACGGAGGGCGAACTGCCCGCCGCGACCGAGGTCGATCGCCTCAGCCGATTCTATCTGAGCGTTTTTCAGGGCATGGCGCTGCAGGCGCGCGATGGCGCCACTTCAGCGGAGCTGGAAGGCGTTGCGGCATCGGCGATGTTGGCGTGGCCGGGGGAGAATAAGAAAAGCTGAAAGTCGAGTTGCCGCGACGGCGACGGACGCCCCAATCACGACACTTACCGAAACAAATCACCACACTCGCTCATGCGATTGAGCGCTAACGTCTGCATCGATTCGTTTGGACAATCCCCGCCACAACGTGATGTGAAGACCACGGCCGCATAAGCAACGGTAATCAGATGACCTGCGACCGCCGTCAATAAGCGGCGTGCTCGGCGCTTCCTGCGCTGGCGGTCGAAGCTGAAAAAGCCAAAACCAAGATTCGTCAAATACTGGCGGGCGCGTTAGGTTGTGCTGTGATTGCGGCACATCCTGCGGGATTCCATATGTCTACCCTTAGCCGAAAAGCAAAGAAAGCTGCTGCCTTAGAAAAGAAAAAAACAGAAAGGTTACAGGTAGTCCAAGCCATAGAAGAAGCGAAAAGACGACGGCGTGCGCGCAATCTTCACATAGCGGAATTTGCCTTTGGCACTCTATTGGCCCTCTTTTTGTTTGTTTGGACGTTCGTCGGCCCTCCGTGGCCGACCGACCCAATTTTCTTGCCCGGCTCTCCATCGTTTGGATCATCACTAGATGTTCCGTTCAGCGTCTCGAATAAGAGTGCTCTTTTTTCTCTCTCAAACCTCAGCATCCAATGCGAAATTCTGAAACTGGATTCCAAGGGGCCAACTGGCGCCGCGATCTACGCCAAAGGCGCTACGTTCGTTGCGGTTAGTGGAGCGAAAAACACTCTCAAACCGTTAGACGTGGGCTCATACACCTGCCCAGCACGAGGAATATTTGCAGTCGATCATAAGGATGCGATCGAACCCGATAGAGTCCTAGCCGCTCAGATTGCCTTCAAGGCTGGATACGATTCCCGACTACTCTGGGGGCGATCTACAAGCACGAGCGGCATATTCACGCTCAATACGGCAACGGTACCGCCGCAATGGACACAAGGAGAGTCACTTCGTTGATTTTTGCATCGGGCTCAGTTTGTTCTCTTCTTGGGCTTTTCCTTGGGGCTTGGGCGGCGTCTTTAGGCCAGCGCGTAGCGCGGCCTCAAAACGCTCTTGGGCTTCTTTCTCGTAGTAATCGCTATTTTTCGTAGAGGCTTTCGCCATGGCAGCATCCAGGAACCGGGGTGTGAAGAAACCAAAGCTTCGCGATTATAGCCACATGGTTTTGACTCCGGACGAGCGCACGACCATTTCCGCGATTGCCAATTCTCCGGACCAAAACCCTATTGTGACAGCAATTCTCGGTTATGTGCTCGTTGAGCATGAACTAGACCTGCTTCTGCGTCCGCGCTTTAAACGACGAGACGATGAAACATGGCAGGCGCTACAGGATGAACGCGGCCCATTACGATCTTTCTACGCCAAAATCGCCGTCGGCCATGCGTTTGGCATTTATGATGACAAACTCAGGAACGATCTCGATGTAATAAGGACAGTCAGGAATGCATTCGCGCATTCGAAGAAATTGCTACATTTTGACGATCCCTTGATCGTCCCTGAGCTGCTAAGCGCCAGACTTTTAGCCGCGAAGTTTAAAAAGTCCCTTCAAAGCCACCTGACTAAGCCCTTGGCTAGTGCCTGCTTCGTTATAATCTGCCTGCGGGTCCAAACCGCTCTATTGCGAAAACAATTCAGAGCTTCTCAGGCCAGAGCTTATCGACAAGCCCAAAAGAGGCAGGCTAGATCACCGCTAGTCAACGCCCTTTTGGGTGGTCCCTATGCAGGGCTGGGCGGTCCGTATTCGGGTGTTCTTCACCTGGCTGATCCAAAATCAGCTGCACAATCCTCTCGGGTCGGTCCCAATCCTTCAACTCCAAAAGGATTGGCCGAAGCGCTTCGTCCCTTTTTAGAAGACAGCGAAAAGTAGCGGGCGCGCCTACCTCCGGCTTCGTGGAGTCTCCGGAGGCACTCATTACACCCACAACAGGCATGAGCGCGCCAACCGATCCGAAATAAGGACTCGGTATTCCCATCTACCGTTGGGGCGTGTGGTGTCAATTATGTAAAGTCTCCTCGGCCCGACACTTACCGAAACAAATCACCACACTCTCTCATACGATTGAGCGCTAACGTCTGCTTCGATTCGTTTGGATAGTCCCCTAAAACGCTCCGGGCGGATCAAACCGGCTCCAGTGTATTTTTGCCCGCTGGAGCCGGTTTTATTTTGGAGTGTTCTGGCTAGGAGCGCGACTTCACGTCAGCGCCATCTCACGGCGAAGGGCGGCCGCGTCCGGATCGAGCGGGAGCACTTCGGTCGGGAGATCCGGTGTCGCGCCCATGGAATCCTTTTCCACGATCCGATAGCCGCATTCTTCG
>Ga0209006_10007200_pt1 | contig 10052 bp, 12 predicted proteins | sample JacPin_JW_Ref_O2_FD_188567 | JGI IMG/M metagenome (GOLD analysis project Ga0209006, IMG submission 188567) | Forest soil microbial communities from Algoma, Ontario, Canada - Jack Pine, Ontario site 1_JW_Ref_O2 (SPAdes) (version 2) | ecosystem: Environmental > Terrestrial > Soil > Boreal...
GGCGATTGCCAGCTTCCTTTTTCTGATGGCTGGCGCCAGCCGGCTGGCTAGATTCAACATCACGACCAACGCGCAACCTTCGAATCCGGGACGGCCAGGGAAGAAATATTTTGTTGGCATGCCCATCCCGGCGGGCGCAGGAGTGATTGCCGCCGTGGTTCATTTTCAGTCAGGGTTTCCTCTCGACTCCTGGTACACGGCGATCACTTGGCTCGCGATGGTCGCCGCTGTGGGCTACCTGATGGTGAGTACCTGGCGGTTCTATAGTTTCAAAGACATTGATTTCAGCTCTCGTCACCCGTTTCGCTTGATTATTCTCTTTGGCGCGCTATTTGCCGGAATTTGGTTCTTCTCGAAGCCCGTGCTCTTCGCAGTCGCGCTGCTCTATACGTTCTCCGGGGTATTCTGGCGTTTACAGTGGATCCTTCGTCGCCGGAGCCAGCCTCCGCCACCGCCTTACAAGGAGGCTTCTCAGACTTCATGAGTAGTCCGTCGAAACTAGTGGCGTCGGCCTTTGCCTCTTCCGCACGCGGGCAGCTTTATCGCACTGCCATTGTGGGTGCCGGCACGCTCAAAGGGAAGGAAGTCGCCGAGATGCTCAACCAGCGCAACTTTCCCGCGATTGATGTGCGCCTGCTCGACGATGACGAGTCGATCGGACAGCTCGAAGCGACAGGCGACGAGATCAACTTCATTCAGAGTGTGCGCGCCGAGCAATTCACTAACATGGATTTCACTTTCTTTGCCGCCGACGCCGAAACCACGCGCCAGAACTGGAAGCGCGCACACGATGCCGGCAGTGCGATTATTGATCTTTCAGGCGCCCTCGAAGAGGAAGCGGGTGCCGATGTGCGTTCTCTTTGGGTGGAGCGCGAGCGCGGGCGGAAGTGGCAACCGGCATTGCAGCCAGCTCCGTGCCTCGTGCCCCATCCCGCGGCTGTGGCTCTCGCGTTGCTCCTGCTGCGCGCGCGCAAAGCAAGCGTTGTTCGCGGCGCTGCTGTGACGGTTTTCGAACCAGCTTCCGAACAAGGGCAGAAGGGTATGGACGAGTTGCATCAACAAACTGTCAATCTATTGTCCTTCCAAACCTTGCCCAAGGATGTGTTCGATACGCAAGTAGCGTTCAATATGCTCGCGCGCTACGGACAGAACTCGAAGTTGTCGCTGGATTCGCTCGAAGCACGGGTTCGCCGCCACTATCAGAAACTTGCTGGAGCGGATGCCCCCCAGCCCGCGCTGTTAGTGCTTCAGCCGCCGGTGTTTCATGGACACGCCTTGAGCCTCTTTTTGGAAATGGAGCAGCCAGTCAATCAGGAAAAATTGTCACAAGCCCTGGCAGGAGATCACGTGACGCTGGCTGGATCCGAAGACGATTCGCACCCCAGCAACGTGAATACGGCGGGTCAGCCTAATGTTATGGTTTCTCTGAAGGCCGAACCGTCGCGTCCCAATGGAATCTGGCTCTGGGCTGCCGTGGATAATTTGAGAGTCGCGGCCATCACCGCGGTGGAATGTGCCGAGAGCATGATCGCAACCCGACCGGTTGGGAAGATCCAATGAGATGGTGGTGCGCGGTATGCCTGGCGGTGCTGGCAGCCGGCTCTGGTTGCGGATACCATACCGCCGGAAGCGCTGTGCAGCTTCCGGAAAATGTTAAGACAATCGCGGTTCCCGCTTTCACGAATGTCACCACTACATATCGGATCGAACAGATGCTTACGGCGTCCGTGGTGCGCGAATTCACCACTCGTACCCACTATCACATCCTGAATGAACCTGGCGAAGCAGCCGACGCCACCCTGCGCGGCACTGTGATTTCCACCTCCGCGTCGCCTCTTACCTACAACTCCGCAACCGGCCAAGCCGCCAGTGTTTTAGTGGTGGTGAGTATGAAAGTTTCGCTCACAGACAGGCAGGGCAAAGTGCTCTACCAGAATCCTTCCTATCTGTTTCGCGAGCAGTATGAAGTTTCGCAGGACCTGGCCAGTTTTTTTGAGGAAAATTCTCCGGCCTACCGGCGGCTTTCCCAGGATTTTGCACGTACCCTGGTCTCTAACATTCTGGAGGGCTTCTAGATGCTAGAGTCTGTAGCGAAGCTTTTCCTGACGACGGAGGATTTCTGATGCGTGCGTTCGTCCAAGCGGAGCGGTTTGTCACCGAACTGCAATCGCGCAAGCTGCGTCCCGCTTACGTGTTCGTTGGCGATGAGGCTTTCTTTCGCAAACGATTCCGCGACGCAATCCTCGAGCACCTGGTTCCGGCCGATCTGCGTGACTTCGGTCTATTCGAATTCGACCTTGCAGAGAACGATCTTGCCGAAGTTCTCGACCGTGCCCGCACGCCCTCGCTGATGGCGCCGTTTCAGGTATTTTTCGTGCGTGGGGTGAAGAATCTTTTTGGCCGCGGGTCCAACGAAGAAAAGCTCGCCGCCATCGAGGACTATTGTAAGAGCCCGAATCCCGATGCGCTCATTGTTTTCGTAGCCGACCACATCAGCATTCCCGCCGACGTCCGCCGCATGGAGATGCAGGACAAAGAACGCTACCAGCGCATCCGCGAAACCATGGGCCCGTACTGCGGCATCGTTGAGCTGGCGCGTGTGGAAGAAGGCGAAGCGGTGCGCTGGATCGCCGAATTCTGTGCCACCCGCGCGATACCCGTGAAGATTGACCCAGACGGCGCCCGCGAGCTGGTCGACGCGCTCGGCGGCGACATGATGATGATCTCCAATGAACTGGAGAAGCTCATGCTCTACGTCGGCGCCAAAAACCACATCACGCTGGGCGACGTCGAAACCATGGTGCTGGCCGCCAAGCAACGCTCGCTCTATGAATTGACTGACGCAATCTCCGCAAGAGATCGCGTGCGTGCACTCGAAGTGCTCGATGCGATGCTGTTGTCAGGCGATGGCGAAGAAGCCTCCATTGGACATATCTACATGCTGGCCAAAACTTTCCGCCAGATGCTGGTGATTCTCGAACGCAACGTGCGTGACCAGCGCATGCTCTGGGCCGCGCTGTGGCAAGGCTTTCGCGTGCCTCCATTCGCCGCGGACGACATCATCAAGCAAGCTCGCCGCTACAAATCCCGCCGTGACTTGACTCGCGCAATTCGCCTCGTGGCCAAGGCCGATTTGGCTCTGCGATCTAATCCGGTGAGCAAGCGGATGGTGTTGGAGCGTCTGGTGATGGATTTGACTACCGAGCCCAGGTTGGACGCGCCGGGATGGATGCAGGATCAGTTGCCGGTGTAGCTGCTGTCGGGCTCTCGCCAGCGGCTTGCAGCGATACCAGGGCGCCCGATTCCCGCTGCCTCAAATTGCACTAACGCCGCTGAGGTCCACCATAATGTCTCGCCCAGAGTGAGGAACGGCCACGCAAAAGGAGTCGATTCTCGTCCCGTAAACCAGGCTGCCATAACAGCGCAGAGTCACCAGCTGTGAACTTTCACCGGTTATGCGCAACCCCTCGTCGTCCCCTTGTGACAAAAGCTCACTGATTCTTCAGCGCGCGAACCGATCGACTCTGGTTCAATTACGGGCAAAAACTTCAATGGCTATGCCCCGATTCCTTCCATGATTCGAGGCTATTCCAGGTCGAAAGACCGCGAGGACAGGATATGTCAGACGTCTGTATGGATTTGTAAGGAGCAAGCATTCTGGCTGGTGACCGGTGTCGTATTGCTGTATACCCTTATGGAAGAGAAGAGATTTGGGAGTATCTAGTTCTTGATGACTCAATGCTCTATAAGCGGTCCGAACGCCAGAGTGCCGATTGGACGATTATTTATCAAGGTGTTCCTCTGGTTTTGGTTGACTGTTCTGGCACTGTTCGCCATCTTTCTGGCTAGCCGCATGCTCGGCACGCGATTGGTTCCATCTACAGACGTCATAGCATCGTTCGCTCCCAGAGTAGCGGACGAGGCGGCACGCGCCTTTGAATCGGGAGGTCCACAAGAGTACGAAAAATTCGCACGCGGGCTGGTCGGGAAAGCCGGGATTGAGCTCTACCTGATTGACGGGTACGGTAAGGATGTTTTGTCCCGACCCATTCCCTCCGACGGTCTGTCTATCGTACGCCGCGCCCGAAGTGACGGACGCGTTCTTACTCGCTACGGGTTCCGCTCGCACAGCTCATCTTATAAATTCACTTCGCCGTCAGGGCATCCCTACGTTCTTCTCGTCCGCGCTCCCTTGCAACTGGGGAGATTCCTGGACGCTACCGCCGGAGGTGGGCTGCCATTTTTCGCCGTGGTGTTGCTCATGGTGACGCTGTTCTGTTTCTGGCTTACGCACCACATTGTTGCACCCATTCAGGGGATTCAATCGGCTGCGAGAATGGTGGCGGGAGGCGACCTGAGCGTGAGAGCTCCGGTGGAAATATCCAAGCGGCACGACGAATTGGCGGCTCTGGCGGCAGATTTTGATGCCATGGTTGAAAGGATGAGCGCTTTTGTACGTTCCCAGAAAGATCTATTGAGCACGGTCTCGCACGAGCTGCGCTCCCCACTCACGCGTTTGATTATGTCTTTAGCTCTTTTGCGAAAGCAGTCGTCGCCCGAGTCCGAAGAGTTATTGCAACGGATGGAGCGCGACGTTGAGCGGGTGGATACGCTCATGGGACAGCTTTTGACACTCTCGCGGTTGGAAACGGGCCTCTCCTCGGAGGGGAGAGACAATGTGGACTTGTCACAGCTGGTTCAGGAAGTAGTGGCGGACGGCGATTTCGAAGCACGCTCCTGTGGCAAGTCCGTGAGGCTCGAAGCCGAAGGAGGGATCATCATCGAGAAGGCCGATCAGCAGGCCTTGCGCAGCGCCTGTGAGAATATCGTTCGCAACGCGATTAAGTTCACTACACCAGGGAGTGAAGTGGAAGTGACTTTGAAAGCCGAGGAAACCAGACCATCGCCGCAGGCCGTTCTTTTAGTCCGCGATTACGGTCCGGGGGTCCCTGGAGAGTTACTGCAACACATCTTCCAACCATTCTTCCGCATAAAGCAACCGAATGGCGATCCGCGGGCAAACAAGGGAGCAGGCCTTGGTCTGGCGATCGCTCTTGAGGCAATTCGTCAACACCGCGGCACGATCATCGCATCGAACACCAATCCGCTCGGCCTCGAGGTTAAGGTTATGCTGCCGACCTGCTACTCGTGAGGTCATTCGCTCAATCGTAAGCCCCGCCCGCAAGACATCGCATCACAGCGGCCAAGCATATAAATAGCCAACCCCCCGTACGCTCCGGATTCTTTCCGCACCGTTTGTCTGTGGGCCCAACTTTTGACGAAGGTTGCTTACGTGAAGATCGATGCTGCGATCAAAAGGCGAAAATTTCCGGCCCAGGACCTGCTCCGCCAGAGCTTCCCGGGAAAGCACTTGTCCCGGCGATTCTAAGAATGCGCGCAGCAGATCGAACTCGGCCGACGTCAAGTGCAAGGATTTTCCCGCCTTGGATGCAGAATGTCCGGCTAAGTCAAGTTCCAAATCACCCGACTTGATTGAGGGTGGCCGCGGTGACTTGGCCTGCTCCGACTGCCAACCCGATCTGCGCAGGATGGCCCCAATGCGCGCAATCAATTCACGCGGGCTGAATGGTTTTGCCAAATAGTCGTCCGCACCCATTTGGAGGCCCAAGACACGGTCAAACTCGTCGCCTTTGGCTGTCAGCATCAGAACCGGCGTACGCCCGCTCGAGCGCAATTCTCGCAGGACATCAAATCCCTTCATATCGGGCAGCATTACATCAAGCACAATCAAATCATAATTGCCGTTCTTCCCCGCATGACTGCCTTCAGCCCCGCTGTGCACGACTGATATGACGAACCCCTCAGCTTCCAAGTAGCGCTGGACGAGGTCGCACAAATCCGGATCGTCGTCCACAATCAGCAAGCGCGCATGCTTGCGCATCGTTTCTTCAGGTCTTACAACTTGGATCATGAATAACCCTGCACACTAGAAAGCCGGATCCGTATGTCAAATTATCCCAGAGCCATCCCCAAGGCAATGATAGCTGAGCCCGAAGCGTTCGCTGAAAGTGGGGACGGAAATATCACCCGCTACAAATCCTGACACAAAACCAACCCTTCCGAACCGCGGTCCTCCGCTTCGCCCAACATAATGAGATCACGATTTTCGCCGACTTGATTGTGGAGAGGGGAACCGGTGACGACTGACACTTACAGTGCCGTATCGGAAGGAGGAATACCAGAAGAAATCCAAGAAGTTTTAAAGCAGAAGGAACTGAATTCAGATGATTCACGATCTCGTTGCTCGCAGGATGAAGACCTGGCTGGTGAAGGCGTCTCGGCAGCTACAACCGCTTCGTTTCCTGGAAATCCATCTCTACATCGTACCCTCGTGCTGATGGTGTTGAATTATTTCCAAGCCGGGCAGTTCTGCGGTCTGTTGAGCTGGCTGCCGACACTTCTCATCTCTCGGAGCTTTACAATTCTCCGCAGACTGCGATCCCTCTAGTCTTGTCGTCAGTCTATCCCCTAGTAGGCTCCTGTCTGCTTCCATACCCAATAGAATTGAGCGCAACGGCACCTCGTTCTAACTGTTGCTCTCCGGGAAAGTCTGTTTCGATGATTCCTTCGGGTCTCGAATTTCTTCCGCAATTAGACACGCGTACACACTTCTAACTCCTGCGGCAGCGTCCTCAGTGATAATGATCAAGAAGGTCCCTCTACAGCTCTCTTCGGCTTGTCATTCGCCATCGTCGGAGAGAAGACACTGATCCTGGGGTGGGCGAAAAGGCTTGCGTAGCCTACGAATACTCTGTGTGACACAGGGTCCAACGCAAGAGTATGGGCTCCGTAATGCGTATGTATCTCGTCCAGTACCCGATATGCGTTGGGACTGTCCTGCTGAATTACGGTTAATCGTCCGGCTTTTCCGGCTGAATAGATTCGGTGGAGAGTCTCATCGAATACGACCGAGTCAGGCCCACCACCGATCTTCAGCGACGCAATGACCCGATGCAACTCCAGGTCAAAGACCACTAACGTTGCATTCTTGGAGCAAACTGCGAAAAGTCGTCGCTGCTTGGAGCTGATAGCCATTCCAGATGGTCCTTCACATGGAGCCAGAGACCATTGCCCTGTCACCATCCGCTCGCCAAGATCGATTGCAACGATCGAGTCGATGTCTTCAAGATTCTGATAAAGAATTCCAGTCTGCGAATCCCAGGCGGGAAATTCTGGCTTTCCAGGCAGAGCTACCGTTCCGACCGTTATGCGCCTCTCAGGATCGATCAGAGTGGCAAGCTGTGCGTCTCCATTTGCAACGTATACGAGTTTTTCGGATGGGGCATAGAGTATTGCATCCGCATCATCCGCGACTGGAATTCTGGAAAGTAGACGAAGAGAAGTTGGATCGAAGACATCGACCGTGTTCTCTTCGCTCCGGGTGACGAAGGCAACGTTCCGGTCCATGATTAGAGCGACCCCGTGAGCCGCTCCGCTCCCAGGCAGCTCGGATACTGTGCTGAGAGACGGATAGTTCGAATCTAGGTCAACTTTGAATAACGCGCCCGATGATTCACTGGTAACAAATAGCGTACTGCTACTTATGGTTAGATAGTCGAGAACATTAAGCGGCCCACGCTTGGGGAGCTCAATATAACCTTCGAATTTCATGAACCTGGATTTGCCTGGCGTGCCGGGACAAATGAGATAGGTCGCGACCACGGCTAGACACAGGACGATCACCGTTGTAAACGCCGCAGCAATTCTCAGGTTGTTCTTGAAGAATCTTTCCATTTGTTTTAAGTCAAAACTTTTGTAGCCAGAGTTGTGGTGTGTAGGACGACCTGTGGTTGACGAAATGAGAATCCAACTACAGGATGCTATGGGAGGTATTAATGTTCCGGAACCCACCACGCCGGGAGGAATTTGGGAATGCGTAGCTTTCTGGCCCAAGGTCCCCATTGGGGCTCGAACTCAGTGAGGACATTCCCAATCCCAATTTGCAGGAACTCGCTGGCCATGTGTTGCTCGGCGTGTGTAACGTCGTTATAGCCGTCCGGAAGGATTCCCATTCCAACGAACCCGCCGGCCGCCGCCGAAGCGAAATTGCTTGCCGCGAAGGTAGTTCTTCCGGAATCTGTCTTATCGAAGATTGTGAAGACAAGTGCATGGATGGTCCGGACGAACGGATTGGAACTTGTCGAACGCAGGTAGCGGGGATCTTCGTGCAGGAGGCTGCCCGTAAGAAATTGAGCAGTGTCTCTGGACGTACGATCTGCCAGTCGGTATCCGTAATTCCTGCCAAATGCGTCGGGGCCGTCTTTCCACTCTTTAGGATATTTGCTCGGTGGATTAAGCATTCCCAGTCCTGCGCCAAAGGCTGGCAGGATGACGGCTGGTGGACCGAAGGTTTTGTGTTCGTATATGCGGAATTTATCTTCAAACCTAAGACTAGACCTGGTCATCCCCGGAGACAAGATCGGGTATTGGTTCAGGTGTGTTCCGGAGACTGCCGGTGCCGGTGGAGGCGGGTCCTGAGCTTGGTCTTGCGACTGATCCTGCGGCATCGGGGCATCGGGAAGAGCGGCGACCACTGCATCGTCAGTCAAGGGCATAGTCTTTCTTGCCTGGTCGGGCACAGATGAAGAATCGTCGTGTGAACGCGGGGTAGATGGGGGGTGACTTTCCAAGTCTTGTGAAAAGACAGAGCGGGGATGAGCGGATAATATGGCAGCCGCCACCACTAATATCGCGGAATATCCGCATTTGGCGCGATTTTTCGTCATGATTCACCAGCCAGGAAAAGTATTCCTGCTTGCAAACTATCGGCATCATGACGAGCGTGCCGTCAGGAAGCGTGAGGCTTCTGTAAACATTTGTATGGCTTCGGATTAAGGAGAAGGAGATTATTATCAGACGCGAGTCGAGGTCGGCAGTGAGTGGCTGAGTTTGTGAGCAGCGGGTATATTTGGACTAGGTAAACCAAGTGCGGCTGCAGATCGCTCAAATTGGGGAGGAAGTCTTGCGGGCGCCGGCCAATGAGTTGTCCCGCGAAGAAATACTGAGCCCGAAAACACAGGAACTGATTGAACACATGCGCGACACAATGCGCAATGCGCCCGGTGTTGGGCTAGCGGCGCCGCAAGTGGGTGTTGCCTTACAGTTGGCGGTCATCGAGGATCGTGAAGAATACCACCAGAGGCTTTCTCCGGCGCAATTGTCGGAAAGGCAAAGGCAACCGATTTCATTTCACGTCATTATTAATCCTCGGATTGTTTCGGCGGACAACACCGGCCTCGAATTCTTTGAGGGTTGCTTGAGTGTGACGGGCTATTCGGCGATTGTGCCGAGAGCGCGAGCGGTCACCGTGGAATACCTGAATGAGCACGCGGAAAGCAAAAGGGTCGACGCGGTTGGCTGGTATGCCCGAATCTTGCAGCACGAGATCGATCACCTTGCCGGAGTGCTCTACGTGGATCGTATGCATACCCGCACGTTAACCACACTTGAGAATCTCGAACATTATTGGAAGGACCTGCCAACGTCCGATGTTCTTGCCAAACTAAAGTCCGGCCTCGGCAACCGTGGACGTCAGGGTTAAGTCTGACATCGACTGTGTTTCCCTTGGAACCACTACGCCAGCCAGATGTCGGATCGCCGCGATCCGTGCGCTAATCACATCCCCACGAAAACAGCTCAGGAGAAGGGAGCACTCCTGGTCGGAATATTTTTCCAGGATTGACATGACGAAGACAATCGCTCGAATGAATTGAGCCTTACGATGTCGGGATGAAGGGCTTTCGACTGGCGTGAGGTGGAAAAGCTATACGCTGCGCTTTCCAGCTCTCCGCAGAAAGACTCGCTCCCAGCGCGTAAGGATCAAGTGGCCTATGAAAAGCATCTAATCGCTTTTTAATAGGGACGAAACTGCCGGATGTAGGCAGCTCCCCTTTCAGGCCCATGCCGGCGTCCGAGGCGCTGCAACCTATCGAGATCATGCCGCCGATCTCAGGCGCCAGAACCTGGATGTTTGTGGATCGCTATAATCAAAACAGCCTGCTTCGGCGCCGAATGGGGCTGAGCTAGAGCGA
>Ga0209006_10007201_pt1 | contig 10051 bp, 4 predicted proteins | sample JacPin_JW_Ref_O2_FD_188567 | JGI IMG/M metagenome (GOLD analysis project Ga0209006, IMG submission 188567) | Forest soil microbial communities from Algoma, Ontario, Canada - Jack Pine, Ontario site 1_JW_Ref_O2 (SPAdes) (version 2) | ecosystem: Environmental > Terrestrial > Soil > Boreal...
CGCCTCACCTTTTAAGGACAATACTCTCATGCGCCCCATTTTGTTTTTGCTCACTGGAGCCGCTCTTTTTGCCGCGGACTCACATCGCCTTACGCTCGAGGACCTTCTCTCAGCGGAGCCTATCGGCGACGCGGCGCTCTCGCCCGACGGCAAGACGTTCGCGCTCGCCCGCGCGGGACAAATTCTATTGCTCGCTGCCGATGGCGGCTGGCCGGTCACGCTGACCAGTTCCGTGGGCGCGAAGTCCGGGCTCAACTGGTCGCCCGATAACCGTGCGATCGCCTATGCGAGCCAAGGAAGCATTTGGACGGTTTCGGTCGATGGCGGACCCCCCAAACGCTTGACCCACGCATATCCGGGAGAAGGCGATCCCAGGCAAGCCGCGGACCGCGCGCCACTGTGGTCGCCCAAGGGAGGATGGATTCTGTTTCAAACGGGACGGCGCGGTCATGAAGACCTAATAGTGGTCAGCGCGGATGGCCGCACTGAATCCTACATCACACAATCGGACGGCGACGCGGGAAATGCAGCATGGTCACCGGATGGTTCTCATATTTCCTTCGTCGAACGCAAGCCGGAGTATTTCAGCGGAAAACTGGAGGTCGTGAAGTTCGATGCCCGCACCGGTCAGGCGGACGATCCGGCGACGGTTTACACTTCGCCAACGGATCGTGGCGGTGGATGGTCTATCGGGCGAGCGAGTTGGTCGCCGGACGGCCAGAAGCTCGCCGTCGCATTGCAGGACAGCGGTTGGGACAACATCTATTTGATCCCCGTTTCCGGTGGCGCGCCTCAACCACTTGCGCGCGGGGAGTATGAAGACCTCGCGCCCATATTCGCACCGAACGGGAAATCGATCGCAGTCATTTCGAATCGCAAGTCGCGCGAGGAGGCTGGGGTCTGGATCGTGCCTGTGGACGGCTCCGCTGCGCACGAGCTGGCACAATTCACTTCGCCCGGCATCGATTCGGCACCCGAGTGGTCACCTGATTCCAGGCGAATATTCTTCAAGCGCACCGGCCCCACAGAATCGACCGACCTCTTTGTCGCCGATAGCAGCGCTGCCTCGGCTCCCAAAGCGCTGACGCATACCACCCCGAGAAATCTGGAAGCGGCGTTTCGCGCGCCGGAGAAAGTGACCTATCGCAGCAAAGACGGTCGCGAGATCACCGGCATTTTATACAAGCCCGAAAATCTCAAGGCAGGCATTCGTCTGCCAGCTGTACTTTGGATTCACGGGGGACCGGAGGGTGAAGACGTATTTCGATTCGACCCCTGGGCGCAGTATTTAGCGCAGCAAGGCTACTTCGTGCTGGAGCCGAATTATCGCGGCAGCACTGGTTATGGCGAGAAGTTCCGCAATTTGAATGTCGAAGATAGCGGTGGAGGCGAGGCGGATGATGTGGCGGCGGGGGCGCAATATCTGGTGGATCAAGGGATCGCAGATCCGAAGCGCCTGGGAATCGGCGGCGGCAGCCACGGAGGAACGATGGTCGCGTACATGGTGACAAAATATCCAAACCTGTTTCAGGCGGCAATTGAAATGTACGGCGTGGTGGATCGCGCCGCGTTCAACGAGCGCACGAATCGCAACTCCGCGGTTCGCTGGCAGAAGAAAATGGGCGGGAGCCCGGATGAAAAGCCCGATGTCTATCGAAAGGCCAACATTCTGCCGGACGTCGACAAGATCAAAACGCCGTTGTTGATCCTCCACGGCGAAAACGATCCGCAAGTGCCTCCCTACGAATCTGCATTGTTCGTCAAGGCGCTGCGGGAGCACCACAAAGTTTTCTACTACTTCACCTACCCGAACGAGCTCCACGGATTCGCGCAACGCGAGCATCGGTTGGACGCGTGGAAGAAAGAGCTGGCATTTCTCGCAAAGTATCTGCAACCGGAGTTCGGCGCGAGCAGTACTTCCATCGACGATTTGTCGTTGGTGGCGCCAGCCCGGGCAACGCCGGAACGGCAATAAGCTCCTCGCCGACATGTCAATGATCCTGATGACCTGAGCGGAACCAGAGCTTTCCGAATCCCCTTGCGTTCGCGTGAGCAGTCTTCCGGCCTGCTGTCCGCTCAATTTCCCCTTGCCTTTTCCCTCAACCCGAGTGATCAATCGTCATGCGCGAAGCAAGCGCAGAAAAGGATACCCACACACATGACGACCGCAGAAACCAACGCTACCGACAAAGCCGCCGCCATGAAGGCTGCCAGCCAGAAGAAGGGCGCGCCCAAGGCAAAGAAAACCGCAAAGGGCGGCAAAGCCACACCCGTGCCGATGAAGGCAGCCAAGACGGGTTCGAAAACCAGCAAGAAGGCCGCCGCCCCACGCGCCGAGAGCAAGGGCGCGAAGATCCTGGACATGATCGCCCGCGCCAAGGGGGCCACTCTCGCCGAGATCCAGAAGGCCACCGACTGGCAGGTCACAGCGTGCGTGGGTTCATCTCGACCGCCGCGAAGATCGGAAAACGTCCGGTCCCACCTGCCTTGCAGCACCTGCATTACCGCCTGCTGGATAAACGGCATCGCGCCCAACAAGGATCAATCAGCGTGCTGTCTGGAGCGCCATACGGCTATCGATATGTGAAGAAGAGCGACTCGACGGCGGCCTACTACGAAGTGATTGGAGCCGAGGCCGATGTGGTACGCCTGGTGTTCCAGACTTACATTGAGCAAACCGCAAGCATCAATGGGATTACGCGAATGCTCAACGAGCGGCAGATTCCGACGCGGAAAGGGATCGCACGGTGGGAACGGTCGACGGTGTGGGCGATGTTGCGCAATCCGGCCTATGCAGGACGAGCCTGCTTCGGCAAGACCGAACTTCGGCCGCGGCAGCGAATCACGCGACCGTTACGTCAGCGTAAGGGACATGCAACTCGAAACAGCGCGAATCATGAACGCCCACATCAGGACTGGATCGAGATCCCGGTGCCTGCGTTGGTGAGCGAAGCGACGTTCGCATTGGCGCAAGAGCAGTTGGAGCGGAACAAGCATCACTCGCCGCGCCGGACAGTCGCGCCGAGTTTGCTGCAAGGGATGCTGGTGTGCGAAAAGTGCGGCTACGGGTTGTACCGCTCGTCGGCGCAGACCACCAAACAAAAGCTCTACTACTATCGCTGTCTGGGTTCCGACGCTTATCGCTATCGGAACGGAGCGGTTTGCGATAACCGGCCGATTCGACAGGACTACCTGGACTCGTTCGTCTGGACGGAGATGTTGCGGCTGTTGGATGATCCGGCGCTGATTCAGGCGGAGTTGGATCGCCGGATGGAAGCAGCCAAGAGGGCGGATCCATTACGCAAGCGTGGAGAAAGCTTGCAGCGCGAACAAGTCAGGATTCAAAAGAACATCGATCGATTGGTGACGGCATATCAGGAGAGCCTGGTGACGTTGGAACAGTTGCGCAGCGCATGCCCGATCTCCGCCGGCAGGAACAAGCGGTACAGTCGGAACTGGTGTCATTGGCAGAGGCGGCGGCCGACCAATCCAAGTACCTGCGTCTGGTGGAGACCCTGGCCGAGTTTCGCGGACGGCTCCGCCTGCGGGCCGATAGCTTGATCGTGGGAGAACGCCAGCAGATTTTACGATTGCTGGTGAAAGAAATCCTGGTAGGCAAGGAGACCGTCACGATTCGACACTCGATCCCAACTCGACATTCCGGGGCAGGGCCGAACGGGTCGCCCGGGCCGGCTCCCGTGCTGCTGACCGAGCCTTCAAGCGGAAGTTATCTTTTGCGTTCAGGGAGTCAGGTCGCCATTGCTCAGTAACATCGTTCTTGACGAGTTCGACCGAGAGTTAGATCGGAGAGGTCTCCGGTTCGCGCGTTACGCGGACGACTGCAATGTGTACGTTCGCAGCCGGCGGGCAAGTTATCGGGTGGCGGCGATCTTCGATCCCGAACAATCGGGCAAATTTCACAACCTTGGCGCAGCGCAAGGACCGTCACGGAACCTTAGCACTGCACTGCTTGTAACCAATAGTCGATTGTAATCAACGGAAGCGCTGAAGTTGAACCGGTAGGATTGGGTTTTTCGGCGATTCGTTTGGGGAGCCAAACGAAAAGGCCCACCCGGAAGCAGCATCCGCCGGATCGGATTCTATATCGGATGAATACGCCTGCGGAGATTTGTCCCGGAAACCTGGCCTGCGCCATGATCCCGCCATTACGCGCGCGCGATCCGCACATTCCCGGAATCGAAAAGCGTAGCGGTCTCCTTTAAACTGATGGCCAAGCAGAATGACACGGGTCGCCTCGAAATCGAACTTCTGGATCATGCCGGTTACAGGCAGCCTGGGTATCGTCGAGAACCTCGCCGCGCGCCTTGCACGGCGTCACCTTGCGCCGACGCCTGTATTGGCGGGTCCAGCGCGGACGCCCGTTAATATCGTTGCGACCGTGATGTTCGGCGGGAGCGCTGTCGCGTTTTCCGCCTGCTGTCCGATTGTTGATATCTAATGCACGGTCGTCGTTCCGGTTCTAAGCGGCCCAGGAAGGTGTCGTTGCGCGGTTGACAACCCTTCTCGGAATGTAATAACGTTCAAGAACTAGTCTTAAGGAAGCACTGACCGAATCCGGTCCCTGTCGTCACACGGTTTTCACGATCCCCGTGTTACTCTGCTTTCAAAACCGCCTCCCCAGCAAGAATTTGTAACGGAGATTTGAATGAGTAAAATCAAGTTAGGAACATCAGCGAATCTATTCGCGCTTGTAACACTGCTCGTGTTAACAGGGGGCTCGACTGTCGCACAGACAGCCGGTGCGGGAACGATTACTGGCTTGTTGACAGACCAGACCGGCGCTGCCGTTCCCGGCGCGACGGTAGTTGTGCGCAATACCGATACGGGCATCGATCGCTCGACGACGACGAACGACTCCGGCATTTATTTCGCCACCTTTCTTCAACCGGGGCATTATGAAGTTAGCGTTTCGAAAACTGGGTTTGCAAAGCTCGTCCGGAAAGACCTGTTGGTGCAAGTGGGACAGACAGTTTCGATCGATTTCGCGCTGCCGATCCAAACCACGCAGGAGCAAGTCACTGTGACGGGTCAGGAGTCGCTTATCGAGCCGGAGAAGACGGAGCAATCGGAAGTGGTCAGCAAGACGCTCATCGAGAATCTGCCGATCATTGGGCGCCGCTGGGATAATTTTGTGCTGCTCACTCCGGCTGTCACGACCGATGGAGGATTGGTTTCCTACCGCGGCATCTCAGGTTTGTACAACAACAACTCGGTGGATGGCGCGAACAATAATCAGGCGTTCTTCTCGGAAGCGCGCGGGCGCTCCACTGTGCCCTACACGTACAGTCTCGACTCGCTTCAGGAATTTCAGGTCAGCGCGAGCAACTACAGCGCGGAGTTTGGACAAGCTGCGGGCGGGGTTGTGAATGCGGTCACAAAATCCGGAACCAACGCCTATCACGGCGACCTGTTTTACTACCTGCGCTATCCGGCACTGAATGCGCTCGATTCGTTTAACAAGTCCCAGGGGATCTATACGCAGTCGGTGCATCAGCAACAGCAGTTCGGTGGCAGTGTTGGCGGGCCAATCATCAAGGACAAGCTATTCTTCTTCCTTACCTACGATGGCTCGCGCAAAGTGTTTCCGATAGCCTACACATCGAGCTCGGCTTCCGCGTTTCCGCTGGCCTGTCCGGCCGCGATGTCGGCATCGCTGTGCACCAATGCGAATAATTATCTGCGGTCGTTGATCGGCAGCTATCCTCGCACCGGAGTCAACGATCTGGCATTCGGAAAGCTCGACTACCAGTTCAATGCGGCGAATCACATCAGCTCCAGCTTCGATTTTGTCGATTTTCATGCGCCTAATGCGTACAACACCAACGCCACGGTGAACAACAACTCGGTAACCGCGAACGGGCCGGCGGTGACGCATGAACGGTTTTTCGTTACCAATTGGGATACGACCGTACGCCCCACGCTCGTGAACAATTTCCGATTCCAATGGGGCCTCGATAATGAAATCATCGGCGCCAACGACGGGGGTCCCAGCGTTAGTATCGCGAGCGTGACGGCCTACGGACTGCCCAACGCTCTTCCGCGTCCCGCGTTTCCCGATGAGCATCGCCTGCAGTTCGCGGATACGGTGTCGTGGTCGCACGGCAAGCATCAAATCCAGGCCGGGGTGGATGTAAATGCGATACACGAATTGCTGATCAATCTGTTCCAGGGAGGAGGCGTATACAGCTATACCGGTTCCGCTGCCGCCGCGTTTTCCGGGTGGGCGGCCGATGTCACCGGCACCAATCTCGGCGACGGGCTGACCGGCAAGCATTATGGTTCCTTCGCGCAGGTGACCGATCCAATCACCGGCGTCGGCAAAGACGATTTTTATAACAACGATTTTGCCGGATTTATCGAGGATAGTTGGAAGGTGAAGTCCAATTTGACGGTCAACCTCGGTGTGCGGTACGAAATTCAAAATGTCCCGCAGCCGAACAAGCCGAATATGCTGACGCCGCTGACGACGCTCTATACGTCCACGATCAATATCGACAAGAACAACTTTGGTCCACGCATCGGAATCGCGTACTCGCCGACGAAGACGACGGTGGTACGCGCGGGGTATGGCATGTTTTACGCCAAGACGTCGAACAGCACGTTCTATGCGATCCGCGCCGAGAACGGAGTTTATCAGCAGACCTTTAATTGCACTCCGTCTTCCTGTCCGGCGCTGACTTTTCCGAACCTGATCTTCACGCCCCCAGGCGCGACACCGCAGGCTCCTTTCGCCGGTGCTCTCACGCCTCTGGTGACACCATTCACGCCTCCCGCCGGTACGCAGCTCGCGCACGGGTTAGTTCCGGACTTTGTGAATCCTCTGGTTCACGAGGGCGAACTCACCATCGAGCAGCAACTCCCGGGGGATATGAGTCTCTCGCTGGGTTACTTGTTCGCGCGCGGTCTGCATCTGCCGGTGTTCATCGATGCGAACGTCGCGCCGTCAACGTCTACGCACACCTATGACATCCTCACTGCTAGCAACAGCGTTGCGCAAAGCATCACGGTGCCCTGGTACACCACGCGCCTGAATCCGACGACGGGCGTAATCCTCAACGGATACAGCGTCGCTAATTCCTGGTACAACGCCCTGGTCGCTACGCTGCGCCGTCCGATGACTCACGGGTTTGAAGCGCTGATCAATTACACGTGGAGCAAGGCGGAGGACGATGGCGCGGTGGCAGGCGCGAACGGAACTTTCTACGGCACCGATCCGCCGCTCGATCCTTACAATCAGAAGCAGGAGAACTCACTCTCCGATCTGAATCAAAAACAACGGTTCGTCGCGAGCCTGGTGTACAACCCCCACTTCAAGGTAGCTGGAGTCGCGAATCAGATCGCGAACGGCTGGTTCTTGTCCACCATCGTGACGGCCGCGACGGGCCAGCCGGTGTTTGCAACGATCAGCGGATTTCCAAGCGGTGGCGTCGATTATGGCGTGACCGGCGGCGAAGTGACCAATACCGGCGGAAGTACCGGCGGGCGTCCTCCACAGTTGGGCCGCAACGTATTCATCGGTCCGGGTCTCACCAACGTTGATTTCCGCATCATGCGCCAGTTCACTATCCGCGAACGCCTGCATTTGCAGGCCTTGGGTGAGGCGTTCAATTTGTTCAATCACACAAACTTCAGTTCGGTGAACGGGACGGCGTTCAACTATTCCGCGCTCGGATCCGGCGCCTGCACCGCTGCGATCGCGGCGGGGACCAACGGCTGCATTATTCCGAATGCGGCTTTTCTAGCACCAACGGGATCTACGTCAACCAACGGCCTATATGCTTCGCGTCAGTTGCAAATGTCATTGAAGCTCACGTTCTAGTTGAGAAGACTGCGAATTAGTGTCGCCGGATGTAGCGCCAAGGCCGCACCGTTCTGATCGATTTGAGCCGAATTTCATCGCCGTCGATCAAGAGTGTCGATCCCACATTTCCAGGTTTCGTCTCGTAAACATGCCCGATCTTCAGCTTGAGCAGGTCCATCAGGCGGGGTTTTGCGGCCTTGACAAAAAGGTTCACAATTTCTGGTACGAAATAGGCCGCTGCTCAGCGAGCTTTCGCCCCAAGTCTGATTCTGGGAGATGAGGCCGGGGCTGCCTTCGCCGCCGCGCTTGGGGCTGGCGGCTTACCCGGCACCAATTCCCGTGAGGAGTGTTACACGGGATCTAAGCTGTCCCACCCACTTTGGTAGCGCGTAGCGCACGCCCCCAGGCGTGCCGCGTCGACATTCGTGTCGACGTGGTTGTCACATTGCCCCCGAGCCGTGACCACAGGGAGCAATAGTATCATGCCAATGAACTCGCTGCGACACACTACCAGGTGGGCCTGCACGCTCGAGCAAGCTATCCGAACAGAGCCGTGACCACAGGGAGTGCCGATGGGCCTGCGGCCCACCCAGGTGGGCCTGCACGCTCGCCAAGCTATCCGTACCGAGCCGTGACCAAAGGGAGCGATAGTATAATGCTAACGAACTCGCTGGCACGCCACTAGGTGGACGCCTGCACGCTAAACCCCTGCTTAAGAAATTTGTTCGGAGTCGCCGGCAAAGGACCGTAAACGCTGTTGGCTTTCTCGCCGGTTCCCCCGCCAAAATTGACGCATTGGAGCGGTACGTGCCCCGCGGAATCAAACACCACGAGGTTGTTCGGTGCCCAGTACGAAATGCTCCCCGCACCTTGTGACAACACGACGCTGTCGCCGTTATCCGGCCCAACCAGATTAAGTTCGAAGGCTACGATGGGGGCCAGGTCCTGTGCGCTCGCGCCGGAGATCGATAGGATCTGTTGCGTGACATTCGTCACCTTGCTTCCCCCGCTATCGACAACGGCATAGTTTACACTGACGATGTTCCCGTTCTGCTGGTCGCTAAATAGTGAAATCACCAACCGGTATCCCTGGGGCACCATCGGATTCGGCAGCGATAGCAGCGTCTGAGCTCCCAGGTCGAAGAGCTTGGTACCGCTCACAGGCCAATACTCAACGCTGTAGATCAGATCGTTCCCGAACAGCGCGATGACATACTGCTGATAAGCGCACACGCGGTTTTTGGGTGACCAACAATTCAACTGAAAACCGAAACCCTGGGTCGATCCGGACGACGATTTACAGATAATGTCTTGCGTGACATCGATGTTAATCACCAGGCATGCGCCGTCGGCTGATTGGTGGTTTACGAACGGGTTGCAGTCCTGGTGCAGAAGGTAGTTGGAACTGCTGGCAAGGCCGGCACCCGGGGGTGGCATCGCGTCAACCTCTTTCGGAGGCGAACCGAAAAGCACGGTCCAAAGCTGGCTGTCTTGTGCGGGGAAAGCTGGCGGAGAGGAGTTGAGCAGCGCCTTGGGTTCCGCGGACCTCCCTTGTATGTCGATCACGTTGCCGTTCAGCTTACTCATGATGAAGTACCAATTGGTCACCGGATCCACAAAAAACTGCCACAGTTGGTTGTCGGTCCCGCTCTGTGGAAATGAATCCAGCAGTGCGCCCGCCGCTTCGGATCTCCCTTGAATATCGATCACATTGCCGTTCAGCTTACTTTTGATGAAGAAATAGCCGGAGCCCGATGGATCGGAGACGAACTCCCAAAGTTGGTTGTCGCTCGGCGTTGGCGTCTCTGGAAATGCATCGAGCAGGGCTCCGGCTTTTGTTGAGGCCCCCTGGATGTCGATCACGTTTTGACCCAGCCGATTCTTAATGGCGTAGAAGTTACCCATCTGGTAATGCTGGCCCTGAGGGCGTACCGATACAACCCACACATTTGTGTAGCAGGTGGCGCGAGCTTCACAGGCTGCGGAAAATTCTTGACGATGACGCAAACGTAGGCGGAACCGCCCGCGCCACAACAGCACATCAGCAATTTACAAGTCGTGTGGGGCAGGCGGTTTCGCCCAATGCCACTTAGTTTTTGGGTGAAGCAAGAATCACGGGGCCTGAGGGGGTCGATAAGTCCTGAAAAGGGAAGCGATTGCGGATATTGCGATTGAAGTAAGTCCCTTTGGAGTCGGCTTGCAGAAGTTCGTGATAGCACTGCGGGGGAA
>Ga0209006_10007202_pt1 | contig 10051 bp, 7 predicted proteins | sample JacPin_JW_Ref_O2_FD_188567 | JGI IMG/M metagenome (GOLD analysis project Ga0209006, IMG submission 188567) | Forest soil microbial communities from Algoma, Ontario, Canada - Jack Pine, Ontario site 1_JW_Ref_O2 (SPAdes) (version 2) | ecosystem: Environmental > Terrestrial > Soil > Boreal...
AGCTGCGGACCGCCAGGCGCATGGCGTCGTCGTAGATGCCGGCCTGGTGGTGGCTCTTGCCGCCGCCCAGGAGCCCCTCGCAGGTGAGCCGCTTCTCGACCGCCGTCATGGCCGGTTTCTCGGCGGCGCGCTTTTCGATCAGCTTCACCTTGGCGGCCAGCGCCGGCTGGCGGGTCGCCAGATCGTCGAGCGTGGCCGCGTGGAATTTGCGGCGGGCCTCTTCCAGCTCGGCCCGGATCCGGCTCAGGTGCCGCTCGTCCTTCTTGAGATCGGCCGGCGCGACGTAGGTGACCGTCTCGACGGCGTCGAGCGCGTCGGCGCTCTCCTGATCGACGCAGGGGTGCTGCTCATCCTCCAGGAAGCGCGCGCGCAGCACCGACAGCGAGGGGAAGATTCCGTAGAGCTCGAGGTAGTTCTTGGTGCCGGGCGGCAACGGCTCGCCGTCTTCGTCGAGCTGGTCGTTGGCCAGGGCCTGCTTCTGAGTGGATGCGGGATCGCCGCGGGGTTGGTGGCGGCGCTGCTGCTTACCCGCGTGATGTCGACCATGCTGGTTCGGGTTAAGCCTACGGATCCTGTCACATTTGTAACTATGACGATAGTGTTTCTTGGGATCTCAGCGCTTGCTTCCTACATCCCGGCACGGCGGGCGGCTGGAATGGACCCCACGGCTGCTTTGCGTGAGGAGTGAGGCGGTCGCTGGGTTCGCCGTGCTTTTGGCTGCCCCCGAACCCTGGGCGAACAGTCTTAGTTGCCGATTGAAACAATCTCAAATCCGGCCCAGTAGTATGGGGCTGATCTATGAGGAGACTGCATCATGAATATCTGGCTTTGACGCAATGCGTCGGCGGGCTCAAGGCCGGCGCTATACATCCCCTTATAGAATCTGATCATGAGTTCTTTGGTGACCTCGTCGTCGACCTCCCAGAGCGTCGATGCCACCTGCCTGGCGCCGGCGTGGAGAAACGCGTAGGCGAGTCCGGTGACACCTTCTCCGCTTAGATAACTTCCTGTACCGGATTCGCAATCGCTAAGAACCACGAGCTCGGGATGAAGGTCAAGGTTGGCAATGTCGTGAGTCTTCAGATAGCCGAAAACCGGACGCCCGTCGGGAGAAACCAGAGACAGGACAAGCCCGGAAAAACCAGGCGTGCTCTCATCGGTTAACCCGTGTGTTGCCAGGTGCAGAACTCTGTAGTTACGCATTTCCGGGCTCAACATGGTTTCGACGCTGGCGTTGAATCCCGTAAAGATCGATGCTTTCTCGGTGCCTACGATCTGCTGAATCCCTTTTGCCTCTTCGGCTGTCCCGGTGAGGCGGGGAAGTGCCGGCACCTCTTTAATGCTCTGCGGTCCGCGCCGCAAATCGGATGGCTTGACGTGAACGCGACTATCCCCCGGATCGAAGACAGGATTCGCCACAATGGCTATTTCTTTTGAGAAACCGGTTTGCTGGCCCCGCACAGGATGGTTAAGAAAGATCGAAAGCGAAGGCGTCATGACGACCTGATGCGCAGTGAGGAGTGGCGGCCCGGGCTTATCGTCGCATCCATTCAGGGGCAGCGCAGCAAATGGGAACGCGGCAAGTTCACCGTCTGCCACGATCGTCAGCTTTTCGTTCTGAGGCCCGATGTAGTTCTTGAGGAGAAGGCAGGAAAGCTTAGAGGCAATACTTTGGAGTTCGAGCTCGGTACCATCTCCTTCACGAGGTAAGTGGGTCGCGGCAAGTTTACGCCATCGTCCAACCAGGCCTTCGATTTCTTCCTGGCGTGCGTTCAAGACGTAGCTGTTGATCGCACCGTCGTGAACAACCCAGAGGTAGCTTTGGTCCGCGCCCAACGCGTACTCGAGCAGAGTCGCCGGCAAGGTTTTGCTGGCTTTGAGGATGTCTTCAGCACTCAGCGGGTGACCCGAGGGCGGAAGAGCCTTTGCCTCCTCTCTCGCAATGTCTTCCATTCGCTGCAGAGAATCGATAGCCTGCGTCAGCGTGGCGGAGTTTTCCTCGAGCTCTCTCTTGTGATCGCCCTCGAGCAAGAGCTTCAGTCTCTGGTCATAAGCCTGCTCTACCGCGATTTGTAACTTTAACCGTTCCGCCGACTGATCCTCGCCCTGGTTCAGAGGTCGTTCCTGATCACGAGTCTTGAGGGAATCCAGGAGAGTTCGCGCCCTGGCCGATTCACTGACCTCCAAAGCCAGCACGTCGGACGCTGAAGCCGGGTTTCGCCCGTGCTCGCGCATCAGGATATCAACGTAGAGCTGGTGGCACTTACGCATCTGGGCAAAGTCGGAGGCCTGCAGGTCGGCATCGCCCACGGTGCGTCGCAGCGACTCGATGCTGTCGAGCGCGATGGTCAGATGGCGTTTGGCGTTTTCGTCCTCGCCTGCCCGGAACTCGGAGCGGGCAATCCGGTAGCGGGCTTCAAGCTGCTCGGGCGCATCTTCGGCGGCCTGGCTCAAGGGCAACGCTTTCTCGAAGAGGCGTCGTGCTTCGTCGCGGTTTCCAAGATCCTCAAGCGCATCGCCCCATTCCATCAACGCTTGCGCCTCTGTGCGCGAATCGCGGACTTTTTCGCTGATGCTCTCTGCGCGCTGGAAGCTGGCTAACGCCTGCGCAGTATGTCCGGATGCGCGCTCGACCGCACCCAGGCGCAGGATCGTAATCGCCACCCGTTTGGGATCGTGGAGCTGTTGCGCTATCTCTGTTGACCGAAGGCAATCCTGGGTCGCTTCCTCCAGCCGGCCAGCGCGCATCGAAACGACGCACAACTGGCTTAGGCCGATCGATTCTCCCGAGAGGAGGCCGATCTTGCGGAAGGCCTCGATGGACTGTCGGTAGAAGGCGATCGCGTCCGGAACGCGGTTCAGTTCTGCATAGTCATCGGCGATGTTCACCAGGAGGAAAGCGTAGTCAGACAGCTTGCCAGAGTCCCGCATGACAGGCATAAGGCTGGAATGACGAACCACCGCGGTGTAATGATCCCCATCCATTCCCTGGGTGGTGGCAAGATTCGACATGGCATCCACAGAATTGCGGGCGTTTCCAGCCCTGCGAAACTGCTCTTCGGCCTGACGCATGAGAGCCATCGCGCGGGTCAGGTGACCCTCGTCTTCCTCCATCCAGGCCTTGCAGCGTAGTGCACGGGCCGAGGCTTGGATCGCATCGCTTTCGCTGCTTAGCTTCAGTGCCTGCTCAATGTCTGCGCGCTCCGCCGGGTCGCCTGTCAGGTACTCGGCCTCAGCGCGGCCGGCAAAGGCTTCAGCGGAGAGCCACGCATCGTTCAGAGCGCCGCTCAATCGCACCGCCTCTTGCGCGAATCGCATCGCCGGCTCACTATCCCATCGATCCAGATAAACCTGGACTTCGAGGTTTTTGAGCCAGGCGCGAAAGAAAGGCATCCGCGCGCTCAAGGTCTGAGCGCGGTTCAACGCCGCAAGCGCATTTTGATATTCGCTCAGGTTCAGCCACGCTCGCGCCTCGCCGGCCAGGGCGAGCAACTGGCCTTCCCGATCGCCTGCAGCGGCCCACAGCGCGGCCGCCTGCCTGAATTTTTCAATCGCCAGATGCAGGGACGCCGAATGTGGCGAACGGGCAAGCGAGTGGGCTCCGGCAAAGATCGCTGCGGCCTTCGTCTCGCTGTCGGCGTTGACGGAGGCAAGCGGCAGGAATTCTGCTCGCAATGACAAGCCGCTGCTCACGTCTTTTGCCTGTGTTCGGACCAGCAGACGGTATTCTCCGGCCTGAGGAATTGGAAAAGGGACCGCGAACCATCCGGGCTGTTCAGCGTCGATGGTTTCGAGCGTTTTTCCGTCGGGAGCGAGGAGGGCGAAATCTGCCCCGGGCGCGCTGGTCTCGAGGAAAAGGCCGGCGTGGCCAGGAGCTTGCGCAACCAGGGTGAGCTCAAGAGAGCCGGACGCGGGCAGGTGGAACACCGCCGGCAGCCCTGGCGACAGCACGGCCCGATCGGCCGCGGCTCCCGAAGCTATTGGGATGAGGAGGCTCAAAAGAAGAATTGGCAACATTCGCCGCCCAAACAGAGGGCGCCGCCACGACCTAACTTGTGCCGGGTGGCACAGGAGCCGCGGCCGGCAGCTGCAGGTTGCCATCCGCGTCGATTGCTCCGCCGTCGTCATTGTCATCATCACTGCTGGTGTCAGTGTCAGACAACTCGGAGGCAGCCGCAAGAGACGCTCCGGGCCATTTCACGTTAAGGGTCAGTTCCGCATCTCCAGCCGGGCCAAACGTCTCAATCGATGCACGCAGAACGATGCAGGCAGCGCCCGAGGTCAGACTGCCGAGAATGACCTTCCCCTTGTCGGGAGTCTTACCCTTGTCCGGCGTTTTCCCTTTATCGGGAGTTTTGCCCTTATCTGGTGTTTTTCCTTTGTCGGGGGTCTTGCCCATATTGCCTCCCTTGCGGTTTACATTTTGGTTTGATTCAGATTAACGAGCCTTGGATCCTAAGTCGTGCTCGCCATGGACTTCAAGAATGTGTCCCAACCGGTTCCCAGGGCAAACTTCGTTTGCGGATAGCCGTGGCTCAAGTACGCCACGGATTCCTTCTTCTCCAGAATCTCCGCGGAAGGATGTTGTAACCACGGCGGAAACCACACCGCCAGGCCCGTCGTCTGCGAAACTCGCCGGGTTGGGTCTAAAGGAGAATATCGTGCGTACGACACGAACCCGCTGAGTGCCGTGCGCGCTTTCTGGCAGGCATCCTTCACGTCTTTCGAAGGCAAAGTGGTCTCGAGAATTTCGCAGAAGCGGCCGAGGTCGATGAAGCCATCCTGGTCGAAGATCGGGCAGTCGTTCCTTGCTTTGAAGATGAAGGCACGCGCGGCGGGGTCTTTTGCCGCTTTGGTAAGCGCCGTGGCCAGCGGTTTAACGCCTTCTTCGAGAGAGCCTGTTTGTGTCAAGTCACAGGATGAGAGCGTGACGTAGGTATCTTGCTCGTAGGCAAAGGATTCCACATACGCGTCGACCATCATCTGCGCGACTTGATTGGCGTCGGCCTCAGGTTGCAGGTGGAGACGCGCAAGAAAACGGTCATAGGGAAAGCTTGCATACGGCTCCGGCGCTTCCGTTGCGATGCCGACCCTGGCGGAATCGTAGAACTCGCACCACACCTCGGCCATCCCCATGTTGCAGGCGTCGAAGGCAAAGATCGCGAGTTCGCGGTTTGGCGTGCTGCTAAGAATATGCCTGCAAACGCGAACGGCCCCGGCAAGTTGCCAATTTGGGCTCACTTCCTGGTGTTGGTTGTCGAAGATGGCAGTGAACTGCACCAGGGGGCTCGATGGCGCGGAAGCGCCAGGGGCAGTCGAAGCCTGGAGGTTCTGTTTGAGAAAAGCCGACTCCGCCTTTTCGAGAAAAGGGTCATTGAACGGCGTTCTGGTAAGTATCTGCCCCTCTGGATGAGGTTTAGCTCCCTGGGGCACGTAATCATCCAACCCGTACCCGTGGCCCCAAACAACAAGCATGGTCTTCTCTGCCGGGCACTTCTCCGCTGCCCACTGGAAAAATTCGACAAGGGTCCATGGATCGGCTGAGTTTACGTTGGGAAAGGTTTCAACGGGCGCCAGGGTCGTTGGACTTGATCCAGGAGGCCGCTCCGGCATTACGTACCGGTGCGCCCATTTGCCCGGAAGATGAAGCTGCGCCGCGACCGCGACCTGGTCGCTCGATCCAACGGTTCCCATCTGCAAAAGCGATTCGACTGCCGCTTCGCGCACCGGAGCTTCGGGCACGTTGCCGCCAAGGTAGACATAGAGGGCCCATTTCTTGAGAGGGTTCCCGGTGTCAGTCATGTGGGTAGTCTTAACGTCCTGTTAGCGCGAGCCGGATAGTAGCATGCTGCTTCGAGCGGAACAAGTCCCTATGTCAGGGTTAGTGTGGGTTCAGTGTGTGGAAAATAGGAGCGATGAGAACCTAAGGAAGACTTACCGAGTTACTCGGAAAGTGTAGGTGGCAAATCGTTCGAAGCCGTCTGACGTTTTGCGGCTTAATACGATCTGATAGTCGTTAGGTATAAGAAGGTAAACAGGTAACAAGAGCGACAGGCTATTGGTGTTTTTTTCGGGCTCGGGCGGCCTTAGTTCCTGCGACCATTTCTTTTGGCCATCCGCGGTGACCAGCTCCTCGCGCACGACTCCGTCAGGATTTTCCGGCAGGCGGAGCGTTATCTTTGCAAAGTTAGTACCTGCGGGTATCGTTAGATGCTTAAGGCTCGCGATACCCCGCGTAAGACCTGGGTCCAGAACCAGGGAAGCGATCTGCATGTGATCGGTTGGTTGCGGTTCCGGGACCGGCGCAAGGGAACTCGATCTTTTCGATTCGGCCGCTAACTGAGCGATTTGGCCGTTTTGTTGAAGGATGCTTTGCTTCAGTTGCTGGATTTCCGCGGTGGCTTGTTGGTTCTGCGTTATTAGATCTGCTGTCTGGCGATGATCTCGAAGGCCGAGCAGGATCAGTCCGATGATGGCAGCGGCAACGGTCAGCCGCCAGGGCGCCAGGAGGCTTCTTACAAACGATGGCGAACGATCTTTGGGAGACGGAAGAACCGTTATCGGAGCTTGGGCGTCCTGAAGCTTAGCAGCCAGTCGACCTTGCCAGGCTATGGTGGAGCTGGGAAGGTTCGCGATCGTCGTTTCTTCTTCTGGTGTCAGCTCGTTGGCAAAATCCTCTTTCGCCTGCCGGAGGAGTGGGCCGCAATGGTCGCACTCGGCTGCGTGGCCCAGGTCGTTCTCCGCATCCCGGTCGAGAATTCCTGCTGCAATATCCAGCCAGATGTAGTCAGGTGGGCAGATTGGTCCCTTGGTCCCAGGGCTCGTGGGTTTCAGCAAGGCAAGGCTTTCGATTGCGTGTTCATGTTCGCGCATTAGCATTTGGCAGGTGGCACAGTCTTTCAGGTGCCTCCGGGCCTCCTCCAGGTGTCCCGGATTGGCGCTCTTGACTGGCCCATCACCCGTGGTCGACTGGAGAAGCTCGTCGATTTCTTGGTTGTTCAGGTGTAACTTCAACTGCTTCTCCTTAATTAAACGATTACGCCGGGACAAACCCTTCAGGTCCGCGCTGAAGTTGATCGGGTACTGCTGCCTTGGGCTCTGCCATTCGTGAACGCAAATCTTTGGTAATACGGTGGAGGATGCTTTCGACACCTTTGGTTGTCAGCCCAATTCCCGGGAGATCCGCGATGTTTCGGGCGGAAAGGCCGGTGCGATAGTGAAGCCAAAAGATCTGGGCATTGCGCTCCTGATCAGGCCCGCTAATACATTGGCGCAGGTGGCTGGCAATTTCCCGGATAAGAATCTCGCGCTCGATGGACTTTGGGCTTCCCGGGTGGTCCTCGGCGGCGGCGGGAACAAAGTCTTCCTCAAGCTGTTCCAGGTGGCCTGCGCCGCGCTTCTTGGTGTGGGTGGACTTGAAGTAATCGCGAACGACGTTGGCGGTCACCACCTTAACGTAGCCGCTAAAGGCTGCCGGGTACTGGTGCTCGAAGCTGCGGAGGATACGAAAGTCGTCTGCACAGAGCTTGAGGTAGGTTTCCTGGATAAGGTCGTCGACGGTCTGCTTTGAGGAATCGCCGAGCCTGCTGGCTGTACGAAGGATGACGGTGGCGATGAGCCGGTGGAATCTGCGGACAAATTCCTCCCACGCTTCGGGGCTGCGCGAGGTAGAGCATCGGCGCACCAGTTCCTCGATCGATATGGAGGGGTAACTCTCCACTTCCTTCGCCCCCACCGTGCAGAATCAACATTCTACAGGGTTTCTCGTTCCGGCGCGTTAAGAGTGTGATTCCTGTCCCAGAGGCGCCCAACCGTGCCCAGTGTGGGGATTTGACGGTCCGTGGGACCGAAAGGTGTCGTTGATTTTGGATGTGCGTGCGGCGGCTGTGTGGGGGATGCGGATTGGCTCCGAAAAGAAGTCGCGGCGTATGGGGGGCAGTGGGGAGCGTGCCGTGAAGGTTTTGCACAGGAGAGCGCAGGGTTTTTCTGAGTGTTGTCGTTCTTAGTGTGAGGGAGAAAGCAACGGAGGCAAGGCGGTTCATGGGACCCGGTAAGCGTTTTGGCTGTGTTAAGGAGCGCGGAATGGGAAGGTATTTGTTGTTGAAGCGCGGATTGCGGCGACGCGACTTCCGTCTGTCCGAAAGCTGTGCAACCCCTGCTTTCAGGAATCCAATCATGAAGCCCGACGATGCAAGCAGGGGAGTGCACTATCACCAATTCTTCTACCGCATCAATCCGGATAAAACGGTAGATTCCATCTGCGCATTTTGCTACATGACGGCAGCAACCGCTAACAGCCAGGCAGAAATTCATGAACTGGAGCGGAAACATCGCTGCCCGGAGTGATGGCAGGGGCGGACAGAGGTGGTGCTGGCTTTTTATTCAGACGCCTTAGCCGTTCGTTTTCAGAGACAGGCACGTGAAATGAGAATTAGGCACCAGACGAGCAATACGTTTCGTCCTGTCGACGGGTGTGTCCATCTAGATTCTGGGAGGACCGTCATTTCGTATAAGCGGCGGTCTTTGTCGCTGGTCGTTCCGTAGTCTGCTGGACAATACCAAGAAGTAGTGCTTCAAAAGTTGGGTTCCAGAAGCCCCCATGTCCACGGATCACTGTTGCCGGGACCGTAAAGATCCAGTAAGGCGTGTCGTTCCAAACATCGCAATGGCCCCGCGCGCATGCAACCGGGTCATACCGCGTGAAGAGGTTTCCGATGAGTGGCGAACTTGAATCACAGGCGGAAGTGAACCTCGACTTTGACGTCATGGGGAGCTTCAATGAGAATGCCTGAACGTTAGCCCCTCGGTTCTGAGGATTTGCTTGGTCTGAGCGGTTTACAGACTCACTGGGCTGGCACTGTTTCAATGCGATACGATCGCAAACTGGATCGCCAGAGATCTTGTAAGAAGGTTCTATGTAGCAATAGTTATGATAATAGTTGAAGGACCCCACCGTTCTCTCAAACGCTGAACGTTGAGCCGGTACTTTCGGATCGGCTGCTACCGACAAAGTCGAGCCCTCGTCGTAATCACGAAAACTCTTATCGAACGACTCAAGATAGTGGCCCACGTGAAAGCCCCACCCTGTTGCCGTATCGTCTTGAGCTTTTATGGAGACAAGCAATGGCGGTGCGATTGCCTCTCCTGGTTCAGGGCAGGTGTGGAATCGGGACCGCTTCATCATGTCTATCAGTTGTTGCGTTTCGAAAGCTTCGATCGCCGGGTTGATGAGCACAATCAAATCAGCAAACGGTTTGTAAGCGCTACCCTGCGAGCCACAGGAGTACGAACGATCCAGAGGCCAGACCTCCTACGATCTGCGCGGTGAGTGCTTGCGCCAAAGTCCGCTCCACAATCAGCCCACCAAAGGAGTGGCCAGCCAAGACAAATTGGCCCTCGGGCATTTGGGCGCACTGAGCACTTAGGGGATCGCAGAGCGGTTGCTTAGCCGCGTCGCGGATTCGTTATATCACTTCCGTGCCCGACACTGTAGCAACGCGCTTTGCACCCGATTCGCGGTTGAGCACTGAGGCGTACGCGATCGGAGGAACGTCAACTGCACTCTTGCCACGCCAGCCCATATAGATACCGATATACTGCAGTGGCTGTGGTGTGGTGCCTTGGCAAGTAATCGTCAAACCGTCTACGATGAAGTGCCAGGCTTGCATTGGCGCAACAGGCTATCTGCAGCATCTTGCAGATCGTGAACCGCTACGCTGAAGCGTTGAAAGTTCTCGTCACGTGGATCTGCATTGTGTCGCCAACCGTGTACGAATGTCACCACGATAGTCTGGTATCCCCGTTTTTGCGCGGTCTCGCGTTGGCTTTTTATCCAATCAAGTGTTTTCTGCAATTGACAGGGTTTAACATCAGCATCAGAGACCACAACGGTTCCAAAGCTCGCCCATGTCATCAAATTAGATCACACCGAGTTCGGCGTAGTGTTCTTGTGGGTTTACCGGTATACCGGGCGGAATTGCTGGCTCCTGAAGTTGAAATTGATGGTTATAGCAACCGGTCGTGCCGCACAGCGAAAGAATTATGGCTGCCA
>Ga0209006_10007203_pt1 | contig 10050 bp, 6 predicted proteins | sample JacPin_JW_Ref_O2_FD_188567 | JGI IMG/M metagenome (GOLD analysis project Ga0209006, IMG submission 188567) | Forest soil microbial communities from Algoma, Ontario, Canada - Jack Pine, Ontario site 1_JW_Ref_O2 (SPAdes) (version 2) | ecosystem: Environmental > Terrestrial > Soil > Boreal...
CACGCTCTGCTGGCTCGGATACTACAACTACCGATCTTTCGGCAGCCCAACCACGCTGCCGTACACCGTCGATCGCGCTCAATATGGCATCGTGCCCTATTTCATTTGGCAGCCGTTGCGGCCGGAACCGCACTATCGCTACGGCGTCATAGCGCACTATTACGAACACGAAGTCGGTTATTACCAAAAGGTCCACAGCATCCGTGGTTATTTTCCGGCCACTCTCGACAAGGCGGTGGGTTTGCTCGTGTTTTACGCGGGGTTTGCACTGCTTCTGCCGCTGATCATGGCACGGCGGGTATTGCTCGACCGTCGCGTTCGATTCCTTGTACTCTGCGTCGCGGTTTTTGTGGCGAGCATGTTGGTCGAGATATTTACATTCCCGCACTATCTGTCGCCCTTCATGCCGGCGCTTTATGCGCTTGGCCTTCAGGCAATGCGGCACTTGCGCGCGTGGAAGCTGAAGGGCGCGCCCGTTGGCAAAACATTTGTCCGGCTTAGCGTTGCGAACTGCATACTGTTGGGTGTTGCGAGTGTCTTTGCTGCGCCGCTTCATCTGAAGATTCCGGAGTGGCCCCGCGTGCGGTGGAACAGCGCATGGCAGAGCACGGAAGATGAAGGCATTGCGCGCGCGCGAGTTGCGGCCGCTCTGGAGCAACTGCCCGGACCGCAGCTTGCCATCGTCCGCCACAGTTCCAACCACAGCCCGCTGGATGAGTGGGTTTACAATCGCGCGGACATTGATGCTTCAAAAGTAGTGTGGGCACGAGAAGGAGATGCGGCTGCTAATTCGGAGCTGTTGCAGTATTACCCTGCGCGGCAAGCGTGGCTGGTCGAGCCGGACGCGGTTCCGGCGACGATGATTCTATATCCAGCGCAGCCGAGCGCGACTTTGCCACTGGACGCAACCTCTCATTGACACGCGTCTCGCGGAAGCGACGTGGGCTTTCAGGCTTGGTCTGGATTGATTTGGATTGATCTTCATTGATCTACATTGATCTTGGGAATTCTCGGTTAAGCTTTAGGCAAACCAATTCCCACCCCCAATCAACAGTCCGACCTTGAAAGGCGAACACGATGAGCCTCACGCGACGCGAGTTTTTGATGCGAGCCGGCAATGTGGGCGGATACAGCGCCGCCTTCGTTCTGATGCAGTCACTTGGTCTGCTGGCGATTCCTGAAGCGGCTGGCGAGACTGTTCCGCTGCGTCTTGTCGACGGCAAAGGCACGCGCGTGGTGATTCTCGGCGGAGGCATTGCGGGATTGGTTGCGGCGTACGAGCTGGGCAAAGCAGGATGGTCGTGCACGATTCTCGAAGCGCGCCAGCGCCCAGGCGGACGGAACTGGAGCATTCGCAACGGAACCAATGTCGATTTCACCGATGGCGCGCGGCAGACTTGCACCTTTGAGGAGGGTCACTACTTCAACGCCGGGCCGGCGCGATTGCCCTCAACGCACCACACCATGCTTGGCTACTGCCGCGAGCTGGGCGTGGCGCTTGAAGTCGAAGTGAACTCCTCGCGCAGCGCGCTGATGCAGAGCGACAAATTAAACAGCGGGGTGGCAGTGCCTGAACGCCGCGTGGTGAACGATACGCGTGGCCATGTCAGTGAGCTGTTGGCCAAGTGCATCAAGAGGGGCGCGCTCGACCAGGAGGTGAGTACCGACGACCGTGAGCGCATGATCGAATTCCTGCGCCAGTATGGCGATTTGAGTCCCGACCTGCTGTTTCGCGGGACGGATCGCTCGGGCTACAAAGTTCCGCCCGGCGCGACGAAGCAAACGCCGGTTGTCAACGATCCGCTCGCGATGCACGAGTTGCTGGACGCCGATCTTTGGCAGGGCATGCTGGTGGAAGAAGTCATCGAGTGGCAGCCGACGATGTTTCAGCCCGTCGGCGGCATGGACCGGATTCCTTTTGCATTCGCATCGCGGCTTGACTCCGTGATTCGCTATGGCGCGGAGGTCAGCCGCATTCGGCAATCAGATACGGGCGTGACTGTCACATACAGCGATGGCTCGGGCAATAATGGGGCCGTGGGCACTGCGCAGACGATTGAGGCCGACTACTGCATCTGCGCCATGCCGCTGACGATTGCGCGCACGCTCAATGCGGACTTCAGCGCGCCGATTCGCGCGATCCTCGACACGGTCGAGTACGACTCCGCTTACAAAATTGCGTGGGAAGCGCCGCGCTTCTGGGAGAAGGAAACGAACATCTTCGGCGGGATCTCCTATTTACAGCAGGCCGTCGACCTGGTCTGGTATCCGAGCGCGCGGTTTTTCTCGCCGACTGGCGTCGTTATCGGCGGCTATTCGATCGAGCTCGGTCCTGCCGCCGGCTCGCTGCCCGCGCTGCTAGGCAAGACTGATCTTTCAGAACGCACTGCTACCAAGAACGGCTACGCATTCGGCCATCTTCCAACAATGCAGGCCAAGATCGATGCTTCGCGGCGCTCGATTGAGCTGCTGCATCCCGGCCACGGCAAGGATCTCGTCAATCCCGTCTATGTGAGTTGGGGACACATTCCGCACAACCTCGGTTCGTGGATCAGCCTTGCGTGGAACGACGAGAAGGCTCTCGAAACGCTGCAAACGCCCGATCGCCGTGTTTACTTTGCCGGCGACCACACCAGCCATCTTGTTGGCTGGCAGGAAGGCGCAGCGCTTTCGGCTTATCGCGTGATCAACCAGTTGGGTGAACGGATGGGGTGAGGCACCGGAGTAGATAAGACTGCGGCGGCGGACGATAGATGAAGGTCTGGCTAGCTCAATGCCTTGGCGAGTCGAATGAGTCCTTGCTGGATCGCGGATTTGTCGAATCCTCCAAAGCCGAGGAGCAGCGCATTTGGATCGGGACGTTTCAGACAGCATCGATCGACGCCGATGACCTCAATACCCCGGGCTTTCGCCCGCAATTCCGCCTGTCGTGAAGTCATTCCATTCTTGAGATACCCGATCGTGTAGAGGCCAGCCCTGACGTTAGAGATATCGAGCAGCCCACCGAGATGTTGCGTGGCCCCATGCTTCAGTATTTCCAGGCGGTCGGCATACAGAATCCGCATCCTTCGCAGATGACGTGCAAAATGCCCATCTGTGATGAAATCCGAAAGGACTGCCTGGTCGAAAGATGAGTTGCGGAAATCAGTTCGGTAGCGAATGGCCACGAAGGGATCGACTAACGGCGCGGGTAATACTACGTAGCCGACGCGCAAGGCTGGGAATAATGTCTTGCTGAACGATCCGACGAAGATAACGGTCGAGTGATTATCGAGGCTTCGCAAGGCGGGCACGGGCGCGCCCTCAAACCTGTATTCGCTGTCATAGTCATCTTCGATAACAAAAGCGCCTGCGCGTGCGGCCCAGCTAAGAAGGGCCATTCGCCGCTCAAGCGACATCATCACTCCCAGCGGGAACTGGTGGGCCGGCGTTACGTAGACTCCCCTCGCATCCGGACAGATCTTCGTTCCGGCAGAAACAGACAGCCCTTCGTCATTCACCGGTACAGGAATCATTCTGGCTCCGACGTTTTCGAATGCGATTCTGGCTCCGAAGTACCCAGGGTCTTCCATCCATATGGGGTCATCTTTTCTCAAAAGAAGCCGCGCCAGCAGATCGAGCGACTGTTGTATCCCAGAAACGACGACGATTTGTTCTGCGGTGCATCGCACCCCACGTGACGTGCGCAAATACTCGGCGATCGCATAGCGCAATGGCGGATACCCGCGCCGATCAGCCTCTTTATTGAGCCATGACCTGAAATTTCGTGCCCGGTTCGCGGCTATACGCCCCCAAATTTCGGATGGGAATTCGTTGATTGCCGGAGCCCCGATGCGAAAGGCGCGGGTTCCCCCAACAAAAGCCCGGTCAATCCAGGGTTGCGGTGGTTTGGATGTCAAAAGAACGCGACGAATGTATGCAGGTGCCGTGGTTGTTTGGCGGGCCGGCCGGGGTAAGTCAACACAATTGACCCATGTACCGAAACCAACACGCGAGGATATATATCCCTCGGCTTGTAGACGCTCAAGAACACTGACGACTGTGCCCCGGGAGAGCTCATACTGACTGGCGAAATCTCTGGACGCCGGCAATCTGGCGCCTGGCGCGAGCCGGCCATCAAGAATGGCAGAGCGCAGTTCACCGTACAGCCAATTGGTCAGGGTCTGATGACGCGACGGGCTTTTGAGAGTGAGCTCGAAGGAGCTGACGGCTTTTGGCATGGCAATTGGTCCGACAGAAATAATGGTCCAATGGAGTTAGCGAAAATGGCTCTGTTCAATGAACCAATGCTGACATAGTATCAGCCTTGAAATCGAGAAGCGCGTGGATCGTTATCGAGTCTCCGCTTCTCGCAAGAGGATCCCATGGAAGATCGGCAGATGAAAGTTGGAATTTGGTTCTACGGGCTAAGTACGGTTCTCACTGGCATTCTAGATATTGTGTGGGGTGATTTCGACGCCTCTCATCAGCCGCTTCAATCTCTGGGCGTGGGTTTTCCTGCTCGACACATACTGGCCTACGTCGCGGGTGTATGGCTGGTGACAGCGGGAGTTGCAATTTTGTGGCGGCGCAGCGCAAAGATTGGCGCCGCGGCATCGGCCCTTGCCTATTTGGTTTTTGCGGGGCTTTGGGTGGCGCGGTACTATGCCGGAGTTCATGTGTTTGGATGGCGAATCGACGTCTTATTAGGCGTTACTTTTGGGCTGGCTCAACAACTGATGCTGGTCGCTCCGGCAGCAATCGTTTACGCCTTCACAGTTTCACCGGACTCTCAGTTCGAAAAGAGAGCGGCTATCGCAGCCCGATGGATGCTCGGATTGCCTCCTGTTATCTTCGGCTTGTTTCACCTCGTCGGCCTTCGCATCTTCGCGACCATCGTGCCGCACTGGATGTCGTTCGGATATTTTTGGGCGGCGCTCACCGGAATCGCTTTCTTGATGGCGGGGTGTGCAATTTGCTCAGGAATTATGGATATCGTGGCGCTCAGGCTTTTTGCGTTGATGCTGCTGTTGTTTGAAGGTTTTGTAGAAATACCGCCAATTTTTATGCGGCTGCACGATGAGCGCGCATGGGGCGCCGCTGTCTTCAACCTGACTGCGATAGGAGCATGCTGGATATTCGCGGAATTTGTCAAAAGCCACGCAGAGCTTGCGGCAACCAGGGATATCCCCGAGGCCGCATCTGGCGGTTATCGATTCGATGTTGCTGGGATTAGTGGCGAGGTCAGTAAAAAGTCGACTTAGTAACAGGGCGACGTCGAGCTGATGCTAAGCTTTCTCATTTTTAGAGACGCAACAGCGGGAATGGCCGCCGGGTTCGCGCCAGGATTGCCCGGTGTCACTCCCGGCGGAATTCTTGTCCCTGGCCCATCGATGCTGTTGCCGTACTCTCGGCATGTTAACTGCGTTCAAATTGTGCGCTACTTTTTCGCGCGCTTGTAAAACGGCAGCGGGACCTGCTTCGCGCGCACTTTGTTAGCGCGGCACTCGACGATCACATCTGCGCCGCTGGCTGCTACGCCGGCGGGGACGAGCGCCATGGCGATGTTGGCCTTCAAGAACGGCGCGGGAGAGCCGGATGTGACCGTGCCGATGCGGCTGCCGGCGAGATTGTGCACTTCGTATCCGTCGCGCGCGATGCCACGCTCGAGCATCTCGAGGCCGACGACCTTCAATTTTGGGCCGCCGGAAGCCTGGACTTCCTGAAGCGCTTCGCGGCCGATGAATTCGCCTTTGTCGAGTTTGAGCCAGCGGTCGAGGCCGGCTTCAAACACGTCGACATCTTCTGAGATTTCGTGGCCGTAGAGGCTCATTCCCGCTTCAAGGCGCAGCGTGTTGCGCGCGCCCAGGCCGCATGGCCGAATGCCAAACTCCGCGCCCGCTTCGAGAAGCGCATTCCACATTTTCACGCTGGTCGGTTCATCTGACGGAATGTAAAGTTCGAAGCCGTCTTCGCCTGAATAGCCGGTGCGCGCGATGAGAGCGTTATGAATGCCGGCGACCGCGCCCCATGTAAACCAGTAGTTCTTGATGGCGGCGAGATCGACCTTGGTGAGTTTGGCGAGCGTCTCGAGAGCGCGCGGCCCTTGCAGCGCCAGTTGCGAGTAATAGGGCGAGTAGTTGGTAATGTGGATGCTCGGCCAACTGCCCACTTGCCGCCTGATCCACGCAAAGTCTTTTTCTGTTGTGCCCGCGTTGACGACGAGCAGGTAGTCATTCTCGCTGAGCCGGTGAACGAGAATGTCGTCGATGAAGGCGCCCTGTGGCGTTAGCAACGCGGAGTATTGTGCCTGGCCATCCTGCAAACGCGAGGCGTCGTTCATAGTGATGTGCTGGACGGCAGCGAGTGCGCCTGGGCCACGAAACTGAATCTCGCCCATGTGGCTGACGTCAAAGAGGCCGACGCCGGTGCGCACAGCCATGTGCTCGGCGATGACGCCGCCGCCCGCGCCCGGATATTCGACTGGCATATCCCATCCGCCGAAGTCGACCATTTTGGCACCGAGCGCGCGATGCGTGGCGTTCAGCGCCGTCTTTTTGAGCGGGGCGGCGTCGGCGTTGGAGGGTTCGATGAAGCCAGCCATGCGGGTTCCTCTCGAGAGCGTTGCGTCTACTTTCATGATAGGGCTGCCGGGCGGCAGGGTCGAACATGATTCGGCGCATGGTGAGGATTCGGCGTGCAGGAGCGATTTGGCGCATGGGGAGGATTCGGCGCACAGCAGCGATTTGGCGCATGGGGCGATTTGGCGCTTAATGGCGACTGCGGCGATTTAGTATTGTTGCGGTCGTCGTTTGGTTCGCCGGGGCTTGGTTCGCTAGGGCTTGGTCCATCGGCGCCTGGTCCGATGGCGACGCTGAAAGGATGCGCGTGAATCCCGTTCGAGGTATCGTGATGCTGATTGCCGCTGCAATTGCCTTCTGGAAGGGCTGGCAGATTCATCACGGAGAATCCGCTGTGCTGGCTTATGGGCTTGGCGCGATAGCACTGTCACTGGGCGTGTGGCACTTGACGCGGAAGATGCCGAGACCGCGACTTTGATTGTTGTCGGGACTTTGGGCTTCGGGGTTTCAACGGGCTCTCTTGTATCTTCACCAGCTGACAGGCGAACAGGGATATAATTCCGCCAACCTAATCCTATGGACCCACTCGTATTTCTAGCCATCCTCGTAGTGGTCGCGATTATCGCGCTGCCGATCGTTGCGATTGTGACGGCGAACTCCCGCACGAGCCAGTTGCGCGGTGAGATGGCCGATTTGATGAGCCGCATCCACTACCTGGAGGCGAGGCTCGAGAATCTCGCGCAGCGGATGCCAGCTCCTGCTCAGCCGCCGCGGGAGCCGGTTCAGTCAGCGCCAGCGTCGACAACAGTGTCGCCGCAGCGCGAATTCGATGTTGCTCCGACGCCTGCGCCTGTATTGCCGTTAGTGCCTTCTGCTGCCACTGAAGTTGTCACGACAGCAGACTCGGAAGCTGCGACTACAGCCGAGTCGATAACAGAACGGGCGCCAACTCAGGTTGCGATTGCGCCGGCTCATTTTGTGTCGTTTGAGGCGGCCAAACCTGAGGTTGCATCGCTCGGCGATTCACGCACGCTGGAAAACCGCATCGGCTCGCAGTGGTTTAATCGCATCGGCATTCTGGCCATGCTGATTGGGGTTGCGTGGTTCCTGAAGTTGGCCTTCGACAACCACTGGATCGGTCCGCTGGGACGCGTGCTTATCGGACTGCTCGCGGGCGCCGCGCTGATCGTGTGGTCTGAGCGCTTCCACAAGCGCGGATACGCAGTATTCTCCTACTCACTGAAAGCGATTGGAAGCGGCACGCTCTATCTTTCGTTGTGGGCCGCCTTCCAACTTTATGGACTGATGCCTGCGGGGGCTGCTTTCGCTGCCATGATCGCGGTGACTGCGTTCAACGGCTACACGGCGTGGATTCAGGATTCAGAGTTACTCGCGCTTTATGCAATTGCAGGCGCCCTGAGCACGCCGCTGCTGGTTTCGACGGGCGGCAATCACGAAGTAACGCTGTTTAGCTATTTGTTGATTCTGGATCTTGCGGTGCTGGTTTTGGTGGCGCTACGTCCATGGTCGCGTTTGCTCTTTGTCTCGTTCGTTGGCACGGTGATTTTCATCTTCGGATGGTGGTCCTCGTTTTATTCGCAAGACCAGGAATTGCGGACGGCATTCTTCCTTGGCGGATTTTTCATTCTCTTTTCGTTGGCGCCGCGCCTGGTCAAGATCGCGCTCGATCCTGGCGAATCATTCCATATAGGGGGTCCCGGCGGCTGGGATTCGTTAGTTTCATATGTGCTGCCTGTGGCCAACGCCGCACTGGGCTTTTTCGGCTTTTACTCGCTGATCAATCCCGCGACGGGCGATTGGGCGGGGGCGTGGCTCGCGGTTGCATTCGCCGCATATTATCTGCTGCTGATGCGGCTGCCTGAAGCTGGCCCTCTGCACGCTGGAGTGCGAGTGCTGCCGCCGCTGCACCTGACCGCGGCTATCGTCTTTTTGACGATTGCAATTCCGCTCAAAACGCACGGCCATTGGTTGACGATCGGCTGGCTTGTCGAGGGGGCGGTGCTGCTGTGGCTTTCGCGCCGCGTGCAATCGATGCTGCTGCGAGCGTTCGGACTCATCTGCACTGTTCTTGGATTAGGCGCGCTGCTCATCATGAATCCGCCGGCAGCAATCCGGCCCATTTTCAACGAGCGATTTGGAACCTATTGCGTGGCCATTGCCGTGTGCGCCTACATTGCATGGCTGGCGCGGAACTCGCACGATGAGCAGGAGCCGGTGCCGTTTATGCACTGGCCGATTCTGGCCACTGTCTCCGTGATCGCCGTGAGCGCGCTCATTTTGATTGCGTTGAGTTGGGAGATTCACAGCTACTGGTGGCTGCGGCGCTGGAGCGGGGACCCATATCAGTTTCGCGACTATTTGATTTACACACAGTTTTCTTACTCGGCGCTCTTCATGCTTTATGGCGGCGCGCTGCTGACGATCGGCTTTGTCAGGCGGTCCGCTTTTCTGCGCTGGCAGGCGCTTATTTTGATTGCCGTTACTATTGCCAAAGTATTTCTTTTGGATATGAGCGATCTGAGCAGCGGGCTGCGGATTCTGAGCTTCATCGGTCTGGGCGTGCTGCTTCTCGCGGTGAGTTTTGTTTACCAGCGTGACTGGCTCAACTTGCGCGGACAGAAGGATCAGAATTCATGAAATCGCTCGCTGCTCTGGCCTTGTTTTTTCTGGCGGCTCCGGCGCCGGAGATTCGCTACTTTCAATTCGAGCGGCCTATCGCGATGCCTGCGCAAGCAAGCGGGCAAACCTGCGCCGTGCTGGATCCGAGCGTTTTTGCCCATGCTTCACAAGGGCTTGCGGACCTGCGGGTTTATCAGGACACGACGGAGACGCCGTATGTGGTGCACTCGGATGCTGCCGTTCTTCCTGTTGACCAGAAGATTTCCCCGATCAATTTAGGTAAGGCTGGGGGACAAACAGTTTTTGACGCCGAGATGCCCGCGGGAACGTTCAGCGACATTCAGCTCGAAGTGAGCGGCCACGATTTTCTGGCGACGGTGACGGTGTCAGGCAGCCAGGCGGAAGCCGGCGGGGCGCGCACGAAGCTGGGCTCGTTCACGATTTTCGATCTCACACGGCAACGATTGGGCCGAAGCACGGTACTGCACCTGCCTGAATCGGATTTTCATTATTTGCATTTTCAGATTGCCGGGCCGATCGCGCCGGAGAACGTGACCGGACTTTCCGTGACGCGACCGCCGAAGAGCCAGCCGAAGTATGCCACGGTAGCGGAGACGGCACAGAGCACGCTGAAGGATCGCAACTCAGTCTTCGAATTCGAGGTGCCAGCGCACACTCCGGTCGATCGCATTGATTTTGTGGCAGGCCAGAATCCGGCCAACTTCAGTCGCGATGTTGAGATCAGCATCGCAGTTGTCCAGAAGCGGCCGGCTGACGACGGGAGTGTGCCTCCCGCGCCTGTGATGGGCTGGGGCAACATTCTGCGCGTTCACAGCGTGCAGGATGGTCA
>Ga0209006_10007204_pt1 | contig 10050 bp, 5 predicted proteins | sample JacPin_JW_Ref_O2_FD_188567 | JGI IMG/M metagenome (GOLD analysis project Ga0209006, IMG submission 188567) | Forest soil microbial communities from Algoma, Ontario, Canada - Jack Pine, Ontario site 1_JW_Ref_O2 (SPAdes) (version 2) | ecosystem: Environmental > Terrestrial > Soil > Boreal...
TTACCACGTACATGTCGTTGCGGAAGTTCCGGACCTTATCCTGCGGCACGGCTTTCAGCTCCTTGTACTGCGCCATTTCCGTGCCGATTCCGTTCACTTCTTCCCGCAGGGCCAGCATCGTGTTCGGAGTGAACTGCTTGGTGCGAATGTAGTCGGTCACTTCCTCGCGCGAATCGCCGATCACCGCATTGGGATCGACGTATTTGCTCAACACGTCCGCCGTCTGCGTGGAAACCGCCACGAAATCCGCCGTCTGCGCGGGCGACACCGCATGATTCACCGCGTATGCCGTCGGCACCGTGCCGATCAGAATCAGCATGATCAGGCCCATGCCCTTCTGCCCGTCGTTTGAGCCGTGCGCGAAGCTTACGCCCGTGCACGTCAGCACGAGCAGGCCGCGAATCCAGAACGGAGGCGGCTCGGTTCCCTTGGGCGCTTCATAAAGCGCCTTGTTGGGGATCAGCGCCTTGCACAACAGCAGGAGCAGCGCTGCGCCCACGAATCCAACCAGCGGTGACAGCAACAGCGATTTGCCGATGTTCGTCGCCTGGGCCCAATCGACGCCGCTCGTCCCCGTCTTCACCGACATCAGCTGGTTCGCGATGCCCACCCCGATGATCGACCCGATCAGCGTGTGCGAGCTCGAGGCCGGCAAGCCGAAATACCAGGTGCCCAGATTCCAGATGATCGCCGCCACCAGCAGCGCGAACACCATGGCGAATCCCGCGTTGCTGCCAACCTGCAAGATCAGCTCGACCGGCAACAGCGACACAATCCCGAACGCCACCGCCCCGCTCGACACCAGCACGCCGATGAAATTCCAGGCGCCGGACCAGACCACCGCAACGTGCGGCTCGAGCGAGTGTGTATAGATCACCGTAGCCACCGCGTTCGCCGTGTCGTGAAATCCGTTCACGAACTCGAACGCCAGCGCGATAAACAGCGCTACGCCCAGCAGAATAAACGGAACCGCACTCGCCGGATGAAAATCCCGCAGATCGCCGACCAGATGGGTTCCCGCATAAATGAACCCCACAATCAGCGCAACACCGAAGATCAGCACGCCGATTCTTCCAGGCGTAGATGCTCCCATCTTCTGATCAAGTACACTCGTGCTTGTCGCCATCTCTCGCCTTCCTTTCGGTTCGTTTTACTTCGAGACCCCTGCGCCGATCCTGTTTCACCCGCTTGTGACGTGTCTGCCGGCCCTCGCGCAACGCCCCCCAGCCTCGCGCTAGCGGCCCGCAGCCTTCCCCTTATGACCGTGGTGCTCTACGTGAGACTTTGCGGCTTCTGAAGCGTGATGCGTTGCATGTTCGAGGTGCCCGTGTGCCGTATGCGCGTGATGCGCCGCCGACAGATGATCGTCAGCCTCGTGGTGTTTCGCGGCTTCGCGATGGTGCCGCGCCGCGTGCTCGTGATGCTCCGCTGCCTGGTGATGATGCTCTGCTGCCTGTTTGGACATGCCTCCCTCTCAGGTTTTGAATTTGGGCCGAGCGGCGCGACGGTATCGACTCTCTATGAATGGCGTGTGACGACTGGATTAAGACTTCTCTTGCCAGTGGGGGTAAGATCCTGGGCCAGGAGGCCCGTCCATGCCCGACGATCCTAACGACCCGAAATTTTCGCGCCGCGGCTTTCTCGAAATCAGCTCCGGCACCCTGGCCGCTGCCGGCACGACTTCTGTCGCGAAATTTCTGGGACCAGATCCCGCGTCCGCCGCGCAGGGCAATGACCGCAGCACCAGCGATCCCGGCCCAGGTAACGCGCCTCTGGAAACCCAGAATCCCTCCGCGGTGAATCCTCCGCCGACCGACGCCGGTGGCGTGCAGACGTTCAAATACCCATTCGGCTTCGCGCACAAGCGGCTTCACGAAGGCGGCTGGTCGCGCGAAGTAACGGTGCGTGAACTGGAAGTCTCAAAGACAATGGCAGGCGTCAACATGCGCCTCACGGCCGGAGGCATTCGCGAGCTCCACTGGCACACCGCCGCCGAATGGGCCATCATGCTCACCGGCAGCGCGCGCATCACCGCCATCGACGCCGATGGCAAGAGCTTCGTCGCCGACGTGAAGGAAAACGACCTATGGTATTTCCCCACCGGAATTCCGCACTCGATTCAGGGACTGAATCCCGACGGTGCGGAATTTCTGCTGGTATTCGACGACGGTAATTTTTCCGAGTATGCGACCGTGTTGTTGTCGGACTGGATGGCGCACACCCCGAAGGACGTGCTGGCGAAAAATTTCGGCGTCCAGCAATCCGCGCTGGCGAAACTGCCGCCGAAAGAGCTTTTCATCTTTCAGGCAGCCGTGCCCGGCCCGCTTGAAGCGGATCAAAAAGCCGCCGCAGGCACGCGCGGGCTTTCGCCGACCGACTTCGCTTTCCGCACTCTCTCCATGCCCGCAACCAAACGCACCAAAGGCGGCGAGGTCCGCATCATCGACTCGAACGTTTTCAAGGTTTCCAGATCGGTCGCCGCCGCGATCGTAACGGTTCATCCGGGAGGAATCCGCGAACTGCACTGGCACCAGAACGCGGACGAATGGCAGTATTTTTTCGCGGGAAAAGGAAGGATGACGGTCTTCGCCACCGGCGCCCGCGCCCGCACCATGGATTTTCAGGCCGGCGATGTCGGCTATGTCCAGCAAACCCTGCCGCACTACATCGAGAACACCGGCGACACGGACCTGAAGTTCCTCGAAATGTTCAAGAGCAGCGTCTATCAGGATTTGTCGCTATCGCAATGGCTGACCCACACGCCGCCCGAGCTGGTCATGGCGCACCTCAACATCGACCGATCGACGCTCGACGCCATTCCCCGCGATGAAACAGTCGTGATGCCTGCATAGGCGCGCGACGAGCTCGCCGTCAAAACAGCGAGACGACGTAACTCTCAAACATCACCACGCCAATCGCTAGAAGGGCCCCCGCCAGGACCGCGACCACGCCCCACTTCCCGAACCTGGAACGCGAACTTGGCAGGCCCAGCATGTAGGCGGAATGGTCCACCTGCTCAAACTGACTGCCCGGCTGCCCGCTTCGAGTCCCCCGTGCCATACGTCATGGTAGCCAGTAGAAGGCTCGTCAATCCAGGTACCCGAACGGTCTGCTTGCTATACGAAATTACTTTTAAGGCACATGGCTTCGGGCCTAAAATGCGGGACTCATGGCCACTTTTCTGCTGATTCATGGTGCCTGGCACGGCGGCTGGTGCTGGCGCCTGGTGCTACCCCTTCTCGAGTCGAAAGGGCATACAACCATCGCCGCGGACCTTCCCGGGCACGGCGCCGACCAGACTCCGACCGCCCGTGTCACGCTGAAAAGCTACACGGACCGCATTTGCGAAATCGCCAGCGCGCAGTCGGAACCCGTCATCCTGGTTGGCCACAGCATGGGCGGCGTCGCGATCACGCAAGCCGCCGAGGATTGCCCGGAAAAAATTCGCGCGCTCGTCTATATGTGCGCGTTCCTGCCGCGCAATGGCGACTCGCTCACCACCTGGGCCTCGGAGGATCTTGAAAGCAAGGTCAACCCGTCGAGCCTCGAGATCGGCCCGGACGGAACGACCGTCTTCAAGCGCGAATGTGCTCGTGAAGCCTTTTATATGCAATGCAGCGACGAAGACATCGCGTTCGCACAGGCGCGTCTGGTCCCGCAATCTCCCGCGCCCATCAGCACACCGGTGAAAACGACCGCGGAGCGTTGGGGGCGCATTCGGCGCTATTACATCGAGTGCGCCCGCGACCGCGCCATCACGCTCAAGCTCCAGCGCGCCATGCAACAAGCGTCGCCTTGCCGCCAAACGTTCCTGATCGACACGGACCACTCGCCGTTCTTCTCCAAGCCGCAAGAGCTCGCGGATATTTTCGACACCATAGGCTCCGGAAGCTGAATCCGGAGGAATATGGGAGGTATGTTCCCGTGGACGGATTTGACGACTTCCGGGTCGAGATCGACCCAAATGAAGTGCCGCAAAATCTCAGGGACTGAGTGCCGATTGCTTGCCAAGGGGGTCTCGGGGGCGATGTTGCTCGGAGCCTGGGTTGAAAAACAGGCGTTTCGGCCTGCATAAACAGGAGGTGACGGGGCGGCCGCCGTCCGTCTCCGAACACAGCGTCCATCCGGGCATCTTTTCGAATGTCACTTCCACGCTCGAAGCGCTCGCTGAAATGGACCTTGGGCCGGATCGAGCTTCGCCGCGGCGAGAGAATCTGCGAAGCGATTGGAAATATCGCTCAGGCCCGGCCTGCGGCCCCGTTTTGTATCATTGACCACAACGACATCCCCAACTTGCGGCCCGCATCCCCGGGTGATAGCGTGACTAGTCCGAGCCCCATTCCGGGTTTGAAGCGATTCGCCGATGTTTCGGCCCGCCGTGGGACCGCACCGCGTCCGGCCGTGCATTGCCCGCCGCGTAGGAGCCGGTTTCATTGCCATCGTGGAACGTTAACGACCAAAAGATCCCCCAGGGACGCTTGTCCCTGTTTTCCTACTTGTCCGCATTCTTCGTGGTCCTGCTCCTGGTCGGATTCTGGAAATTGCAGGTGATGCAGTCGGAGCATTTTTCAGACCTTGCGGAAAAGAACGGCATCCGCTCCATCGCCATCATCGCACCGCGCGGCGCCATGCTCGATCGCGAAGGCCGCGTGCTCGTCGATAGTTACCCGTCGTTCAGCATCCTGTTGCTCCGCGATAATCCGAAGCTGCTCGAAAAAAACCTTCCGCAAATCGAAGACGGCCTGGGCATCGACAAGCAGGATCTCGATCAGCAGCTCGACGCCGCCAAGACCGAGCCGAAATTCCTGCCGATCATTATCAAGCCCGCGGCCAGCCAATCCGACATCGCCTTCGTCGAATCGCATCGCGCCGATCTGCCTGTACTCGATCTCATGATGGTGCAGCGCCGCCGCTACCCGCACGACGAGATGCTCGCCAACACGATCGGCTACGTGGGTGAAGTTTCCGTGCAGGACATGGAAAAGAATCCCGACCGCTACAAACCAGGCGACATCGTCGGCAAGGCCGGCCTGGAAAAGGAATACAACGACGAGATCGTCGGCACCGACGGCATGCGCCGCGTCGTGGTCAACAGCGTCGGCAAAGCGATGCGCACGCTGGACAACGTCGAAGCCATTCCCGGCAAACCCATCCAGCTGACCATCGATGAGGATCTGCAGCAGATCGCCGAATCCGATTTCGTCAATAAAGAGGGTGCTCTGGTTGCCATGGACGCGCGTACCGGTGAAGTGCTGGCCATGGTCAGCCGGCCCACTTTTAACCCCAACGATTTCGCCGTCCGGATTGCGCCGCAGGAATGGGCCGCGCTGAACACCGATGCGAATACGCCGCTGATCAATCGCGCCATTCAGGCGCAGCTCGCCCCCGGTTCCGTTTTCAAGGTCGTTATGGCCACGGCGATGCTCGAATCGAAAGCCATTCCGCCGACATATACGGCGTACTGCAACGGCTCAGCCGTCTTTTACGGACGCGTCTTCCATTGCGATCATGCGCACGGCGAGGTGAATCTCCACAAAGGGATCGTGGCTTCGTGCGATGTCTACTTCTATCACGTCGGCCAACTGCTCGGGATCGACAAGATTTCCTACTACGCCAGCGGCCTCGGTCTCGGCCAGCGCACCGGCATCGACTTGCCGGGCGAGCAAACAGGCATGGTCCCCTCGGAGGAATGGTCGGAGCGTGTGAACCACCACAAATGGTATCCGGGCTCGACGATTTCCGTCGCTATCGGACAGGGCGCCGTCACCGCTACGCCCATCCAACTTGCCCGCATGATCTCGGCGGTCGCCAACGGCGGCACTCTGATTCCACCGCATTTGATGAAGGATGCGATGGGCCTGAAATCCGGATCGTTTCCGCTTTCTGATGACACCGTCGAGCAAGTCACCGACGGAATGTGGGGCGTCGTCAACGAACCCGACGGCACCACGTCCGGTGCGGTCAAATTGCAGAACGTCGACTTCTCCGGCAAAACCGGCACGGCACAAACGGAAAGTTTTGAGCTGCAAAACAAACTCGGCAAGCATTTGAAGGAAAACGGCTGGTTCGTCGGCTACGCCCCGCGCCGTAATCCCGAAATTGTGGTCGCCGCGCTCGTGCAGTCCGGCGGCTGGGGCAGCACTTCGGCCGCGCCGATCGTTCGCGATGTCGTCAAAGCCTACTACGACAAGAAAAACGGCCATTTCGCGCCGCCTACTTCCACTGCCGACAACATTCCACCGTCTGCGACGGTTCATCCCGTCGGAGTGAGCGCCGGGGCACAGCAACAATGAAGGATCGCCCGCGTGTTCACGATTTCGATTGGCCGCTGCTCGCCATCGCCGGCACCATCAGCGCGATCGGCCTGGTCGAAATCTATTCTTCCACGCACGCCAGCGCCATGGCCGGCATGCAGTGGAAGCAGCTCATGTGGATCGGCATCGGCATCGCCGGCATGTTCGTGATCTCGCGCATCGATTACCACTCCCTGCTCGATCAGGCCCCTGCTCTCTATCTCGTGGGATGCGTGGGCCTTCTCGTCGTTCTGCTCCTGGGGTTTTCGCGTCTGGGAGCCAAGCGCTGGATCTCGCTGGGCGGAATCATGAATTTGCAGGTGTCGGAGATTATGAAGTTGATTATAATCATCGTGCTCGCGCGATTCTTTGCCGAGGTGCGCACGGATCGCCTGACGCTCGTGGACTTGCTCAAGATTGGCATTTTGACGCTAATTCCCGTAGGCTTGATCTTGAAGCAGCCCGATCTGGGAACCGCCATGATTCTGGTTCCCGTTGCAGTGGTCGGAGCGCTCTGCGCCGGTATTCAGTGGAAACACGCGGCGGTCGGACTCGTGATCGTCGCCCTGCTTGTGCCGCTCGGCTGGAACATGCGCAAGCACCTGAAGCCTTACCAGCAGCAGCGCATCCAGACCTTCCTGCATCCGGAGGAAGACCAGCGCGGCGCGGGCTATCAGATTTTGCAGTCGGAAATTGCGGTTGGCTCGGGTGGGTTTTGGGGAAAAGGTTTCGGCAAGGGCAGCCAGAACCAGTTGGGTTTCGTGCCCGTCCGCTATTCGGACTTTATTCTGGCCGCGCTCGCCGAGGAGCAAGGCTTTATTGGAGTTTGTGTCGTCCTGTTGTTGTACTTGGGCCTGATTCTGCGGCTGGTGGACAACGCCCAGAAGGCGAAAGATCGTGCCGGGATGTACGTCGTGATGGGAGTCACCGCGATCCTGGGTTTCCACGTTCTGGTAAACTCCGCCATGGTGATCGGTTATATGCCGGTCACCGGCATTCCGCTGCCGCTGATGAGCTATGGAGGGTCGGCGACGGCCTTCGTATTTTTGGCATTGGGACTCGTGATGAACGTCCGCATGCGGCGTTTCGTCAACTGAACCCCGGCTGTCACAGCCTGTAAAAAGTTTTTGCATTACCCGCGCCCTGAAAAATGGGCCCGGAATTTTAAATTTCAGTTTTGGTTTTAGGAACGCATCGGGTGAGGAAAGACAATCCAGACAATCTGAAGTCTATCCCGAGCGGCCCGTCCTGGCATTTTTCTCCCGCCAGGCCCCGCTTCGCCGGCCCAACTGCGCGCACTCGTTTTGCGCGCTCCGCCGCTCCCGTGCGCCATCAGGAGCTTTCAAATGTCCAAGGAAATGGTCATCTCTGCGAACCCGCACGAGACTCGGGTCGCGATTATGGAAGAGGGTCTTCTCTGTGAGTATTACGTTGAACGCGAAAAAGAATTTGCGCTAGTTGGAAGCATCTACAAAGGGCGTGTGACGCGCGTGCTGCCCGGCATGCAGTCGTCCTTTGTGGACATCGGCCTCGATAGCGACGCTTTCCTCTACGTCTCGGACTTCCTCGAAGGTATCGAAGATCTCGACGAGCACATCGCCGGCGAAAAAACCGCCAAGCCACCCGTGCACGGCGCCCCTGCGCCTGTTTCGGCGCCTCCGCTGGAATTTTCATCCACGCCTGCGGGCCTGCCGGCGGAAGCGGGCGCGGCTCCGCTCGAACCGCTGCCCGGCGAGTCATTCGGCCCTCCATCGAGATCCCACACGGCGGCGGAATCCTTGCCCATTGAGCCCGGGAATTCTCTGGCGGCGCCTGCCCCGCCGATCTATCCGGCGCCATCGGGCACGCCCCATTCGCACGATCGCCCGCGCCTCGACAATCGTGGCGGCGGACGTCCCGGCGGCCGCGATTTCGGTCGCCGCGGTGGACGCGGCGGTCGCGGACGCTTCAATCGCGGCGGTCGCGGCGGAAGCGGAGGTCGTCCCGGCGGCGACCGGCAGTTCGGTCGCGAGCTGCCGCCTTCGAAATACGCCTCGCATCGCCCCTACGACGATTCGCCCGCCGACGCGAGCGCGCCGGAAGGGCACGTCTCCATAATCCTTCCCGGCGAATCGCTCGCGCGATACAAGGACAAGCCGCCGCTAACGGACGGCGCACCGGTCGTGCCCGAAGCCGCGACGCCGGCCAGCGCACATGACCTGCCCGCCGACGCGGAGATGTCCATCGAAACGGGAGCGCATCAGGAAACTCCCGAACTGCCGATTGGCGCGCCTGAAATTCCTGGTGCTTCGCACGGAGGGATTCACGAATCCCCCGCGCCGCGCCCATTCGAACCGCGCCGCGATTTCCGTCCCGAGCGTCGGTCCGAATTCCGCACGGAGCGCGATGCGGAAGCCCCGCCATCCCTTTCGTCGGGCGTCGAGCCGTTGCCGGGTGAATCACTTGCGAAGTGGAAGAACAAGGAACCTGTCGCGGAACCTCACGTCGAAGCGTCCGCTCCCGCGCCCGTCGCCGAGCCGGAAGCTGAAATCGAAGTTGACGAACCGGAAGAACTCGCCCACGGAAATATACACGCCGAAGCGACCGTCGCCGATCTCAGCCCGGACGAAGCCGCTTCGCTCGCCGAGCACGTCGCCGAGGCGCAGGAGGAAATCGCCCAACGCGACGCCGAAGAGCGGGGCTTCGCCGCAGCCGATGACGCCGCCGGAGCCGTGCACGACGCCCTCGAAGGCGAAGATCATCGCGAAATGACCGAGGCGGCCGCCGAGCAGGAGGCGCAAGAGGCCGCCGACGATGCAGCGGATGCAGCCGACGATGCAGCCGACGCGGCCGAAGAGGAAGCCGAACTGGAAGAAGAGGAAGAAAGCGCCGAGACCGAAGGTATGCTCGCGCCTCCGTCCGAACTCGGAGCCGAGCACGGAACAGACGGCCTGGCGTCGGAATCGGGCGCACACGCTTCGGAAGAAGGCGTTCCATCGCAACAGCAACAGCCGTGGCGGGCTCAGGTTCGCGACGACCAGCGCGCGCACATGCAATATCCGCGGCGCGGCGGCCGGGATCGGGATCGCGGGCGCCGCGATGACCGCGGACGCCGTCCACAGCACGGACGCGGCGGACACCATCACGGGCACCATCATGGTCACGGCTCTTCGCCACAGCGCCGTCCGCAGCTGATCGCGGACATGCTGAAGCAAGGCCAGGAAATCATCGTCCAGATCGCCAAGGAGCCGCTGGGAAAGAAAGGCGCGCGCATCACCAGCCACGTCGCTTTGCCGGGCCGGTTCCTGGTGTACATGCCCACGCTCGATCACACAGGCGTCTCACGCAAGATCGCGTCCGCCGAAGAGCGCGCGCGATTGCGCCATCTAGTGAATGATGCGAAGGGCACCGCAGGCGGAGGGTTTATTGTCCGCACGGCCGCGGGATCCGCAGCGGAGGAGGAAGTTCGCGCCGACGTGGAATTTCTCACGCGCACGTGGTCGGAGATCAAGGCGAAGTCCGAGCAGAAAAAAGCGCCGTCTCTGCTTCATCGCGATTTGAATCTCGTACAGCGCCTGCTGCGCGACCACATGAGCAACGACTACACGGCGATCTGGGTCGACCAGGAAGAGGAATACACAAAAGTGGTCGAGTTCATGAGCCGCTTCCAACCTGGACTGGTCAACCGCGTGAAGCTCTACTCGAAAGACACGCCGGTTTTCGAGGAATTCGGCATCCAGCAGGAAATCGACAAGGGCCTGCGGCCAAAAGTCTGGCT
>Ga0209006_10007205_pt1 | contig 10049 bp, 5 predicted proteins | sample JacPin_JW_Ref_O2_FD_188567 | JGI IMG/M metagenome (GOLD analysis project Ga0209006, IMG submission 188567) | Forest soil microbial communities from Algoma, Ontario, Canada - Jack Pine, Ontario site 1_JW_Ref_O2 (SPAdes) (version 2) | ecosystem: Environmental > Terrestrial > Soil > Boreal...
GGGCCCCTCACCGGACCGCATCCTGCTGGGCTCCGAGGGCATCCTCGGCGTGATAACCCAAGCCTGGATGCGCGTGCAACCGCGACCGGCGCATCGCGCCTCGCGTGCCGTGCGCTTCGACGCCTTCGTGCGCGGAGCGGGCGCGGTCAGGGAGCTCTCCCAGTCGGGGCTGCACCCGGCGAACTGTCGTCTGGTGGACGAGCTGGAGGCGAGGCAGACAGGCGTGGGCAACGGCAGTCAGGCGGTGCTCGTGTTGGGCTTCGAGTCGACCGATCACGATGTCGGCTCCCAGCTCGCCAGGGCGCTGGAGATTTGCACAGCCCACGGTGGGACGGCGGATGATCCGGATGGGCACGGCGGCTCGGTCTCGGCTTGGCGGGAGGCGTTTCTGGCGATGCCCTACCTGCGCGACGTGCTGCTGCAGTGCGGCGTCATGAGCGACACGTTCGAGACGGCGATCACGTGGGAGCGCTTCCCCACGTTCCACGCGGCGGTGCTCGGCGCGACGCGCGAAGCGCTCGGAGAGCCGTGCCGTGTGTCGTGCCGCTTCACCCATGTCTACCCCGACGGTCCTGCGCCCTACTACACGGTCCTCGCACCGACCCGCCGTGGAGACGAGATCGCACAGTGGCACGAGATGAAGCAGGCGGCGAGCGCGGCGATCATCGCGGCAGGTGGAACAATCACCCACCATCACGCGGTAGGCCGTGATCACCGGCCCTGGTATGACGAGCAGCGGCCCGACCTGTTCGCCGATGCGCTATGCGCGGTCAAGCGCACGCTGGACCCGCGGGGGATGCTCAACCCCGGCGTGCTCGTGTAGTTGTTGCGAGCACTCAGTGGTGGTGTTTCTTGAGGTACTTCAGCAGCTGCTTGGCCGCCTCTTCCCCAGTTTCGAGTGCACCGTCGAGGAAGCCGATGTTTTCGATCGAGGTGTGCTCGCCAGCGAATAGATATGGACGCTGGGGGGCCTGCGCGATCTTGCCGTAGGTCGTGTACTGCCCGACGCGGTAGTAGGAATATGCGCCTTTCACCCAGGGATCGAGTGCCCAGTGGTCCTCGTAGGAGCGCCCGGCGTAGACATCTTTGGTCCCGGGGTAGACGCGATCGAGTTCGCCGAGCGCCCACTTCACGTCGGCGTGCGGCGTGGGCCCGTGGGCAGCGCCAGTCAGCCCGTAGAGTCCGAAGCTCGCTCCGGGGAAGCACGCGAACAACGCGGGGGATGCGTCGGGGCCGAGCTGCACGCTGCCGTCCCACCCGCACGCCAGGCCGTCCCATTCGCCATAGGTCGCACCCGCGTAGCCGAGCGCCGGCCACGTCTTGCGCGTGAGTTCCAACTGGACCTTCGCATCCGTGCCCATGCCCATCGTGTCGATCACCTTCACCTTCGCTTCCGAGAGACCCGACTGGCTGAGATCCACGTTTCGCAGCGTGCTGAAGGGAAGTGCGAACACGGCGAAGTCCGCCACCACGTCGGTGAGTGCTCCTCCCACGTCGAACGTCAGGGTGACGGTGCCTTCGCTGTTGGCTTTGACCGCGACGAGCACATGTGACTGTTGCACCGTTCCCGGCGGGAGCTGCTCGATCATCCCCGTGACCAGTTGATCGTTGCCACCGACGATGTGCCAACGCTCGTCGTCGCCGCCGAGCGGCTCCACGGAGGAGCGCGGGTTTTTCGCGAGCAGCGAGATCAGGTTCAGGGCCGACTGGTCGGAGGGGTCGCCGCCCCATTCGGCCACCACATTCGACATCATCAGCTTCCCGAAGCGGGAGTTGGAGCCGATCTCCGTGCTGTCCAACCATTCCGGCACGGACATCGAGTCCAAACGCAACCGTCCTTCCGGGTGTTTTTCTTCGCGGATCGCGTCCTTGAAGATTCGATACGCCGCGTCCTCCCAGTAGGCGTTTGCTTCAGGGAGCGTGTAGACACCGCTGCTGTCGAAGAAGACTTCGTCACCTTCGAAGAGATTTCCGCCGTTTATGTCTTCTTCGTCCAGACCGAGCTGTTTTGCAAGGGAACGCACTGAGACCTGGTCGGAGTTGATGAAATATCCGCCGTGCTCTGCGATCAGACCGTTGGTGAAGTAGTCGCGCAGCGTCCAGCACCGGCCCCCGATGCGTTCGCTGTTGGCCTCATAGACGGTCGAGACGACCGGGCCTGACGGAGAGCCCGTGTAGAGCAGGTGCGCACAGCGCAGTCCAGCCAGGCCACCGCCGACGATCGCGATCCGCGGCTGCTCGGGAGGACTCCGTAGCGCGTGGGCGACGCTCGTCGACGGCCGCGCGGCGAGCGCTGCTGCGGCAGCGGCGCCGGCCCCCGCTGCGAGGAACTCGCGTCGCGTTTGCAAACCGCTCCGCTCCGCGCGTGCCTCGCGCATGCGACCGGCGAGCTCGTCCACCGGTACCCCGGTGCTCTCTGACTCGGAATGCAGCTCGAACAGCCTGCGCATCGACCTCATGCCTGCGCCCCTCGGGCGCCGACCCGATCCGCCCCCCAAGCCGTCCGTGCTCATGCTGACATCATAACCCCACGGCCTGTCCGCGATGTCAGTATTGCGGCCAAGGGTGGCTCGGTTCGACCACGTCGACGCACTTTGGGAAATGTGTAACTCCGGGACAATCCTCGCTGTTGCGGGCGACTTTTACATCCACTCGTGCCCGAGGGTGTGAAATCTGTGCGCTCGGCGGCCACGGCACTTGGACAGCTGGCCAAGTTAATTTCGTCCTCTGCGGAGCGGGCATAGACCGAAGTTGTGCCATAGAGGAGCACTCGCGCAGCGGACCTTCGACTTACCGGATTGCCCACCGTCGCTAGGCTCGACGCATGCGCTCCGGGGAGCTTGGGTTCTGGTGGCGCTCGATCGGCGGCCCACCGCCGCGACGCCCGTCACTGGCGGGATCGGCGCAGGCTGATGTGGCGATCGTGGGCGCGGGCTTCACCGGGCTGTGGACCGCCTACTACCTCAAGCGCGCGCAGCCGCACCTCCGGATCGTGGTGCTCGAGCGCGAGACAGCGGGGTTCGGTGCGTCCGGGCGTAACGGTGGCTGGGTGTCTGGGTTCTTCTCGGGCCCCGGGCGCGTGTACGCGCGCCGTGGCGGCAACGCGGGCGTGCGACGACTGCGCCGCGCGATGATCGACACCGTCGGCGAGATCGTGGACGTCTTGAACGAGCACGCGATCGACGCCGACCTCGTGCACAACGGGCAACTGAGCGTCGCCGTCAACAGCGCCCAATTGCAGCGCCTGCGTGAGGAGATCGCGGCGGCGCGCGTGGAGGGGTTGGATGAGGGGGATCTGCGCGAGCTGAGCTCCTCGGAGCTCTCCGCGCGCGTGTCGGTCGACGGCGCGTTGGGGGCCAGCTTCTCTCCGCATGTCGCCCGTGCCCACCCGGCCAAGCTGCTGCTGGGGCTCGCACGCGTGGTCGAGGAGATGGGCGTGGAGATCTATGAGTCCACCTTCGTCCGCGAGATACGCCCGCGGGAAGCGATCACCGATGCGGGAATCGTGCACGCTCGCTGGGTGGTGCGCGCTACGGAGGGCTATACCTCCTCGCTGCGCGGGCTGCGCCGGATGCTGGTGCCGATGAACAGCTCGATGGTGGTCACCGAGCCGCTTGATCCGAGCGTCTGGGAGCAGATCGGCTGGCAGTCGAGCGAGCTGCTGAGCGATGCGGCCCACGTGTATGTCTATCTGCAACGCACTGCCGATGGGCGGATCGCGATCGGCGGGCGTGGAGTCCCCTACCGCTATGGGTCCCGCGACGACGGCACCGGTGCGACGGCGGCGAGCACCGTGCGCAGCCTTCACCACCAGCTCGCGGCGATGTTCCCTGCGCTGCGCGGGATCGGGCTCGAGCACGCGTGGTCGGGTGTGCTGGGCGTGCCGCGCGACTGGTGTGTGTCTGTCGATGCCGACCCATCCAGCGGCCTGGCATGGGCCGGTGGCTATGTGGGCGAGGGGGTGGCAGCGGCGAACCTCGCAGCGCGAACGCTGCGCGACCTGATCCTCGGCGCGCCGACGGAGCTGACCTCGCTTCCATGGGTCGGGCGGCGACCGCGGCGCTGGGAGCCCGAGCCACTGCGCTGGGCTGCGATCCATGGCGTGTACGCGCTTTACCGCCAGGCCGACCGCCTCGAGCGCGACGGCGCGCGGCCCTCTCGCCTCGGGTCGCTCGTCGACACGCTATCGGGAAGGCACTAGCCGACCCGAGCGCCTACTTCAGCGACGTGTAGCTGTAGTCCCACTGGCCGCTGTTCCAAAGCTGGCCCACCCCTTCGACCTGTGAGCCCTCGATCCAGGCAGGCTTGTCCCAATCGACGGGGACCGCGGTCGCCCGTTCGACGAGCTGGTCGTCGATCTTCCCCCATGCGACGTTGCGGGCCTGCTGACCCTGCACTTCTTCAGCGGCGTTCATCTCAGCGTTGATCTGCGGGATGTTCGTCTGGCTCCAGTTGACGCTTCCTTCGGGCGTGATGTATTTGCCGTTGAAAGTGATGTTCAGGATCGTCTGAGCGTCGCCGAAGTCCGCCGCCCATTCGACGTTGGGGCACACGGTCGTCTCTTCTTTGGGCACGCCACAGTACTTCGAGTACATGGCGGCCTTTTCGACGAGCGCCAGCTTCGTCGGGAAGCCGAGCGTCTTCAACGTCTGGTTGACGAGTTCCGCGCGCTCGCGGTTCGGCGAGCCTGTGGCACCGACGATCGTCACGAGCTTGCCGCCGGTGTATTTGCCGCTGGGGTAGCCGGCTTCCTTGATGTAGCGTTCGGCGAGCGTCATGTCGCCTTCGGGGTGTTCGTCGAAAGCGAACTTTGCCCCCGTCGGCCCCTTCACTCCGCCGGCCTGTTCGAAGCCGGGGATCGTCGGATAGATGAAGTGGGTGGCGTTGTAGGTGACGAGCGAGCCGCCGGCGAGCTTGTTCATGCCGACCCGATTGAGCGCCGCAAAGAACGCCTTGCGCAGGTCTTCGTTGGTGAACGGACCGACGGCGTTGTTGACGCCGATGTAGTGCTCGCCGCCGCCCGGCGAGATCTCGAGCTGGCTCTTGTAGCGTTCGTAGGCGTCCGTGAGAGCGCCGGGGGGCAGTTCGCCACCGCTGCTGTCCACGAGGTTCGTGCCCTTCAGCGTCTCTTCCGCGAGGATCGAGCCGTCACCGCCGATCTTGATCGCGATCTCGTTCAGGCAAGCCGGGCGGAAGTCGCTGCTCGCACTCCAGTTGGGGTTGCGTACCATCGTGACCGCCTTGCCGCGAACGTAGCCGATACCTTGCACGACGCCCTTGGCGTTGTTCTTGAGCATGTAGGGGCCGGTGGCAACCTGGTTGTTTTCGTATTGAGACGGTGTTTGTCTATCGAGCGGTTCTGCGTACTGCTTGGGAACGGGTGCCGTGAGTGGCAACACGAGCGCGTCCGCGACCAGCTGCGCGAGCGGCCGGGTGAGTTTGAACTCGATCGTGTACTTGTTCGGCGTGAGGATGCCGGCAATCGGCCCCCCGTCGGCCTTCGGTGCGCCTTCGATCGACTGGAAGTAAGCCTGGAAGTAGGGGTTGGCGACGTTCGGATTGGCACCGCGCTCGATCGCGTAGGCGACGTCTTCCGACGTCACTTCACTATTGACGGGTGGGCTGAAGCGGATGCCGTGCTTGATCTTGACGGTCACCTCGCGTCCGCCGTCGGAGATCACCGGAGGGCCTTCCGCGGTGTCCGGTGTGACTTCAAAGGATGTGTTGGGCTTGTTCGAGTACAGCGGCCGCTGCGTCGCGAACACGACCGAGTATTCCGGCACGCCGTAGGCGATGCCTGGGTCGAGGTGTTCGAATTCACCTTCCTGCAGGACATCGAGGGTGCCGCCGCGGCGGGCGCACGTGAGCTTCTCCGTGGTTGGGCTTTTCAGTCCCGAGGCGCTGGGCGCCGAGGACCCAGTGCTGCTGGAGCCGCACGCCGACACCAGAAGCGCACACGAGAGCGCAACCAGCACCGCACCGATTCCTCTTAGTCCTCGCACTCGAACCCCTTTTCGTTTGCTCATCGCGGACAGCTTCTCTCGATCTGACCCATCGGCTTCTAGGGAGCCGGCACGGTCGCGGTTATGCGCTTGCCGTCGAACCTCGCACGGATGTGCGCTACATCGGATGCTCCTCCCGCGGTGGTCCAACTCGCGCTCGCCTGGCCTTCGATCCCTTCACCGCTGACGGTGAGTGTCGCCTTGACTAGGCTCCCATCGGATTCCTGCGGAGCGGGCCGCAGCACGGACACGCCTGAAACGGGCACACCCGGGATCAGCTGGTCGGCCTTGTAGGTGACCTCGGCGCCGTCTTCCCCTTCCGTCACCTTGCCGCCGTTCAGCCCATGGTCAGTCACGCCATCGATGTTCGCCAGGCGCATGATCCCGTCGCCGGCTGTCTGCACGGCTGCGGCGAGCAGCCTGAGCTCCGTCGGCGTGCTCTTCCCACCTATGCGTGTCGCGGGCGGCTCTTCTTCAAGGCTCTGCGCGTACACGCCGACGGCGTGGATCGGTGGTTCCTGAGCGCAGCTCGCGTCGATCGAGCCGAGTGAATCTGGCGCTTGGACGAACGTACGTACGAGCGAGTCTCCGCAGGGCGTGTCCGCCTCACCGACGACATGCGTGGCGTTCGCGAGTTCGATGTAGCGGCTGTTGCCTCCCAGGAACTTGATCACTTCGGCGACTTCGGCGGGCGGCGTCCAGATGTCCATTTCGCCGCCGAGCATCAACACCGGCAGGTCGGCGGGCAGCTCGGGGCCGGGGTGTTCGAAGGGCGGCTCGTTGATCGTGGGGGTCGGCCAGTCGAGGCATGCCGAGTAGGAGTTGGTGTTCTGATCCTGGGCAAGCCACTCTTCTGTCGTGAATGGAGCAAAGGCGTTGGCGGGCGCTTCGGAGATGACGCGTTCGTATTCGCTTCTTCGCTGCGAGGACGAGCCGCTCAGCTTGTACAGCGGCGGGTAGTCGGTGCAGGTCACATCGGTGTAGAGGCCGACCGAATAGACCTTCACGGATTCGCCGAAGTAGTCCTCGTCGAGGACGATCCGCTGCTCGTAGAGGCGAAGCAACGGCGCACTGTAGCCTTTGAGCGCAGCACGAGCCGCCGCGTCGACATCCCCGTAGATGACCTTGTCGCCGGCGGCGTCGTTGAGGAGATCGACGAGGCCGACGACGTTCATCGTCACCGTTGTGGGGCGGCCCTTGGCGCCCGGCACCGTGCCGGAGATCGGGTCGGCACGAAGCATCGCGGCCAGTTCACCGATCGTGGCCCACGGCTTCTGGTGCTCGTTCTCGGTACAGGGACTCCAGCGTTCGCAGACGTTGTCGAGGTGGCGGATGAGTTCGTCGTGATCGGTGTAGGGAAGGGTTTCTTCGGCTTCGCCACCGTATGTCGAGTCGAGTGTCAGCGACCGCAACATCTGCGGGAAGCGTGCGGCGAAGACCTGCGCGAAATACGAGCCGTAGGAGTCTCCGTATAGATCGACGGGGCCGACGCCGAGCGTTTCGATGACCTGGGCCATGTCGGCTGCGGCCGCGGCGGTGCTGAACAGGTCGGCCGCGTGGATGGGCGCGCCGTGGGGACCGTGCCAATGACCGTTGAGGGAGCTCGCGCATTCCGCGGCGGCCTGCTCGTAGGCTTCGCTCGCGGTGGGGCCTTCGAAGTCCTGCAGACCCGGGCAGTTGATCACCGCGGAGGTTCCGGTGCCGCGATTGTCGACAGCGAGCATGTTCCAGCGCTTCAGCAGCGGTCCGTACATCGGCGCGTAGCCTTCGTCGACGGACCCGATCGACGGGTATCCCGGGCCGCCCTCGACGGGCACGACGGTGCCGAGCGCGGCCGAGTCCTTTCCGTCGTCGGCCGGATACCACTCGAAGGAGATGCTGATTTGCGGGCGCTGGTAGACGCCGCGATCGAGCGGGACATCGATCTTTCCGCAGTAGCCGACGACAGGCGATTCCTGACAAAGGCTCAGAGTCTGCGTACCGAGCTGAACCTGGGCTGGCACGGATGCGCGGGCGAGCGCGGGTGCGATGCCGAGCATCACGGTGACGAGGACCGCAGCAGACAGATGTAGACGCGGTCGTTTCACAATGTCGCGGCCACTGTACACGACAAAGATCGCCCTCGATGAGGCTCGATGAAGGGCCGCTTCCGCTGTCCCAAATGGGTTAGACACCTGCCCAAGCCGGACCGTACAAGACGTGAGAGTCACGTTTGACATCACGTCGCGCGCCCACACGAGTCACTCGCGAACGACCGCGCACGAGGCGTCGCGCGCGACGCGACCGGTACGACATACTCAGCTGGCCGATGGCCACCGAATCCTTGGAGGATCTCCAGATAGTCGACTTCTCGCGTGTCCTCGCGGGACCGCTGGCGACGATGGTCCTGGCGGACCTCGGTGCACATGTGACCAAGATCGAGCGACCTGGCGTTGGAGACGAGACCCGCGGTTGGGGGCCCCCGTACGACGCGGCAGGCATGTCCACCTACTTCCAGTCGGTCAACCGCAACAAGCAGAGCATCGCTCTCGACCTGCACGACGAAGTGGATCTCGAGCTCGCGCGCGAGCTCATCCTGGACGCGGACGTGCTCGTTGAGAACTTTCGCCCCGGCCTGATGGAGAGTGTCGGCTTGGGCTATGACGCCCTGCGCAGCGCCCGCCCGGGTCTCGTGTATTGCTCGATCACCGGCTTTGGCGCGGAGACGGCGAATGCGGCGGCGCTACCCGGCTATGACCTGCTGGTGCAGGCACTGGGCGGCCTGATGAGCATCACCGGCGACCCTGAGGGCGAGCCGCACAAGGTTGGCGTGGCGCTCGTGGATGTGATCTGCGGACTGTTCGCGAGCGTGGGGATCCTGGCCGCGCTGCGCCATCGAGAGCGCGCCGGAGAAGGCCAGCGCGTCGAGGTCAACCTGCTCTCGTCGCTGCTTGCGGCACTGGTCAACCAGGGCTCGGCGTACACCCTGGCCGGCGAGACCGCTGGGCGAATGGGCAACGCGCATCCAAGCATCGCGCCATACGAACTGCTGCACACCGCCGAGGGCGAGCTCGTGCTGGCAGTCGGCAACGACCGCCAGTTCCGTGCGCTGACCGTGGCGCTGGACTGCGCGGAGCTCGCCGACGACAAGCGGTTCTCCACGAACTCGGCCCGGGTGGCCAACCGCCTGCAGCTGCGCTCTGAGCTGGAGAGCCGCCTGCGCAGGACCTCAGCCGCGCAATGGGCTTTGGAGCTCTCCGCTGTGCGCGTGCCGGCGGGAGAGGTCAACGACATCGCCGGGGCGTTCGCCCTCGCGGAGGCCCTCGGTCTCGAGCCGATCGTCGCCGCGCCCGCGGCGAACGGCCGGCTGTCGCGGCTGACGCGCAACCCGATCCGCATGTCGGCCACGCCACCGAGCTACAGGTCCGCTGCGCCGGAGATGCCACGGGGGCGAGACGGTCCGACCTAGGCGTTGCGCAGCCTGGATTGTGGTTGCTTAGGTCGGCAAGTCCTTGCCGGTCCGCTCCGCCACCATGTACTCGGCGTACCAATCCGGCCAGTCAGGATCCTCGTGGCCCGTGCGTTCCTCGTGCGCACCGTGCGCGGAGGAGGCGCGGCGAAGCGCTCTCGCCAGGTCGTCCGCCGACTCGAAGGAAGTCGCAGCCGAGTCGACCCGGCCGGGCAGGCGCGTCGTCACCTCCTGAACCAGCCAGCTGTTGCCATCGGGATCGCTGAACGAGACGAACGAGCCGTAGCTGCTGTCATTGTCCGCGTGGCCGTTGACGCGACCGTCCGCGCCCGGCTTGAACCGCGAGCCTCGCGTCCCTTCGTGGAAGACCTCGCTGACCTCGACACCCGAGCCTGTGAGATCGTCGCGCGCGGCGTCGATGTCGGAGGAGACGAGGTAAAAGCCCTCGGCCGAACCGGGCGTAGCCGACGTGAGGTTCTTGCCAAATTGGATCGAGCAGCCGGAGCCGGGGGGCGTGAACTGGACCAGGCGGAAGTCCTCACCGGATGCGATGTCGGCATCGAGCCTCCAGCCAAGGCCGCCGTAGAACTCCTTCGCCC